>Ga0272448_1000240_pt1 | contig 84207 bp, 94 predicted proteins | sample YNPCB0191_FD_202220 | JGI IMG/M metagenome (GOLD analysis project Ga0272448, IMG submission 202220) | Hot spring sediment microbial communities from Yellowstone National Park, WY, United States - YNP-CB-019-1 | ecosystem: Environmental > Aquatic > Thermal springs > Hot (42-90C) > Sediment...
AAACTTCCTTAATCTTCCATCGATTCTCCTCACGAAAGATAACCTCTTCTTCCTTTAGAGACTTTATCACTTCTTCAACAAAGAAAGGGTTACCCTTCGTTTTCTCATAGACCAGTTCACAAAACTCTCTTGGAACATCGTCCTGGTCCAAAATCTGCTTAATCATCTCCTGAACATCATTGAAAGACATGCGCTTCAATTGGGCAGATTGGAGCAAGCGTTCCCTATTCAGTTCTGTCAAAACAGGAGACAAAGGATGCCGCTCATCAATATCAGTGTCACGATACGCACCCAAAAGAAGCAAAGGCTCCCTGTAAACACCCCGAGCCAAATAATGCAGCAACAAAAGCGAGGACTGATCAGTCCATTGCAAATCATCAAGAATTATCAGCAACGGAGTCTCTTTAGAAAGATTAATCATGAACTGCGAAACCGCTTCAAAAAGCCTGTCACGCTCCTGCTCTGGACTTATAGGTAAAGACTGAGGGACTGTGCCAAGCTTCTGCTTGATTTCAGGAACTAACTTACAAACCTCACTTGGATAAAAGCCAATCACTCTATACAACTGCTCGGGAGTGCACACTTGCAAATAATCTTTGATCACCTCATTCCAGAGAACATAAGGAGGCACACCATCCATCCTGAACAACGCTGGACACCGTCCATATAAAACCTGCATTCCACGCAAGCGTGCATAAGCGCCTAGTTCTCTGGTTAACCTTGTCTTACCGATTCCAGCCTCTCCATAAAGAAGAACAAGACCACCTTCACGGTGCACTGCCCTATCAACTGCCTCTCTGAGGAGATTCATCTCTTCAACTCTATCAATGAGTTGAGTCTCTCTCACAACAGAAGGACGCGGAGGCGGAACCACAACGCTTTCCTTATGAGAAGGAACATAAACTTCTCTTAAGAAGCCTTCAGCTATTTCTCTTAGCACATTAAGCAAATCCGCTGCATTCTGATATCTTTTCGTTGGCTCCTTCTCTAGAAGCTTCATGATACACTCTGCCAAAGCCCGTGGAACCTTCGAGTTCAACTTGTCCGGCGAAATTGGGTAGTCATGAATGTGACTAAAGATAATTTTTACAGAGTCTTCGCCTAAGAAAGGCGGTCTTCCAGTGACAGTTTCATAAAGTACAGCGCCAAAGGAGTAAAGGTCAGATCTCGCGTCAGCTCCTTTTCCTAATGCTATTTCAGGAGCAACATAGGCAACAGTGCCCACTATTACTCCTTCCTGAGTGACACTGGGCTGACCTAGCATTTTGGCCAAACCGAAATCCATCAGTTTCGCGGTGCCTTCCTGTGTAATCATGATGTTTTCTGGTTTAATGTCTCGATGGAGAACGCTTTGAGAATGCGCATACTGAAGTGCGGTGCAAACATCTATGCCTATTCTTAAGGTAGTTTGTATGTCACATTTGCCTTCTGGATATGTTCCCATAAGCTCCCGCAGACTCATTCCATCAACAAACTCGAGGACAAAAAACTGTTTTCCATCTTCTTTGCCAATGTCATGGATGGAAACAATATTTGGATGGTTAAGTTTCGCTACAGTTTGCGCTTCGCGTATAAAACGGGAATACGTCTCTTCAGTTAAAACTGCGCTTTTAAGCATCTTAATTGCAACAACGCGGTTCAACGCAGTGTCTCTAGCCTTATATACTATGCCTTTTCCGCCTTCACCCAGTTTTTTGAGAGTAACGTATCTACCACGTTGTAGAGATTCACGAGAGGACAAAAGTTTCCCCCTTAAGACCAACACATTTTAGCTTTAACTAACCTTAAAAAGTTACCCATGTAAAGAAAAAACGCTTTCAAGCAGACAGTTAGTAAACTAAGGAGCTTTCACTCCAGAATTTTAGAAGTCTCTCGCACTCTTCTTTTATTTCATTTTTCAGTGTCTTTTCCTTCAAAACTTTGAGAAATTCGATGCGTCTTTCAACAGAGCGTTTTTCCGCAGTTCCGCCATAGTATAGCTTGCCCTCAAGATATTCTTTCATATGGTTAGCTTTTTGTATGAAAAGGCTGGCAGCGTCTACTGCATTTTCGACTGCATATTTGTTTGCCCAGATTGCAGCCTCTGATTCTCGCAACTGTGTTAAACCGTCAATCTCTATTATTTTGTTAATGTAGGTTCTCAAAAAATCATAGTAACCGGCAGTTTTGATAAGCTCCAGTATCAGCGTGACTTTTTGTTTGAACTGTTGACTTCCTTTGACTGTCAAGCGATGTTTATGTCCTTTATCAACGAGCTCTTTGGCTTTTTTAACCTCTTCTTTGGTGTAAATTCTCTCTGGAAAGCCCAATTAAAGTTCTAAACCTCTACAATTGATGAAATAACAAAAAACGAAGCGGGCTAACTAGTCTGCTGGTTTATATATTTTGATGGTGTGGTTTCCAGAAACCCGCTGCACGACGCCTTCTTCTTCGAGTTGCTCAAGAAAATCTTTCGCTACGCTTATTCTTATGTTAAAGCGTGTAGCCACGGCATAAGGCGTTAAAACCGGCATTTTTTTCAGTTCGCCAACAATTTTCTCGTTTTTCACGTCTGGAACCGATATTGCGAGAGGTTTCTTTTCTTTCGGTGGTCCTGCCTTTTCCTTTTTCTTTTCTTTCTTCTCTTTCTCTTCCTCGTCCTTTTTGGCTTGTGTACGTTCCATTTGTTTTAAGCTGAGTTTTTTCTTACCGCCCATTATAATCAACTTCCAATAATTGAAAGGTTGCTTCGTGGTTCTTTAGGTTTTCTACGTTTAATAGTTCCGTGTTATTTCAACTTTACGTTTGACTTTTTAAAACAGTATATGGCGTTTATTGAGAAAGATGGTTGCTTTTAAAAGTTTGAAAAAGAAGAGGGATATTGCGGAAATGAAAGATTATTTGCCCATAACTTTTTTGGCGGCAATTTCAATGTCTTCAGCTTTTATAGTTTTTCTTCCAGCGTGCATTGCAAAATCCAGTGCTTCTTTAGCGATTTTCACGCCAATCTCATCCAACGCTTTGGCTAAGGCTTTTGCTGCTGCTTCGCTTACGCGGTCGGCTCCTGCCTTTTTGCATAGTCTATGCATTGGGGCTACAGCTAATTCTAAATCAACCATAAAGACTCCTCGTAGCCTCTTTTTCTATTTAAAGCAATATTTAACCTTTATTGTTGATGTTCTCCGCGAAATACTTTGTTCTCTCATTCAAAGGTTTTGTTGCTGAGAGCATTCAGATACTGCAACCCAAGCTTCCTAACATTGTCTACTTTCAGAAGCGCGATTTCCCTTAAACTGCGAGTTTCTTCTAACATGCGAATGAATTCGTGACCGAGAAAATAGCCCGTTTGCTTTCTACCTTGAATGTTGAACCATGAGCCAAAGAAGTCTTTCACCATCATTTGCTTTTCGATTCGTCTAAGAAATTCTTTGGCTAGCCAACTTTTATGTTGTTTGCACCAAGAAAGCCATTTCTTATTTTCTGCTAAGTGCCAAGTTTCTTTTCCAAGAATTATGTGTTCGCATCTCTGTGCAAAACCTTCACTGTAAAGCTGGAACACCGGGTCCTTTTCTGCCTGTTCAAACATTTGCCACTCTTCTCGCCAAGCCATATGGGCAAGATGCCCGATTTCATGCGAAATTAAGCCTTTGAGTTTTTGTTGTGTGTGCCACTTTTCTTCTGCGATGTTTTCTAAGCCAAGGAGTATTGCTGGTTGTTCCTTGTATGTTGTTGCCCAACCAGCGCCACATCCGATTCCAACGTACACAACGAAAGTTATGTTGAAATGAAGTTTCAAAGTTTCCGCAGCTTTTGAGTAAATGGATTTGTATATGCGGATTATGTTGTCTCTTGCCTTTTGCATCTGCGGAAAACGACTGGAAAATGAAGGAAAAATTTTTTTGGCTATCTCCTTCCAATCTAATCCATCTTCTTCATAAGTTTGCAATTGTTTGCTTAACAGTTCTGGATATTTTTCCATGTAAAGAGTACGCCACAATGTGGTTTGCTCCTCCACGCTTTTGGAACATGCTTGGTTCCAGTAGCGTGAAAATTCTGGCCATGTATCCAGAAGCTTGGGTTTTCCCATTTTTGTTTTCACTGCCTATGCCTTAAGTGTATGGCTTTAATGTTTGTCATTGTTTTAATGGAAGGTAAATTATAAAAGCATACGTGGTTATGTAGTCTGCGCTTAAAGAGGATGCTACGATGAGGTTCGTTGACGCTCATGTTCACTTATCAGATGAAGAATACGCTGAATGCGTAGATGAAATCGTCAGCGAAGCCAAAAATGCCAATGTTATTGCTTTAGTATCAAACTCGATGGATTTTAAAACGAGCGTCGAAAGTCTCAGACTGGCTGAAAAATATAAGGGGATGGTTTACGCTGCGCTGGGTGTCCATCCGTGGAACGTACAGGCTTTAACCGAAGAAGAACTTCAAAGCACAGTGGAGCTAATTTATGAACAGAAAGCCAACAAGGCACTGATTGCTATTGGCGAAGTAGGATTGGACATCAAATACGAAAAGATATGGGATAAGCAGCAGAAAGTTTTTGATGAAATGTTGCATCTGGCTGAAAGGTTTGATTTGCCAGTCATAATTCATTCGCGGGGCACAACTGCCAAAATCGTTGACATGCTACCCTCCTACAAAGTCAAAAAGGTGCTGCTCCACTGGTTCAGCAACCCAATAAGCGCATTAGCAAAAGCTATTGAAAAAGGATACTACATTACTGAAGGTCCGCCAGCAGCATATTCAAATGGCATACGCGACGTTGTCAGAAGAGCACCGTTAACTAATTTGTTAACAGAAACTGACGGCCCAGTGCGCTTTTTTAAACAGCCTTTTAATGGCGAAAGAACGACGCCCGCTTTTATTCCAACAATCGTTAAAGCAATAGCTGAAATCAAAAAAATGAACACTGCAGATGTCGCAGAGCAGATAATAAAGAATTTCGAAGAATTTTTTGGAGTAAAGTTAAATTAGGTTGTTGTTTATTGATGGTTTACTTTAATGCGTCCTTAACTGTGGTGGATGAAATGTCCATTGCGTGCTTGGGGGAAACTGTGGTTTGGGGAATGTGCGTACAGAACAGATTAAACGAGTAGCCAAAGAACTCATTAGACGTTTTCCCAATAGATTCTCAAATAATTTTGATGAGAATAAACGTGCGGTTGACATGCTCATAAAAGGCGCAACCACAAAAGTGAGAAACCAAATTGCAGGATACATAACACATGCTTTTGCCGGAACCCAAACCGTTTCCTCGTCAAGCGAAACTTCAGAAGTAACGGAAGAAGAATAACCTTAAAAATAGCGATTATTTCCTTTAGGAATAAAACAGAGGCTAACAACGTATGATGGATGCTTATAGACGTGGATGGGCGCTTCGATACTTAAGAGAGGCAAAAGCAGAACTCGAAGCTGCAAGAAAAATGCCTTACATGGCTCCAAGCCTAGCCTTCGAAGCCATAAGAAAAGCCCGAAACGCCATATACTACAGCCTCGGGGAACCAGCATTCATAGAAAACGTCATAAGAGAAGCTGCAGAAAAAACGCAAGCAACCGAAGATCCTCTTCTTCGTTTTCTAATTGAAATTGAAGGAACTGTACAGCAACTAGCACAATTTGGTGAGGCAGATGGTGAAAGAGTCATGAAAAAGGCAGACACTCTGATACAACTAGCCTCAGACATAGTGGAAACATTAACCGGAGAAAAAATAGAAGATTAAGGAGAAACTATCGTTTTTCAAGAACCGCAGAAATGCGCTCTAAGGCTTTTTTGATGTTTTCGACTGAATTAGCAAACGACAAACGCAAGTAACCTTCGCCGTAACTTCCAAAGGATGTTCCGGGTAGAACAGCAACGCCCGCCTCGTAAAGCAAGTAATCGCTAAGCTTTCTGCAGTCCATTCCAGTTCCTGTTATGTTCGGAAACACATAGAAGGCTCCGCGGGGTTTCTTACAGGTTATACCCTTAATCTTGTTCAAACCGGAAACAATGACTTCCCTTCGTTTTTTGAACTCCTCAACCATCCTTTCAGAATCTTTCTGTGAACCCTTCAAGGCCGCTACGCCAGCCATTTGAATAAAGGCGCTTGTGCAAGAGTTGGAGTTGGTCATGAGTTGGGCGACTTTTTGTGCTAGGTCTTTTCGCATCACGCCGTAGCCGAGTCTCCAGCCTGTCATCGCATAAATCTTCGAAAAACCGTTAAGAATAATTGTTTTTTCTTTCATTCCCGGGAACGAAGCGATACTTTCGTGTTTTCCTTCATAGATTATTCGGTCGTAAATCTCATCCGAAAGCACAAGCACATCGTCTCTGTCGCCAATACAGTCAACAATAACCTTCAAATCTTCTTTAGTTAAGACGCCGCCAGTGGGGTTTTCCGGCGAATTCAAAATAATCATTTTTGTCTTCTTTGTTATCTTCTTCTTGACATACTCATGGTCGATGCGAAAATCGTTCTTCTCCAAAAGAGGTATGGGCACAGCCTTAGCGCCAACAAAGTTTATCAACGACTCATAAATTGGAAAGCCAGGGTTTGGATACAAAACCTCTTCGCCAGGATTCACGCAGGCAAGAATCGCAAAGAACATTATTGGCTTCGCGCCAGGAGTTACGACAACCTCTTCCGGGCTTACTTCAATATTTCTGGTTTTTGCGATATGCTCAGCAATAGCTTCTCGAAGTTCTGGGATGCCCGCGGATGGAACGTAATGCGTGTAACCATCATTCAAAGCCTTTATGGCAGCTTCCTTAATGTATTTTGGTGTGTCAAAATCTGGCTCGCCAATTTCTAAGTGTATTACTTCTTTACCTTGCTTTTCAAGAGCTCTCGCCTTAGCAAGCACTTCAAAAGCTGTTTCTGTTCCTAAAGTTTCCATTCTTTTCGCAAAGATGGAGACCACTCAAATCACCTTAAACTTGAAAGGAAAAAAACACTTAGAAAATATGAGTATTTAACTATTACAGTGTAATAAACAAAAAAATGATGGTTAAAATAGCTTTGACAACGGTCGCACTTTCATTACGTCTGGGTTAACAAGGTTCGGCGGTTTCTTTCCTTCAAAGAACGCGATGAGATTATCTGCAACCATCTCAGCCATTTGAGAACGCGTTTCATAACTGGCACTTGAAATGTGTGGCGCCACAACAACGTTGTCAAGTTTCAGCAATGGATTATCCACTGGCGTTGGTTCTTGTTCAAAAACGTCAAGTCCAGCACCTGCAATTCTGCCCTCTTTCAAAGCTTGGTATAACGCTTTCTCGTCTACAACAGGTCCGCGAGCGTTGTTTATTAGATAGGCTGTTTTCTTCATCAGTTTGAGTTTTTCAGCATTTATCAAATGATAAGTCTCTTTCATTAATGGAACGTGAAGACTGACAAAATCTGATTCCTTCAAAAGCGTGTTCAAATCGACGCGTTTTGCGCCTAAATCTTTTTCCATCTCTGGTCTTGGAATGACATCATAATAGAGGATTTTCATGTCAAAGCCTTTCGCTCTCTTCGCAACCGCATAGCCTATTCTGCCGGCGCCAACTACACCTATAGTTGCATGGTGAACGTCTCTTCCCTGCATCATTGTTGGATGCCAGCTAACCTTCCATTGTCCAGTGCGAACGTACTTGTCAGCCTCAACGACGCGACGTGCAACAGCCATCAGCAAAGCCCAAGCGAAATCCGCAGTTGTGTCAGTCAAAACTTCCGGCGTGTTAGTCACATAAATTCCTCGTTTAGTGGCTTCTGGGATGTCGATGTTATCGAAGCCCACGGCCATTTGGGCAACAATCTTCAGTTTAGGGGCTGCATCAAAAACTTCAGCGTCTATTTTATCAGACAAGAGCGTAGCAAGAGCATCAACATTCTTAGCCTTCTCAATTATGACTGGTTTTGGTGGTGGAGCGTATTCAGGCCAGACTTCAGTGTCAAAATACTTTTTTATCTTGTTTAAGCCTCTTTCCGGAATCTCGCGGGTAACGTAAATTTTTGGTTTCGGCATATAAATCACCATAGCTTGGTTTGCGCGAAATTCTTTATTAGTTATTGACTTATTACACTTACGCAAAGCAATTTGCAAAATCAACAATGGGTTAATTATGATAACAATACGGAATAAAGAGCAACTAATCAAAAACGGCGAAACCCCACTCAATCAAAAAGCCAGAAAACTAGCCCTGGAAAGCCTCGAACAAGCGTTAAAAACCGTCGACCCAAAACAAATAATAAAATCAAAACTTTCACTAAAAAATTCAACGTTTCACATTAATGGCTATTCTTTTGATTTAAAGAAATTCAAGAACGTTTACGTAATAGGTGGAGGAAAGGCAAGCGGTACAATGGCTGAAGCCTTAGAGCATGTTCTTGGCAATCGAATAAAAAGTGGCTTTGTTAACGTTCCACATGGCAGCAAGCACAAAACAAACATCATAAAACTTCACGAGGCAAGCCATCCCATTCCAGACGAAGCAGGCGTGGAAGGAACCCGATGCATGCTGGAAATAGTAGAAAACGCAAAAGAGAATGATTTGGTTATATGCTTAATTTCTGGCGGTGGTTCAAGCCTCATGCCTTTGCCGCGTGGCAAAATAACAATCGCTGACAAAAGAGAAATCACGAATGCATTGCTCAAGTGCGGCGCCAACATAAACGAAATCAACACGGTCAGAAAACACATTTCAGATTTCAAAGGCGGATGGCTAGCAAAAAAAGCTTATCCAGCCACAATTCTAAACCTCATACTTTCAGATGTAGTAGGTGACCCGCTAGATTTTATCGCTTCGGGACCAACCGTTCCAGATTCAACCACTTTTAGTGACGCAGTAAAAATTCTGAAAAAATATGATTTATGGGAAAAGACGCCCGCATCAATTAGGAAAGTATTGTCAGACGGAGAGAAGGGCATAATTCCAGAAACCCCCAAAGCAGATAGCGAAGCATTCAAGAAAGTTTTTAATGTAGTTGTTGGAAACAACAGACTTGCAAGTCAAGCGGCATGTGAATATTTAAAATCAAAAGGGTTAAACACTCTTTTATTGACTGCAACATTGGAAGGCGAAGCGCGACACATAGGGACAATGCTTGCTTCGATAGCACGCGAAGTCACCATGTCCGGAAACCCAATTCCAAAACCAGCAGCTGTCATAGCAGGTGGAGAAACAACCGTCACAGTCACTGGAAAGGGAAAAGGCGGAAGAAACCAAGAAATAGCATTAGCTGCATCGGTGAAACTGAAAGGAATGGAGGGTGTTGTTGCGGCTTCGCTGAGCACTGACGGCATAGATGGTCCAACAGATGCGGCTGGAGCAATAGTCGACGGAAAAACGTTAACCAGGGCAGCAATATTGGACTTGACGCCTGAGAAATACCTAGCCGAAAACGATTCCTACCACTTCTTTTCAAAACTCGGCGATTTAATATTCACAGGACCGACAGGCACAAATGTCAACGATATTTCATTGATAGTAGTTCTTTAAAAAATGCAAAAACAAGGGAACAAAATGGCAATAACAGTAAGATTCGTTGGCGCTTTCCGTAGTGTTTCTGGAAAAAGCAAAATTACCATACCATTCGAAGAAGTGATACCTTTGAGAGAAATTATAAAGAAAATTGTTAAGAATATGCCTAAGCTCAAGAAAGTTTTGATTGACCCAGAGCTTGAAGACACACGACCAAACACACTCATACTTATTAACGGAAAAGAAATCAGCGTCCTAAATGGTTTACAAACCCCTCTAAAAGATGGGGATGAAGTGGTTTTTATTCCTGTAATACATGGAGGATAAACGTAAATGAGGCTTTACGCCATCAAAACAGAGCTTGTGAAAACTGGAGACAATTTAGTTGACGTTGTTTTGGAGGCGTTGAAAAGACAGAATTTAGAGTTAGAAGATAACGATGTGCTAGCGGTAACTTCAAAAATCATATCGTACGCTGAAAATCGCTTGGTAAAATTAAGCGACATCAAACCTTCTGAAAAGGCAAAAAAACTTGCAAAGCGTTTCTCGCTACAACCTGAATTTGCAGAACTTATCTTGCGCGAAGCAGACAAAATCTACAGAGGCGTAGAAAAAGCAGTTTTAACGCTTAAAGATGGAGTTCTCACGGCAAACGCTGGTATAGACAACAAAAATGCACCTAAAGATTACGTGGTTTTGTGGCCGAAAAATCCACGAAAGTGGGCAAAAAATGTTAAAGAGGAAATTAAACGAAGAACGGGAAAGCAGGTTGCGGTTTTAATTGTGGATAGTGGTTTAGCACCGCTTAGAAAAGGCACCGAAGGCTTAGCTTTGGCTGTTGCCGGTTTTAAACCAGTAATAGACCACAGAGGAGAAAAGGATGTTTATGGAAAATCATTAGCCATCACGTACCACGCAGTTGCAGACAATTTGGCTTCTGCTGCACATCTATTAATGGGAGAAACCATAGAAAAAACTCCGATAGTGTTGATTAAAGATGCTCCAGTAGAATTTGACGATAACATCTACAGTTCTGCAGACATGATGATGCCATTCAAAGAATGCATTTTCATGAACACTTTTCTTAGTGATTCGAACTGTTCAAAGAAGAAACAAAATTTGCATTCTTCAGAATTTTGAATAGCGTCGTTCCTATCATAGCGGAACCAATTGCAATGATTACTCTTTCTATTGGATAAAGGAAAACTGTGGTCATCCACGTGCCTGTTGCTCCATTTATATCTGGAGAAATAATCAACTCGTAACTTACCGAACCCGCAATTTGTCCAGCAAGCGTTGAAGTTAAAGACGTTACAAAGAATGCAGAAAGAAGCCGTAAATTGCTACTCGAGTTAAGTTCTTTTATAGCTGTGGACTGCAAAGGCGAAACCAAGATAACGAAACCAATTATTTGAAAACACAAGTATGGCGGATACAGCCACGCGGGTCCAATAACTGGATAGAAGGCTAAAAGAAACAAGATAAAAAGATAGATCATCACTGACACGGTTCTCTTGCCCTTTACAACCATGCCACTGCATAATGCTGCAACAATTCCGGATGCAAGACTCAGCAGAGAAAAATAGCCAAAGGAAATGCCAATTATCCCACCCAAGAGTGTGGATAACACGCCTATGTAAGGTCCAAAAAGCATGCCTATTATTGGAGCGAAGATTGCAGCTGCAGTAATTGCTTGGCCCGGCAAGCCAATTATTGGAGAAAGTTTTACAGCGCCAAACACAACATATAATGCCGTAAAAGTGACCGCCAAAGCGAGTTCTTTTGTTCCTAGTTTTCCAGGAATCGACATCTGTTGCGTCCCCTCTTTGTATGTGGAAAGTTAATTATTCTTAACCACTTATAAATAATGCAATATGGTTCATGCAATAATTACTTTAACGTCAGATTTTGGGTTGAGAGACCCTTACGTGGCGGAAATGAAAGCCGTAATTTTAAGCATCAACCCAAACGCCACAATTGTTGATATAACCCATAAAATAGAAAAATTCAACATAAGAATGGGCGCATATGTTTTGGCTTCCACTGCTCCTTACTTTCCAAAAGGCACAATCCACATAGCAGTAGTGGACCCCGGCGTAGGAACACAAAGACGCTCACTGCTCATACAAACAAAACAAGCCTTCTACATTGGACCAGACAACGGCATACTTGTCTTAGCTGCAAGAAAACAAAGCATAGAACACATCTACGAGATTACCAACCGCAAATTCATGCTTCCAAAAGTTTCCACAACATTTCACGGAAGAGACATTTTTGCGCCTGCCGCCGCTCACTTGGCAAATGGAATCTCGCCAAAAGAGTTTGGACCAGAAATCCAAAAAATTGTAACGCCGAAATTTGCAAAGATAACAAAAAGAAAAGAAGGTTTGGTAGGCGAAGTCATACATGTCGACAACTTTGGAAACATTATTACAAATTTTGGAGAGAAAGAGCTCAACTCAATTAGCGTGGAAGGGCATGTGAATATTAAGCTTGGAGATGCTAAGTTAAAGTTGAAACTTTGCAAAGCCTACGCAGAAGCAAAACCGCAAGAACCTTTAGCTATCATTGGAAGCCATGACTTTTTGGAAATTTCTGTAAATCAAGGAAGTGCCGCCGAAAAATTCAGAGCCAGAAGTGGCGACAAAATCACGCTTTATCGCTCTTACTCAAATCCCTCAACCGGTTAATGCCGTCTATCTCTTTTATGAAAGCGGCAACGCTTTTGGGAACAAGTTTCTCCCAACTCACGCCATTAATCATTCTTTCCCTTACTTCAGTTGAAGAATATAGCTTTCTTTCATGAAAGCGGATTGGCTTAACCTTATATCCGGCTTCCATGAAAAGCCGCTTCGTTAGGGGCTCATTGGAATAGACAACGTCAAATTTTGGTGTGTACCCTTCCACTGCGGAAACCCACATCATATGCAGATGCACATCTGGCACGGGTACAACCCAAACTTTCGAATAGTCAATTTCTACTTCTTCTAACGCCTTACGAATCATAGTTAGCCTTTCGCCAGCAGTAAATGGATTGTTAAGATTGTGACTGTATTGAGCGCTTCCAATAACAATTACTAGCTCTTCAACCTCTTTCAAAATATCTCTTATGGCGCCTAAATGACCAAGATGAAAAGGCTGAAAACGCCCAACATAAAGTCCACGCTTCACCATAACACTCATTCCACCATGTACACATTAGCGCCTAAAACGAATTAACATTTACCTTTTTTAGAACAAACTCTACCGGAAAAACTTGCAGGCTCTTACTGTTAACTGAAATCTCCTGCTTGACGGTGTAGCCACGCTTCTCACGTTCTAAGAAGGCAAGTTTGGCTTTCAAACCCCCACCGTAGCCGCCCAAAGTGAAGTCTGAACTGACAACTCTGTGGCATGGAACAAGCGGCGCAAATGGGTTCATCGCCATCACGCGCCCCACAGCTCTTGGGCTTCCCCCAGCAGCCTTTGCAATTAACCCGTAAGACGACACGTATCCAACGGGAATCAAAGATGCTACTTTAATCACTTTCTTAAAATAGTCTGAAAGGTGTTCTGTGCTTAATGAGAGGTTTTCGGAAACATCTTTCCCATAATATATTTTCTTCAACGTTTCCATAACACGCCCAGCAAATGGAGATGGCTTTTCAGAATGATGAAAAGGCATATTGAATGGAATGTTTTGCAGGAGGTTTCGCCTTACGGACTCTTGGCTGGAACCAAACGTTGTTGCAAAAACCTTTTCTTCGTCGCAGGCTACTCCAAACCAAACATTCTCGTGTCTTTGAATGTGAAGACTAATCATTTAGTTTTTTCACTCCTTAGTATAAAATAAGAACATTAACCATACTTATGAAGTTTAAGTAAGCAATCTTGTTTTAAATGAAAGCCTTTGATGGCAAAAACTATAAGGTATTACACTAATTCTAAGTATCGTGGAATATGAATATGGGTGGACCATCTGAACGTGAATTAATGGAGAAACTGGGCAAAATAAGGGAAAAGATTCTCAAGACTGAAAAGGACGGAAGAAGTTAAACGCTCCGCAGATCACAACTTGGAAAAAATAGAAAAAGACATTGTGAAATCGGCAGACCTTGCCCCAGAATCTAAACAACGACTTAGCCAAGAAATCTCTCTATTAAAAAACGAAATTTTCCAAAGATACACAGACTTAAAAACCCGAATCACCCGAGCACTTACGCCAAGATAAGCAACAACTCTTCAACGACCTACAACTTTTTTCCTTTAAAATTTCCTTAATTCTAATATTGCATAATAAAAGCACTAATTCTTTGAAAACGTCCTGAGCGAAGTGTGAAGGTTTTTATGATTAAACTTAATAAGTTGCTTGCGTATATCACGAAGAAAGGTGAACTTAATGGAAAGAGAATCACAGCAGTCTCAATATCTGTGGATTCCAGGCGCCACAACCGTCGGTGTAGTGTGCCAAAATGGCGTTATTTTAGCTTCTGAAAAACGCGTTTCTTACGGTTACCTCGTAGTAAGCAAAGGCGGCAAAAAAGTTTTCAAACTTACAGACCATATAGGCGCTGCATGCGCTGGACTTGTTTCTGACATGCAAATTCTCGTAAGAGAAGTGGAAGCATATGCAAAACTTTTCGACCTTGACGCTGGCAGACCAATTTCTGTGCGGTCAGCCGCTAAACTAATGTCAAACCTACTTTTCGCTCGGCGTTTAGCCCCCTTAATTACGCAGACGATTGTTGGTGGGCTAGACGATGAAGGAGCATCGCTTTACGTACTTGACATTTTAGGCTCAGTAATACCTGACAAGTACGCTGTAGTAGGTTCGGGCACCGAAATTGCCATGGGAGTGCTCGAAGAATCATATAAAGAAGGCATGAGCATGGAGGAAGCCAAAGATTTGGTCGTAAGAGCAATAAAATCTGCTATAAGTAGAGACATCATGAGCGGCGACGGAATAGATTTTCTGTTAATAACTAAGGACGGAATACAAGAAGAGTCAATAAAGTTCTAAAACCTCTGAATTTTTGCAAAAGGTTAAACCTTACAATTAATATATTCCAGCTATTGCTATCAAACGGCGGAGAGCCACATAATTGCCATTTGAGCTTAGCTTGGAAGAAGGAGAATTCCTCGTTACGCTTGCACGGAAAGCTGTCGAAGAATACCTAAAGAGTAGAAGGCAAATTAGCCCTCCAAAAAATATTGATGAAAAACTGATGCAGCCTTGCGGAGTTTTCGTAACAATCAACAGCATAGAAAACGGCGAAAAAGAACTAAGGGGCTGCATTGGCTATCCTTATCCTACTACGCCATTAGCTCAAGCAGTTATAGAGTCTGCCATTAGCTCGGCAACGCAAGATCCACGTTTCTATCCACTATCCTTAAACGAACTTGACAGAGTAGTCTTTGAAATAAGTGTGCTCACACCTCCGCAGATAATAGAAGTTAAGAAACCAGATGAGTACCCAAACAAAATCAAAGTAGGCGAAGATGGACTAATCGTTGAAAGAGGCATGTTTAAAGGACTACTTCTACCGCAAGTACCAGTTGAATGGGAATGGGATGCGGAGGAATTTCTATGCCAATGCTGCATAAAAGCAGGCCTATCCCCAGATTATTGGCTTTTGGACGGCACAAAAATTTACAAGTTTCAAGCCATAATTTTTGAAGAAGAGAAACCAAGAGGCAAAGTGAAACGTAAAGTTCTCGGCGGGAAATAAATTTATGCGTGTTTATTTCGCTCCTTGCGGCATAGGTTTAGGGCATGTAGGAAGATGCATTCCAATAGCGAAAAAACTTCAAGAGAAAAACGCTGAGATATTATTTTCCACTTATAGGGAAGGATTACGTTATGTTGAGCAACAAAAGTTTCCTCTCATAAAGGCTCCATCCATCGGTTTTCAAGTCAAACCAGACGGAACCATAGACTTTAAACAAACCGCGATAAACCCAGGTCCGTTTTTGTCGACGTTCACGCTTATGAAGCAAGTTGATGCTGAAGTTCGAGCCATTCAGCATTTCAAACCCGACGTTGTCGTCTCAGATTCACGTGTTTCGCCGTTAATAGCAGCTAGACTGCTGAGGATTCCTAGAATTTGCATTTTGAATCAGTTCCAGGTGATAATTCCACGGAGAAAACGGTTTTTGCGGTTAGCCAGACTTGCAGACTCCGTAACGCTTACGCTTGTTGGAAAAATGTGGACAAGCGGAAACACGACTTTAATCCCCGATTTCCCCCCACCATACACGATATGCGCAGGCAACCTGAACATTCCCAAATCTTACAGAAAAAACGTAAAGCTAATTGGACCACTACTGCCGGTTCGCCCAGAAACCTTGCCAACCAAAGAGGAGATTCGCAAACAACTAGGGCTACCAGCAAACAAGCCAGTGGTCTTTGTTCCAATAAGTGGTCCGATAAGAGAAAGGGCTTTTTTAACTGGAATTTTGAAGAAAATTTTGATGGAATTTCCGGAAGATTATGAAATTGTTATGTCGCTTGGCTATCCAAACGCTGATGAAAAACCATTGCGCCGTAACAACTTAACGGTTTATATGTGGACTTCGAAGCGTTTCGAATATTTGAAAGCATGCGACTTGGTTGTGAGCCGCGCGGGACACGGAACCTTAACCCAGTGTTTATGCTATGGCAAGCCAATGATACTCATACCTACACCGAGCCACACAGAGCAGATTAGCAACGCAAAACAAGTCGCCGACTTAGGCGCAGCGAAAGTCTTGCTTCAAGAGAAACTCGACAAGGAAAGCCTTCAAAAGAATATTCAGCAAGTTTTGGAGAGCGAAATCCCCTGGAGATTAAAGGAAATACAAAGAGAAGTTTTGAAATGCGATGGTCTAGAAGAATCGGTTGCCACAATAGTGAACGTGGCAGGGGATAAGCAAGTATTTTAAGTTAAAAATTCAAACAGTAAGAATATGTTTGTGCCTCGGGAGATTTTAGAAGAGAAACTTCGTAAAATACTTAAAGAAGACATTGGGCAAGGAGACATAACCACTGCACTGATTGTTCCGGAAGGAAGCATCGCAGAAGCAGAAGTAATAGCAAAAGAAGCTGGAGTTGCAGCAGGAATCGAGGAAGCAAAAATTCTTCTAGAAAGTTTAAAGTTAAAAACTGAAATGCCAGTTGCGGATGGAGAAAAAATAAAGCCGAAACAAGTTCTTATGAGGATTTCAGGGGATGCACAAACGATACTTTCAGTTGAGCGCACAGTTCTAAACCTTCTTTCACGCATGAGTGGAATAGCAACAGTGACACGAAAGTTGGTGGAAAAACTTCAGAAAGCAGGACTTAAGACGAGAGTTGCATGCACCCGAAAGACAGCACCAGGGCTACTTTATTTTGATAAAAAGGCGGTTCAAGTTGGCGGTGGCGACACACATAGACTTCATTTGGACGACATGGTTCTAATCAAAGACAACCACATAGCATCAGTTGGAAGCCTAAAAGAAGCTGTAAGAAAAGCGAAGGATAAGGCATCATTCAGCAAAAAAATCGAAGTTGAAGTTACCAAAGTTGAGGATGTTCTGGTTGCGGCTAAGGCTGGTGTAGATATAATAATGTTGGATAACTTTTCTCCGAAGCAACTAAAAGAAGCAGTTAGACTGCTTAAGAAAGCTGGATTTCAAGACAAAGTTTTGTTGGAAGCCAGCGGGGGAATCACTACAGAAAATATTTTAGCTTATGCATCAACTGGCGTCGACATTGTGAGTTTAGGAGAAATAACCCATAGTCCAAAAGCGCTTGACATAAACTTAGAAATTAGAAAAATCAGAAAACAATAGGTTCTAGCTCTTAAGACAATGCAATGTTTATCCCAATTTCTATGAATGCAGCTGCCAAAAGCAACACTGCACAAATTGTGATAAACATCGATGCATACACTAGTTCCCTTCGACCTCTATGTTTTATTATGCGCCAAAACAGCCAAACGCCTTCACTGATTCCTATGGAGTAAGCTAGAAACTCTAACCATCCAAAAGGTAAAACGAGTAAATTAAGAAAAACTAAAGAAGGATGGACAATGCCGTAACTTAATCCGGCAATCGCGATACCAGTGTTGAATAACACATAAAGTTCCAGAAAAATTCCGGCTATCGGTATGAAGGCAAGTAGGCAAATGAAAAAGTTGTTTCCAAAAATGAATGTAACTTGATTTAACAATGGCATATTATTCAAAGTGTTTCTTGTTTGGTTCATAGATTCATTTATTTCCTCTGCTTCTGCAGCAGAAAGGGGGATTAAAGTGCCAGCGATAGTTACAACTACAGAAATGATGAAGAAAACTGCAATTACAAATATTCTCTTATACAACGGTGACAATCCGTTCCAGAAGTCAAACTTCATTGAAAGACCTCCACCATTTCTACACCTTTGGAGTTATTTTTAAGACTCTGAAACCTCGTGCAGTTGGGTTTAACATTTCAATGATATTAACTTTTTTGAGAACTCCTTTTTCATCTTCAGCATAGCCTCTCACGTCGTGCTCTGCTCCAATAAGAGAATAAAGATACACACCTTTTTCAGTCAGTCTATGTTGGCATTTAGAAGGCAACCCAAGCATTAGCGTCTTCTTTTCTTCAATTGCCTTTTCGCATGTGTAGATGATGGCGTGCGCTCCAGATGTTAACTCTGCAATTCTCACGGGGATGCTTTCTTTTCCGATGGCAAGAACTTCAATCCTGTATTTCTGCGTGATTTCGCCACTAATTTTTCTAAGTTTGGGCAAAATCCGCAAGAGATGATGCCTTGCTTTGCTGGAAACTTTCATGTTTGAAAACTGTATAGGAGAAAGCTCCTCAAGAGAAACCGCGCCTAGAGACATGTCAAGATGCACAACGTCTGCCTTCACTCTTCCCAACAATTCCTTGCAAAGTTCTGCTTCGCGAATCACTGCTTCATGTCCGTTTTCTGCGTCTATGAAAATAGGCTTGGCTAGGCACACGCTTGGTTCTCTATAAGGCGGATTAACCAGCACCGCAGCCGCTGCGACAATTGTTAATGGCTCAAACTTGTCGTTTAATATGGCGGACGAGGAATCCGCCGCGATAATTTTCAAATATTCCACCTTGTCTAACACATAGAATAGGCAATAGAATTTATCTTTGCTGTTTAATCTAATGCTTCCTTCAAATGCATTCCCAAAATAAATATTTCAGAACTTTTGGTTCTACTTGCCTTAGGCTTCATTATTCTGACAACTTCGAAGTGCTTTTTCACTTTTTTGATGAAGTCATCTAGTAAGTCTCCTTGAAAAACCTTCACAAAGAAATTTCCACGTGGTTTAAGCGTTTCCAGAGCTATTTTTAATGCTTGCTGTGCCAAATCTATTTGGCGAGCATGATCAACTTCCCATATTCCAGAGATGTTTGGAGAAACATCTGAAACCACAACATCAGCCTTTTTTGGAAGAGCATTTGAAATCTCATTAAGGGTTTCCGGCTCATTTATGTCACCTATTATCGTTCGAACATTGTCTTGCGGAAAAGGCTCGATAGGCTTTAAGTCAACTCCTAAGACGAAACCTTTGCTTCCGACGATTTTTCTCGCAACTTTAATCCAACCGCCTGGTGCGGAACCCAAATCAACGACGACATCGCGGTATTTTATGAAATGATACTTTTCGACGGCTTGAAGCAGTTTGTACGCTGCTCTGGAACGGTATTTTTCCTTTTTTGCCTTTCTGTAATAATAATCTTTTTTTCTTTCCCGAATCCATGCTTTTGGCAAAACTAACTGTCACCAATCGTGCCTGGTTCGCCTTTGGCTATCAAAAGCAACCAGTCTGTGAGTCTTTCGCAGTTTTGCGGCGAAATTGAGCTTGAGGGGTCGCATCGAGCGTTGTCTGGACACATTAGGCATGGGCAGTCCGCAATGGAGTCTATGGATGCCGGGACTCTTTTTGGGTATAGTCTATAGGTCCATCTTCCTTCACGCAGTTCTTTCTCTCTTCGGATGAGTTTCTTGGCTTCCAGTTTCAGGGCTATTCTGGAGCCTTCTCGGCTGCTTGCGCCGAGTTTGCGCCATAAGTCTGATTGTAATATACCCTCGAATCCCACGTTCATTATTTGTTGAAGAGCTTTTTGTTCTAAGTCGTTGCGTTTCGGCATTTTAACCAGATTCCACATCTCTCAAAGTGATATATGTGCGTTTTTAAATAAAAAGATGTATGTTTATGTTTAGAAGAAAGTATGTTGAAGGATTGACAAATTGAAGAGCAAAAGACTTAGCGAATCTTACTGCTTGGGAATTGAGTCGACAGCAGACGATTTCAGCGTTGGAATATCAACGTTCGATGGTAGGATACTGGCAAACGTGATAAGTGCTTACGTGCCGGAAGAAGGTGGCATTCATCCGAGAGAAGCGGCAAGACATCATGCTGAAGTGGCAAGCAAAGTCTTAGAGGAAGCTTTCATGAAATCCAGAATAAAACCGCGTGATTTATCAATTATCGCGTTTTCTCAAGGTCCAGGGTTGGGTCCGTGTCTTCGGACCGGTGCGACGATAGCTCGCGCCTTGTCTTCTTACCTTAACATTCCACTTGTGGGCGTGAATCATTGCATAGCGCATATTGAGATAGGAAAGCTTGAGACAAACGCCAAAGACCCGGTGACGCTTTATGTTTCAGGCGGAAACACTATAGTTGCAGCTTTCGATTCTGGACGTTACAGAGTTTTCGGTGAAACATTGGACATTGCCCTTGGAAATTGTTTGGATGTTTTTGCAAGAGAAGCTGGGCTTCGACAAAAACCTGGCATGCCATTTGGCGCTGTGGTTGAAAAGTTTGCGTCCAAAGGAACGAAGCTGATTTCATTGCCGTATATCGTGAAGGGTATGGACACTTCATATAGTGGCTTATTAACAGCGGCTGTTAACTTGCTAAAAAAGAATGTGTATAGGCTTGAGGATTTATGCTACAGCCTTCAAGAAACGGCGTTTTCTATGATTACAGAAGTTACTGAAAGGGCTTTGGCGCACACGGAGAAAAAGGAGGTTCTATTGACTGGCGGAGTAGCTGCTAACAAAAGATTGCAGTCTATGATTAAGACGGTTGCTGAAGAACATGATGCCAGATTTTGTGTCGTACCGAGCCAATTTGCAATCGATAATGGTGCAATGATTGCGTGGGCAGGCGCACTAGCATACAAACATGGCATTGTGACACCCATTGAAAGAAGTTTTGTGAAGTTACGTTGGCGGCTTGAAGAGGTTGAAGTTCCATGGATAAGGTGAAACTGCCACAGCTGATTAAGAAGGGTGCGGAAGCCAACCTTTATCTTGCACAATGGCACGGTCGAAAAGTGATAATGAAGAAACGTTTGCCCAAAAAGTATCGCCCATCAAAGTTGGATGAGCAAGTTCGTGTTTACCGAACAGTTCATGAGCCACAGTTGATGCATGAGGCGAAAAAGGCGGGAGTGCCGACACCAACGATTTTTCTTGTTGATGTAAAAAACGCAACAATAATAATGGAGTATGTAGAGGGAAAACAGGTTAAACTGTTGCTTAGTGAGGTTTCAAAAGCGGAGAGACAAAGTTTCTGTTTCAAAATTGGCGAATTAATAGGTAGGCTTCATGAGTGGGGGATAATTCATGGCGACTTGACAACATCGAACATGATTTTGAACTCGGAAGGAAAGATTTTCTTTGTAGATTTTGGGCTTGGCGAAAAGACAAAAGAACTTGAAAACAGAGGGGTTGACTTACACCTTATGAAAAGGGCTCTGCAGAGTACGCATTTCCGATTTGCTGAAGAATGTTTCAAAGCGGTTATTGAAGGTTATGCAAATGTTATGGACGCTGACAGTGTGAAAAGTGTTTTAGATAAGATAATGGAGATAGAGAGAAGAGGACGATATGTGGCTGAAAGAAAAGGTGAGAAGGCATGATTAAGACCGTTTGGTGTGTTACCTTTTATGTTTCGGATTTGAAGAAAGCCGCGAAGTTTTATGAAGAAATTTTGGGTTTGGAAAAGAAGTATGAGTATTCAAGTTATGTTGGGTTTGAGTGTGGCGGAGTAGAAATTGGGTTGATTCCTAAATCTGCGGAAGGACAGAAAGTAAGTCTGTTGTCGCCTTCCGTGGAATTTCTCGTAGACGATGTAGATAAGGCATACCGTGAACTTAAGAAGAAAGGAGTAAAGTTCACAAAAGAACTGCATGATGAGCCGTGGGGCGGAAGGCAAGCAACCTTCACAGACCCGGATGGCAACATCCTAGAAATTGCGCAGATAAATTGGCAAAAATATTTTAGTGTAGCTGCAGAAGGTGCAAAGAAGAAGTCGTGAACCACCATGAATTTTCAATTGAAAGGTAGGGTCATATTTTTTGCAACAAATAATGTTAACAAGTTTAATGAGGCACGCATGGTTTTTGGTGAATATAAGATAGCTGTTGGTATGCTCAGAGTAAAAACGTTGGAAGTTCAAAGCGACAGTTTAGAGGAGATTGCAAAGACAAGCGTTGTGGAAGCCTTTGGGAAATGTAATCTGCCAGTGATAGTTGAGGATGCTGGGCTATTCGTGGAGGCGCTGAATGGTTTTCCTGGACCGTATGCTGCATACGTTTACAAAACAATAGGCAACAAGGGTTTGCTTCAGCTTATGGAGAAAACTGAAAACAGAAAGGCTGTGTTCCAGTCAGCAGTAGCGTATTATTCATCAGATTTGAAATCGCCAATATGTTTCAAAGGCGAGGTTGTTGGAGAAATAACAAGGAAGGAAATGACGGTGAATAATTCCTCTGGCTTTGGTTTCGACCCCATTTTTCAGCCAGTCAACAGTGCTAAAACATTTGCGGAAATGACTATAAAAGAAAAAAACAGGTATTCGCATCGTGCAAAGGCTTTGCGCAAGTTTGCTGAATGGTACAGTAAGCATCAATAATTTTAAATATCTGCAAACCTTCGCTCTTACAGAGTTTAGAGTGATAAGTGATGCCGAAACAGGAAAAAGGAAAGTCTCATCAGACAAGACCAGTTAGTAAACGTCCTCCAAGCTGGTGCAAGTATCAGCCAGAAGAAGTGGAGGCGTTGGTGATTAAGTTGGCGAAGGAAGGACATTCGCCGAGTCGCATTGGGACAATTCTCAGAGACCAGTATGCTATTCCTCTTGTGAAGCCGATAACTGGGAAGACGATAACGAGAATACTTAAAGAGGCTGAGCTTGCGCTTGCAATGCCGGAAGATTTGGGGAATTTGATGAAAAAGGCTGAAAGTTTGGTTGCTCATTTGGAGAAGAACAAGAAGGATGTGCATAACAAGAGGGCGTTGCAGATTATTGAAGCGAAGATTCACAAGCTTTCAAGGTATTATAAGCGTGAGGGTGTTCTGCCGCCGAACTGGAAGTATGAGCCGAAAATAGCTTCGCTTGCTTAGCTTAGATATTTGTGTTTTTCTTTAGTGAGTTTTAAATCTTAAATAATCGGTTTCTTACCTTCAATGTGGTCGCTATGGCTTTAGATGAAAATAAAACCGCTAATCTTTTAGATTCAGCCGCATTGGCAGCAAAGGCAATTTTGGAAACTGTAAAGGAAGATGGTTTTGTTCATGTTTTTTCACATTTGGACGCTGATGGAGTTGCAGCGGCTGGGATTATTGGTAAAATGTTGACTAGGCTTGACGCTAAATTTCGTATTAGAATAACTCAGTGGATTGACGAGAAAATTGTGGGCGAAATCTTGGCTGACAAGCCGCAACTGATAATTTTGACAGATTTTGGAAGCGGCTACATTGACTTGTTAAATGAGAAACTTGCAGATTTTAGAATAGTTATTTTGGACCATCATCAAGTTACTGGCAAGGAAACAGACAATTTTGTGCATGTTAACCCGCATTTGCATGGAGTTGACGGAGCACGGGACATCAGCGGTTCTGGCGTTGCGTATTTTGTGGCTAAGGCTGTTGACAAAGTCAATGTGGATTTGGCTCCTATTGCGGTGATTGGAGCATTGGGAGATTTGCAAGACAAGTATGACCAGCGGTTGCTTGGGGGGCTTAATGAGATAATAGTTAAATATGCGGTAGATGCTGGGCTTTTAACAGTTGAAAAAGACCTTATATTCTTTGGTAGAGAAACTCGTCCAATTCACAAAACATTGTCGTCGACAACTAGTCCTTTTATTCCCGGCATTAGCGGGGAAGAAGATAAGAGTTTAGCTTTTTTGGCTAGTTTGGATATTAAGCCGAGACATGGTGAAAGATGGCGTGCGTTGAGAGACCTTTCTGATGAAGAAAAGAAAAGATTGTGCACGGGACTTGCGGATTATTTGTTGTCGAAGGGTTTGCATTATGAAGTCACAAATCTTATTGGTCACGTTTACACTTTGAACAGCGAGGAACCGTGGACTCCGCTTAGGGATGCGAGAGAATTTGCTGTTTTGTTAAATGCAACTGGGCGTATGGACAGACCAAGCTTGGGTGTTGCTATTTGTATGGGTGACCGTGGTGCTGCGCTTGAAGAAGCCAACAAAGTGTTGGAGGAGTATAGGCGGACTATTAACAAGTATCTGGGGTGGGTTATGGAGAAGCCTGAGCGGATGCGGGAGTTTGAGAATATTTATGTTGTTTATGGTGAAGATTTCATAGATGACAAGATAATTGGTGCAATCTCGTCTATACTTTCTGCGAGTTTGCCAAATCCTGAAAAGCCTTTAATTGCGTATGCTAATGTTGCAGAGGAAGGTTTGGCGAAGTTTTCTGCGAGGACGGTGGATACTATGACGAACAGAGGTGTAAATCTTGGCGAGGTGATGCAGGTGGCTGCGGAGAAGTTTGCGGGAAATGGTGGAGGACACAACATAGCTGCTGGAGCGCAGGTTCCAATAGAAAATGTTCAAGCGTTTATAGCGGTTGTTAATGAGCTTGTTGGAAGGCAGTTGCGTGGCGAGAAGGTTGGAAGCTGAAATAATCTTGGAATATGACGATGAGAGAACAGCTGAAGCTGTGGCAAGTGCGGTTTCGCCTGACAATTTCAAAACGCCAAGTGGGTTATGGGTGAAAACGGTTAGAACAGAAAAGAAAGTCATTACGCAAATAAAATGTGAAGGTAAATTTCAAACATTCATCGCGACAATCGATGATTTACTGTTTTGTGTTTCAACCGCGGAAAAGACGCTTCAAGCTGCAAGAAAATTAGATAAACAGTAGCAACGTGCTGATAGGCTCGGAAAAGCTATAGCCCCCCTTATAAATAGGTTCAACCAGTGTTTGATTAGTTGGATAGGTTTTATCGTAAGGTTAAATAGTTGATTTATTGGTAAGGTTAGAAGACTAAATACTTGATGTGGCTGATTGAGAGAGATGTTGGACATTAAACTCATCCGTGAAAACCCGGAGCTGGTAAGAAATAATTTGATGAAGAGGGGCGACCCTGAAAATTTGAGGATGCTGGACGAGTTAATTGATTGTGACAAGAAATGGCGGCAAGGCTTGACCAGACTCAACGAATTGCGTCATGAAAGAAAACTTGTGACCACGCAGATTGCGGAACTCAAAAAGAAGGGGAAAGACGCAACTAAAGAATTATCGAAGGCAAAAGCCATCGATGCTGAAATAACAAACTTAGAAGAACAAGTGAAAGAATGCGAAGAAAAACTACGCTATTATCTGCTTAGACTCCCAAATCTTCTGCACGAGTCAGTTCCGACTGGCAAGGACGAACATGATAATATTCCCATTAGGAAGTGGGGAAAAATACCAAAGTTCAGTTTTCCAGTTAAAGACCACATAGATTTAAGCTTAAGCCTTGACATAATGGACATTGAAAGAGCAGGAAAAGTTGCTGGAGCAAGATTCTTCTACCTTAAAAACGAAGCCGTTTTGCTTGACATGGCTTTGATGAATTTCGCCATAGAAGAAATGGTTAAGAAAAAATACACGCCAATCGAGCCGCCCTTCATGATGAGAAAAAAAGCATACGAAGGCGTCACAGCCCTAAGCGACTTTGAAGATGTCCTATACAAAATTGAGAATGAAGACTTATACATGATTGCAACTTCAGAACACCCAATTGCAGCCATGTTCATGGACGAAGTGCTAAAAACAGATGAATTACCGCTCAAATTTGTTGGAATAAGCACAAACTTCAGAAAAGAAGCAGGAGCGCACGGTAAAGACACTCGTGGAATCTTCCGCGTTCACCAATTCAACAAAGTAGAACAATTCATTTTCTGCCAACCCGAAGACTCATGGAAATTCCATGAAGAACTTATACAAAACGCTGAAGAACTTGTCCAAAAACTCGGTTTACCCTACCACGTAGTAAACGTGTGCACAGGCGATATTGGAACGGTTGCCGCTAAAAAATACGACATAGAAGTGTGGATGCCGGCGCAAAACGCTTACAGAGAAATAATTTCATGCAGCAACTGCACTGATTACCAAGCTAGAAGATTAAACATAAGATATAGAGAAAAAGAAGGCGAAGCTCCAAAAGGCTTTGTGCATACATTAAATTCCACGGCGTTAGCCAGCAGAACAATGGTTGCAATACTTGAGAATTACCAGCAAAGAGACGGCTCAGTTGTTATTCCAGAAGTTTTAAGAAAATACATGGGTGGCATCGAGAAAATAACGCCTAAACGGTAAAACTTTTAATACTCTGATGCGAATTTTCAAGCTACATTCGGAGGATTAACGTGTCTTCAAAAACAAAACGCGTACGAGATAAATGGCGAAGTAAAACATGGTACACCGTAGTGGCTCCGCCATACTTCGGAAACGTTGAGTTAGGAGCAATACCAACCGACGAGCCTGAAAAGTTGGTCGGAAGAGTTATAGATTCAACCCTTTATGATGTCACAAACGACTTCGCCCATCAATACTTGAAGATATATTTCCAAATAACCCAACTTGACGGCAAAACCGCTAAAACAATGTTCAAAGGACACGAGTATTCGCGAGATTATCTGCGAAGCCTTGTAAGGAGAAGAACAACAAAAGTTGACGGACTCTTCAGCATAACCACCAAAGACGGATACAAACTACGTGTGGCTGTCACCGCTTTCACGCTTTCGCGAATCAAAACGTCGCAAGAGAAGGAAATCCGAGCAATAATGGAGAAAATAATCAAAGAAAAAGCATCCGCATTAACATTAGACGAGTTTGCACAGGAAATGGTTTTGGGCAAGATAGCCTCAGACATATACAACGAAGCAAAAAAACTAGCTCCACTACGTCATGTTGGAATCAGAAAATCAAAACTAGCCACACCATTAGCACAGTTGCCACAAGTGCAAACGCAAAAGGCTGAGTAACCCTAGCTTTTTAACAGATTCTTCCCATATTCGTAGCCTTTCTCAAAAGCAGTCAAATTAAGCTCTTCAGTACCCTTCGGTATGTTTACTTTAATCGATTCCTTTAAAGCATCTTTATCCAACAACCCCGTGATTGCTGCAAAAGCACCCAACATCACTATGTTAGCCACAATCTTCCTACCAAGCTCTTCAGCAATTTTCGTGGCTGGAAGACGGTAAACTTTAACGTTTTTTAACTCTTTCTCGTGTGGAATCATGTCTGGGTCCATAATTATTACTCCGCCCGCTTTCACGTCTTCTGCGTATTCGTTGTAAGCGTGCTGAGACATCACAACCAGCACGTCGGGTTCGGTGACTTTTGGAAAATCTATGTCCTCTTCTGATATCACAACCTCAGATTTGCACGCGCCGCCTCTTGATTCAGGACCGTAGGATTGCGTTTGAACCGCGTTTTTTCCGCTGTGAATAGCGGCTGCCGCAGCCGTGATTATTCCAGACTTAATTATTCCTTGTCCTCCAAATCCTGCAAATCGGATTTCTTTTCGCATTCGGTTCACCATCCCATTGCTTTTTCGTTAATTTGAGCTATTTTCTCATGAAGTAGTCTCTCGTAACTAACCTTTTCTGTGTTAACAAACTCGCCCACAACTATTTTTTCCGGAGAGATTTCTGCTTTGGATGGGTCGGAGAAATTCTCAACTACAGAAGCCCTTCTGAACCATTCCATCATTTCCAAGCCCGTGCGCATCTTGTTGCGTCTGCCGAAAATCTCTGGACAAGGCGAAACCACTTCTATGAAGCAGAAGCCTTCTTTCTGCAACATCCGCTTGATTGACTGCGTCAGTCTTCGCACATGCAAGGTTGTCCATCTAGCCACGTACGTCGCGCCTGACGCTGCAGCCAAGTGAACTAAGTTAAACGGATGTTCAATGTTGCCGTAGGGAGTTGTGGTTGTTGACGCCTCGAGAGGAGTCGTGGGACCTTGCTGTCCGCCGGTCATTCCATAGTTAAAGTTGTTTGCGCAAATCACTTTTATCCCTATATTTCGCCTTGCAGCATGGATAAAATGGTTTCCACCTATGGCGAAGAGGTCACCGTCGCCACTTATTACAACGACTTCCAACTCTGGATTTGCCAATTTTACTCCAGTTGCGAAGGCTATGGCGCGTCCATGTGTCGTGTGGAAAGAATCTGCATTCGTGTAGCCTGCTGTGCGTCCGATGCAACCGATACCGGACACAACCACTAATTTATCCAAATCTTTCTGTAACTCATCCAACGCGTGAATAAAACAGTTCAACACAATGCCGTTGCCGCATCCGGGACACCAAATATGCGGCATCATCGCCGAACGCAAATACTTCGCAAAAGGATGCGCTACTTCCTGAACCATTAAGAACACCTCCTTATCACATCAAGAATCTCCTGTGGAGTATGCGGGTCTTCACCCAACTTTGAGAGAAAAGTCACTGGAGTTTCTTTCGCAGCGCGCTCCACTTCACGAACAATCTGTCCACAATTCATTTCAGGAACAACAATCGCCTTTGCTTGCCCAGCAATTTTTGCAACGTGTTTTTCTGGGAAAGGCCAAAGCGTGATTAACCGCAAAAGTCCAGCCTTTATTCCGGCTTCTCTTGCTTTTCTTACAGCGCTTAAGGCGGCTCGGGCTACAATCCCGTAAGCCACAACCACGACATCCGCGTCTTCAAGCATGACCTCTTCAACCCTTATTATCTTATCTGCATTCTTGTTGATTTTTTCACAAAGCCGCTTAACGAGTCTAGTTTGAACTTCAGAGTTTTGCGTTCGAGGATAACCACGCTCATCATGCGTTAAGCCGGTTGCGTGAAAACGGTAGCCTTCCCCAAAACAAGCCATAGGCGGAACCAAATCGTCTTCAGGCATAAATGGCGCGTATTCGCTGGGCGAAACGTGAGGCTTTTTACGGTTAACTATCCTAATCTCTGAAGCAGAGGGTATGACGACTTTCTCCCACATGTGTGCAACAATCTCGTCACCCATCAGCAACGTTGGGACACGGTAAGTTTCAGACAAATTGAACGCCTCAATTGTTAAGTTGAACATCTCCTGCACTGAAGACGGCGCCAAAGCTATAATGCCATAATCGCCATGGGACCCCCATTTTGCTTGCATGACATCTTGCTGCCCCGGTAGTGTTGGCTGCCCAGTGCTTGGTCCACCACGCATAATGTCAACAATGACGCATGGAGTCTCTGTCATAACAGCTAAACCTATGTTCTCCTGCATTAGGCTAAAGCCAGGTCCAGAGGTTGCCGTCATGGCTTTCAATCCGGCATAGGAAGCGCCAAGAACAGCCGCGATAGACGCTATTTCATCCTCCATTTGAATGTAGATTCCGCCGAATTCAGGCATTCTCTCAGACAAGTGCTCAGCGATTTCCGTTGCGGGCGTTATCGGGTAACCTGCAAAAAATCTGCAGCCAGCAGCAATCGCGCCTTCTGCACATGCAATGTCGCCGCTCATGAAATGGGCGCCGGTTGGTAGGGTTCTTTTTTTAGTCATTCATTTCACATCCTTTTCTCGTGATTTTTCAGTAACAAAAATTGCAAAGTCTGGACAAACTGCTGTGCAAAAGCTGCATATAATACATTTGCTTTCGTCAACAATTTTTGGCGGGTGAACACCCCGCGCGTTTATTTCTTGGGATTCTTCCAGAACTTTCTTTGGGCAGAATTGAATGCAGAAACCGCAGCCTTTGCATTGGTCTTTAATTAAGTGAATCTCCGCTTGAGGCGGCTTCACTTCTCCCTTGTCAAGTGGCTGATGTTTGATTCTTTCTGGCATGGGCTAGTTTCCTCCTAAAGCCTTTTCGAAAACCTTTTTGGCTTTCTCTATTTCTTCACGCGTAACTTTCTCAACAACAGATTGCATCTCGCGGATTTTCGAGGCAAAACGTTCGCCTTCCGCCGCTGAAGCCCACAACAACTGCAGCCGCTCCTTGTTTAGCCCGCTTTGCTCCATTTTCTTCAAGAGCTTTTCCACACGCTTCTGTGTATGATAATTTGCGTTTATGTAGTGACAATCGCCTGGATGGCAACCGGCTACTAAAACTGCTGCAGCGCCTCTGGCAAACGCTCTTTCAACAAATTTCGGCGCCACACGTCCAGAGCACATTGTTCGGATTATGCGCACGTTCGGTGGATATTGCATTCTACTTACGCCGGCGAAGTCTGCACCCGCGTAGGCGCACCAGTTGCAGCAGAAAGCAACAATTTTCTTTTCTGCTTCTTGTTCAGTAACAGCGTCTACTTGCGCAAGAATCTGCTCGTCAGTGAAGTGGTTCTGGGTTAAAGCGCCGAATGGACATTCCGCCGCGCATGTTCCACATCCACCACACGCCGCCTCTATAATGCTTACCCGCTTTAACTCCTTGTCAAGCGTTATGGCGTTGTATGGACAAACTTTCGTGCATAATCCACATGCCTTACACTTTTCCGCATAAGAAATTGGTGTTATTGCTTCAACCGTCACTTTTCCCTTAGCCATTAATATGCCCGCTCTGGCTGCAGCCGCACTTGCCTGCGTCACACTATCCTTAATGTCCTTGGGCGCTTCTGCGCAACCAGCAAAGAATATTCCACCAGTAGCCGCGTCCACGGGTCTCAATTTCGGATGTGCTTCCATGAAAAAGCCATCTTGAGTCCTAGAAAGCGTCAATAAACGCTGTATTATTTCGCTGTCTTTTCTAGGCTCTAAGCCTATGGAAAGGATTACCATGTCGAAATTCATTTTGTACAGTTCTTTTTGCAGAGTGTTCTCTCCGACAAGCCACAAATTACGCGTTCGTTTGTCTTCTATTATTTCTGATGGGAGTCCGCGAATGAACTTGACATCTTCCCTTCGGGCACGTTTGTAAAGGTCTTCGAAGCCTTTTCCGTAAGCGCGTATGTCAACGTAGAAAACGTAGATTTCGGTTTCTGGCCAATGCTCCTTGATTAGTAGGCTGTCTTTTATTGTGTTCATGCAGCAGACGTTACTGCAGTAGAGTCTGCCGTTTCGGTCTGAGCGGGAACCAACGCATTGGATGAAAGCTACGCGTTTTGGAATTTGCATGTCGCTCGGTCTTATCAAATGCCCATGGGATGGACCTCCAGCGTTGATTAGTCTTTCAAACTCAAGGGATGTGATAACGTTTGGGTATCTACCATACCCGTAATGCGGAAGCGTTGATGGGTCGAAAACGTCTGCGCCTGTCGCTACGATTATTGTGCCCACTTCAAGCTCAATGGTTTCTGGTTTCATCTCGAATTTTATGGCTTGTCTTTCGCATGCTTTCATGCATTTGTCGCAGACTATTACGCCGTCTTTGTTTAGGCATAGGTTCATGTCGATAACATATGTAGATGGGACTGCTTGCGCGAAAGGTGTGTAGATGGCGTGCCTTATGGCTAAACCAACGTCAAATTCGTTTGGAGCGACTATCGGACAAACTTTTGCGCATTCACCGCAAGCTGAACAATCCTTTGTTACATATCGTGGTTTTTTCAAAACTTTTACGCGGAAATTGCCAATGTAACCTTTAACTTCGGTTACTTCGCTGTTAGTTAATAGTTCAATGTTGGGATGATGCCCAACGTCAGACATTTTAGGCGCGAGAATACATATGGAACAGTCCATTGTTGGAAATGTCTTGTCAATTCGAGCCATCATGCCGCCTATGCTTGGCTCTTTCTCAACCAAATACACTTGATAACCCGTGTCAGCAAGGTCTAAAGAGGCTTGGATGCCTGCAACGCCGCCTCCGATTACCAATGCTTTCCGGATTATTGGCACTTCGATTTCTTCTGCGGGTTGAAGCAAAGCCGCTTTGGCTACAGCCATTTTCACGAGGTCTTTCGCCTTTTCTGTTGCTGCTTTGCGGTCATGTAAGTGAACCCAACTGCAATGTTCGCGGATGTTAGCCATTTCGAAGAGATACTTGTTTAAGCCCGCTTCTTCGCACGTTTTTCTGAATGTGGGTTCGTGAAGGCGTGGTGAACATGAAGCGACGACTACGCGGTTGAGTTTGTGTTCTTTGATGTCGTTTTTTATTTGTTCTTGTCCTTGGTCTGAGCATGTGTATCGATTGTCTTTAGCTAAAACAACAGGGGGAAGCGTTGCGGCGAACTTTGCAACTTCTTCACAATCCACGGAGCCAGCAATGTTCAAACCGCAGTGGCAAACATAAACTCCGATGCGAACATCTCCGCCGCTTTCTTTAGGAGTTTGTGTCTTATTTTCTGCCACTTTCTCATCCTCCAGAAGACTTCAAGTAATTTTCGATTGATTCTGCAGCTTGTTTTCCAGCACGTATGGCTTCTATCACGCTTGCTGGTCCTGTTACTACGTCTCCGCCTGCGAAAACGCCTCGCATGGTGGTTTCCATAGTTACTGGGTCTGTCCAAACCGTGCCGTCTTCATTTAACTCGACTTCCTTCGGCAAAAACGCGAGGTCTGGAGCTTCTCCAATCGCAAGAATAACCATGTCCGTTTGTCGCGTAAACGCTGAACCTTCTATTGGGATTGGCTTTCTTCTCCCTGTATCGTCTGGCTCGCCTAACTGCATGCGGACACATTCAACCGCTGAGACCTTTCCGTTTTCTCCCAAAATCTTCTTAGGCGCAACTAAAAACTCGAATTTAACACCCTCGTTTTCTGCCTCTTTAACTTCCCACGGGTTGGCAGGCATTTCATCCATTGACCGACGATATAATATGGTTACGTCATCTGCTCCAAGCTGTAACGCGGTTCTTGCAGCGTCCACCGCGACGTTTCCACAACCAACTACAACAACATTTTTTCCAACCTCTATTTTTTCGCCAAAATTAACATTCCACAAAAAGTCGAGAGCATGCATGACTCCTTTCAAGTCTCCGCCTTCAATCCTTAATTTTTGACTTTTATGAGCCCCCACGCCAACGAATACGGCTTTGTATTCTTCCTTCAACAAATCGCCAAAACTCAAATCTTTACCAACTTGAATGCCAGTCTTTACTTCTACGCCTAAATCTTTCAAAAATTGAGTTTCCTTTGCTAAAACCTGTTTTGGTAAGCGATATTCTGGAATGCACTTCCGCAACATTCCACCTGCTTCTAAAAGAGCCTCAAAAACTGTGACCTTGTGTCCTTTTCGAGCTAGTTCGTATGCAACTGTAAGCCCGGCGGGTCCAGAGCCTATAACCGCAATTTTTCCTTCCGAAACTTTTGTTGTTTTCTTCTTTTTACCCTTCTTTAAAAGTTCTTTACGCTTTTGTTCAATTCTCTCTAACACTTTATCTTTATTCAGCCCAGCGCGTTCTGGGTGAAAACAAACTAGGGTGGTTACAAGCGGTAATGGGATGTTTTCTACTATTTTTTCGAGGGCTTCTTCAAATGCTTGTGTGTACCCATGCTTCACGGCGATTGCTCGGAAGAAAAGAAATATTTCGGGTATTCGCAAGGCTTGAGGGCAACGTTTGTAGCAGTTGTAGCACCAAGCGCAAAGCCAGAGCTCATCGGAAGCTAAAACACGTTCAGGGTTTAAGTAAATGTTTTCCAGAAGCTCCCGCGGATTATAATCATTTCCTAACAGCTCCGCCATGGAACAGCTTGCCGTGCAAATGCCACATTCGAAGCAGTATTTAAGTCTCTCAATGTCCAAGATTTTTCTAATGTCTTCTTTGGAGATTATAGGTTTCGCGGACTCCAAGTTTTGAGCCCTCTCTAGTTTTGGGGGTTACCATAGATATAAAGGTTTACAAACGTAAAGGTTTTAAGGAGCATCAAAACCTGCGCGATGCTTCAAACACGTTTTTATAGAGTAAACATAAATTATGAATAAACATAAGGAAGGAATATGCATGAAACAGATAAGAGCCGCATTGTATGGCATCGGCGCCGTCGGCAGCCTAATCGCTAAATTTCTACTGGAAAAGGAAGGCATCGAAATAGTAGGCGCGGTTGACATAGCCAAAGACAAGGTAGGCAAGGACTTAGGCGCAGTTCTAGACTTAGGCAGAAACCTAGCAATAGTTGTTTCAGATGATGTGGACGCTACATTATCAAAGGCAAAAGCAGACATTGCCATCCATGCAACCTCATCCTATCTCAGAGACACTTATCCACAAATAGCCTCCATAGTCAAAAACGGCGTAAACGTCATATCCACATGCGAAGAACTATCCTACCCAAGCTTTTCTGAACCATCACTCGCAGAGAAACTTGACGCGCTCGCAAAAAAACACGACGTGACAGTTTTAGGCACAGGCATAAACCCGGGTTTCCTAATGGACACTTTAGTGGTAACGCTTACTGCAGTATGCCAAAAAATAGACAAAATCGAAGCAGTCAGAGTCATGAACGCGGGCACAAGACGATTACCATTCCAAAAAAAAGTTGGTGCAGGATTAACTGTTGAAGAGTTCAAGCTGAAAATTGAAAGTAAACAAATCACTGGACATGTTGGACTTGAACAATCCATCGCTATGATCGCTGACGCGTTAGCTTGGAAACTTGACAAAATAAAGGCTGAACCAGTCGAACCAGTAATCACCAAAAAACCAGTAAAAAGCAAAAACATAAAAGTTGACGCAGGAAAGGTTGCGGGTTTAAAACAAAAGGCAAAAGGCGTAATGAAAGGAAAGGAAGTCATAACTCTTGATTTTCAAGCGTACATAGGCGCTGAGGAAGAATACGACTCCATAACGATTGAAGGCATACCAAGCATCAAACAAAAAATTCAGCCATGCGTCCACGGAGACATAGGCACTGTGGCAATGATTGCCAATTCAATCCCCAAAGTAATTAACGCGCCTGCTGGCTTATTCACAATGAAAGACCTGCCAGTTCCATCCGCGGCTGTGGAAGATATGCGCAAATACGTAAAATAAGACACTTTGGAGGTCACTGTGATGGCAATACGATGCGGGGTTCATGAAAAAGGAACAATCACCCTTTCAGACATGATACAAAACGTAAAAAGCAAACCGAACTTTCAAAAGGCGGGCGCAATCGCTCTATTTATCGGCGTAGTCCGCGGAGAAACATTAAAAAAAGAAAAAGTCCAGAAATTGGAGTTGGAAGCCTACGAAGAGAAAGCAAACGAAGTTTTAGCAAAAATCTGTGACAATTTAAAGAAGAAACATGGCATAGTAGACGTTCAAATTCACCATTTAACAGGCGAGTTTAATGTTGGCGAAGACCTCGTGTATGTTCTGGTGGCTGGTGCCCACCGCAGAAACATATTTCCAATATTAGAGGAAGCAGTGGAACGCTACAAAAAAGAGGTTCCAATTTTCAAAAAAGAACATATAATTGATAAAAAAGGCAAAAAAAGCGCCCGCTGGGTGACAGAACAGCAAAAGCACCAATAGACTTAGATTTTCAAACTTTCAAGAAAAGTTATAAGTTTACTGTTGGAATAGTTTGAAAAGGAGACATGTAAATTTGGAGAAAAAAAGTTACGTGTGGTTTGAAAAGCGAAGACGAACAAAAGGGTTAGATTTAGCTCATGCCCAAATAACTAAAGCCCTCGACACAGTCACACTTCTGCATCAAGCGCTAAAAAACTTCTCCGAAGGAAACAGAAAAGAAGCAAGGCAACACATTAAAAACCTCTTCAAAGTGGAAGAAGAAGTGGATGAACTGCGAAAAGAGGTTTTCAAAGAATTATCTATGGGAGCCGCACTTTTGGCGGATTACCGCGAAGACTTACTCCACCTTGTAAAAAGACTGGACACACTTGCAGACCACGTCAAAGACGCAGCAAGGTGCATAGAAATGCTTGAAGAAACCCAACTTCCAACAGAACTATGCGAAAACGCAGTGAACATCACTTCAATGCTTGTGGACTGCGCCCAAGCCTTGCGAGGCAGCATCGAAAAAATCACTGGAAACCCAGCAGACGCGCTAAAAGGAGCGGAGAAAGTTGAAGAAATCGAACACAAGCTAGACGAGTTGTACCTCAAGACTAAAGCTTTGTTCGTTAAATATGGTGACAAAATCAACTGCGGAGCCATGGTCATATTCGACGACCTCATCGAATTCGTTGAGCAAGCAGCTGACATGTGCGCCGACACGGCTGACTACATCGTTATACTTGCAAGCAGAGAATAAAACGCGTTAGGGATGGCATGTTACTAGTTCAAATTTCAGACATTCATTGTGGTCCAATGTTCCGCAAGGAAACCCTAAGAGCGGCTATAAAAGAAATAAACGAAATGTCTCCGGACATTGTGTTGGTTACTGGTGACTTAACAGAAAACGGGTTAATATCAGAGTTTAAAACTGCCGCGAGAGAGTTAAAAAGGCTGAAGACGAAAAAAGTGTTATACGTAAGTGGTAATCACGACTATCGTTCAACTGGATATCTGCTTTTTAAGGAATTTTTCCCCTTTTCGCAAGTAACAGAAACTGATGACACGGTAATTTTGATTCTTAGCTCTGCGAGACCGGATAGAGACGACGGCGAAGTCGGTCACAGACAAAACTTGTGGCTTGAAAAAACCCTTGAAAAACACAAGGACAAAGTAAAAATTGTAGCGATTCACCACCACATAATTCCAGTTCCAGACACCGGCGCAGACCAAATAACAATTGTTGACGCTGGCGATGTGCTCAGAAGCATCGTAAAATCGAAGGTTAACTTGGTTTTGTGTGGGCATCGACATAGACCATGGCGATGGCGGATGGAAGACATGCTCGTGGTTCACGCTGGTAGCACGTCATGTGAGAAACTGCGAGGGTTCTTCTGCAACTCCTATAATGTTGTGGATGTTAAAGGCAAAAAGATTGAGGCAAAACTGAAGATAGTTAATGGCGAGTTTGTGGATTTTCGCGAAATCGTGAAGAGAAGAGAGATTCTGCAAGCATCGGATATTTCGCAATATAGTGACTCGCTAGCACGTTAGATGTTTATATGGAAAATAGGGAGAACGGAGATTAGGCCGTTCATATGCTTACTATGGTTCTTTCAGTTTATCTCTTATCCACTTGATGAAACTCTCTGAAAAAATGGACTTGTCATATTTTTCGCAGGGATAACTCTTGCAGTCCGAACACGTAAGCAATTTTTTATCTTTGGCGCAAACGGAAATGTCACAGAAAACCCTTCCTTCAGAATTCGCCTTTTCTGTAGCTTTCGAACAGCTCAGGCACTTGTTTGTCTTATACATGATGCAATTGCCACAGTAATAGTTGCATGGAGTCAGCAAACTTGCTTCCATCATTTTTCACCCATTATTCGTTACTTTCAAGTAATAATTGCACCATATACAGATTCTACTGTCATTTGACGGTTAATTCTAAAACCTAGAATTATTGATGATGTTCTGTGCTTTAACACGTTTAAGCCTTTATCTTTTGCACACTGACGCTTATAAGAAAAGAACAAAAAGAGATATTATGGGAGAGAACACCACTTTGTCTAAAAAGGACTCTCTTGAAGCCATAGCCGCTGAGGTCGTAATTTGCCAGAAATGTCCACTGGTGAAAACCCGAAAAAACGCTGTCCCAGGCGAGGGTAACCCGAACACGCAAGTTATGTTTATCGGTGAGGCACCAGGCTACTGGGAAGACATTAAGGGAAGACCTTTTGTTGGTGATGCTGGAAAATTCCTTGAGTCACTTTTGTCGGAAATCGGGTTTTCCAGAGAAGATGTTTTCATCGGTAACGTTTTGAAGTGCAGACCACCAGGGAATCGTGAGCCACAGCCAAGCGAGGTTCAAGCGTGCACGCCGTATTTGGATAGACAAATCAAAGTTATTCAGCCAAGAGTCATCGTTACTTTGGGGAATCATTCAACTGCTTACGTTTTTTCTAAGGGTGGATTAGCTTTTACAGGTATAACGAAGGTTCATGGGAAATTTTATGATGTGTCTCTTTTGGGTATGAAAGTAACTGTTTTTTCAACATTTCACCCCGCTGCTGCGCTTTATCATCCAAAATACAAGCAACTGATAATTGAGGATTTTAAACTGCTTAAGGAAAGATTGGAAAAGGAAGGAATAATCACGTATTAATTTTCTTAGTAAGTCGTATTTCCTTTACTAGTTCATCCACGCTTTTGAAGCTTTTAGAGGGCAAATCCGCCAAAGCGTTTTCAAGCCTAATTTGTTTTCCTTCTTCCACTTCCACAAGCCGCCAACCGAGCTTCTTAACCAGCATGCTTTTTGTGATTGGGTACCGCGTTTTTTCAACAACCTCTTTAATGGATGCTAGACCTGTTGAGTGCGTGATTTTTGGAAAAACTCCACTTGACAGATACTCTTTGAAACGTGTTCCATCGTCAAACATGGAGAGATTGTTGAAGAGAACATAAACATCTTTCCCTTTTTTCTCGTATGACGCGACAAGTTCCTTCAGTTTTTGCAGTTCCTCATCTGAGTATTGGTAATAGTACATTTGCTTGCCCAGACCGTGCAATCTGAAATATGCTATCTCGCCAGTATAAGCGGGCATAGCCTTAAACGGGTCAGTAACATGTCCAACATCTAAATTTTTCAGAGCTCTTCTAAGTCTCCCATAGGTTTCTCCGGATTCCCAAGCATCGCCACGGGTCTCCCAAACCAAAATCAAACTTTCACAGTTAATCTTTTCGAAGAAATTCTCTGCATCCGCAAGTTTGTCTGGCTTGAAAGAAGCGGGTGTCTGAATGAGCAGTATCTTCGAATTTAATATCTTGCAAATTTGCTTCATTTGTTCAAATGCTTGAAGGCTTAATTCTCCCATCTTCAGCTTTGCTTTGTGGCTGATGTCTTGGTGCGCTTTAACTGTAAACTCAAAATCCATCGGAGCTTTTTCCCGCCAGCCCTCAACTGTCTCCATACGCGGATAATCATAAAAAGTGCTGTTCAACTCCACAAGCCTAAAGCTTTCAAAATATCTCTTCATTGACGTAGGAAAGCCACAGCATCCAACCTTAATCATGCTCTTTTCCTTACGCGCTTATTTTTGGAGGCGGACGGACAGGTCTGCCAAGTTTTCTGCGAAGTGCAATGCGGTAAAGTTTTCTTAAAGATTTCACTAACTGCTCAACACTTGGCAGATTAGAATAGATAAGTTGGATGTGGTCGTATTCAGCTAGCTTAATTGAGTTTTCGTCCGGTCGAGAACCATGAAAAACCACGAGTCGCGGCTTCAGATTACTCATGCGCACGATAAGCATAGGCGAAATTCCATTATCAGCATGCGTGAAAATCAGCGCTCTTTCGGTTGTTACTCCAAAGAGCTGAGAAAACTCCAGTCCCGAAAGTGTCTCGACTGCTCTTTTGCTGTCAACAACAGTGTAGCCCAAAACATCCTTAACAGGTTGACTTGAGCACGCAATAACTTCGCCGCGCAGCGCTCTGCACAAATACTCTACACGAACTGGTATTGGAAACTCTCGAAGGTCAATTATGGCGTTGCTAGGCGAACCTGTAAGCTTAGCGAACTCGCGAATAAAACGACTCCCACGCGCCTCATCAATTTTCAATAATGCCCAAACAAACCGCCGCACAAACTTCGCACCGGGACTCTTTCGCCTTTCACTTTCGTAATCGCTGATAACAGAAGACGAAACAACCATTTTCTCAGAAAGCGTCAACTGCGAAACTGCGAAGAGTTCACGCCATTTCCGCATGGTTGCGCCTGGTTTGTTTGAGAGAATTATTTCGCCAGCGATTCTTCTCGCTAAAACTTCACGAACGCTAGGAGACACAGACATGTAAAGCCCTTTTCAGTCCGCTAATTTTTCCTTTAGAACATGGCGTGATATAAAACTGTACCGCTTTTCATCCAGATATGAGAGTAATAAAAAAAAGAAAAGGGATGGATATTTTTTACAGGATTGATTCTTTGTTTAGTGGAAAGGCTGTTGTAGCTCTTATATCGTCAGTTTCAAGTATAAACTGCGTGACTCTGTTAAGACCTATGCCACATCCCGAATGCAACGTTCCGTATTTTTTGTAAAAGTCAAGGTACCATTCGAAGTCCTTTATGCTTCCGCCTTTCTCAGCCAACTGTCTAAACATTGTGGAAGTTATTAGTCGTTGGTAAAGTTTTTCGTATCTATATTCTCTTTCTGCTGCACCAACAGCCTCTCCGCTCATTGGTAGAAGTAAATCTGCACTATTGACAATCTCAGGGTTGTCATCGTTTTCTCGCATGTTGAAAAATTTGATAGTTTTCGGGAAGTGCGTCACGAAGAGTGGCTGATTGCCGTTCATGTTGACAAGAATCCGTTCATGTGTACTCTTAAAGTCATTGCCCCAGCTGACTCCCAGCTCTGCTAATGACTCAACAGCCTTTGTGTAAGTTACTCTCGTGAAAGGTCTTTTCAATTTTTTTAGTCGCTCTATGTCTGCATTTAGAAGCTGTAGTTCTTCAGTTCTCTCATTTAGAACACAATCTATCATTGAACATATTGTACCTTCTATGTGGTTTAACAGTTCTTCGAAGTTGCCTGCAAATTCTAACTCAATCAAGGTAAACTCTGTTAAATGGCGGCCATCTACACGAGGCTCGGCTCTGAAGCTTGGACCAATACACCAGACCTTTCCAAGAAAAGGCGTTAAGACTTCCAAGTAAAGCTGTGCTGTTTGGCTTAGGTATGCTCTTCGTCCAAAATAATCCATGTCAAACATGGTTGCAACGTTTTCGCAGGCTCCTGTTGCTTTTGTCAAATGCGGAACGACAATTTCGATGAAATCATGTTGCTCAAAGTATTTTCTGGCTCCTTTCAGAAGACTTGATTCAATCTTTGCTACAGCGTGCATTTCTTTCATTGGAAGTATCTTGTGTCTGTCATTTGTGTTCTTTAGAAGACAAAGATTTAGCTCTTTTTTGTCTTCGAGAATTTTTCCAATCTCACTAATTTGGGTCTTCACGACCCACACCGAGCATCCTCTGTTTTACCTTATAAATTTTGTGTACAGTCTAATGGAAACTGAATTTGAGCTAAACTGCTTTTTGGTGGTTCACTTAAACATGAAAATTAGAAAAATTCCAGCAACTATTAATACTGACCCGATAACGTTTTTTGATGTTACCTTTTCATGTAGAAAAATTATTCCGGTTAATGTTGAAAAGAGAGGTGTCGTTGAAGATATTGGCACTGCTCGGGCTTCTGAAGTGTTTATGAAACTGTATGATAGTAAAAACCATCCCAAACCAAGCGCGACTATGCCGCCACCGATTAGTGCAGTTGCCGTTTTTTTCCGCACCTTCAGAAAACCTAACTCTTTATCGATTATGGGAGACAAAATTAGCAAACTAAGCGCAACAGATGCTATTCTTATGGTGTTGACGGCTAAAGCATGATCTAAAGTGTTGGTTTCTGGAAGTGTCACAGCTACATCAATCATCGCTATGCTTATAGACCATATTATGGCGGTTGCCAAAGCAAAAATCACACCTTCAACCAAAACTTTCTTCTGCTTTTCTGTTGTGTTCTCTCTTCCTTTACTCAGAAGCCAAATTCCCAAAACTATTATGATGGCTCCAAGAATTATTGACCATGTAACTTGTTCTCCAATCAGAAAGACTGTCCATAAAAGATTAAACAATGGATAGGTGCATGTTATTGGAACGGCGCGTGCAACGCCTATGAGCTTCAAACTTGCCATGTACAAAGTGTCGCCAAATCCTAATCCAATTATGCCGCTAACACATGCAAGAGTGAATGCATAGCTAGGTAAACTTGATAAAACTCCAAGCTTGCTAACAACCGCTAAACACAGGAGTAAAATCGCGCTGGTGCAAGTAAGCCTTATAATGTTCGCTGAAACTGGTTTAACCTTTAACAGTGCCTCTTTATACAAAACAGCAGAAACCGTCCAGCAAATCGCTGCGCCTAAAGCTGCAAGTTCTCCAATCATTATTCCACACGGTTTTCCGAAGCTTTTGGGAAGACAGATTTTGCTTGAATCATTAAATATATAACCATTTACAATGAAAGGTTGGACGGTGATGACCAAGTGAGCGTTCGTTGGGACAGCGTAGTCTCAAAGAGATTTCGCGAACTTCAAATAGGCATAGGCATAATCAACAAAGTGCACGTGGAAAAGGAAAACCCAGCGATTAAAGCGCTTAAAAAATCTGTTTTTGAGGAAGTTAAAGCTAAATACAGAATTGAAACATTAAAGGACAACGAAATCGTCAGAGCCTACAGAGATTTCTACTGGAAACTTGACATAGACCCAACCAAAACAAGACCTTCTGGCGAAGCTCTTCTCAGAAGAGTTCTGCACGGCGACAAACTCCCAACCATATCCACTGTCGTAGACGCTTATAATTTAGCTTCAATGAAAACAATAGTTCCCATAAGCGGATTTGACAAAGAAAAACTTACTCCACCATTTATTATACGATTTGCAGAAAATGGCGAAGCCTTTACTGGAATCGGCATGACAAAACCCTTGACTTTAACGGGTAACATGCTTGTTTTGGCAGACCAAAAACAAGTTTTATGCATCTATCCTTATCGAGATTCTGACTTCACAAAGATTACCGAAAAAACGCGAAACGTATTGGTGGTTGCTTATGGGGCTCCGGGAATTGCTGAATTGCAACTAAAAGAAGCTGTGGAAACAACACTCTCATACATCAAACAAGTTGCGGGGGGAGAAATAGAAATGATAAAAGTTTTTAACTCAACATACGAGTAAAGGATGGTGTTTAATTTGTCCTTCCGTTTTAAAATAGAACAATCTGCAAAGAAAAAGGAATCCCAAATTATTCTAGCCTTGGACTTTCCATTCGAAAAGTTCGAAAAACGTGAGGGACTTTTCACCAAGGCTGAACATGTTTTGAACGCTGTTCACCCTTATATTTGCGCAGTTAAGTTTAATCATCACCTAGTTCTTCCACTCGGTGTTTTTGATGGTGTTCAGAAACTCGTTAAAATAGCTCATGATTTGGGGTTAGTGACAATAATGGATTGTAAAGTGAATGACATAGGCGCGACAAACGAAACAATCACTGAATACTATTATGCGGCGGGCTTTGACGCTTTAATCGCTAATCCTTTCATTGGGTGGGAAGAAGGTTTGAAACCAATTTTTGATGTTGCCCGTAAGCAGCAGCGTGGCGTAATTCTTCTTGTTTACATGAGCCACAAAGGCGCCAAAGAAGGCTATGGGCAAACAATCATAGACGCTGAAACTGGCAAAGAAATGCCTCAATATGTTTCTTTTGCAAAAAAAGCCTTAAAAATGGATGCTGATGGCGTAGTGGTTGGTGCGACTTATCCCGAAAAGATAAGAGAAGTGTATTCAATACTTGGTAATCGAACTCCAATCTATTCGCCTGGAATCGGCGCTCAAGGTGGAGAAATAAAATCCGCTTTGGAAGCTGGTGCTCGCTATCTCATTGTTGGAAGAGCAATAGTGCAGTCGGACAAGCCTGCAGAAGCTGCAAAACAAATAAAAAATTTAGCAAAGCGTTGAATATTCTGCAGTTCTTCACGGAATAAGCGAATACGTCGCCAAAGACGCTGCGTATAACAAGGCAATTATTCCAATCAAGTTTATGAACACATCTAATGAGGGACCTGCTGCATCCTTCAAAGAATCGCCAACTGTGTCTCCGATAACTGCTGCTGTGTGCGCGGGTGTTCCTTTGCCGCCAAGATTGCCTGCTTCAATGAATTTTTTGGCGTTGTCCCATGCCGCGCCGCCAATCGACATGACAATAGCGAGAGGAAGCATTGTTACGAGATTTCCAACTATTAAGCCGCCCATTGCTTCTTTACCCAGTATAAGTCCTATCATTAGAGGAATTGCCACTGACAGTAAAGCTGGAAGTAACATGCCTCTTAATGCTGCTTTTGTGCTGATGTCTATACATTTGGCGTAGTTTGGCTTGACTTCTCCGTTAGCTAGACCGAAGTTTTCGCTGAATTGCTTGCGTACTTCTCTAATCATGCTGTAAGCTGCGTTTCCAACAGCCTTGATTATTAACGAACAAAACACGAAGGATAACATTCCGCCGATTAGCATTCCAGTTATCACGGAAGGCTTCATCACGTCGATTGTTTGAAGGTGTGTGGCTTGAATGTAGGCTGAAAAGAGGGCAATTTGGGCTAATGCTGATGTGCCTATGGCGTAAACTTTGCAGACTGCTTTGGTTATGTTACCAACAGAATCCAATGCATCTATAACTTTATGCTCCTCTTGGCTTGAATTTGTCATTTCAATCATGCCATGGGCATTATCTACGATTGGTCCATAAGAAGACATAGCGATGAACGTTGCTGTTATGGATAGGAAACCAATCGCAACCAAGGCTATACCGTATAAGCCTTCAAAATAATAGGCAATCATCACCGCCGCAGAAAAGACCACAATTGGAAACGTTATACTTTCGAAACTTAAGGAAAGCCCCATCAAGATGTTGGTGGCTGGACCGGTTTTTGAAGCTCTTGCTATGGCTTTTACAGGGGATTTGTTGGGTGAAGTGTAATGTTCAGTTAGCCACGCAAACAAAACAACTGCTACGACTCCAGTGATTGTAGCATAAAAAACACTAAACTTGTTAAAGGTTATCCATGCTGCAAAGGCTGAAGCAGCACAGACCAAAATGGCTGCTACGTACATACTCTTGTCCATGGCTTGTCTGGCGTCTCCGTTCTTTGTTCTGATAAAAAGCGACCCTACCATTGATGCGAAGATGCCAGCTCCTAGAACTGCCAGAGGATAAATCAATCCTTCATTTCCGTAGACTGTTATACCGAGAATCATTGTAGCAACTAATGTGCACACGTAAGATTGGAAGACATCTGTACCGGTGCCAGCTATGTCTCCTACGTTGTCTCCTACCTGGTCTGCGATGACTGCGGGGTTTCGGGCGTCGTCTTCTGGAAAGCCCATTTCCACTTTGCCTGCTAAATCGGCGCCCATGTCTGCGGCTTTTGTGTATATTCCTCCGCCTACTCTTGCGAATAATCCGATGAGGCTGGCACCGAATCCTAAGCCGACGAGTAGTATTGGGTCGCCAAGTAAGAAGTAGAGCGTGCTAACTCCGAGTAAGCCTAGTCCAGTGAGGGACAATCCTATGGCGGTACCGCTGTGAGAAGCGGTTTCAAGCGCTTCTTTGAAGCCATGTTTGGCTGCATCGGCTGTTTTAACGTTAGCGCGAATGGCAATTATAACGCCGATGTAGGCTGAAAGCGCAGAGAAGAAAGCTCCGACGGCGAATGTTAGGGCAACGAAAACACCAAAAGCTAAAGAGATGAAGGCTGTTAAAACTGCACCGACGATAGCTACAGTTTTAAATTGACGGTTTAGGTAGGCGGTTGCGCCTGCTTTGATTGTGTTGGAGATGTCAACCATGCTTGATGTGCCGTTGGGTTCCTTGAGCATGCGGTAAGCTCTGTAAACGGCAAAGACTACCGCTGAAAGCCCGGCAATTGGGGCTATCAATGCAAGATTCAAGTCGCTTGTTCTCCTTTATTGTGTTTTGTTGGCTAATTGTGTTCTACCACCTAACTAACCAATTGCAACACACAACACAGCATCTTACCTTTAAACTTTACGATTTAATCCTTCATAAGTAATGAGTAAACGTAAAATAACCTCATAATTCAACGAAAATGTGAAAAAGGGCAGTTTTATCGCTCTCTTCTTTCCCAGAGTTCCTTTTTAAGTAAATCTCTAACTGCTGACCTTATAGCTGAGCTTCTGCTTGGATACATGTTTGCTCTCACAAGCTCGTCTAACCCTTCCAAATAAGCTTCAGGCAATAGGACTGTTACTAGTTTCACATTTCTTCCCCCAGACATGTTATGCATATAACATGCAGTAAATATAAGATTTAAGTCGAAACCTAAAACCTCAAACGGTTTCTCTCGTGTTTCGTATCTCTCTCATCGTGCTTTGGAACGTCTTGCCTATGTCTTCAATGTAAATTGTGCGACGACGGATTCCCTGCTGAATTGTTCCTGCAGCGATGAAAAAAGCGCCCAACACATCACTTATTGTAGGGTCGGGAAACGCAATTAATGCCAAACCAATCTTTATAAGCTTTGGATTGTTTTTTTGCCGCCACAGTTTCTTTGCATTCTGCACTTCTCCAACAGTGCTTTTTAGTTCTCTCGCTAGGTCCGCATAGTCTTTGCTCAGTTCGTTCGCTGCGTCTACCAAACTCTTTGTTTCATCAGTTTTCATTGAAATCACACCTAGGCTTGTTATATAGAATTATTTGAACAAAAAAACTTTAATTCTCAAAAAGTGTCCGTTCAAGCCTCTTTTTCTTTTGTAGCAACGGGTTCTTTTAAATGATAGTTTGAATTTTCCACTTTTGCCTCTGATGTTTTTATTGTTTGATGAATATGATGCAAGCGGAAGCATGAGGCTTCATGTTAAAATTATTATCTGTTAACCTAAATAGTCAAAAACTGCACAGGGCTTTGGCAAATGCATAAATTGTGAAAACACAAATCAATTAGCAGTTTAGAAGGAGTGTTGCTTACTTTGGAGACGTTTGACTCGAAAAAATTTGTTGAGACCGAAATTGAAGAAACTAAGAGGAAAATCGGCAGCGAAAAAGCTTTGGTGGCTGTGTCTGGCGGCGTTGACAGTTCAACATGTGCAGTACTCACGCATAAGGCGATAGGCGAAAACCTCGTCTGCGTGATATTGGATGATGCTTTCATGCGAGAAGGCGAACCCGAACGCGTAGCCGAAATATTGTCAAAGCCGCCCTTAAACGTTCCAACAAAAATTATCGATGTGCGCGAGCGCTTCTTGCAAGCAATGAAGGGCTTGAAGGATGCAGAAGAAAAACGCAAGATGTTTCGCGAAACTTTCTATCAAGTCTTAAGCGAAACCGCCAAAAAAGAAGACTGCAAGGTTCTTGTGCAAGGCACGATACGTGCAGACATCATAGAAACAGTTGGCGGTGTGAAAACACAACATAATGTTTTGGAGCAAATGGGTATAAACCCTATGGAACGCTACGGCTTCAAGGTTGTGGAGCCACTTGTAACACTATTGAAGGAGCAAGTCCGCATGGTCGCAAGATATCTTGGACTTCCATCTGAGCTTTCTGAACGACAACCGTTTCCCGGACCTGGCTTATCGGTGCGTGTGGTTGGAGAAATTCACCTTGACAAGTTGGAAACTCTGCGGAAGGCTACAGCAATTGTGGAGCGTGAGTTGACTCAGTATAAGCCAAGCCAATATTTCGCCGTAATAGTCGACAATGAAGAAACTTCAGAGACTTCAAAAAATGCCCGTATTCAAGAGACTGTTGCGCGTTTTCTTAATGTTCCATCCCGAAATGTTCACGTGAAAATTTTCAGAGACAAAGCTACTGGCGTGGAAGGCGGAAAGAGGCGCTATGGTGAGGTGGTGGGTGTGAAGGTTGAAACGATGAATGGAAAAGTTCATCAAACAGCTATTCAACACATAGTTTCTCTTCAAGCGAAGATAATTACTGAAAATCCAACGGTGGCAAGAGTTTTCTATGCAGTGAAGGATTTGGCGGAGAAAAAGCCCTACGTGATAGGCGTGCGGTCTGTGCAAACCAAAGATTTCTTGAAAGCACGAGTTTCAGACATCTCATGGGCAACATTGAATAAAATCGCAGAAGAAATAATCAACAAATGTGCAGATGTGTCAACTATCTATTACGATGTTACTCCTAAACCACCAGCAACAATTGAAATGGAATAGACTTATCCGAAAGCGTAAATAACAAGCCGTAATACCTTTTCTTGTTGTTGATTCGTTATGTTCCGTGTTAGAGTAAGCCGAATCGAGTCAATCCAAGATGTTGACGGAAATCTCGGGAAACGCATTGAACTAATTGAAGAACGTCCAATCCCCCGATTCGTGGTTAGACCACAAACTGAAGAAGCAAAAGTTGTGCAAGATATGCTTCAAGCATTACAACAGCAACTGCCAATGTTTCCCGCAAGAGGACAGTTCACGGTTCCGAAAATAATCTTGTTTTTAACAGAGCAAGAATACGAAAGTCTTGGCATAGACTTCGACGTCAACCAAATCTACGAAGTGGCTCTTGAAAATCAAACAATAAAGTTCAAGAAAAGTGTATGACTTCTTCTCTTATTTGTTTTAACGCCGAATGTTTCGGGTGAAACGACAAGACAAACATCATTTTTCTCAATGCGTCATAAATTTCTTGCATGGTAGATTCTCCGCCTTTATCACAATACAACGGTATGGGCTCTTCTTCAGCGTTCTTGTAATAAATATAAATCGGCGTAAACTGTTCCTCAAAAGTGACAACTTCCACATCAAGCCGCAACTCTTTAGCCATTTTCTCCGCTGCCACGCTCACCGATTTCAATCGTTCCCCCTCAGACATGCCACTTGAAGCATAAACTAACAGTTTTCCATTATGATTCGCGAACATAACAGACCAGCCCGAAAACAACTTCCCACAAAGTCTCTTTTAAAACAAGTGCAGAAGCAACATAGCAAAGCAGCAGAGAGAGTTAAGTTAAAGTGAAAAATCGAAAACCATAATTAAACACGACAAAACGGTGAACCCATGAAAGCCAGAGCCCACGTAATCGTAAGCGGCAGAGTGCAAGGCGTATTCTTCCGATCAGAAACGCAGCATGAAGCCAGAAAATACAGCGTGAAAGGTTGGGTTCGCAATCTGCCAGATGGTAGAGTTGAAGCTGTTTTTGAAGGCGAAGAAGAAAACGTAAAGAAGCTCATTGAGTTTTGCAAGCGTGGACCGCCAGGCGCAAGAGTTACTGATGTAAATGTTGTTTGGGAGAATTACACTGGCGAGTTCAAAAATTTCGAAATAAGATATGGATATCGTTTGTAGCTCTACTTTAATAAGAGTGATGACCAATTCTGTGAGGATGTGCGTGAAAATAATTGAAAACAAAAGAGATACTCGTAGTAAATGATGATGGCGTCCACTCACCTGGACTGCTGGCTCTAAAAAAGAAAATGGACGAACTTGGAAAGGTTTCTGTTGTCGCTCCAGAAAAGGAACGAAGCGGCATGGGTAAAGCTGTTTCAACATGTTTAATCGAAGTCAAAGAAACACAACTTGCTGACGGAGGAAAAGCATACGCTATCAGCGGGACCCCTGCAGACGCTTGCCTGCTTGCACTCTTCAAGATTCTGCAGCATCCTCCAAACCTTGTTGTCTCAGGAATAAACTTGGGTCCAAACCTTGGAATAGACGATTTGTTAACTTCTGGAACCTTAGGCGCGGCATTAGAAGCGGCAATTCACGGAATTCCTGCCATTGCAGTCTCATATAGCCTAAAAAGAATAACAGACCGTGAAGGAAAAGTGCACGCAAATATACGCGTGGAAAGTCTAGAATTTTGTGCAGAATTAGCTAAGCAAACTGCAAAGTATGTATTAACAAACGGAATGCCCAAAGATGTTGACGTGATTTCCATAAACGTTCCAGAAAATCCCACATCCAGAACCGTTAAAGTTACAAGTCTCTCGTACAAGGGCTACACAGACATTTTTGCCGAGAAAACTGGTGGATACCAGATTCGCGGGTGGTTCCTCGAAGATTACCCATACGACGAAGCGGAAACGGACACGCACGCAATCAGAGAAAATAATTACGCTTCTGTCACGCCGATAAAACTGAATTTTACACACCAGAATAGAAACATGAAAGAGCTGGCTAAATTCTTGAACGAAAGAAGCTACCACGTGATTTTTTAAGTTCTCTTCTTTGGCACTCTGAAATGCGAGCCTTTTCCAGCGCTTACGTAGTCTCCGCCTATCCCACGCACTATGGAAGCTATCTTCGCAAAGTTTTCAGAACCCAAAAATTGCCGCGGCTTTATCACTATGTAATCTTCCTTCTCCTCAAAATTCAAAAGACCCTCTAAATCTTCTGGAAACATCATTTTTATATCCTCTACAGCTTTCACTCGTTCCGGAGCTCTCGGCATTCCCGATATAGGTGCAGGCATAGGCACTGGTGTAGGAGGCGTTACTGGTTGAGGAAGTTGCGAAACTGCTATAGATTTTAGAGAAATTGAAACTTGCCTTAGGTCTTCGGCAACCCGGTTTAAGATTACTAGAAGTTCGTCAATTCTCTCCACAAGCCTTTCCAACGTTTGTTTTTGTTCACTCATACGCGTTCTCCTTTCCAAATCCTTAATACTTAACTCATTTATTAATTGTTTTTGACACTTTGATAAAACAGCAAAATTCCATGTATGGATAATGAGGGAGAGCCAATAACCCGTGATTGAAATTGACGGGAGCCAAAAAAGCGGAAGCGGAACCATTCTCAGATTGTCTGTTGCTCTAGCCGCCATACGCGGACAGCCCTTGCACATTTACAATATTAGACAGAACAGACCGCAACCCGGTTTGAGACCACAACATTTAGAAGCGGTCTTGACTGCCGCGAGACTTTGCGATGCCGAGCTTAAGGGAGCGGAGCTTAATTCACGCGAGCTTTGGTTTTATCCTAAAAAGGTGAAGGGCGGGAAGATTGAGGCTGAGATTGGCACAGCTGGAAGCATTCCGATGCTTCTCTTGACTGTATTGCCCATCTGTGTTTTCGCAGAGAACAGCGTGCATTTGCATGTGGTGAGGGGTGGAACTGACGTTTCACATGCACCGACTGTTAATTACATGCGATTTGTGCTTTTACCAGTGCTGAAACATATGGGAATAGACGCATTCTTAACGGTTCACAAGTATGGATATTACCCAAAAGGAATGGGCGAAATAACAATAAATGTTGAACCATGCGGATCTCTGAAGCCTTTCCTGATGGAAAATTTTGGTAAGATAAAAGCCATCAAAGGAGTTTCAGTTTGCACTTTTCTTGCAGAAAGAAGGGTTGCTGAGCGTCAAGCGGAAGCGGCAAAGGATTACCTAGGGGAAAAAGGGTATACGGCAGACATTCAAATAGTCAACGACAAATCTAATCCTTTGCAGAAGGGCAGTTCGCTGGTTTTATGGGCAGAAACAGACACAAACGCGTACATAGGTGCTGACGCAATTGGCGAGCTAAGAAAGACAAGTGAGACTGTTGGAAGAGAAGCCGCTGAAAAAATCTACGTCGAAATCTCTGCAAAGCCCACAGTTGACATCCATTTAGCTGACATGCTCATTCCATACGTGGCGTTAGCAAAAGGCAAGTCCACTTACCTTACACGAGCAATTTCTGACCATTTGGAAACAAACATTTGGCTTGCCGAAAAAATCTTAGGCGTAAAATTCCATGTGCGAAAAACAAATGGGCTTTACAAGATTGAGAAGGTTAGCTGACGCCATGAAAGCGAAAGTTCGAGGAATTTACTCGACCGCTCTTACAAAACTGCTCTTAGACAACGATTTCGAAATAGTTCAGCCTTCCTTGGCAATAAAGAAACGGTTTAAACTTGTAGATGATGTTTCGCTGCCAGACTTAAAGATAAGGGACAGATACGACTCGCAAGGTGTTAGAGTTCTCGGCGCTTTCGAAGCGGTGGACAAGTTTCAAACAATCTTGCAATCTACTTTTGAGGATGCTCTGACTCGAAAATGGCATGTTAGCGTCGACGGAATCTACAAAGGAAATGTTATAGACTCAAACGAATACGCTGTTTACGTTGACATTGGCAACGGCATCATCGGCAGACTTCCAAGAAATGAGATTGTCAACGAGAATGACAAGCAAGTCATTGCTCAAGTTGATAAAAAAAGGTTGGGTGCAAAACAACCAATCTTAACTACAAAACTGAAAATTGTTGGCACCTATGCAATTCTACTGCAAAGCAGCAAAACTGGCGTAAGTCTTAAAATTCGAGATTTGAGACGACGGACGGAACTTTACGAGTTGGGTAAAATGCTTGCGCCGAAGGGTTGGGGGATTATCTGGCGTAGCGCCTCTGAGAATCAGCAAAGAGAAGCACTTGAAAAAGAAATAAAGGAATTGGCGGAGAAGGTTGAAATCTTAAACGAGAAGGCGTTCCGTGCAGAGGCTCCTTCGCTTCTGGTTGAAGGCTTATGCTTCATGGATGTAGAGTTCCCATGCTCTTCAAAAAAGATTCTGGACAGACTGAGGAGTTATTCTGCTCCGACTTTGGAGGGACATCACTTTTACAAGAGTTGCGGAGGTGAAATCGCGGCTGCTCTGGAGATGTCTGAGAAACTTTTGGAAAAAGGGCAACCCAGAAGCGATGTTGAAGAATTATTCGAAGAGCAAATTCGTTACAAATTTCCGGAAGAGGGCTCCAGTGTGGATATTGAACATGTCAAGCTTAGTGGTGTCGTCTTCCATTTGGGGCAAGCAACAATAGAAAGCTTAGACCAAGAGCAAATCAAATATAGCAGAACAATGCGAAGTGACGGCTTCTACGACGGTTTAGGCGTCAAAAAGGAAGCCGGAGACAAGTCAACTAGCGAAACCAAAATTGGCGAATGGTATATAACAACAAAGTATTTCTCTGCTGACGGAAAATGGAAGGGCACCTACATAAACCTGAACACGCCAGTGGAAGTTTATCCAAACGCATTGCGTTATGTAGATTTGGAAGTTGACGTTTGCATCCATCCAAATGGCACAACTAAGGTTTTAGATATGGAAAAACTTGAGAAAGCCCATGAAAAAGGCGTCGTAAGTAGAAAACTGTTTGAAACAATTAAGGAAATGGCTGAAAGAATTGAGCGGAACTGTGATGTTAATAAAATGAGGGCTCAGTGATTTTATGGTTAAAGAAGCTTTATGCATTAAAGTTCCTAAACAGTTCGGTGAAAAGGCTATAGTTCTTTCTAACAAGCTAGGAATTACGGATGAAAAATTGGAGATTCAAAGAAGCACTGAGTTCATCTATATTCCACTTGCTCATGAACCATCGAAGAACGAGTTAAAAATATTCAAAGAAAAAATTTCAACTTTTGAAATTCAAACCTACACATTTCCCGAAAGGAAAAAACGAGTAACCTCATTCGTTGAGTTGCTTCAAGATAAACTTCCTCCATATTTGTTGGCTAGCCTGCCACGGGCAATAGATTTCGTTGGCGACATCGCCGTTGTGGAGGTACCACCTGAGCTTGAGACATACAAGGGCGTTATTGGCGAAGCAATTCTTGAAACGCATAAAACTATGCGAACTGTGCTTGCTAAGGCTGGCGCCGTCAGCGGAACATACCGCCTTAGAGATTTTGAGGTAATCGCTGGAGAACCCAAAACTGAGACAATCCACAAGGAACATGGTTGCCAGTTTCGTGTGGATTTGGCTAAGGCGTATTTTTCTCCGCGTCTCTCTTATGAGCATAAACGAGTTGCGTCGCTTGTCAAGGAAGGCGAGACAGTTGTGGATTTGTTCGCTGGCGTTGGACCATTCGCTGTATTAATTGCGAAAACTCATGGAAAAGTGAAAGTTTACGCTGTGGATGTGAATCCGTATGCTGTCGAATTTTTGCGTGAGAATGTTAGACTTAACCGTGTGGTAGGTAAAGTCCATCCAATGCTTGGTGATGCGAGACAGGTTGTTGAAGAAAAGCTTGCGAGATTAGCAGACCGCGTTATCATGAACTTACCAGAAAAAGCAATAGAATACATGAATGCAGCATGCAAGACGCTGAAGTCCGAAGGTGGCATAATACATTTTTACAGCTTCATTAACGCCTCTGACTCGTTAGAAAACATGAAACTACGCTTCACAAAGGCTGTTCAAAAATGCGGAAGGAAAGTGGAAAAAATACTTTTTACAAGGCTTGTCAGAGAAACAGCGCCATACGAATGGCAAATAGTCATAGACGCAAAAATTCGTTAGATTATCAATTTGAGTGTGATTCTCACTTTTTGCTCTGGGTTTCTTAGCCTTTCCACAAGCTTTCGCGATAAGTCGCATGCGGCTTTATCCGCTCGTATCGCCAATGTTCGGTTACAAATATACCCGCTTTTTCTTACAACCATATCCGTAGGATGAGTCAAAATCAGCTTTGAATTTCCAGAAGCAGTAATCGCATCAACAACGTCTCCAGCTTCAACCAAAATTGTCAGCTTCGCATTATCTTGTTGCAGTTTTTTCTTAAACTCCGAAGCTAAGTCAGCCAAGGCTTTGTTTGCTGAAACTGCGATGATGCAATCGCCTTTTCGCGACATTTCTTTTTCCTTGGTAACTTCAAATGTTGTTTTATGTGTGGCTTGAATATTTCTGTGTCCGTATGCAAAAATGGTTTCAGTAAACTTCATGTTTTGACCTTGTCCAATGAGTGTTTATCTTAGTTCTTTGGCTAAGTAGATAGCTGTTTTCCCATTTCGATAGATTTTGTCGTTGTATCCGCAGATTTTAAAGCCGTTTTTAAAGTATAATTGTATGGCTGGAGCATTATCCGTTGACGTATCGAACATTAACACTCTTGCTTTGTTTTTTCTTGCAAAATCTTCCATGAGTTTAAGTAAACTTGTCCCCACGCCTTTTCGTCGTTTCTTTGCGTCAACAAGAACTGTTACGATATATGCGCTATTGTTCCATCTATAGAGGTGTAAACGTGAATAACCGACAATTCTACCTTTCTCCTCTGCCACAAAAAATTTGCATTTCTCATTTGGATTGTCTATTTTGAATAAAACACGTAAATCCTCGTTCGTAGGTTTGCCGTTTCGTTTCTCCAACGTCAAAATATGAGGTAAATCTTTCACCGTGGCCATTCTAGCAGTCAACAAATCTTAATTTCACCACACAAATTATTCAAGAATTTCTATTGAATCTACTTTTCCGTCGCCGTCCAAATCGAAGCCTTGTATAACCGTTGCAAAAGTGTCCTCGCCATGATAGTTTTTTAAGGTTTTTTTCCAGAAGTTTGTCAAGGCTAAAACACACGCCTTTGTGCCTACTGCCTTGTTTCCAGCCAAAACAATAATGCGTTTGGTGCGGTCCCACGGGTTCACGATTTTTGCTATTAACCCAACAGCATCAGCAGTGTAAACGTTAGACGTTTTCTTTGAAACTAAACCGCCGAACAAAAAGCCTTGCGCAGACGGTTGCATGTTAAACCTTATCGGCAAATGTCCATTCAGCTCTTGTGTAAGAAGATTTGTTCCTGGTCCACCAACAAGAATCAGATTGTTTTTCTCTTCTTTTTCGGCTTTCACGTCGACATCCAATTTTATCGCAAATTCATTCGGCAATCTTACAAATTGCCCCAGAAAAAAGGTTAAGTGAGAAGCGTAATGTCCATCTCTTGCACTTGTTTTGAAGGGCCCATGAGGCATCGGACTGCCAACAACTATTTTTCCTTCAAAAGTTTCGTCTTCCTTGATAAACTCTTTGAAAAATTTTTGAATTTGTTCATTTATACTTGAGAGCGAAAGCCTCTTTATAGGCTTATACTCTTGAGGAAGCTCTATTCCAAATGCTGGCGAAACCGTCTTGTAGTATTTTGCCATTGCGCCTTTCTTTTCTTCTTCTCTTGCGACAGTTATGGCTCCAGCCTTCGCCAGTTTTCTTATGTGATAATAGGCCTTTTGCTCGTGAATGCCCAATTTTTTTGCTATCTCAAGGGGGTACATTTCATTTTCAGAAAGCAAAACTAAAATTTTCCAGCTAAGCTTGTTAAGCATCATCTTCAGCTTTTGCGGGTCTTCAACTATCGCGATTTCTTTAACTTTTTGTGTTTTGTCTTCTTCGTGAAGAAGCAGTTTTTTATTCATAGTCTTTCAAGTGGATAAAGCTTAATCTATTATTAAAATTTTTATTACGGTAGCCGAATAGTCTATTCAACACCTTGCGCTGATAAGCTTAGCAGAGTATGTTTAAAATGATTGGCTGCTACGTTACAGGAATACTCCCGCGAACAAAAGAACTTGTGGAACTTACAAGAGCCTACGAAAGAGGAAAAGCCGACGAAAGAGAACTTGAAAAGGCTTTTGAAGACGCTACCTTGAAGGCGATAAATGCGCAATCTTCTGCGGGGCTTACCTACATAACCGATGGAATGCTTAAGTGGCAAGACTTGCTTCGCCCTTTCACGGAAAATCTTGCGGGAGTAAAAGCTGGAAGCCTATCCAGATGGTTTAACAACAACACATTTTACAGAAAACCTGTGATAGTGGATGAGATAAAACGCGAAAAGAGCATAATCCAAAATTCAAGCTACATCAAACTCTTGCCTCGAAACATTCCTTGGAAAGCAATTCTACCCGCGCCATATACTTTCGCTCAGCTTTCCGAAAATCAGTTCTACAAAAGCAGTGAAGAACTCATGTTCAAGTACGCCAAAATATTGAACGAAGAAATCAAGAGCTTAGCTAAACTAGGCTTTAAGTATGTCCAGTTAAGTGACCCAGCACTAGTCTATAAACCCTTCAATCAGTGTGTTTCAAAAGATAAAATAAATGCAGTAAGCGAAGCGTTAAAGGCTGCCGTTGATGGCGTGCAAATAAAGACATGCCTTCAAACGTTTTTTGGAGATTTCTGCAAAATTTTACCTGAAGCCTTGGATTTCCCCATTGACCATCTCGGGATAGACCTGTACGAAACAGACCTTAACAAGTTGAAAGATTATCATTTTGATAAGGGCATTGCTTTAGGCTTAGTTGATGCTAGAAACTCGTTAGTTGAGGAAGTAGAAAATCTAATCGAATCCGTAAAAGAAATAGTTGAATCCTTGCATGGCTCAAGACAAAAGGACATTTTTGTTTGTCCAAACTGTGATTTAGAATTCTTGCCATGGGAGAGAGCACAAGAAAAGATGCATGCTGTTGGCAGCGTGGCTAAACGTCTAAGAGAGGAGCTTAATGAATAAACTTTTTCCCACGCAAGAAGTAGGCAGCCTCGCGAAACCAACGTGGAGAGTGAAGGGCTACAGAGGAGCGCCACTTTCAAAAGAAGATGTAGCTGAGGCTCTAGAATGGGGGAGAAGACTGGAAATCGCAGACAAAGATGTTCTTGTTAAGCTGTTAACTGAAAAAGATTCTCCAAAAAAGCGAAAGGCTGTTCTGGAGTGGTCTGCCAAATACGCCATTAAACTCTTCGAAAAAGCAGGCTTAGATATTTATTATGATGGAGAACAATGGCGCTCAGAAATGTATGAACACATAATTAGAAACACGGCGGGTTTCGAGTTTTTGGGTCATGTAAAGTCTTTTGATTATCGTTACTTTAACAAGGCAGCATGCATAAGCAAACCGAAATACGTGAAACCATTCTATGTTGACGAATTTCTATTCACCAAACAAAATGCGAATGGAAAAATAAAAGTTCCATTCACGGGATCTTACACGCTTGTCGATTGGACATTCAACGAATATTATCAGAAGAAGCTCCGTGGAAAAGTTAAGGATTTTCGGCGAAGAAAACTCGAAGCCAAGCATGAGTTTCTTTTTGACTTGATAAATGAGGTTGTTCGACCAGAAATAAGAAATTTGATAGACGCTGGTGCAGAGTGGATTCAAATAGACGAGCCTGCGGCTACGACAAATCCAACCGAAGAGGAGATGGAACTGTTTGTGGAATCCTTTAATGCGACAGTGAAGGGTTTCAACTGCACTTTCAGTTTACATAATTGCTACAGCAACTATGGAATCCTCGCCAAATATGCTTGTAAACTACGGAACTGCAGTCAACTAACTCTTGAATTCGCGAACAGGGACAACCAAAAGACTGGAGTTGGAGATGTGAGAGTAGGCTATAAAGAACTGAAACTGTTCGAGGACTACGGGTTCCGTGGAAAATACGGTGTAGGCGTGGTAGATGTGCACACAGACTTTGTAGAACCACCAGAACTTGTTAGAGATAGAATATTGCACGTAGTTAATGTTGTCGGTGACCCAAGCAGAGTATGCGCCAGCACAGACTGCGGTTTAAGAACAAGAACTTGGGAAGTAGCCTTTCAAAAACTGAAAAACCTGGTTCAAGGCGCTGAAATGGCGCGAAAAGCCTTGAAATAAAACAGTTCGTTATAAAAAATTTGTTAATAGTTTCATTTAAATAAGAGCAAAATTCTTACCGCTTCATGGAAAATGCTTTTAAAAAATTTTTAGAACTCGAATTTTTCTCTCAAAAAAGCTTATTACTACAGAAAAGCCTTGAATACGGCTCAGCGAAGTCAAAAAATTAATCAATGAGGCTTTAAAATGTGTGGAATCTTTGGGTGCATTCTAAAAAACGGAAACGCTGCACCAGTAATCCACGAAGCTCTTAAAAGGCTTGAATATCGAGGCTACGATTCTGTTGGAGAAGCAACCATACACAACGGCAAACTCTACATAAAAAAGGACCAAGGAAAAATAGACGAAGTTCACAAAACACGCAACTTGGACGATTTACCTGGAAGTCTCGGCATCGGACACACAAGATGGGCAACGCACGGCGCGCCTTTAGAGGTTAATGCGCACCCGCATGTTGATTGTAGCGGACAAATTGCTCTTGTTCACAATGGCATTATTGAGAATTTTTCCGAATTGAAGCTGGAACTAGAGGGACTTGGACATGTTTTCAAATCTAGAACTGACACAGAAGTGATTGTCCATCTTATTGAGCAAATTCTAAAAAATAATCCTTCGTTGAGTCTTGCTGATGCAGTTCTTGAAGCAACAAAAAGACTTGATGGGTCATACGCGATTGCCGTGATTTCAACAAAGGAACCAAACAAAATAATATGCGCCAGACATGAAAGCCCCCTCGTCGTCGGCGTGAACGAAAACGCAATTTACTGTGCCTCTGACATTCCAGCGTTCTTACCCTTAACCAACAAAGCTGTCATAATCAATGATGGAGAGCTTGTTACTCTTTCGCTTGAAGGCTACGAAATAAAGAAAATCACCGATGCAAGCCTTGTTCTGCGAGAGCCAAAAATAATTGATTGGACGCCTGAGATGGCCGTTAAACAAGGCTATCCGCATTTTATGTTGAAGGAAATTCATGAGCAACCAGAAACTCTGCGGAACACGCTTAGGTTACAGGAGCATTATCTTGATTTGATGGCGACTTTTCTAGATCGTGCTCGAGAGGTTTTCCTTGTAGCTTGCGGCACGTCTTACCATGCGTGTTTGGCTGCATCCTACATGTTTTCCAAGCTTGCTTTTCTTGCAACATATCCCGTTATCGCCTCAGAATTTGTTGAGCAACATGGCAAATCCGTCAATATCGACAGCACAATATTAGCGGTAAGCCAGTCCGGCGAAACCGCAGACACGTTAGCCGCTGTGAACTGTGCTCGCCAGAGAGCAGCGACTGTTCTTGGGTTGACTAACGTTATTGGTTCAACTCTGACGCGTGTTTCGCGGGTTTATGTTGGACAGCAGTCTGGTCCAGAAATAGGCGTGGCAGCGACAAAAACTTTCTCTTCTCAACTTTCAGTCCTAGCTCAATTAGCTTTGAGGCTTGCAAAGAAAAGAGGGAAAGTTTCTCAGGACGAGATGGACTTTTTGGCTGAAAAGTTGGAAAAGCTGCCAGACACTGTTGAAACAATAATTCAAACACAAGAGGAAAAAGTGAAGCAAATCGCGAAAAAATACAAAGACGCAAAAACTTTCTTCTTCCTCGGGCGAGGAATAAGCACAGCCACAGCCTACGAAGGAAGGCTTAAACTCATGGAAATAGCCTATGTGCCCGCCATAGCTTTTCCAGCAGGCGAAAGCAAACATGGACCTATAAGCCTCGTAGAACAAGGCTTCCCAGTAGTCTTCGTGTGTCCGAAGGATGAGACGCATAAAATTTTGATTGGTAACATAATGGAGATGAAAGCTAGAGGGGCGTCCATAATTGCTGTTATCGAGGAAGGCGACGAGGAAATCAAAAAGCTCGCAGACGATTATATAGAAGTGCCCAAGGGTATTCCGGAAGTCTTATCGCCGATACCCTTTGTTATTCCATTGCAGTTGCTTGCGTATTACATGGCGGTTGAAAGAGGACACAACCCTGACATGCCGAGAAACCTTGCAAAATCAGTCACCGTGAAATAACTTCTTTTACGGCATTTTTTTCTTGAATCAAATAATGTTAAAAGGCTGCACTGCAATTATTCATTTGGTGCCTTTATTTGGAGAGAAAGGACTGGGAAAGACTCATTGATAGCCTTGTGAGAGAAGGTATTTTGCGTTCGCCAAAAGTCATCAAAGCAATGCGTTCTGTGCCGCGTGGAAAATTTCTTCCAGAGAACATGCAGTCTTATAGCGCTGTTGACACTCCACTTCCGATAGGTTTTGGACAGACAGTTTCGGCTCCACACATGGTTTCAATAATGAATGAAGCCCTACAGTTAGAAATTGGGCATAAAGTTTTAGAGGTTGGAGCGGGAAGCGGATGGCACGCAGCCACGATAGCAGAGATAGTTGCTCCTAAAGATGCGCCAAGAAGCGAGTGGGGACACGTATACACGGTCGAGATTGTTCAAGGTTTGGCTGAGTATGCAAGGAAAAACATTTTGAATGAGGGATACGGTGACCGCGTGACAATAATCTGCGCTGACGGCTCTTTGGGTTACCCGGAAAAGGCTCCTTATGACAGAATTCTTGTTACGGCTGCCGCACCAGATATTCCCAAACCATTAATCGAACAAGTGAAACCCGGCGGAATTATGCTAATCCCAGTTGGCAGCATGCACTTATTCCAAACTCTTCTAAAAGTCACCAAGGGAGTTGATGGAAAAATTAAAGAAGAAAACCTAGGCGGAGTAGCATTTGTCCCACTGACTGGGGAGTATGGTCATAAATTCTAATTTTTGGATTGGAGATTTTGTGGAGGACATATTCTGAACAAATACAGAGTTTAAGCGGTAGGCTCGGATTCAAACGTGACTTTCTCGAGTTCTTAGGTTATACTGTAGAGTTGGATTCTGGTGAAGTTTACGATAAAATAAAAAACATGTATGTGGCTAATCCTGAAACCTTGTACGTTCTACTTGCACATTATTCTAAGGCTGAACCCATTCAGAAGGCGGGTAAACTTATTAAGTTTAGAAACTTACCCGGAGGCTACGCGTACGAAGAAGCGTTCTTAAAGAGAGCGGTTCACCCGATAACTAGAAGATTTGGAAGCGCCCCAGAAAATTTGGTGAGGGCGGCTGAAGTTTTGGGCGGGCTCAAATGCCAGTTTGGTAATGTGTCAATTGAGGTTCCAGCTTTGCCTATGATTCCTTTAACTTACATCTTGTGGACAGGCGACGATGAACTTCAGCCTTTAGCAAGCATACTTTTCGATTCTACCGCAAGCCACTATTTGCCAACCGAAGACCTTGCGGTTTTGGCTGAGTTGACAACCAGTAGGCTAATGCTTGTCTCAGACCATAAGAAGTAAAAATTTCAGTGTAGTTTTTAGAACCCCAACTTCTCCTTGTATGCAACCAAATCTAAGAAACCATGTCCGCTAATGTTCATGCATATAACCTTCTCTTGACCAGCCTTTTCTGCTTTTAACGCTTCATCTATTCCAGCACGCACCGCGTAGCTTGATTCTGGCGCTATAAGCCACCCTTCTGTTTGCAGGAAAATCTTTGCTGCTTCAAAAATTGCTTTTTCGTCTGCAGGATATGCCACGGCTTTTACAATGTTGTGGTGTCGAAGAGCGCTGATGAGCGGGGCTGCCGCGTGATATCTTAAACCATCAGCCTTTATTGGCACCATGTCAGTTTTGTGCCCGAGCGTGTACATTTTGAGCAGAGGTGTATGTTCAGCGACATCACCAAAGTCATAGCGGTATTCGCCTTTGACAAGGTTTGGTGCCGCCTGTGATTGTGCAGCTAAGAACTCGCATTCTCGTTTTTTCTGTAAGACTTCGCCTGCGAAAGGCAGTGCTATTCCGCCGAAGTTTGAGCCTCCGCCTAAGCAGCCTACAATTAAGTCTGGTGAGTCATCAGCGATTTCGAACTGTTTTATTGTTTCCAACCCGATTATTGATTGATGCAGCAAAACATGGTTAAGCACCGAACCCAAACAGTAAACGCTGTCGCTGTGTTTTTCTGCATACTCCAGACCTTCTGAAACTGCTATGCCAAGTGAGCCTTGATGATTCGCATTTTGCGCTAAAAGCGTTCTTCCGATACTTGTTTCTTTACTTGGAGAAGCATGCACTTCTGCTCCTAAGAGTTTCATTAAAGTGCGCCGTTCATTTTTCCAATCATACACCGCTCGAACCCAAAAGACTACACATTTGAGTCCCATGATTGATGCGGCGTAGGAAAGAGCGCTGCCCCATTGGCCTGCTCCTGTCTCTGTGACTAGGGTTGTTTTTCCTTCCTTTGCTGCATAATACGCTTGAGCTAGTGCAGTGTTAACCTTGTGAGAACCCGTAGGCGACAAATCCTCACGTTTGTAGTAAATCCGCACTTTTTTCAATTTTAAGTATTTTTCTAATCTTTTTGCGCGGTAAAGTGGTCGGGGACGTCCTGCCTGGATGTATAGCTCTCTTATTTCTTCTGGAATTGGTATCCACGGGTCGGTTGACATTTCTTGTTTTAGGCATTCGTGAACCATTGTTTTTCCAAGAAAGTCCATCCGCGAAGGACCATTTTCTGGTTCTTTTGGTGGAGGTAAAGGTTCTGGTAAATGTGGAATTATGTTGAACCATTTTGTTGGCAACTCATCTACTGGAAGCGAAATTTGGTTTTTTTCCAAGTGGCTTCACCGTTTTTGGAGCAATGCATTATGTTTGGACAGAAGTTAAATATTTCTATACTCAATGCCTCAACTAAACCATTTTTCAAGCGTGGTTTTTCCTTTGAGTTTCTTAGTTCCTTCTCGCATTTTTTCCAGAGCTTTTCGTACGCGGTCTTCTGAGAAGTCTCTTTCTCCACAGATGAAGCTTACTATGCCTTCGTCGTCTGGTTCTTTCCATTCTATTTTGTAATTCTCTGTCACTTTTGGATTCAGAAAAATCTCTCTGATTCTTTGAGGTTCAACTGGAAAATTCGCGTTTTTAAGATGTGGCATGGCATTTTCTATGTTTCCATGCTCTTTTATCAGTTTTAAGGCAGTTTTCGGTCCTAAACCCTCAATCCCGTCTGGATTAAAGTCTGTTCCAATCAATATGCCCACGTCAACTAATTGCTCATATGTTATTCCGCATTCCTTTAGAACATTTTCAAGCTCAACCACTTCCGGAATGACTTCGATGTAAATGTTTTTGCTTGGAAGCTTTCTTCGTCCAGAAATTGTCACGTTTCTCACAAGCCTTGGAGCGCCAAAAAGTAAACTGTCATAGTCTTGGCTTGCACAGTAATCGGCGTCGCCGCGCTTTGCCAAAAAAGCCGCTTGGGCTTCTCCTTCGCTAGGCGCTTGAATCCATGGAATTCCCATTAAGTCTAAGAGTTTTTTGCTGTCTTCTGCCATGTAATCCTTTAGGCGTGATGTTGCCTGCGCGTACATACGGGCTTCTTCCATTCTGCCTTCACTCAATGCCTTTTCATACAGTGCAGTAGCTTGTTCTTTGGCTTTCATGCGTCTCTTTATTTCAACTTCTTTGAGCGCTGGTGGAGTTCCATCGAAAACGTAGATTGGTTTTATGCCTAACTCTACAAGGTTACTTGTTCTGTAGAGCAAACCGCTCAAGTGGCTTGTTACTCTTCCGCCACTATCTTTTAATGGTGTGCCGTCTGGCTGGCGGATTATGGCTAGAAACTGGTATAGGGCGTTGTAAGCGTCTATGGCTATGGATTTTCCGCTGAGGCTTTCGAGGCTTATGGTTGTTTTTGGAACGAGGTCGCGGAGGTTTACGCCCAAAAGAATCCCATGAAATATACGCATTGAACTATAATAATAAACTTGCGAGGTGAACATAGAAGATATAAGGAAGTCTGACAATTACAGAACCACCACGTGAAGGTGTCATGATGACTGAAAAAACCGCTACAATCACTTTAATTACTTGCACAAGCTGTGGCAAACCAATCCCGCCTGGAGCGGAAGCCACGAAGTTTCTCTGCCCAAACTGCGGCGAAATCCAAATACGCCGTTGTGGAAAATGCAGAAAATTTGGGCGTCCGTATAAGTGTCCAAAATGCGGTTTCATTGGACCATAATAAATGGAGGTTGAAGAATGGGTAGCGTTGTAATTGTCTACAAAATCTTCCCTAAAGAAGTAATTGACAACTTCGACCCTTTAAAAAAGAAGATTGAAAAGACTCTACCAGAGTTTGCTGCGGTTCGCGGATACGGCGAAGAACCAATAGCCTTCGGCTTAAAAGCACTGCTGGTGCAGATAAGTTTTCCAGAAGACAAAACTGGCGTGCTCGAAGAACTTGAAAAACAATTGGAAGGCATTAGCGAAATAAGTCAAGTGCAAACCGTCATGGTGCGTAGAACAAGCAGATAACCTTAAACATCTGGTTTAAACATTTATATAGGATTGAAACTTTGTTTCGAGATGTATCCTAATCAACTGATAATGGAAGGATTCTAATTGAGTGAAGTTCAATTGCGAGTTGGAGACGCAAGACAAAGAGATGTCGGAAGAGGCATAGCCCGCGTAGACCAAAAAACAATGCAAAAACTAGGCATAACGGCAGGCGACGTTGTTGAAATAGCTGGGAAAAGAACAACTTCCGCTATAGCCTGGCCAGCCTACAGCGAAGACCAAAACCGAGACATGATAAGAATAGACGGTTTCACACGCAAAAACGCCGGCGTAGCCATCAACGAATACGTCGTTGTCCGTCCAGCCAAAGTCAAAACTGCATTAAGCATAACCTTGGCGCCAGTGGACATGCGCCTAAACGTTGATGAAGATTTCACTAATTTTGTGAAAAACCGACTCATGGAAAGAACACTCGTTGAAGGCGACACAACGCTTGTTATGATGCTTGGACACGCCATTCCCTTCACAGTAACAAAAACTCGCCCACATGGCATAGTGAAAGTCACGTCAGAAACAAAACTCACAATCTTAAACGAGCCAGCGCCCGAAGGAAAAGGACTACCGCGAACAACATACGAAGACATAGGCGGTTTACATGAAGAAATTCAAAGAGTAAGGGAGATGGTTGAGCTTCCGCTGAGGCACCCAGAACTTTTCCAAAGACTCGGAATAGAGCCGCCAAAGGGAGTTTTACTTCACGGTCCGCCAGGCTGCGGTAAGACATTGTTGGCTAGGGCTGTAGCGAATGAATCTGAAGCAAACTTTTTCTCAATAAATGGACCGGAAATTATGAGCAAATTCTACGGTGAGTCAGAAGCGCGGCTTAGAGAAATTTTCCAGCAAGCCCAACAGAACGCGCCAAGCATAATATTCATCGACGAGCTTGACGCCATAGCGCCCAAACGTGAAGAAGTCACCGGCGAAGTTGAAAGGCGTGTTGTTGCGCAACTTCTCGCATTAATGGACGGTTTATCGGGAAGAGGAAATGTTATTGTCATAGGCGCCACAAACAGACCCGGCGCACTTGACCCAGCGTTGCGCCGACCCGGCAGATTCGACAGAGAAATTGAGATAGGCGTGCCGGACAAGCAAGGAAGATACGAAATCTTGCAGATTCATACGCGTGGAATGCCTTTGGCTGAGGATGTTGACCTTAAGAAACTTTCTGAAATGACGCATGGCTATACAGGTGCAGACTTAGCAGCATTATGCCGTGAAACAGCCATGAAAGCCTTGCGCAGATACCTGCCACAAATAAACCTCGAAGAAGAACGCATACCACCAAGCGTTTTGGAAAAGATGGAAGTGAAAATGGAAGATTTCATGAACGCCTACAAAGAAGTCACGCCGACAGCCATGCGCGAAGTCTACATTGAAGTGCCAACTGTCCATTGGGAAGACATAGGCGGTTTGGAAGAAGTAAAACGGGAGCTTAAGGAAGCCGTGGAGTGGCCTATGAAAAACCCAGAAATGTTCCAGCGCCTCGGCATCAAACCGCCAAAGGGAATACTTCTCTATGGACCACCCGGCTGCGGTAAAACATTGTTGGCTAGGGCTGTCGCTACAGAAAGCGAAGCCAACTTCATAACAATTAAGGGTCCAGAAGTTTTCTCAAAATGGGTCGGAGAATCCGAAAAAGCCATAAGAGAAGTTTTTAGAAAAGCTCGAATGGCAGCGCCTTCGGTCATATTCTTTGATGAGATTGACTCGCTTGTACCCCGCAGAGGCTTAGGCTTCGCAGACAGCGGCGTATCAGAACGTGTCATCAGCCAACTCCTAACCGAAATGGACGGAATCGTCGCTTTAGAAGACATCGTAGTTATAGCGGCGACAAACAGACCTGACATCGTAGACCCAGCAGTGTTGCGTCCGGGAAGATTTGACCGGCTCATATACGTGCCGGAACCCGATGAGAAAAGCAGACTGCAAATATTCAAAATCTACACGAAAAACATGCCTTTAGCAAAAGACGTTAACATATCAGAGTTAGTAGCTATGACAAAGAATTATTCTGGCGCAGACATAGAGGCCCTCTGCAGAGAAGCAGCCATGCAAGCCTTACGAAGAGACATAAACGCAAAAGAAGTCGCAATGATTGACTTCCAAGAAGCAATAAAAAGAACAGGACCGTCAATAACGCCGGACATGGAGAAATGGTATAAAGGTTTCATGCAGCAAGTTCGCCAAGTGCAGAAGCCCGCCACGCCAGTTGCTTAGGAGCGCATGGTCTTGCCGGTTAAAACTTGGAAGACGCATCCCGCCTATTTCGTTCTATTGGAAATTTTGAAAAAGAAAGGTGCAATGACGGATACGGAGCTTTTCGATGCGTTAAGTGAAGAATATGAAGATTTGGGCTTTAAAGACTTCAATGAACTTTTGATGCGGTTGGAGATAAGTGGAAAAATTCGAAGCATGTCATTAGCTCGCGGGAAGAGACGAATTGAACTTGTAACGTAATCAGTGTGCATCCGATGGAAACAGTTTCAGACGCCATTATTGTCGGAGGTGGACCATGCGGCTCATTTGTGGCGCTAAACCTAGCAAAACATGGCTTTAACGTGACCGTTTTTGAAGAACATGAAGAAATTGGCATTCCATGCCACTGCACTGGACATTTAAGCATCAATGGCCTAAGGGCTCTTGAACTTTATCCGCTTCCACAAAAAATTGTTGAAAATTTTTTTTATGGAGCAAACTTTCACTCTCCTAGCGGAAAGACACTTTCGGTTCGTTTCTCTCAACCTATAACATGCATTGTTAACCGTGCCTTATTCGACAAGCACATCGCAGAAAACGCGAAAAAAGCTGGAGTGCAATATAGCCTAAATTCACAAGTTAAATCATTAATCATTGAGAACGATTTTGTAAAGGGTGCATTAGTAAAGCTGAACGGCGAAATTGATGACGATTTTACAGCTAAAATTGTAGTAGATGCTGAGGGAATATCTTCCCGAATCTTGAGGCAAACGGGCTTGCAAACGCTAAACAGCGAAATGCTTGTTAATGCTGTGCAGGCAGAAGTTGAAAACGTTAAAGACATCGAGTCAGACATGGTTGAAGTTTTCCTTGGGAAAGACTATGCGCCGGGTTTTTATGCATGGTTGGCTCCGAAGCAAGACGGAAAAGCGAAAGTGGGCTTAGCAGCGCAAACGGGGAATCCGAAGGAATTTTTACAAAAGCTGATGTACAATCATCCCGCGGCGTCTAGAAAATTGCGAACCGCGAGAATATTGCGAACCATTTTTCATCCAGTAACGCTTGGAGGTCCTATTCCAAGAGCATATTCCAACGGGTTTTTGGCGGTCGGCGATGTGGCTTCTCAAGTGAAGCCCACAACTGGGGGTGGAGTGATTATGGGAATGAACTGTGCAAGAATTGCCGCAGAAGTAGCAGGCGAGGCTTTACGTGCGAATAATTTTTCATCCAATTTTCTGAGCAAGTATCAGAGACAATGTGAAAAGATTTTAGGCTTTGACATGAAAGCCATGCTTAAAATAAGAAAAATGCTCAATGCAATGTCTGATAAGAAAATCGATTATGCCATTAGTTTCTGCACAAAACTAGGCTTGGATAAAACTCTTCAGAACGTTGAAGACATAGATTTTCAAGGAAAAACGCTCGTACATGCTTTGCGGAGCCCACGGGTTCTTTCAGTTCTTTTCTACCTATTCCTTCTTCACTTGTCTGCAAATCCTTAAAATCTCTGGGGAATAAACTGTTAGAGACGGTTGGAAAGTATATGAGCGAGTTTCGTTATAAGCAAGTTGTTGTTTTTCGTTCTGATTTACGTTTAAGTAAGGGTAAGGTTGCTGCTCAAGCTGGTCATGCGGCTGTTTCTGCGGCTGAAGAAGCTCGCAGACATCATAAGGTTTGGTGGGAAAACTGGTTGGACGAAGGGCAGTGCAAAATAGCTGTTAAGGTGAAAAACGAAAAGGAATTGCTAAAACTGGAGAAGCAAGCGAAAGAATTAGCGTTGCCTTGCGCATTAATTGTTGATAGAGGTTTGACTGAGATTCCGCCGGGAACTGTTACTTGTTTGGGGATTGGTCCTGCGCCAGTTGAGAAGGTGGATAAGTTAACTGGTAAGCTTCCTCTTTTTTAGTGTCAAGAGTGTAGTGTGGCTTGTTTGTTCCTAAAGTTGAGAAGTTAATCGGCATTGAAGTTTATGCTACTGCTTCGCTGGGTATTGGCGGGGTTATTCGGCAGTCTGTTGAGGATTTTGTTGTTGAAGAAGTGCTGGTTGACGGTTCCAAAGCTGAAATCAGTCGCATCATGGAGCATCAGACTTTAGGCGCATCGTCAACGAAAGACCGTTATCTACTATGCGTTATGGTCAAGCGGAATTGGGACACTTTCCAAGCTATTAGAATGATTGCTGAGCAATTAGGCATAAGCACTGGACAAATCCGCATTGCTGGCATAAAAGACGCCAAGGCTCTCACAGCCCAGCACATCACAATTGAGAACGCAACAGCCGAAGCAGTTCAGCAGATTAAAGTTAAAGACATAGAAATCTACCCCATAGGCTATTTTCGCAGTAAACTCTCGCCCTATTACCTCTTAGGAAACAGTTTCAATATTAAAATCAAAGCAATAAGCCACTCCGAAACCACAATAAAAAAGAGAACCGCAAAAATCGTTGAAGAACTTAAAGCTATAGGCGGTATTCCTAACTTTTTTGGTCACCAACGCTTCGGCACAACTCGCCCGATAACACATTTCGTTGGTAAGGCTCTTGTTAAAGGCAACTTCAAGAAAGCAGCAATGCTTTTTTTGGCTAAACCCAGCCCCTACGAGCATCCAGAATCGAGACAAGCACGTAAAGATTTGCAAGCCACACAAGACTTTAAACAAGCGTTAAAGAATTTTCCGAAGCAACTACGCTATGAGCGACTGATGCTTAGGCACCTAATTCAAAAACCCGACGATTTCGTAGGTGCTTTTCGACGACTGCCAACGAAACTGCGTTTGCTTTTTCCGCAAGCCTATCAATCTTATCTCTTCAACAAGTTTCTAAGCAAGAGAATCATAAGTGGTTTTGCGTTGAATAAAATTGAAGCTGGAGATTACGTTGTGAATGTCGAACGTTCGGGACTACCAATTATCACAATGTATAAAACAGCAAATTCGCAAACACTTGAAGAAATTAACAAGGCAGTCGCTACTGGAAAAATGCGTCTAGCCCTTCCTCTAATAGGCTTGAAACAACGAACCTCACAAGGTATTCAAGGAGAAATCGAAAAACGTATTCTTGAAGAAGAAGGCATAACTCAAGAAAACTTTAGGATTAAGGCGATGCCGGAGACAACCACGAAAGGAGAACTGCGGACCGCCATAACTCCGTTGAACAACTTTTCCTTAAACGAGGTAGAAAAAGACTTCGCGAGCTCACTCAAGAACAATGCAAAAGTAAGCTTCATTTTATATCGCGGTTCCTACGCAACCATTCTTCTAAGAGAAATAATGAAAACGCGAAATCCAATAAAAGCTGGATTTTAAGTTTAAAGACAAAACTTTATTCTCTCAAGATGTATTAAGCATTGGAAGGGAACGGTTATGGCTTCTGAAAATGCAGTTTGGTTTGCCGAATTGACAATGAAAGAAGTGAAAGAAGCTGCAGAAGCAAACAAAGTAATAATTCTTCCAGTTGGAAGTGTTGAAGAACATGGTTTTCACTTGCCACTTTGCACAGACAGCGTACAACCCGAATACGCCGCAGCCGAAGCAGCCAAGAAAACAGACAGCCTAATCGCGCCACCATTAAAATATGGAATCTGCACCGCCACCCGCATTTTCCCCGGAACAATTTCGATAAGCTTTCAATCGTTATATAGAATTACCCGAGAAATAATTGAAGAATTCATACGCAATGGCTTCAAACGATTCTTAATCCTCAGCGGTCACGCAGATGAGGAACAAATGGCTGCTTTAAGACTTGCCGCACACCGCGTAATGTGGAAACATAGAGAGGAAGCCGAAAAACGAAAACTGCGAATAATGGTGTGCTCCGACTACGACTTTGCATATGAACTCCGTGGAAAATATTTTGACGAAAAGGATGGTCACGGCGGCACGATTGAAACTTCACGAGTAATGGCGATAAAACCAAACTTGATAAAAGGAAAGGGACGAAAGAACTTCCAGAAACTTCCAAAATTTGAGGTCATTGTAGATTCGAGAGAACTTCTGCCGGAAGGAATACGTGGCGACCCAACAGTGGCTTCAGCCGAAAAAGGAAAGTTCATAAACGATTACATAATAGGCGAATTAGTCAAATTAATCGAAGAACTGAAAAAGTAAAATGCCTCTCACATCTCATTTGTCGTATCAATGATTGGAACAAAAGTTGAACCTATAAATAAGGGGGGCTATAATTACCAAAGAACCTAAAAATCTATAGATAAACACAAGCTTGGCTTGCCATACATACAAACGATGTTAAGGTGTTAATCTAAACTTGTCTCTAGGATAAAGCGTTACTTCTCGAATGTTCTTTTTCCCAGTCAACATCATAGTCAACCTTTCCAGTCCTATAGCCCACCCCGCATGTGGCGGCATCCCATAATCAAACGCTTGCAAATGGTGCCTAAAAGATTCTGGATTCAAGCCCTTCTCCTTCAACCGCTTTATCAAAAGCTCTTTAGAAGCGATTCTTGTTCCTCCAGATACGAGTTCTATCCACCGCCACATTAAATCAAAGCCTTCACATAATTCTGGATTATCATCACGCGGTTTTATGTAAAAAGCCTTAGAATGCGTCGGCCACTCAGTTATAAAATAAAGATATGGATGAATCTTGCCCAATTTCCTAAGTGCTGGTGTCGGTATGTCTTCTCCCCACGGAATCTCTATGCCCTCGTGTTCCAATTCACGTAGTGCTTCATCATATTTTAATCGTTTTAAGGGTAATTCCGGCACTTCTACGGTATACTTCAGCACTGCCAATTCCCTCTTGCATTTCTCGCGGACAGTTATGCAAACATGGCGCATCAATTGCTCAAGCAACTGCATTACCGCTTCAGCATCAGCGAAAGCCTGCTCAATATCCACAGAAATAAACTCGCTTGAATGAAGACGAGTATGCGACTCTTCAGCCCTAAAAAAAGGACCAACCTCGAAAACCTTCTCCAAACTCATCACAAGCTGTTCCTTATACAACTGCGGACTCTGAGCAAGAAACGCCTTCCGCCCAAAATAATCAACCTGAAAAAGAGCCGCACCGCCTTCAGTTGCGGATGCAATTATCCGTGGCGTATGCACTTCCAAAAATCCTCTCTCAAACAAGAAATCCCGTATTGCTTCTACAGCTACATGCTGCACTTTGAAAACTGCCGTGTTTTCTTCTTGGCAAAGGTCCAACGCCCGTGCGTCCAATCGAACCTCCAGATTTGCAGGCGTTTTCCCAGTTGTGTCAATAGGCAATTGAGAAGCAGCAGTGTTGAAAATCTTAATCTCCTTCGGTATTACTTCGATGCCTCTCGGCGTCATGTCAGTTTTTTTCACGACGCCCTTCACACCTATACTATACCTTCTCTGCAACCCACTGGACTTCGACAAAACTTCGCTAGCCACTTTTTTCTTTGGAACAGTAACTTGAATGGTGCCTTCACGGTCCTGCAGTATAATAAACCGAATACCACCCAAATCACGGACATCTTGAACCCAACCAAAAACAGTAACTTCCTCACCGTCCATTTCAGGCTTAACCTCAGCAGTATAATGCGTTCTGAACCACTCACCAATAGAATCCAACTTCACAATTTCACCGCCAGACTCTTAATCCGCAAATTCCACACGCAAGACCATGTTCCGAACCTTACGCGCAATCTCCTTTAAAGCCTTTACATCAAAAGGCGGTTGCGAACCACGCCGCTTCTTCAAAATAACTCTCGTCTCCGTAGTGCCATCAGGCAGCCAAATCGTGTTAATAGTCATTATGCTCAAAGGCGCAAACAAATCCTCCAAAAACTTGCGGTCATCAACCCCATACTCCAAAACACGAACTCTCCTACCAGTTTCCTCACTCAAAGCCTTCATAATTTTCCCGCCATAACCCAAAAGCCGGGGAACATCTCCATGCCCCACAACCAAAGCCAAAGTCCCATCCACCTCAACCGCACCATGAAAATAAACATTCTGAAGAGAAGGATACCTCTCCTCCAAAGACAACAACAAACGAGCAATCCTCAAATCAAGCTCACTTATTTCTCCAGACTTTAACTTAGCCGAACACTTCTGACACAGTATCCCACTCTTCAAACAGAAACTACATAATGCTGTTTTCACCTGAAACAGTGCCCTCCACAAATAAAGGAGGGGGGCGGAGCTCTGAACATTTACGCGAACGCTGTTTAGCGTTCTAGGGTTATCTCGATTGTGCTTACGTTTGTGGGCGTGCTACCCTCTTCTCTGGGTGCCATTTGTTCCGTTCCAATGCCGACTTTCTTGATCTTTACGTCCGGCAGGAATCGGCGTCTAACGACTTCGACGACGTCAACGGCACGACTTATAGATCGCCCTCTTGCTTTAACATTTACTTCTTTTGCTCCGCCGTGAAAGAGGGTTATGCAAGCCAGTACATAGTTCATTACTGGCTTATTTCCGATCAATACAGAGTTGCTTTCTGACATACTGACCGCCTCACTCCTAGTTTTTCCATTTTTTATGGCTTCATAACCATTTTTATCGACAAATAAATACATTACGGTTTATACTTCTAGTTAACGGTTAAAAACTGCCCATGTTTCGTGCTTTTTGTTTGCTAAACTTTTAAATAATCCCTACTATTGTAAAATTCAACCTTAACAAAACGTTACAAAGGGGAAGAAATATTGGAAGCTCTTACAAGGCGCTCGTTGAAGATTCTGCGGATGTTGTATGAAAGAGGCAAATCCGCGAGCACATACACGTTACACGTGAAACAGGATGAGTTGGCAAAGCAATTGGGCATAAGTAGGCAAGCATTAAACGTTCACTTGAGAAAACTGAGAGATTTAAACTATATACGCACTGGTAGAGGTTTCATAGACGTAACTGAAAAAGGACTGGATGTGCTTGGAATAACTTCAGCTCCCGCATTTGTGCTTCTTAAAGTGTCGCCTCACAAGAGAATGTACGCTTATGAAAAGGTTAAGGAACTCACCCTTCAAAGGGCTTTCAGAATAGCAGGCGACGTTGACGCTTTATTAATAGTTGACCGCGAAAAGCTTGATGAAGTTCTGAAAAGGTTATCTGCTATTGAGGGAATACAGGACACAAAATCTTACGTTACAATAGAAAGCATAAAGTGAGGAGAGAACCATTATGAAACTGTTCGAGTATGAAGCGAAAAACATACTTGCAAAATACGGAATCCCAACACCTCAAGGCGGATTGGCAACAGACAAGACTCAAGCACGTGAGATTTTATCTAAACTGAAACCACCATTTGCTGTCAAAGCGCAAGTGCTGGTTGCTGGAAGAGGAAAGGCTGGTGGGATACTCTTCGCTGAATCCATTGCAGAAGCGGAAAAATCTGCTGAAAAATTGTTGAGTATGCAGATAAAGGGTATTCCCGTCAAAAGTGTTTGGATTGAAGAGAAAATACAAGTGAAAAAAGAACTTTACTTCGGCATAACTACAGACAGATTCAACCAAAGCTACGTAGCAATCGCCTCTGCAGTTGGCGGAATGGAAATAGAAGAAGTAGCCGCCCAAGCCCCAGAAAAGATCATTAAATTATTGATAAATCCTCGGCAAGGTTTTAGCTCATTCCACGCTCGACAAGTAGCCAGAAAACTTGGCTATGTCAATGGTCAACTTTCTGAACTTGGGAAAATTTTCGAGCGACTTTATCAAGTAGGCATGGACTATGATGCTGAGTTGATTGAGATGAATCCTCTCGTGGAAACCGTTGAAGGAAAATTTGTTGCGGCAGATGCTCGTATAATAATAGATGATAATGCCCTTTTCCGACATTCAGAGTATAAGAAAAGACTCCTAAGCGAAGAAAGCGAACTTTCTCCGCAAGAAATAGAAGCTCTGAAAAACGATTTGGCTTACGTTAAACTGGATGGAAATATAGGCATTATTGGCAATGGAGCGGGACTCGTGATGGCAACGCTTGACACAATTCAATATTATGGCGGAAAACCCGCAAACTTCTTAGATGTTGGCGGTGGAGCCCCATCTGACAAAATTGCCACAGCCTTGAAAATAGTGCTTTCAGACCCAAACGTCAACGCTCTATTCATCAACATTCTAGGCGGAATCACCAGATGCGATGAAGTTGCACAGGGAATCCTTGAAGCAAAGGCAAAAGTTGGAGCAACAAAACCAATGGTCATAAGACTTGTTGGAACAAATGAAGAAAAGGGAAAACGAATACTAACAGAAGCCGGTATACACGTATTAGAAAGCATGGAAGAAGCAGCACAGCGCGTTGTCGAAATCACTAAAAGCGGAGGAAAATAACATTGGGAATAATAATTGACAGAAACACCCGAACAATCGTTTGGGGCATCACTGGAACCCAAGGAAGCTTTCACACAAAGCTAATGTTGGAATATGGCACAAAAATTGTTGCCGGCGTAACCCCCGGGAAAGGTGGAACCCAAGTCCTCAATGTTCCAGTTTATGACACCGGAGAAGAAGCCCAAGAAAAGCACTCAGCAAATGCCGCAATAATTTTTGTGCCCGCTCCATTTGCTGCAGACGCAACACTGGAAGCTTTAGAAAATGGAATAAAAACCATAGTAATAATAACAGAGCATATCCCAATAAAAGATGCAATCAACATAATGGCACGCGCAAAAGAAACAAACGCAACAATAATAGGACCCAACACCCCAGGTATAATAACTCCAGGAGAAAGCAAACTTGGGATAATGCCCGCGCATATTTTTAAGCCAGGCAAAGTGGGCATGGTTTCGAGAAGCGGAACCCTCACATACGAAGTGGCTGCGAGTCTAACAAGAAAAAATCTTGGGCAATCCACATGTCTCGGACTGGGAGGAGACCCCATAACAGGCTTAAACTTCATAGACGCACTAAAAATGTTTGAAAAAGACGAGCACACAGAAGCCGTGGTTTTGATAGGCGAAATCGGCGGCAACCTCGAAGAATTGGCAGCCAAATACATCTCCGAAGCCAAATACCCAAAACCAGTCGTAGCTTTTGTTGCTGGACGTTCTGCACCGCCGGGAAAACGTATGGGTCACGCGGGAGCAATAGTGATGGGCAGGGCAGGAACGGCAGAGAGCAAAATTGAAGCCCTCAAAAAAGCCGGCGTAAAAGTTGCCGAGAAACCTGGCGATATAGCTGAGCTCATAAACGTCTGAGACATACAAAAAGTATATGTGTAGGCAAATGGTCTGTGTTCTAGCCAAAAAGAGATGTTGACAAATGCCAATCCTGGATCCGCTCAAGAAAACCATAGCTCAAAAACACAGGTTATATATGAAAATCTGCAGAGAATGTGGTGCACGGAATGCTGAAACTGCGGTGAAATGTAGAAAGTGCAGAAGCAAGAATCTGCGTTGGAAGAAAAGAGAAATTGTGAAATAGTTTCTTTTAAAGAATTTTAATCAAAGTTTCAATGTTAAAGATGGTGTTTGCGCAACCGTTCTTTATTAGGGGAACAGCTTGGCCGACTACGTCCATCTGTTGCGTTATTTCTCCACCAAGTCTTATTTCTTCACCACAAGCAACTCCTACAACACCCTCATAACGTTTATTACTCAATATTTTCGGTACGCAAGAGCCCCCTGGCAAAATGTAAACATCGTAGCCCTTTTTCTTTGCAAGTGTTGTTGCCTTGTTAATTAGGCAATCTGGGGAACAGTGGGCGCAAACATAGGATGGAATGTTTGGGTCAAAGGTTGCATTGCAACGGTTATCCATGTACTTTCTAGAACAATGCGGTAGAAAAAGTGCTCTTTTCTTTGTTTGCATGAATTTTTCTCTTTCTTTTATGTTTCTGGCTTGCATGTCTATTAGGTCTTGTATAACGATCACAGCGTCAGATAAGTTGAGACCTGTTGCTTCGTCAATTTTGAATTTTTTTATGATTTCCTGAGCGGTTTTGCCCACTTTTTTGTGCACGCTTGCTTGATAGCCAACTTTGGCGATTTCTGTAAAGAAGAAACGTGGAATCCTTGAAAGGTCAAAGGCGAATTTGTATGGCATATTCACATAATAGATAGACAAACCTTTAAAATTAACTGATGTTTATATCTAGTGTCAAATGTAAAATATGCTCAATATCGAGGAGGATTAATATTGGGTATCTTTAGCAGATTTAGAAAAGGAAAAGAAAAGGAAAAGAAAGCAACCGTTCAACCTGTACACCAAAAAAGTGAGCTTGAAAAACTTTGTGGAGATGATAAAGAAACCTATGAAGCGCTACTTAACACAATGTTTCTTGACCCGAGGAAAACTGGGACGACAATGAAAGAAGCTGCTGAGAATGCCAAGAAATTTGAGAAAGCCAAAGACTTTGTAAGAGCCAAAGTATGGTATGAAATTGCAGGCGGTTTGGCGATTTATGAAGGTGATGTCAAAAGAGTTGTGGAATTTTTTAGTTCTGCTGAAAAACTTTCGCCGAATGCAAGGTACACGATACTAAAGAATCCAGAGAAAGCCGTTGCTAAAGCGCAAGAATATTACAAGAAACATTTGGTTCAAGCGACAGAGAGTTCTTGAGTTTCTTATTAAGCGTAAGGAAAACATTGGTGTTATTTTTCTGTGTTCTCGCTGTAGCCTAGCAGTTCCCTTAGAGACTTTACTTCCTCTCTTAACATGCTGACTTCACTTTCAAGAGCTGTGACTTTTGATTCTGCTACTTTTCTCAATTTTTCAATTTCAATCATTAAATTTGCCCGTTCCGTTTCTAAGGTTTTTATTTTTTCGCGTAGATTTTTCAAAGTCTGCATTAGCTCTCCCCTTATACCTTTTATCCTTTCAACTATATTTTTAATGCTTGCTGTCTCTTCGACTTTGGTTTCAGCTTCGACAGCAGCTCTGAACCTAGCTTTACAGTTTGGACATTCGAAGATTCCCATTGCCATTTTGGATTCTTCGCCTTTTTTTAACGGTTTTCGGATAGAAATGGGCCAAGTTTTAATGGGTGTTGCCACATCACTTCCACATTTAGGACAATTAACCAAACTATAAGCCCCTTCCTATAATTATCGTCTTACAGTCTAAAATGTGTTTTGCAATAATCATAAAATGCGGCTAGGAAGATAAAATATTAATTATGATTGTGCAGAGTATGAATATTGAGAGGATGGAAGACTTATGCAAGTTATAGGCATGAAGACTAAACTGGAAGAAAAAATTAAGGCGTTAGAAAATGAGAAAAACATGCTTTTGGAGGAGATAGAGCATCTTAGAGAAGTTGTTGAGTTAAGCGAAAAGGCGAAGGTTCTAGAGAACGAGGTTAACAAACTTAAAAAAGAAGCTAAAACTCTGAAAGAGAGGATTCCCCAAGAACTTCTTCAGGAACTCGGCGAGACGGAGTCTCAATTCTTGGAAGAAGAGGAAGAAAAATGCTCTAGTTGTGATGAGGAAGAACTTCTCTAAAGAAGCTTGAAAATAAAAAAAGGAAGAGGTTAAAGAGCCATCTGAAACATTAATCGGTCAACAAGCTCTTTGTAACGGTTTCGAATAGTAACTTCTGTTACCTGTGCTATCTCGGCTATCTCCCTCTGCGTTTTCCTTTCACCTGTTAACACTGAGGCAATATAGCTTGCTGCAGCTGCGATACCTGTAGGGCCTCGACCTGAAGTAAGTTTTAGTTCTTTTGCTGCCCCCAAAATTTTGTGGGCTATTTCTTCGACTTTTCCTTGCATTGTCAACTGATTTGAAAACTTTGTTATGTACTGTCCGGGTTTGAGCGGAGGAATGGAATAGTCGAGTTCTTTTATTAGGAAACGGTAGCTGCGTCCAACTTCCTTTTTGTTTACGCTTGACGCTTGTGCTATTTCTTCTAATGTTCTAGCCAATCCGCATTGTCGGCAAGCCAGATAAATTGCTGCAGCAGTCACGCCTTGAATTGATCTTCCGCGTATTAGTCGTTCTTTTACGGCTTTTCGGTATATGACTGAAGCTGTTTCTAGAATGTTTTTTGGAAGGTTTAGGTTATTTGCGATTTTTGTGATTTCTGACAATGCAAAAGCTAGGTTGCGTTCTGTTGCGTCAGAAACTCGTATACGCCGCTGCCATTTTCTAAGACGGTAAACTTGTGCTTTCTGTCCGGGCGATAGGCTTTTTCCATAAATATCTCGGTCATGCCAATCAATCATTGTTGATAAGCCTTTATCGTGAATCGTGTAAGTTAAGGGAGCTCCGACTCTGGTTCGTTTCGTTCTCTGTTCGTCATCGAAAGCTCTCCATTCTGGTCCTCTGTCGGCTATTTTTGCAGCTACTACGAAACCACAGTCCATGCAAACTATTTCTGCGCATTCATAATCACGCATGAGCCTTGTGCTGCCGCATTCTGGGCAACATTGAACCTTTGTTGGTTCAGCACGTGATGCAGGTAATTGAGGGTTAGAAGTTTCGTGTCCCTCTTCGTTACTGCCCATTTACGTCTTCTCCTTTCTCCTTTTTGAGGGGACCACATACAACGTTTTGTTAGCTAATTTTTCGGGTTCTTGTGATATCGATTTTATTGCTGCATAGGGCGAGGATACTGGTCCGAATATGTCAAATATTTTTCCAATAGGCTTCAAATTTTCATCAACAACTGTTTCGCCGATTTTTGGAAGGTTTTCAATTTGGATGATTATGCTTCGGCTTGGACTTACATGGAGGACTCGACCCAGTCTCTGCAAAATTTTGATTTCCCCTCACGAAAAACGAATGGTTCAAAAACGAAGCATTTTATTTAAACCTTTCTACTTTAATTTGTAACTGAAATTTCTTTTGCACATAATTTTAGTCAAAACTTTCACAAATAAACCCATAAAACTGAAAATGCCTCACGCAAAATCCATCTTTTTCTATTCTTGACGACTCGCGTTTCTGTTAACAGTGACTAATAGGTATTGGATTGCAAATATCATTCTCTCAAAAGCGGTAGGGCTCGTTGAAAAGTGCGGGGGGTGGGATTTGAACCCACCACAGCGTGGAGAAATCACCCGCAAATCCCCTCTTTTTCTATTTTAAACATCTTAAGGTTTGCTTTTTCCGTTAGCAGCAACTAAAAGGATCTGTTAAAGTTTTAATTGGTGTTGTGTGATTAATTATTTGTTGTTAAGGTTTACGAATCCCATTGGAGGGAGTTGAGTTAGATGCCTGTTGAGATTGGTTTGGAGATGTTTGCTGAGAAGCCTGTGGTTTTGCCGTTTTTTACTGGTTATGTGGCTCGTGGTTTGTTGTTGCATGTTGTGAGGCAGGTTGATCCTGCTGCGTCTGGGTTGCTGCATGAGTTGAATGTTTCTAAGCCTTATAGTGTGACGCCTTTGCGGTTTAAGAGTAGAGGTCGTGTTGAGGCTGGTTATGAACTGGATCCGTATTTTCCGTGTCATGTGTGTTTTAGGTTTTTGAAGGATGAGTATAGCACGTTTGTTCTTAATTATTTTCAGAAGCAGAATAGCGTGATGGTTTTTGACACTGTTTTTCGTATTGCCAGTTTAAGCGTTAACTGTAAGAGTTATGTGGATTTGGAGAAGGAAGCATGGGCGGTTGATAGGTTTAGACTTTTGTTTAGGACGCCTACGTATTTTGCGAGTTTGGGTAGTGGTTTTCATTGGATGTTTCCTGATGCAGTTAAGGTGTTTTGTGGTTTGATGCGGGTTTGGAATTTGTTTAGTGATGGTAGACGGTTTAGCAAGGAAGAGTACTTAGCATATAAAGAATGGTTAGCACGGAATGTGGGCGTGTGCGAGTACGAGTTGAATACGCGGTTGGCGGTTATGCGGAAGAAGAAGGCAACAGGGTTTGTTGGGTGGGTGACTTATGAAATGAAGGACAAAGAAAGCGAATGGAATAGGGTAACATGTATGTTAGCTAAATATGCAGAGTTTTCTAATATAGGAGGAAACAAAACAGGAGGATACGGAGTAACAAAGCAATTACGTAGATTTTAGCCACTCAACAAATTTGCGATGCTTTTACTTATTACAGTTTTAGAAAGAATTGCGATGCACTCAGAATACCATAGACTCTTTTATTTTTTTTCTTTAGTTCATAACCGGCTTTTAGTTCAATTGTTCGCGAAAGTAATTCTCCATTAATGTATCCTTGAAGCATATAATAAAGAAGTTTGTTTAGCAATTTTGAACTCTTCTCTCTATAATCTTTATCAGCGATGCAAAGTGAGAAAATGAACCTTGAAATGCTTGGAATAGATTCACTACTTTCAAAGAAATCTTCATAATATCTTGTTAGTATCTCTTTCATTCTCGGAAAAATAAACATCTTTTTCTTTTGTCTCGAAAGGACGAAAACTATAAAAGTCATATCATCTGATACCTTTGCAAATATTTCTCCTTGAATCTCAGCAAACTTCATTTCGTCCTGTTTTTCCTTCCAGAATTTTGCAAAACAAGAAAGGAGGAGAAAACTTACTATAAACTCCTCCAGAAGAACAGCCCTTGGTATGTTCAAACTGGAAAGCAATTCGCCAAAATTTAGTCCAGAATGTTCACTACTAAGAATAACGTAGTTTTTATTCAACAACCAAGTTCTGAAGTCGCTGAGTAGCTCGTCAGACACATTGTCAAGATTCAAAACGTAGTCATGACCGTGCATTCCAGTAAGTAACAAATATAGAAAACGCCATAATTCCTCCTCCCTTGGAGTTTCATCTTGAATATAAAAGTTTGGAGCTTGATACTTGCTTATCATACAAGGTACTACAAGAGTACTATAGCCTTCTATCAGTGCTTTTTTGACTATAAACTCTAAAATTTCTTGAATCTTTTCTTCAATTTCTTCAGGAGCCAAAGAAATCTTTTCATGAGTGTTGTCAATTTTTATAACGAATTTTCTTTTTCTTAGGTTGGCTTGCAATAATTTTTTAATAATGGGCGAACAATATTTCCTATTAGCATCATTTTCTAAGAAGTCAAAAAGCTTTCTTTTGTAGTTCATGATATTCGCCTTCCCTCGCATGAAACCCATATTTATAGTCGTAGATTTTTTCTCTAAAATCTACCAAAGGAAATATACCCTCTTCTTGCTCTGCACTCTTTAACCACCAAACAGGGATAGGAACTGTTATTTCTTTTATCGCGGCGATTAATCTTTCTTTCTCCATAAATGACAAATTGAAAAATGATTTAGAGAGCAATTCAGTAACATGCTTCTTGGTATTCTCAAATATGCAATTTGGATGAGGGATTATCAGAGTTGTAAATCCCTCTCTATAGTTTAGCAAGTTAGCCATTTTATCGTTTTTTATTTCAAAAGAGTAGAAGAACTTCATCAAATTTTCCCAATATTGCATATTTACTTCGTTTTTTACGCTTTCGATTTCTTTTTGCAACTTCTCATAGCTTAGGATAGAATCCATTTCATCTATTAGCTGTTTTTCATCTATCAATTTTTCCCCCTCAAATTTTCGAACCAATTCTTCTGCAGTCTTGAGTTCATTTTCTGAATATGGATATCTTCTTGGATCTCTTATCCATGGTCTGAAAATGTAGACATTGACCTTTTTTGTTTCTTTCCCATATCTGTTGACCCTTCCAAATCTCTGAATTATAGCGGGAATTGAGGCAAGTTCCATAAACAAGGTGTCGTAAGAGATATCCAAGGAAACTTCGCATACTTGTGTTGCAACAACTACATGTGGTCTTTTGACATTTTTGATGAGCCAGTTCTCTTTTTCTTTTCTATGTTTGTACATAAATCTTGCATGGAAAACTATAAAATCTTCGCCATAATTCAGTTTAAATTCATTTTCCAGTTTTTTGCCGATTTCTATCGCTTTTTCTACCGTATTAACAATTACAAGAACTTTTTCGCCGTTATTTTTTCTATTAACGATTTTTTCCACGCTATCTTCGATATCTTCATCTTCATACTTCCACATAATCCTCTTCCTACTTCGGTAGCCTTCCGAGCAATCAAGGAAGGTTCTTATCTCAAAATTATCTTGTAGGTATTGAGCTAATGATTTTGGTAGCGTGGCTGACATGAAAAGAACTTTAATGCGATAGACTTTTGCATATTTCCTTATAAAATAGCTCAATAAGTTAAGCATTAAAGGATTTAGCAAATGGACTTCATCAACAATCAAACCAGAGTTCCTGAACATGGCTCTTTTTGTGTAGTATTTTCCAACATGCAAAAAAGACAGTAAAAATTGGTCTATTGTTGTCAAATTATATGGAGCCGTAAAGTTTTCTATGAAAAATAGGTTGGAAAGTTTTTCTTGCTCTTCTTTTAGTTCCGTGTCCAAGAAATAAAAATACTTTGAAACCTTATTGCCAACTGCTTTACTGAGCTTCTCAAAAAATTTGTTTATGGCTGTTGTAGTTGGAAAAAGATAGAAGACCTTAGAAACTTTTTTATTTTTGAAAAACAATAAGGAGACATCAGTCTTTCCCCATCCTGTATATGCCCTAAGCATTGAAACATCAGGTAAGGAGATCAATTTCGTTTGCTCATTCCATCTTCCTTTTTGTAGTTCTTTTGCAATAATTCTTTTTACAATTTCCTCTGAAACTCTTGGTGTCTTAAATTCTATGTCTTTATTTGCAGCTGAACATGCATCTGCTAATTTAAATAAGCCAAAGGTGTCTATCAAATTAACTTTCTCTTCGACAGACATTGAGTCTAAAACATCTTCTAATTGTTTTCTTATCATTACGTTGAAAACAGTTTTGACAGACCATTTTTTCCCATTTAATTCTAATATTCTGTCTTTAATAGTTTCAGAAAGAGCGGAATGATGTTTAAGTATTAGAAATTTAATTATTGGATCTATCGTTCTGTCGTGAAAGAATATTTTCTTCTCAATAAGATACTCTAATGAGTGATGGGTATGTCCTTCTCTGGAACCAAGATTCCAACTTGCGTGCAATTTACCAGCATCATGATATTCTGCAAGAAATTCTGCTAAATCAAAATATTTTCTTTCAAAACCATAAAACTCCAAGTAATTTCTCAGTACAGATTTTATTTCGTTTATATGCTTCGTAACCGATTTGTCTTCATGACTTTGTTTCTGATCAGGATTCGACCACTTAAGTTGCATTTTGTCTCACATTCTCTTTAATCATTGACATTAATTAGAGTACTTGAAAACCGTCCAGAGCGTACAGACCTATTTTCTCACTTTTCGTACATAGTGCCTTATTTTTTAATTTCAATTTCCCTTTGGTTAAAAAATAGAAATTTGGGTTTTCTGATAAAGTGTGCCTCACTGGAAGGATTTGCAGCTCTAAGCTACCTTCAAATTTTGGCTCAATCCAATCTTGAGGGGCATAATTGGCTATCTCGTTGCTTTCTTCTATTTCATCAATTCCGACAATTTTCCAATCGCTGACGAAAAAATCGTTTTGACCGCCATAAGGTAAGAATTCTACAGAAGTTCTTAGCTTAGTCAAAACTTCTTCTACATTATCCTCTTTTCCTCCCATCGCAATGAGGTATGTGGGGGAGTTCACCAAATTTAAAGACGCAACACCTCTCTCAATGCCTTTGCTTTTGTACTGTAAAAAAGTTGCATTTTCGTTTGTGCTGCCTTGGTATTTCTTTATTTTGGCACCAAATAAAAAATCGAATTCTTTCATTTTTCCTCTTTCCACACCTAACAAAGCTCCAAAGATTCCCGCAACAGAAGTTGGCAAAGGTATTGGGTAGGACAGCCTAAAACCTCTTGTGTGGTGAACCTTGAAGAATGCTTCAAAAAAGGAAATTTCTATAACCAGTGCATTCATTACTCTTTCACGCTAAGAAATCTGTTACAGCTTTAATAGCCTCTGTCACAGAAACCTTTGCTATGGTTGGCTTTGGTGTCTCTGCTCCTCCTGTGTAGTCAATAAACAAAAATTGCGCTCCACTGTTTTTGATTTCCTCGCGTTCTATTAAACTGCCTAAACTATCTACGCAAACTTGGTTTTTCTCAAAGTCAAAGGTTAGATACTGGAAAATTGGTAGAGGACCTTTGCTTGATAAAGTTATTAATGCGCCAATATATTCTGGCATATTCAACGAATTAGTCCTTCTCGGCAAAACATATGAAGGTGTCAGAAAAATCTGTAAAAATGTTTGGATCCTTTGTTTCCTGGTTGGCTCATCCAGCATGAAAATCTTTTTTCCTTTTTTCTCTTCGCA
>Ga0272448_1000241_pt1 | contig 84206 bp, 88 predicted proteins | sample YNPCB0191_FD_202220 | JGI IMG/M metagenome (GOLD analysis project Ga0272448, IMG submission 202220) | Hot spring sediment microbial communities from Yellowstone National Park, WY, United States - YNP-CB-019-1 | ecosystem: Environmental > Aquatic > Thermal springs > Hot (42-90C) > Sediment...
GACTTCCTCCTGTTGACTTAGATGAACTACTGGCTCAAAAAATTTCTGTCTGTTCTAACTTCTCCAGCTTTAAGTCAATGTCTCAATTCTATGAGGGAGGGGGATACCATGTGGGGTGGTTTCCCTTAGAATTTGTTTGTTCTATTTATTCCCATCTGAAAATTATAACAGAAATCAGGGTACAGACAGTAAGTATAGAAACGAGAATGATTATGTCCTGCATGTATTCTGAAAGTCTTCCGCCCAGCCATATGCCCTTCTGCAGATGCACTGCATAATACGCAGGAATGCATCTTACGATCTTCATCAAAGACTCTGGCATTATTTCTACCGGTGTTGTGGCGCCGCTTAAGAAAAGCATCGGGAAATAAATCAGGTTTGCAACGGCCCCTGTAACCTTTGCATCCCGCGAAATGCTTGCTATGAGAAAACCTATTGAAAACATACTCAAGGTAGAAAGGACAAAAGCCGCAATAATGGATGGAATTTCTCCAGGAAATCTGAGATTATAAAATGCCTTTCCAACTATGATGAGGAGCGCCATCCCTATTACGGTCACAATAAAATTTACCATAAGCTGGGAAATCAAAATAGCAAAACTGTTCACAGGAGTTGCCATCAGGCGTTTTAATATCTTTCTCTCCCTGTATTCAGAAATTGTCAGGGGAAGGTTCATAATTCCGATTACGGTAATAACAATCACTGTATATGCAGGAACAGACACATCTATCGTCCCGTGGCCATTAAAAAGTGGCGAAGGCTTGTTGCCGTATATTCCCCCGAACATAAGCAGCATCATAGAAGGGAACATAAAAGCAAAAAATACGGGAATAAAACTCCTGAAAAACAGCTTGAACTCAACCAGGATGAATTTAAATACACCTTTCATTTTTTACTCTCTTATTTGCCTTCCGGTAAGTTTGAGGAAGACGTCCTCAAGGTTTGGTCTGGTATATCTCAGATCCGAAAATTCATAACCTTCTTTCTGGAGGAAACTCACGAGATTGTTCAGCAAATTCTTATCCATTCCGAGGACCGTGATTTCATCCCCTTTTTTGCTTACCGCCTTCACTCCCACAATATTCTTCAGTATCTCCAGATCCAATTCCCTGTGCACTGTGAAGATTATGGCTTCCTCTAGTCCACTTGAACGAATAAGATTCTGTGGCGTATCAAAAGCAATGATTTCTCCGTGGTCCATTATTGCGACGCGGTCACACAGATACTCCGCCTCTTCCATATAATGAGTCGTTAGATAGATTGTCCTCCCTTCAATCTTCAGATTCCTCACCAGCTCCCACATCTGTCGCCTTGCCTGGGGATCAAGCCCCGTGGTGAGTTCGTCAAGGAACACAACTCTGGGATTTCCGATCAACGCAAGAATGACGGAAACCCTCTGTTTCTCTCCCCCTGACAGCCTGGAGATAAAGGAATTTTTCTTCTCTTCCATTCCGAATTCAGAAAGGAGTTTTTTGTAAGGCAGTGGGTTCTTATAAAAAGAGGAGAATAATTCACACAGTTCCCAGACCCTTATCCTGTCCTGATAGGATGCTTCCTGTAGCTGGACGCCGATTATATCATAGAGTTTCTCCCTTTCCTTTGCTGGATTGATACCGAGCACACTTATTGAGCCGCTGTCCGGTTTTCTTAACCCCTCTATGCACTCAATGGTCGTGGTCTTTCCCGCTCCGTTGGGACCCACCATCCCGAATATCTCACCCTCGTTTACGGAGAAAGAAACTCTCCTGACCGCCTTAACATCTCCATATTTTTTTGTAAGTTCTTTTACCTCAATTGCTACCACTCTGCAATCCCTTTAATAACACCAGGAACCTTGAATCAGGTTCCACAATTCTATTTTTAAATATGGCGGAGAGGGCAGGATTCGAACCCGCGACCGCCTTGCGACGGTTCTGGTTTTCAAGACCAGTGCCATCAACCACTCGGCCACCTCTCCGAATTTATTTTTTAGTCTTAATTTTTTTCAATATCTCATTTGCCAAACTTAAAAATTTTTCTTTGATTTCAGTAGCTTTGACTTTCGCAATCATCTGAACTGGCCATCTTTCTATTTCATCTGGAAAATTTTTAACCTTTTCCAGGGCAATTGCCATCCAGTATAAGTCAAATCCAGGATCTTTCTTGCTGGCAAGTTCTGCAAGTTTCCAGAAATCTTCTTTTTTCAAAATAAAAAATAAATCAACAGCATCCCTTGGCTCTGTTCTTCCAAAAACAGTGAGAAACTTGTCTATAATTATATCTCTATAACTATTCACCTTCACGCCGAACTCAGTATCTATTGGTCTCTCAAATTTAAATGGCGATTCCAGAGATAAATGGATTTTTGCACTCTCATCATCTTTACTTACTATGAACTCTACAGATGTATTAAATCTTCTGATGACTTTAACAGGAAAACCCTTCTTTTTAAATTCTTCTTCAATTATACCTGCAAAAGGTAAAATAACTTCTTTCTCAGAAGTAAAAAAATCCAAATCGAATGAGAATCTATGTCCCAAATAAAATTCTGAAAGTGCAGTTCCGCCTGTCAGATAGAAAAAGTTAGATTCAGGAATTTGCCCAAAAACAGATAATATCTCTTTTTGAAATTCTGTTAATACTCCTTTACCTTTTGACATTAAAATAATCCTCCCATAAGTTTTTTATGTCTGGAGGTAAGTCTAATTCAGGAAGAATAGATTTTATCTCTTTCCATTTAAGCAAAGCAATATCTTCCGTTCTCCCATTAATTAAAACCTGTTTAATATACCATTTTTTCTGCCAAGGATCCCTCAAATCAATTTTATCTTTGGACCAAACAATATATCTCTTAGGTTTCATCTGTAATGCTCCTCCTCTTACCTTTCGTTCCTCTCTTTAATTATATCAAATATTGCATATATTGTCAACTCTATGGGAACAAGTTGACATCTATTTGACAAATCAGGTCTATAAGGCCCATGGGCACAAAATCATCCTCTTCCCTTAATAGTGTGTTAGGGACAATGTCCCTCTAAGGAAAAGAGATCTATGCCCAATTATGAATTATTCTGTTTTTAGGAGCAGCTCCTTCGGATGAATCTGTCCACACATTAAGTATTATATCATACTTCCACTCTAATTGGAAGTGGTACAGTTTTTGGGGGTCAGGTCCCAGTTAATGAAACTCCGTGAAAGGGCGTGAACTTGCGTGAAACTCTGTGAAAACCGGGCTTGAGTGGTAAACTTCAAAACCATTGATTTAAATACACTTATTTGAGTTGTCAATTCTGGTTTTCAAGACCAGTGCCATCAACCACTCGGCCACCTCTCCTTACTTTTTCCTTAAACTATTATATCTTATAATTATAAAAAGTCAAGAAACGGTGATGATTTTGAATTTATTTTTAAATAATTCCTGGGTATTATTTACACTACATTTTTGTATTATCTAAATTTTGTAGTGTAAAAGATAATTATCAATCAAACCGCAGAGATATAGAACCATCTGGTTTAAAAGAATGTAAAAACCAGGAGTTTAAAAATATCTATCAGCGATATCTTTCTCCTGCTTCTGTACAGTGTTTTAACCCCTTGTATCCCTGTGGGTTTATAACCAGATGCAGGTTATGGATAATATCTGAAAGAATGTCTACCTGGTTATGTAATTCTCTCCTGCACAACCTTTTAATCCCGTTCAGTATTGAATATGCAGCCGCTCTTTAAGTTTTGCTACCGAATCTGAAGATGGGTCAATCTGTTTCATCTCCTCCAGGCATCTGGTAGCCTGTACCCTGTCATTCTGTTTCAAAAATAGCAGTGCTGCCTGGTAAAAATCTTCCATTGCATTCTGGCTCCTGCCAGATTTTTTGTAGTTGTATCCCCGGCTAAAGAGATAAAAGGAAGCATTTTCCGGGTCCAATTCTTTTGCTTTAGTGTAATCATCTGTGGCTTTTTCCACTTCATCTAACTTTTCATAAGCCAATCCTCGGTAAAAATAAGCGACCGCATCCTGTGGATTCAGTTCTATTGCCCTGCTATAATCGTCTACTGCTAATTGAAATTCACCCTTTATTGAATAAGAATATGCGCGATTGAAATAATCGGTATCGCATCCTGGATTCAGGCTTATTGCCTTTGTAAAATTGTCTATAGCCTGCACGAGATTATTAAAGCCGGGACTGCCCTGTAGCAGTTGAGGTGATTGCAGCGGTTTCAGGTATTCCCTTCTGAATTTTTGTTCATTCTCCTCCCGGTACAATCCATAAGAACCGAGCACAGCATTCAGGTGCCTGTAACCCCGCTTTCTGTAAACAATATAATTTTCACGATTCTCCAACACCTTAAAGATTGCGGCGATAAATACAGCTGCTGTCAGCAGGTCCGCTATTTTCCAGATCCTTCTATGGAGATAAACTGGAACTACAGGATTAAACAAAATTGCTATAGTGAGAGATGTCCAGAGCCATTCTCTCTTTTCCAGCTCATAACTTTTTGCTGCAAGGCAAAGTGCGCATAGAAAAATCACCCATCGCAGGAAAATGTAATATCTGACCGGGAAATTGCGCACCACCGGCATTATAAGCAAAACAATGGCTACAATCAGTAGAATGGTAAACAATGACCTCAATTTCATAATAGCCTCCTGTCAGCGAAGGGCTTTATCAGGACCGAACCAGCGATTAAAAATTTCAACATACCTCTTTGAAAGTTTCAGCTCCAGGATAAAAGCGTTGAACCAGGGAAGGCAGTACCATTCCTCACTCTTCAGGTCCTGGGTCCCGGTACTCACTTCGCTCTTCCTGGGAAAAAGGATACAGTAGAAGTCATGGCTGAGCTGACCTGAAAGTACCTTCCATTCCGGATGGGAGAGACATATGTATTCTGCAAGATACCTATCATAGACAAAGGCATCTGCCCTTTCTTTCAAAAGCATTGACAATGCCTCATCTTCATTCCTGACAATTTCTATGCTGGCTTTCTTGAATTTTTTATTTGCTACCTGTTTTCCAGCTGTCCCATCAACCACAACTATCCTCTTGCCGTAAGTGTCCAGCTCTTCATATTCATTTATTGATAGATTCTTTTCGCTCACGATTATGGATTGTCCTGACTGAAAATAGGGCTCTGAGAACCTGAAAAGACTCTGGAGTTCAAGCGTCCTAGGAAGATTGGAAAGGAGAATGTCGCAATCAGGGCTCTCAAGTAATTCTTCAGGGCTGATTTCCACTATCTTCAGTTTTACATTCAGCATATCTGCCAGTTCATTTGCAATATCCACATTAAAACCGGAAATTTTTCCTTCTTCATCTGTAAAAGCAAATGGCGGGCAATTCAGGGTTATGCCCACTCTTATCTCATTGTTTGTAAGTATATCAGAAATCATATCCTGTGCCTGGCAGAAAATTGAAACACAGGAGCAAACTATTGCCATAAAAATCAAAATGCAGGTTTTTCTTCCTGCTAAAAAATAAATTCTGAAAAATGTTTCAATATTTATCATTTACTCCTCTGTCTCAATCACTGGCATCCCCACATTTACATCCCCTACTGGAGGAGGAAGATAAATATATCTGTGGAATACCCTCAAGATATATCCTTCACCCCTGCATACAGGGCATATCCCTGTTCCACCGCACCAATCACAGTCAAAAATAAAAAATGTTGCACTGCTTATTTTCCCGCTTCCCCCGCAGCCGGGACAGAAACCACTGCCTCCGCATACAGGACACGGAATCTTTTTAACTGCATCCTCTTTCCTGACCTTTCCTCCGTAATATTTCTCCAGTGCCTGCGTTGCCTGCCTGCGATAAGTTTCATAATTCAATATTTTTATTAGAAACTGAAGAGATTTTTCGTCAGAAAATTTCGCAAGGAAAAATGCATTTTTGAGACGCGCGTCAAAATCACTTACCTTCTCCACCATCCTCTTTCCAGCCTGTTCAACTGCAGCCTTTCCCATTTTCTGCAGGGCCTGCGCTGCATAAATTTTAATCTCTTCGCTCCCATCTTCAATCGCTCCCACCAGAACTGGAATTGCTGAAGTGTCGCCAATATCTCCCAGAGCTTCTGCTGCATATTTCCTTTCGTTTTCACTCTTCCGGCGATTGTTTAGACTGTCTACAAGTGCGTCAACCGCTGGCTTTCCCAGCTTTTTAAGCGCCCCGGCAATATACCTTCTCACATCCCTGTCCCGGTCATTTAGTCCTTTTAGAAGTACAGGAATTAAAGAGACATCCGGTGTTTTTTCAAGTGCCTTTCCAATTGCCATGGCAGCGAATATCTTGGTACTTCCCTGCAGCATTTTTATAAGTGACGGGATTGCGGAACCACCCATATTCGCCAGTGCAAAGGCAGCATTTACCTTAACTGCCACATCCCTGTCTTTTTTAAGAACATTTGCAAGAATGGGAATTAATGAAGTATCGCCTGTATCACCAAGGATACTGACCACATTTTTTCTTATAGAAGGATTCTTATCCTTGAGCAACTCTATTAAAAATGGGACTGCTGAGGTATCGCCAAGCTTACCAAGAGAAAGAACAGCACACTCTCTCACTTCACTGGATTTATCTTTCAGGGCTCCAATCAGGACAGGAACCACCAGGGAATCGCCGGTCTCACCCAGAATTTCTACTGCATGTCTTCTTATCTCTGCACTCTCACTTCTTGTGCTCTCAATCAATGCTTGAAGAGAAGGAGATTCACCGAATTCCTGCGCAGAAACACCTGTTATGAAAGACATAAAGATAACAATAAACATTAAAATTCTTATTGAGCTCATATTTCTCCTTTTAAGCAGAGGGGCTCAACGGCTGATTTTATATGTAATAGGAACTTTAATAGAAAAGGAATATCTGCCCGGAAATGGTGGAAAAGGAGCCACACTTTTCACAAGCCTGACAGAATCTTCGTCAAGAGAAGGAAAACCTGAGGATTTAATTACAACAACGTCCTCCACATTGCCATCAGGAAGGATTTTAAACTTCAAATGGACCTCTCCCTCTTCTTCCCTTTTGAGTGCATCGGGTGGATATCTTTTTCCTGATTCAATCTTTTGCTTTATCATCATTAAATACGCACTGACAACCTCATCCATACCTCCACCACCATATGATTCTGCCTGCTGAATTGAAGCGCGATTGGAAGATGAAACATACTCTGTGGTCTGCGGTGCAGGCAGTAATTCCCGGGAGGTGGGAATCTCTTCTTTCTCAATAGCAGGGGGGGTCAGAAGGCGTGGCTTTTCCCGGGGGCGTTCTTCTGCAGGACCGGGGGGTTTGTCCGGCCTGCCTATGTCTATCAGGCTCACCTCAAGGAACTGTGCAGCAGTATAGGGAATGGTAAAATTCACGAGACCTGAAAGAAATACGAGGTGAATCCCTGCGGAAATTCCCATAAATATCCAGAATCTCTTTTCTGTATTCAACCCTTTTCCCTCTTGCAAAATTAAATCAACTTTATTATATCCTGAATTCTTAAAAAGTCAAGGGAATTAATTTTTCCAGCAAGTGACACCGGTATGTTTATACAGACAACCTCTGACCAATTATTCAGCCCGGAATGAGGTCAGTGTCTTTTTTTATCCGCAGTATAAATTCAGATATGAGGCGCGTTACATTTTCAAGGTCTTTCAGGCTCACGAGTTCCACAGGCGAGTGCATATACCTGTTTGGAATACTGATAAGCCCTGTTGCAACCCCTGCCTTTGTCAGCTGAATTATCCTTGCATCAGTTCCCGTAGGACCTGAAATGCCCTCAATCTGATATTTTATTTTCTCTTCCTTTGCAGTTTTTACAAACAGCTCAAAAACCTTCGGGTTGATATTTGGACCTCTCGCAATAACAGGACCCCCACCAATTTTTATATCTCCAATTTTTTTCTTATCTGCACCAGGCACATCCATAGCAAAAGTGACATCTATTGCAATGCCTATGTCAGGGCTTATCCTGAATGCACTTGTCTGAGCTCCCCTTGTCCCCAGTTCCTCCTGCACTGTGGCAACTCCAAAAACTGCTGCAGGAAATTTCTTTCCTGAAAGAACCCTCAATACCTCACTCACTATAAATGCACCTATGCGGTCATCAAATCCCCTGGCAATAACCTTATCCCCGTGCAGAGTTTCAAATCCCACAGCTGGCACAGCGGGGTCTCCCACCTCCACCATTGCCCTGGCCTCTTTTTCATTTTTGGCTCCGATATCAATCCACACATCTTCGGGCTTTACAATTTTACTCAGCTCGTCTCCCTCAAGAAGGTGCCTGGGTTTTCTCCCTGTCACTCCCGGAATCCTTCCCTTTTTTGTCTTAATCCATACCCTCTGTCCAGGCACAAGGTGATAATCAATCCCTCCAATTGGAGAAAAATATACATAGCCCTCCTTATCAATAAACTTCACCATATATCCAATTTCATCAATATGTCCCGCGAGCATAATCCTGGGACTGCCATCTTTGTTCAACACCCCTGTTGAATTGCCATGCACATCTGTTTCCACAGAGTCAGCGAACTTCCTTGTCCTTTCCCTCCACAGCCGTGCTGCATCTTCTTCATATCCGGACGGACTCATCGTATCCATAAAAGTTCTTAAAAACTCCATGGATTCCTTTTCCATTTGAACCTCCCCTATTAAATCTTTCTGTAAAGCTCATCCTGACCATAGTACGCATTTCTTCCATGTTTTCTGAAGAAGTGCTTGTCCATAAGTGCCTGCTTTATTGTCTTTGCCTCTGGATTTATCCCGAGCGTAAAATATGCAATCCTCGCGATTTCTTCAAGCATTATGCTGTTATAAACCGCTTCTTCAGGGGTCTTTCCCCAGGTAAAAGGACCGTGAGAAGCCACAATCACCATTTCTGTATCCTCTGGTGACAGGTCCAATTTCCTGAATGTCCTCACTATCTGCAGCCCTGTTTCCTTCTCGTAATCCAACCTTATCTGTTTTGTACTCAAATCAAATGTGCAGGGAATATCACCGCGCACATAATCAGCATGCGTTGTGCCAAAGCAGGGAATCGGCTTTTTTGCCTGTGCCCAGGCAGTTGCATATGTAGAATGTGTATGCACAACTCCACCGATATTTTGAAAATTTTTGTAGAGAACAATATGACTTTTTGTGTCAGACGAAGGCCTGTATTTGCTATCCACAACCCTGTTATTCAGGTCCACAAGTACTATTTTGTCAGGTGTGAGCTCTGGATATAAAATGCCGCTGGGTTTTATGGCGATTATTCCCCTTTTTCTATCAATCCCGCTTACATTTCCGAATGTGTGGATAACAAGATTTTTTCTCCACAATTCCATATTACATTTCCATACCCTTTTCTTCAATTCTTTCAATGATTCCACAAAAGTCCCCTCCTGTCAATCTCTGGCTTCTTCCATCATTGCGGCAATTTTTTATATTTATACTTTCCTGCTTATTTTTTCCATTTTTCATACATTACAATTTCCTGCAGGGACAATCTAAACTTATGGCTGGGGCAGGGCTTGTCTGGATACCCGACTGTCAGAAGCTCTACCACCCGAATCTCCTCAGGAATCTCCAGAATCTTCTTAACCTCATCTTCATAAAAGGCACCAATCCAGCAGGTTCCTAGCCCTTCCTCGGTTGCCTTAAGTACCATATGTTCAATGGCTATAGCCACATCAATGGGATAACACAATTGACCGCAGGTCATCACATGGTTATCTGTCTGGGCACAGCAGGCAATCACTACTGGCGCCTCTGCCACAAATGACTGATTTCTGGCTGCCTTCATAAGTCGCTGCCTGAGATCTTTATCTCTTACCACAACAAATCTCCATTCCTGTTTGTTATTTGCTGAAGGAGCTAAACGTGCTGCTTCAAGAATAGCAAGAAGCTTTTCTTCTTCAACCGGCCGGTCCTGATATCTGCGCACACTGCATCTTCTTTTAATTGCTTCCATCACATCCATTGCACCCACCTCCCGCACATAATTCTAACATACTTCTGCTTCCTGAAATTAGAAACATCACTTTTTCGCTACAATAAAATCATATTCTCCTGAACCAATTTCATAGACTGCTCTTCCATCTTCCATTCCAAGAAATTTTACTCCTTTGAATTTTCCTTTTTCAGATACAGAGCTTCTGTCTTCTGCAGGCACAAGCACACGGGCACTTGTATTTGGGGGAATTAAGATATGCCACTTGAACTTATTCTTTCTGTTTTCCCATTCGCTCACAATCCTGCCGTTGATAGAATCGTATATTGCCTTTACCCATTTCAATTCATTTACAAGGTGCGGATTTAGAACAATCTTCCTGAAACCGGGCTCTTCCGCAACAGGGCTTATCCCTGCAACACCATAGTAGAACCAGGCATCAAAACCACCCTGCATCGGATGGTTAAAAGAGAAAACTGGTTTTACCCCATCCTTTGAAGCAGGAACCAGAGCTTCCCAGAAAGTGGTTGCTCCCTGGCTGAACATATATGCAAAACCTGGAAAATCAGTCTTTGTCAGGATTCCAAAAGCAGTGCTGTCATATCCATAATTGCTCAGTGCCCAGTACAGATGCCTGCTTCCAAGAATCCCGGTGCTCATATGGCCCTTGTGCTTTTCAAGTACATCTCTGTTGAGACTTTCTGCAATTTCTTTATATTTTCCTTCAGGAACAAGGTCAAGATAAAGCGCAATCGCATCAGCGGTCTGACAACCAAAGGTATTCTCCTGCTGATTGAAAAATTTTTTAATGAAGGCTGTCTTAATAGCAGAAGCAAGGTTTGCATAATTCTGTGCATCTTCCTTTTTCCCGAGCAACTTCGCCATCTTTGAAAGCAGCAGTGCATCAAAATAGTATAGTGCAGTAGAAGTAAGCGGTGGAGGGCATTCCATCGCGGTGTTGTCTCCGGGTGGACACCAATCTCCGAATCCATCCTCAACTATATTATCCTTTGCCATTGCTGTAAGGTAATCCACCCAGCGTTTTATATGCGGATAGTGATGTGCAAAAACATCTGTATCCCTGTAATACAGATACATATACCAGGGAATCTGAGCAATGGCAGAACCCCAGTCTGGCCGTGCCTCTCCACAGGTGCGTTTTCCTGTAGAAATATTGCATGGAATTCCTGGACTTGCGGGCTTGCCTGTGGCTGTACTGCCACCCTGCCCCAGAGATGTTTCAATGTCATTCATATATTTCGTCCAGAACTGTGCCATATCAAAGTTATAGATTGTCATTTCTGCGGAGACATGCGCATCTCCAAGCCATCCGCATCTTTCCCTGTGCGGACAATCTGTAGGAATACTGTGAAGATTGCTGAGCTCTGTCCACAGGGCTGTTTTGTGAATACGATTTATCAGATTATTTGAACAGGCAAAACTACCATTTTTCTCAACCGAAGTATGTACAACAACTCCCTCTATCATATCCAGATTGGGCCTGCCAGGAAAACCTGTCATTTCCACATATCTGAAACCGTGGTATGTGAAACGCGGTTCCCAGACCTCTTCTTTTTCGCCCTTGCAGATATAGCAGTCAGTCTGCACCACTCCTGTAGCAAAAACTCCTGTACTGTTGGAATCAATGGTTCCATCAGGATAAAGCACCTCTGTGAAACGCAACCTTATTGCAGTACCGGCAGGCGCCCTGACCCTCAGTTTTACCCAGCCTGCAAAATTCTGACCCATATCAAAAATCCAGACTCCTGGTTTGGGATTGGTTATTTTAACAGGCCTGATGCTTCCCATCCTTTTAATTGGTGGAATGCTCTGAGCTACAAGCCTGGGTGTGAGGGGCTCCCTGAGAATAGCATTCTTCCATCCTGAGTCATCCAGTCCGGGTTTTGCCCAGTCCGGAATTTCTTTCCTCGCATCATATCTCTCACCTGCATATACATTATTAAAGGTAATTGGTCCCTCCGCCACCTTCCAGGTCTGGTCGGACACTATAGTTTCATTTGAATTGTCGCTGTAACTTACTTTTATTAAACAGATTGCCCCGGGTTTCCCATAGACAAGTCCTCCCCACACAAGATCCTGATTATACCATCCATTTCCCAGCATAATACCTGCTGCATTTTTACCTTTTTTAAGATACCCTGTAATGTCATAAGTGACATAGAATGCATAGTGTTCGTAGTTTGTCTGTCCGGGGTCAAGGACATTGTCTCCAACCTTTTTTCCATTCAGATAGAATTCGTAATAGCCCAGGCCACAGATATATGCACGCGCCTGCCTGATTGATTTCTTGAGCTCAAAAACCTTTCTGAAAAGTGGGGAAGGAAAAGGTTCTGGAGCAACCGGAAGCCTGCCCCAGGGTGCATCTCCATATTTCAAAACCACTTTTGCATTAACCCATTTTTTTGGCTCATAATCAATACCCTTCCATTCACCCGGCGTCTCCTCGCTTGCACTCCAGGAACTGTCGCTTAAAATTTTTTCAGTTGAACCATCTTCATATCTTACCAGAAGCCCGAACAGTACTCCTGCACTTGCCTGCCATGTGTTCATATTCTGCCAGGAGTTTGCCTGGATAAGAATTGTATTCCTGCCCGGTTTAAGTTCTGAAGTTATATCAAAATCAGTTGTGTAAAGAAGCGTACCGCAGTCTCCTATATGCTTTCCGTTTATGTAAATAGAACCACAGGCGTATACTGCCATTCTTACCCTTGCAGATGTGATACGCAAACCAGATTTAATATCCAGATACTGGCGCAGATAAACGGTCTGGTGTCCCCTGAATTCAGGATGCCATATCCAGTCGCCAACCGGGATGTCTTCTGTCCCCTCAGGGACTCTCGGCTGCCAGTCAATCCCTATCCATTTTGCACCTGACCAATCTTTCTGCTCAAGCAAGCCCATCTCCCAGAACGCCGGTTTAGACCAGGCTGAAATTCTGTTTTTCTGATCCCATACGCGCACCTTCCACCAGCAACGCATGGTGCTTTTCAGGGGCTTCCCGGCATATCTGATTTGGGAATTCTCGTTTGAAAAAACCTTTCCTGAATCCCACATATCTCCCCTGTCAGAAGAAAGAATTTCAGGACTGCTCCCAACAAGAATCTGATAGGCAGTCTGGTATAAAGAACGTGTTTTCTTCCCGGCCGGCTTCAATACCCAGGAGAGTCTGGGTTGAACTACATCAATACCAATCGGATTTTTACAGTATTCGCATTTTAAAGATTCTGGCACTATACCTGCGCCCCCTGTTTTGTGCAAACTTTTCTTACCCATAAACACACTCCCTTTCTGTATTCCTGAACCTATGCTCAGGAATACACTTGCCAATGAGATTCATTATTTTCGTGTGTATCTTTCCGGGTGGAGATTTTTCGAAAGGAGTCTGGGGAAGCGGAGAAAAAACATGGGCATTCACCCTTGCTCCCTTTTTTATCAAATCCTTTATGACCTTTACGGTTAAATCCAGATCCTCATCTGTCTCTCCTGGAAGCCCGAAAATGAAATCCAGTCTTACCTTCAGTCCTGAGCCCAGGGTAATTTCTGTGGCATTGTAGATATCCCTTACAGTGTGTCCCCTGTGACACAAATCGAGCATTCTCTGACTTCCTGACTGCGCTCCAATTATCAGGTTATCATTATCCGCATATTTCAAAACCAGGTCTATTGCCTCCCTGGATACAAATTCAGGTCTCACCTCAGAGGGAAAGGTTCCTATGTAAATCTTTCCATCCCTGCCCAATATCTTTCTTATGCTGCTGAGCAGCCTTTCAAGTTCTTGAAGATTTGGCACCCTGCCATCAGGAGAACCATAGGAGAAGGCATTGGGAGTGATTAACCTCACATAAAAATTCCTCCATCTCTCATTCATAATCTCCACATACCTGCAGATACTTTCAACGCTCCTGTGTCTTGGTCTGGTTCCGGCAATGTATGGTGTCTGGCAGAAATAACATCCATAAGGACATCCCCTTGTTATTTCTATTGCCCCTGCCTTCTCGTATTTGATAGAAAAAGGTGGATAGTTATCCAGATTCACAGAGGGCCTTAAACCCGTAAACCTGTATTCTCCATCTTCAATGAAGGCAATACCCCTTACATCCCTGTAATCCCTGCCTTCTCTGAGTCTGTGCAGAATTTCAGTAAATGTTTCCTCGCCTTCTCCCACAACTGCTATATCAAATCCCATTTCAAGCGTATCTGCAGGTTTTCCTGTCGCATGCGGTCCGCCCGCAATTAAAAATAGTTTACGGGAAAAACTCTCTTTTAAATTTTTAACTATCTTTCTTATTTCCTGTGCTTGAATCGTGAAGAAAGAAAAACAGAGGACTATCCTCTCATATCTCTGAAAAATTTTTTCCAGTTCAGAAATCAAGGCACTTTCCTCATCTATAAAATAAGTATCCAGATTATCAAAATACTTATCTACTTCCAGGGCACCTGCCAGTGCATTAAAACTATACCTGTTAGATTCATTATAATAAAATACTAAACCGATATTTTTCTTCATAATCAGTGCTCTTGAAAAACTTTCCTGTGAAAAATCAGGGGTTCATCAGGGTCATATTCAAAGTATTTTCTTTTTAACTTTTCAAGTTCTATCTGAAATACATCTCTATAATAATTTGTTTCAAATATACAACCCACTAATCCTAAATAGCGTTTCTCAGGAGCAGTCATATTATGGTAGGTGTGATCACCACTTTCATCTGTGCCTGCCTTGCTCTATTCATGCACCCCCTGCAATCTTCACATTCTGAACCCTGACAGCAGGCATAATTGCTCCCGGTTCTTCCCTGTAATCACTTGAGACAGCATCAATATTTTTCAGGAAATCCAGCATATGCATACCTATCATTACATTCTTCACAGGATATGCAATCTCTCCGTTTTCAATCTTGAACCCCCAGTCTATTGTAGCAGAAATATCCCCTGTTATACGATTGGGAGATATGTCACCCATTGCTACATATATCCCATCTTTAATCTCGCTTATAAGTTCTCTTTCTGTTTTCCTGCCAGGAACCACAATTACATTTGTAGGACTTATTCCGCCACGGGTTGAATGACCTGTATTCTTCTCCTTGCCTTTATTTGCGGTGTAGGAATTGTGCAGCCAGGTTTTAAGCACTCCTCTTTCAACAACTGTAAGTTTAGTATGTGGAAAACCCTCTCCATCATATGGACTTGAATTCATTCCGCCTGGAATAAGCGGGTCATCCACAATTGTCACCACTTCTGATGCAATCTGTTCTCCCTTTTTACCCAGAAGATATGAACGGTTGCGCTGGATATCTTCAGCATTTGCATTGTAGCATAAGGTCCTGAAAATATTCAAGCCAGATAGAGGTCCGAATATCACAGGCATAATTCCACCTCTGATGTGCCGTGCTCCCAGAAATTTCATTGCCATCCTGGTTGCGTTCACTCCAATTCCAGCCGGGTTAAAATCAGAAAGTCTGCGCGCGTTGTCAAAATCAAAAAATGTTCCCACTTCATCCCCCATTCTTATTGTTGCTGAGGCACTTATATGAATCACTGAACTGCGCATGCCTGCATGAATACCTGCAGAATTCACTATTGCAGTCTCGGAATAATGCAATCCTGTACCACCGTTTACAACCACATCTCTGTTTACAGACCTTGCTTCTTCAATAATTCTTCTCAGGTATTCAACCAGCTTTCCAGCATCAATCCCCTGGATTCCTTCATCAAACAGCCCTTCAACTACAGGATAGGATTCTGGAGGTGAAGGAAGGGCTACAAAATCAGGATCCGGCTGGGCGTTCTTTGCAAGCACAGATGCCTTTTTTGCAAGATTCAGAATCTCCTCCTTTTTCAAACCAGAAATACTTGCAAATCCCATCCCACCCTTTACAAACGCCCTTATAGACATACCCGAATAAGTAGATACATTCCCGTGTTTTATAAAATTCCTTTCTATACCCACCGAAATATTCCTGCCCCGGTGTGCCACTGCATCTACAAACTCTGCACCTTCTTTTTTTGCTATCTCACAACCATATTCTGCCAGCTCCAGTAAGTCTTCCATAATTCTACTCCTGCCCGCCTATAATCAGCTTCTTAACCCTCACATAAGGTCCACCTGCTCCCACATACATCATTTGACCACCCTTGCCGCACATTCCTCCTTTCAGCGTATCAGGAACATATTCTGTGGATACCCCATCAATATCTTTAAGCGTTTCCAGAAGTATTCCGGACATACTCACATCCCTTATCTGCTCTGCTATTTCTCCCTTTCTTATAAACCAGCCTTCACCAGCACGAAAGGTAAACTGTCCCTTTGTGGGATCCACATATCCACCAAGTCCCTTGCTGAGCAGAATACCATGTTCAATACTTTTAATGAGCTCTTCGTATGAGTGGTTCCCACCGAGGATGCTTGTGTTGCTCATCCTTACAATGGGTCTGCAGTTGAAATCCTGAGCCCTTGCACTACCATTTGGCTCTGACTTAAACTTACAGGCTGTCTCAAGACTGTGCATATATTCCTTGAGCACTCCATTTTCAACAAGAACCTTTCTTTTGCCCGGAACCCCTTCTGAGTCATATTTATATGAACCCCACAGCCCTTCAACGGTAGGATCGTCCACAATAGTTATAAGTTCTGAGGCTATTTTCTGCCCGATTTTTCCTTCCAGTATTGAAACCCCTGCCATAACACTGTCTGCCTCTGCATTGTGCCCCAGAGCCTCATGAACAAAAAGGCCTACAATATCTGGATGCAGTATACAGGGAAATACTCCTGATGGTGCTCTCTTTGCACTTAAAAGTGCTATAGCCCTTTTTGCTGCTTTTATACTGAAGTCCTGTGGAGAAAGATTTCTGATGAGTTCAAATCCACCCTGGATTGCCTCATGTTCAGAAGCACTCTGACGCAGGGTTCCATCTTTTGCCACAACCGTTATAGATATATGTGTGCGCACAGACTCACTCTCAACCAGTGTTCCGAATGAATTGCATACAATCTCCCTGCACCAGCTATCCCCGTATCCCAAGATTGTATTTGAAATTTTATCAGGAGAAACTTTCCTTGCCTCACTTTCAAGCATTACCACCCTTTCCATCTTTTCTTCAAAACTGACCAGGCGTGGATCAATCCCGGACTTTGCCTTCACTGTATCAATGACCGGACTTACTCTGGTTACATTTACAGTACTGCCTCTTTCCCTGGATGCCTCAGCCATACTCACTGCCAGTGCAAGACATTCCCTGGCATTCTCAAGAGTAATTCTGTCTGTGGTGGCAAAACCCCAGGCGCCGTTTAAAATCACTCTAATCCCGATACCTGCACTCCTTCCATAAAATACCCTGTCAGCCTTTCCATCCTGGAGTTGAATGCTGGTGGAATCTTTTTCCACAAATCTTATATCCATAAAATCAAGCCCTTTTTCCTTTGCCCTGTCTCTTATTGCCTCCAATATATCTTTCATAAAATTTCCCCTGGTTTACCATCTACCGGTTGCTCCACCACCACCGCTCATTCCTCCACCAAAACCACCAAAATTACCTCCTCCAAAGCCCCCGAATCCTCCGAATCCTCCCCTGCCACTTCTCCAGAATCCACCCCAGAAAAATGGAAAAAAGAAACCACGAAGAAGTGAACTAAAAAAGAAAAGAAATAAAATGACAAAAATAACAACTGTTATAAAATTTACTGGCTCCTGTTCTCCTGTGCAAGCCTCCTGTACCCCTTCCTGTATTCCCTTAAGCGAATCAAGCTCAATGCCAGCATCCCTGGCAATAATACTTGCGATTGATGCGGTTGCATAGAGCATGCCCTCTCCATATTCACCTTTCTTGAAGGCAGGTATTATTTTCTCCCTGATTATGCTACCAGCAACACCATCCGGAATTATAGGTTCAAGACCGTATCCAACTTCAATCCTCACCTGGCGCTGTTCCATTACAGCAAGAATCAGTATTCCGTTGTCTTTTCCTTTCTTTCCTATCCCCCATTTCTCAAAGAGCTTAACCGCATACTCCTCTATCCGGGCATCTCCAATATCCTTGATTACTACAACAGCAATCTCTGCGGTTGTTTTCTCTTCCAGCTCTTTTATGATTGCAGAAATGCGTTCTGCATATTCAGGACTTATAACCCCTGCAAAATCACTAACCCAGCCTGCAGGCTGAGGAAGTTTTATATCCTGACATAAAACAGAGGTTGAGCTCAAAAGAATACAAACAACAACAGAGAATGTTTTTATCATATCCTTACCCGGGGCTCAGAATAGACCGGGTTTATTCAAACAACCTGTCTACTTCTATTCCCAGTTTTTCTAATTCCTCAACATATTCCAGAAAATCCTTTTCAGCATCCTCAAGATGCCTTCCTTTTATAATACTCAACACATCTGTAAAAGCCTTTTCATTCAAGCCAAATTCTCTGCTTAAATCTTTTACAACCTTCTTTCTTTCAAAAGATACTTCCCTGTTTTTTATTCTGAGAAGTCCGCGGAATGAAGGAATCAGTGATTTCAGAGAATCCAGGAGCAGTGCCTGGATTTCCCGGCCCCTGTGCCCTACCTCAAGATATGCCTGCCGCAGCCTTATCAATCCACCTTTTATCTGCTGTTCTATCTCTAGCCTTATGTTTTTAGGATCTATCTTTAAATCTTTGATTACATCCTCACCATAAAGCAGGATGTGATTCTCCTTCATTTCAAGGAACTCAAGTGGAAAAACATCTGTGGAACGCTTTATATAGTCAATGGTGAGCATAAGGGGCGCTACAATTCTTCTTTTTCTTCCCCATCTGACAAGTTCAAATGTCTTCTTCAAATCTGATTGCGCTATCCTTTCAAAAACACTGAGGATATTTATGTTTGACTTTCCCGGAATAAATTCTCCACTTGCAGCACTTCCATAGATAAAAAGTCCTTTAAGATTCTCCCTGTGTAATTCAATAAATTTTTCACAATATACCCTCAGGATGCCACGCATCTTTTGGTCTATTCTATCCAGGTTCATCAATTGAAACATCTGATTCTCCTTTAAATTTATTTGATAACTGAAATCTCGGAACCTGAACCCGAACTCATATATGGACGGAGAACCTCAGGTATAACAACCGAGCCGTCCTTCTGTTGATAATTTTCAAGTATTGCTGCGAAGGTGCGCGCCAGGGCAATACCTGAGCCATTCAGGGTGTGAACAAATTCTGTTTTTCCGTCTCTTTTACGATATCTGATATTAAGCCGTCTTGCCTGGAAATCTCCACAGTTTGAACAGGAAGAACACTCCAGCCATTTCTGCTGTGCAGGAGCCCAGATTTCAAGGTCATAACATTTGCGCGCAGCAAACCCGAGTTCAACAGTACACAAAAGCATTATTCTGTATGGAAGCCCCAGTAATTGAACCACTTCCTCTGCATCCTGCACCATCTTTTCAAGTTCCTGGTCCGAATCCTCAGGCTTTGTAATCTTTACCATCTCCACTTTATCAAACTGGTGCACGCGCAGCAATCCCCTTGTTTCTTTTCCATATGAACCTGCTTCCCTCCTGAAACAGGGGGTATAGGCAGTGTAATAAATCGGAAGTTCTTTTTCATCCAGTACCTCATCCATATGGAGACCTGTTAAAGGAACTTCTGCTGTGGGAACAGGAAAAATATCATCTACCTCACAGTGGTACATATCCTCTTCATATTTGGGAAGCTGACCTGTGCCTGTAATGCACTTGCGGTTCACCAGCACCGGGGGCCAGACCTCTTTATATCCCTGCTTATGGATGTGCAGGTCCAGCATAAAGTTTATCAATGCCCTCTCAATCTGTGCACCCATGCCCTTATAAAGAGCGAAGTGAGTTCCTGTAATCTTGCTTGCCCTTTCGAAATCCAGGATTCCAAGAGCCTCTCCAATGTCCCAGTGCGGACGGGGCTGAAAATCAAACTCAGGTTTCTTACCCCATACCCTCACCTCTTTATTGAAATCAGGGGTAAGGCCAACGGGGACAGATGGATCTGGAATATTAGGAATCAAAAGGAGCATCTGGTTTATCCTCTTTTCATATCCGGAGAGTTCTGCTTCTATCCTTTTAATTTCTTCTCCAATTTCCTTCATCTCCTCAATCATATGGTCAACCTTTTTCTTTTCCCTTTTCATCTGTGCAATTTTTTCAGAATCCACATTTCTTTTGTATCTGAGCTCTTCTGACTTCTGAATCAACCTGCGCCTTGCTTCATCCAGTTCAAGCAGTTCATCCAAATTCAATTTATTTGCTCGGTCTCGCAGGTTCTTCCTGACCAACTCTGCATTCTCCCGAATAAATTTTAGGTCTAACATATATTACCCTCCCTCTATTCCATCCGTATTCCTGAAAAATGTGTAATTTTATTTTAACGGGTACTGGCCATATTTGCGAGCAGATTCAAAATACTGATAAATATTCTCTGCGGTCTTTTTGGGCAGAGGTGAAACTATGGGCGCACCTGTAGGAATCAGCACGAAACCGCCATTCTGTCCCCCTTCATATATCGCTGTTTTTATAAATGCATCCAGCTCTTCCCTTGAACACCAGTCAATATACCTGGTTTGTATATTTCCCATTAGACAGACATTGCTACCCAGTCTGTTGCGCACCTCCTTCAGGGTAGTATCTGCAGTTGTTGCAGGCAAAGATTCAACCGGCTCAAGCACATCAATCTCTATGGATGCTATCTCATCCAGCACATTTTTTATTTTACCGTGAGAATGGATGCACACAAAATTTCTATTTTCTCTGTATCTGTGAATAACCCCTGACAGTTCCCTGTCAGGCACTGTAACAAGCTCATGAAAGTATGAAGGCGGCATAAGAGGTGGAGTTGCATATTCAGGTCCGCATATGCGAAATACAGTATCCTTCACATTTCTTGCAAGATACTCATAAAGCAGGAGCAGGCGCTCCTGAAATATATCAATCAATTTCAAAATTGTCTCTTTGTCCTCAATGCACTTCTGCACAAAGAATTCAAATTTCATCATGCCAGCGACCTCTCCCACAGCATCTCCCAGAGAAAGAAGCATTACCCCCCTTCCATCTTTCTTCATAATCTCTTCCAGTTTGAAAAAACCGGTAAGATCCGGCTGATATGGATGGTATTCCAGCGAAAGAAATTTTTCAATATCCTCATCAGTCTCAATTAAGTGTTTAATCATCCAACGGGTCGCAACCCCTGCATCCTCCCTTGAATCGCATGTAAGATAGCCTTCCGGAGTTTCAATCTCAGTGTGATAAAAAGTTGAATTCCCATCCTGCTTTGTTTCGGTACGACAAAAGACTTTCTCAGGATTTGAATAAAATATCCCGCAGTCCACAGGTCCCCACCCGAATGAATCCGCATTTTCTTTCAGGAAATCCACCAGTTCCTTCCAGCTCTCTTCTGTGGTGTAGAAAGTGTTCTCTGCATATGGATTGATTTCATACAGGTTTGCAGGAACCCTGTCAGGCATCTTACCCTGCAAGGCAATTAGAAGGCGCTCCCTTGAAGTCATCTTATACCACCCACCAAAATTGGACCTGACACTATTTTTTATTTTGCATATCCAACCGGAATTATATAAAGTGGTTTGCATTCTGCAGGAAGGGAAAGAGCCTTTGAGACGCCCTCATCTGAAAAAGCCCCTACCGGCACAGAGGCCAGCCCCAGTGCAACTGCTTGAAGATGAATATTCTGCGCACAATGACCTGCTTCCATATGCACGTATCTTATTCCCCTTTCCCCGTACTTTCCGGTTGTGCGTTCGTAAATAGCACTAATTACTATGTCAAGAGGAGCTTCTATTATAAAATCCTGCCCCAGTGCAGCATCAGACAGTGATGGCCTTAAATCTCCTTCAGAAACCTTCTGGAGTGCATGCTCACCTGGAAGATAGTGATATGTACCTTCAGGCAAGACCACATATATCTCCAGGGGATAGAGAACTCCTGCTGAAGGAGCAGAGCGGAAATAACCCTGAGGGTCAGTAATCCCCTGGGCTGCCCATAGCAATTGCGAAATCTGCTCCCGGGTTAGCGTCTGAGCGGTAAATTCTCTTCTGGACCGACGCTTTAAAATTGCCATTTCAACAGAAACATCTCCCTTTTTTTTGGGCGATGGCAACTTTATAACCTGTGAATACCTGGTTCCTGTCATTTCTTTTGCCTCCCTTTCCTTCTGAATAAAAATTAACATCAGCGCAAGCACTACAAGCATCAATATTACAAAGTTTCTCATTCTATCAGTCATTTTAACCCCCAATGGTTTTATCTTTACAGATCAATTCGCAGGCCATCATAGGCAACTGTTATACCTGCAGGATTCAATTTTTTGCATAAATCTTCATATAGCAACCCGCCATTATGGGAAAAATGGGTGGCAATAAATCTGGTGTCTGAATTCGCAATTCCCATCTTCTCCATATTTTCTTTGGCCCTCATTACACCTGAAATTCCCATATGCCATCTGTCCTCAACAGGAAGAGGACCATTTGTGCAATCCAGTATAGCAATATCCAGATTATACCTTCCTATCTCTTCCCAGGTCTGCGAAGGAAACCAGCCGGAGTCATTTCCATAAAGTATTGACTTCCCATGGAACTGAAAAATGTATAAAAGAGATTCCGGCGAGTGATCTGCGGGAAGCGGTATTACCTTCATTTCTCCAGCATCAAAAATCTCAAATGGTTTTACGCAGTGAACCAGGATATTGCTCTTCTCCATCACATCTCTTACACCCTCCATTGCCTGTGCCACTATGGAATTTCCATACACATTCAAAATCCTTCCATCTTTAATATGCGCGAAAGGGGGGAATCTCCAGCATAACTCTGCAAGACAGAAGTGGTCAGCATGCTCATGTGTAATAAATAGATACTCTAATTTTGAGAGGTCAAGCCCTTCCCTGAGCATCTGCATAAATGTGTCAGGTGGAAAATCCACCTTGTACTTCTCGCCTATCATTACCGATGCCCTTGTGCGAATATTCCTTCCCCCGGATGCCCTTGCATTACTGCAGTGTTCACACTCGCAGAACAATCCTGGCCATCCCTCAGCTGCAGCAGTTCCCAGAAAAATAATAGTGTCGGGTCTATTTTTCATCATTTCAAGATTTCAAGTGAGATATCAAGTGCTGGAGCAGAATGGGTGAGTCTCCCTATAGAAATCCAGTCCACCCCTGTTTTTGCTATTGCCCTTACATTATGCAATCCCACATTCCCGCTTGCCTCAATTACTGGTCTTTTTCGATCTGTGAGAAAAGAATTGTTGCGAATGAACTCCACAGCTTTCCTCATCCCTGCAGGAGTCATATTGTCCAGCATTATTATATCAACACCTGATTCTAATGCAACCCTGACCTCATTGAGGTCCCTGGCTTCCATCTCAATCTTCATTCCCTCCGGAATCCTCTTTCTCAATCCTTTTACAAGATTTTTTATAACATCTGAACCTTTAACGGGATTTTGAACCTGAAATTTTGAACCTATTTTTAAATGATTATCCTTCAGCATTGCCATCTCATAAAGTCCCATCCTGTGGTTATGTCCGCCGCCCATTCTTACAGCATACTTCTCAAGAATGCGCAATCCAGGAATTGTCTTACGTGTATCAAAGATTTTAACACAGAAGGGCTTTACCCTGTCAACATATTTCCTTGTAAGTGTAGCCACACCTGACAGATGCTGAAGGAAATTAAGTGCGGTGCGCTCTCCGGTAAGCAGTGCCCTTGTTCTCCCCTCTAATTCCAGGAGTGGCTGGTTCCTTCTCACCCTTTCTCCATCCTTCACGAATTTCTTCACCCTTATTTTTCTATCAAGCTGGCGAAAAACCTCAATGGCTATGTCCAGCCCTGCTACCACTCCTTTCTCCCTCGCATAAATCCTTGCCTTTGACTCTGATATTTCTGGCACTATTGTATCTGTTGTTATATCTCCATTGCCGACATCCTCTCTCAATGCCCTCTGTACTATTTCTCTTACTGTATTTAATTTCATACCCTCCCCTTCACATCTCTTACTGATTTAAAACAGGCAATGACAACACTGGGTAATTCCGGCAGTGTAGATAGCAAGGATTGAAAACATTCAAGCCAATTTCAATCAATTCCTCAAACAGCTCATCCACATCACCACAGGAGTGAATAAAAACGGAATCGTAAAGCCAATTTGATAGGGAACAATATCCGGCTGTTCATGTGTAATGGCTCTTTTCACCCGTTCTTTCCGTGTCACTCCTTCCCTCCTGTCAATTTCTTCAGGATTTCCTGATAATAAGTGTTGCCGGGCTCAAGTTCCACTGCCTTCCTGCAATACCGCAGCGCTTCTTCCATAGCCCATGGAGAATTGCTATAATAATTCATAAAGATACCCGCTATGTTAAAATATGCAGCCCCAATCCGGGGATTTAACATAATTGCTTTCTTAAAATATTCTATCGCCTTTTCGGGCTTCCTCTCAAGATTATAGACCACTCCAAGATTCAAGAGATTGTCCTCATTATGGGGATAAAGCCTTTCCACAAGCTGGAATTCTTTAAATGCCTCCTCCACCCTGTTGCTGTTCAGGCATACATAACCCCAGGTGAAATGCACTTCAGGGTCATAAGGAGAAAGCTTGATTGCCTTCAGATAGCTCTCTATGGCTTCCTCATCTCTATGCTGGTTTCCATAGATTATTGCCTGCTTGTAATAGACCGTACCGAAGAATGAACGCAGGATTAAAACAATGAGAACAATTGAAAGAACCCAGACACTGATTATCAATCCCCACTGACGCTGCCTGAAGGCTGTTTTATATTTTGGTTTTGATTTGGAAGGGCGTGATTTATCAGGACTGCCTGATTCAGGCTCAATGGATTGACTATTTTCATCCTCTCCTCTAACAACCAGCATTCCCAAGAATATCCAGAAAAGGGTTGCATGAGAAGTTAGATGGAATGGAAATGCAAATATGCTGTCTAAAAACATTGCCAGTATTGAGGATAACAATCCGATAAGTATACCTCTCTGCCTGGAGTCTTTTGCATGAACCAGATATCTGATTCCATGGAAGAATGTACAGAATGCAAGCCAGATAAATGCTACAATCCCTGTTAGGCCGGTCTCAGAAAGTGTCTGCAGATATTCATTGTGAACCCTGGATTCCTGGGACGCAGAAAATGGAATCTCCGGATTTGAGGAACGCAGCCTTGCCTGATACAGGGGATAATGGAGCTTGAAAACGCCTACTCCTACACCGAGTACAGGATGCTCCTTAAACATATTTAAACTTGTGCGCCAGATTGAAAGGCGATACTGAACAGCGCCATCCATTTTTAATGTCTCAGGCTTAAGAAGAGTTGAAAATCTGAAGAAGAAATCTTTAACCCTTCCCCTGCCAGTAAAGCCTAAAGCAAGAAAAATGGCAATAAAGAGAATAAATGTATAAAACCATCTCTTTTTTAAAGCCTTCATTCCCTTCTGCAGCATTAAAAGAACACTCAAAAAAACAGATGAACCACCAAATGCCACCAGGGCACTGCGTGTAGCAGTGAGCAGGAGACAAACAAGAATTACAAAAAAAGAAATCCCCCCTATAATTCCTTCCCTGTGTGTGAGCCCGTGATTAATCAAAAGCATCAGGGCAAGAGGCAGAATCAGGGCTAAATATCCACCCAGGAAGTCAGGATTGCCCAGTATTGAAAACACCCTGCCTGTTGGCGCTGCAGGATACAGAAAACGAAACCAGTCCAGGCCAAAATACTGCAGGAGCCCTATTGCAGACATACACAGACCCATAACCACAACCATAATAAATGCCCTGTCTGCATCCTTTGCTCTTAAATTGTTAACCGCCAGCAGAAATATAAGGCCATATATCAAAAGCTTTAACATGGTGGTAAGACTCTCATAGATGTTTGAGGTAATAAACAATGTAAGGGCATTTGCACCTGTATAGAATAAGACGGGCAAGTTTAAAGGTGTTTTTCTGAATTTTATCTTGCCCTCTTCTGTCACCCATACCATAAAAAGAACTATTGCAATAACCTGCACGAATATCACCCGCACCAGGTCATCATTGTCCTTAATGAGCCTCCAGAATACCAGTCCCATTGAGGAAAAGAATATAATAAGCAGAATGCCGATTGAAATTATTCTTCTCTGCATTGAATCCTTGATTTCTTCCATAATGGTCTCCTGATTTTTGACTACCTCAGCGCCTTCTGCATATTCAGCAGTTCCTGGTCGTCAGGGGAAATTGCAAGACCTTTTGAAACTGCATCTCTTGCGCCCGGCATATTCCCTGTTCTGAAATAAACCCTTGCGAGCAACTTTAAATATTCTGAATTGGTGGGCTCAAGTTCTACAGCCCTGCTGCAGAATTTCAGTGCCTCACCCATTTTATTTCTGTTTATATAAAATCCACCGAGGTAAAAGTATGCCCGGGCACAGGATGGAAATTTCTGGATTGTCTCCTTCCATGTTTTCTCAGCCTCTTCAAAATTACCTTTTTCATAGTAAAGCAGGCCGAGATTCAGGCGCACATCCGGTAAGCGATCAGGATAAAGTCGTTCAGACCATTGCATTGCCTTTTTGCCTTTTTCTAAATCTCCTGATTGAATAGCTACAATTGCCCAGTCATGCTGAATCTGATAGTGGAAAGGAGCCAGGTGTGCAGCCTTCTCAAAGCACTGCCTGGTTTTTTCTCTCATTTCCTGACTCCTGTCAGCATAGCGGTTCATATCAAATCCCTTCTGGTAATAATAAACTCCTGTAAAAGAACGCCAGATAAGAAATATGGCAAAAACGCAGCCAGCCACAATACCTGCCGGTAACAGAATTCGTGAAGTCCCCATTTTTCCGGTATCTGTGTTCATCTCAACCCTTCCTGTATTTCCAAGGGCAACTGTCAATCCAAGAATTGCCCAGAAAAGCACATTGTGTGAAAGGCGATGAAGGGGAAAGCAAAAAAGACTGTCCACAAGCATGGCAAATACAGACGACATAAAAGCGATTCCAAGAACCTGACGATATGGTGTAATGGATTCCAATACCTTAAAGCCAACCCTGAAGTATGAGAAGATAAGCCAGGAAAAGGCAATCAAGCCCAATATTCCTGTTTCGGCAAGAATCTGGAGATACTCATTGTGAATCCTGCAGCCCTGCGCCACAATCTTGAAATTATCAAGCCCCACGCCTGTGATGGGACTGCGTCTGAATACTTCAAGTGCGCTGCGCCACAAACCAAACCGGACCTGAACATTGTATTCTCCCCAGTTGAAGATTGCACTGACCCTGGAGAGAATTATACCCCCCTTTATGAAATTAAGAATCAGGGCAAGCAGAATAAAGCCAAGCAATCCACCTGTAAGCCATACCAAATTTTTTTTGATAACTTCAGGGCGGTATATGAGAAAAATGATAACAAGAAAGCAAACAGATATAGCCCAGGAGACCCAGGCACTTCTTGTAAATGTGAGCAGTAGACTCAAAAATACAAGCACGGAAGAGATACAGAAGAATAATTTTCTTTTTCTGAAAAGAAATAGCGAAAATCCCAGTGGAAAGACCATTGCCAGGTATCCACCCAGGAAATCAGCATTGCCAAATACAGAAGACGCCCTTGAAAAGGATGCATCTGGCGGAAACATAAACCAGAGGAAATCCAGTCTAGGGCTTATACACTGAAGGATGCTGTGTATAGATATGACGGTGGTAAGAACGAGAAGTGCTGTAATAAACCTGGTAATATATTTTTCGTCTCTTATGTTATTCACAATAAGAAAATAAAAGAGGACATAAATGGAAAGGTTAAATAATTCTGAAAATCCCTGATATGGATTTGTAGCGCGTATAATTGAGATAAGGGATGTGAGGAGAAAGATTAAAATCGGTATATTCAAAGAAGTTTGTACAAATCCTGTTTCACCCTTCCAGAATTTTCCGGCAAGCCAGAGCGCAGACAGCCCTAAAATTATTGTCTGAACAGAGCAAAGCCGCACAATATCTTCGTTATTGTCCACAAGAATAAAAAATATCACACCGAAAAGGGACAGGAACAATAAAAGCACAAGCCCTGTTCCCAGAATTTTCTGCATAAAGCCTGTATCTTTCTTTTCTATCTCCTTCATAATATTATCTCTGTGCCTCTCTCCGGCAGGCTAATGTCCTGAAAGCCCCTTTCCCTCATTTTTTCTATCAATGCCAGACTCTGTTCTTCTTCACCATGGACAACAAAAAATCTCTGTTCTTTCATCCTTATATTCTCAGCGTAGTCAATCAGGTCCTTCTGATCGGCATGAGCACTGAATGCATTGAGCACAACCACTTCTGCATTCAGCTCATATTCCCTGCCAAAAATTCTAATCTTCTTCTCCTTTTCCACAATTCTCCTGCCCAGTGTATGTTGAGCCATAAAGCTGATCACAACAATGGTATTTCTGGGATTTTCCACATTATTCTTAAGATGATGAAGGATGCGTCCTACCTCACACATCCCTGATGCGGAGATAATAATCATTGGCCCGGGGTCAATTTGAATTGCCTTTGAATCCTCCACCTTGCGGATATATCTCAGTCCTTCAAAAGTAAATGGGTCCTCGCCCTGGGCAAGCATCCTTTTGGTTTCCTGATCAAAACATTCTGGATGCAGGCGAAAGACCTCTGTTACACTCACTGCAAGAGGACTATCTACATATACAGGAAGGTGTGGAATTTCATTTTTGAGCAGAAGCCTGCGAAGGGAGTAAAGAACCTCCTGCGTTCTCTCAAGAGAAAAAGCAGGAATAATCACCTTTCCACCTCTTTTATAGGTCCTGACTACAACCTCACCCAGTTCTTTCTCTGCCTGTTCAATATTATCATGGAGGCGATTCCCATAGGTGCTCTCTATCATAACCACATTCAGATTTTGAATCATTACAGGGTCTGCAAGCAGCGGCAGGTTCCTTCTTCCAAGATCCACAATATATCCCAGACGGATATCCCTGCCATTTTCTTTTATATGGAGTAGAGTAAGTGCAGAACCCAGTATATGTCCTGCATCAAAAAATGTAAGGGAAAGGTTATCAGAGAGAGCAAATCTTCTACCGTATGGAATGCAGGTAAAAAGCTCCATACTTTTTTCAACATCTTCCAGGTCATACAGCGGCTCTACAGGAAGCATATATTCCAGATGGTGCTTTCGGTTTATGTATTCTGCATCCTGTTGCTGGATGTGAGCGCTATCCCTTAACATCACTGCACATAGATTTCTTGTTGCCACAGTGCAATAGATATTCCCTTTAAAACCCTGTTTGACCAGGTTTGGAATATTTCCGCAGTGGTCTATATGGGCATGTGAAAGGATAAGTGCCTCAATGCTTGAGGGCTCAAAGGGAAAATTTTTGTTTCTCTCTATTGATTCCGCCCTCCTGCCCTGGAAAAAACCACAGTCAATAAGAAATTTCTTTCCTCCCGCCTTCAGAAGATGCATTGAGCCTGTAACTTCCTTCACCCCACCCAGGAACTGGATTGTTGCCCTTCCATTTTGCATATTATCTTATTCCTTCTCACTGGCCGGTGCTCTTCCGTTTTTCCATTCCGGAATTTTTTCACGCATAAGTGTTCCAACTGTCTGACGCCAGCCATAATTCAGACCTGCCTTCTTTGCACTCTCTAAAACCTCAGTGTATTCATTGATTGTGGGAAAACGGTTTATCTCAGGGTACCTGTGAGCCAGATGGGCCGGATAGTACTGCGCCATAATGTTGACAGCAGTATCTGGAGAAAGTTCATTTACAATAAATTCAAAAATTTTATCGCTTGCAGCGAGGCGGTTGGGCATAACAAGGTGACGAATCAATAAACCACTTACGGCAATGCCATTTTCAATCTTCAGGAGTCCGACCTGCCTGTACATTTCCCTGTGCGCTTCCTTTGCTATCTCAAAATAGTCAGGAGCAGCAGAATATTTTTCTGCACTGGTATTGTCTCCGTATTTGAAATCAGGCATATAGATATCTATAACTCCATCCAGAATTTTAAGGGTTTCAACAGATTCATATCCGCCACAGTTGTATACAAGTGGAATTTTTAAACCCCTTTCTTTTGCAATCAGGAGGCTTGAAAGAATCTGAGGGGTGTAATGGGTTGGTGTGACAAAGTTTATGTTGTGGCATCCCATTTCCTGCAGTTTAAGCATAATATCTGAAAGCTCTTCTATTGAAACCTCAGCTCCTTCTCCCATCTGGCTCAAAGAATAGTTCTGGCAGAAAACGCAGCGCAGACTGCAGTGGCTAAAGAAGATAGTGCCAGAACCCCTGTATCCTGAGATGGGTGGCTCTTCACCGTGATGTGGATGGAAGCTTGCTATCTCAGGCAGAAACCCCGCCCTGCAATATCCCCTTTTATTCTTCAGCCTGTCAACCTTGCAGTTTCGCGGGCACAACCTGCAGGGCGAAAGCAGGACATATGCCTGCCTTATTTTCTCTTCAAGTTCGGTCCTGCTGATTTCCTGCAGTTTTGTCATTTCAGAAAAATCGCCCCTTCTAAATTCTGGAAATGTGGGTCAGAAGTAACCACAGGACATTTTTTGCTCAATGCTGTGGCATATATAATGGCATCTGCCATTGGGATTGAACAGCGCAAACTCACTTCTGCAGCATAAATTGCAATTTCGCTGTCCAGCGGCACTATGTTTGTCTTCAAGATCTGGGCTGCAACGAGCAACGCTTTTTCTTCGCCCTTTACCATTTTTATTTTTTTATACACCTCATAAAACACAACGGCAGGAGTAATTACTTCTGCAAGACGAGACAGATACTTCTCATATTTCTCTGCACGCGGTCCACCTGACAGATATTCTATCCATCCGGAAGAATCAACAATAATCATATCCTTTCCCCTTCTTCCCTGAGTCCCTCAGCAGTCATTCCTTTAAGCAGTCCCTTCAATTCTTTGAGGGGACGGTCTGGAACAAAAGAGATTATCCCTTCCCTGGTGATAACCTGATACTTTTGACCTCCCTGCAATTTAAGTTCTTTCCTTATATTTTTGGGCACCAGCAACTGGTATTTAGGAGATAATGTTACTTCCATCTATTACACCTCCTTTCCAATCGATGTTATCATTATAGCACATTTTAAATAAAATATCAACTTTTTTTTAATCTATAACAATAATTGTAGACAAATTGTTCCTGTTATTTGAGTTGACCTCTACTATCTCCACATCGTTTCTTGCCCTGAGCTTATTCAGGAAAGGTTCACTTGCATTTTTAATTGTTGCAATAACCCTCAGGGGACTATCCAGCGCCTTTATAACTGCGTCCCTGAATTTTTCTGAACAGATTTCCATAGGTCCAATTTCATCAATGATAATAGCATTCACTTTATTATTATATAGAGCCTGTTCAATTTCCTTTACTGCTATCTCTTCCAGATTCCTGATGTTTACGCCATATTTTCCAACCCTGTATTTGCTCTTTAATCCCTTCTTTGCAAGTATCCCCTCTTTCCCGCTCAATGTCACAATCTTAAATCCCTGACGCTCTCCTTTTTCGTCGCGTACTTCTTCGGTATAGAATCCTGCAAACTTTTCTCTGCCAGATGCATCAATCAGTTTTTTTATAAGCGTGGTCTTACCGATTCCTGGCTTTCCAGTGATAAGTAGATTCATTTTCCCTGTCCGGAAAAAAACCAATCTATAAGAAGGCTGGTTTTTACTCTAATTTGGTATGAAGCCTCTGCAATTCATGGGGACTCTTCTTCAGTCTCCTCATCAATACAAAAACTATTACCTCCAGTACAAGGAAAAGTGCCTGTTCAAAGAGGGAGCCTCCACATTGTTTTGAACCAGGGCAGACCTTAAACTTTCCCCTGTATGGAGCAGGAATTCCAACAACCAGGTCAGAAACATTCACAAGCACAGAGTTGATGTTCGCTGTCAGGGCAATTACCTTTGCACCACACATCCTGGAGACTTCTGCCATATGAAATGTAACCTCTGTTTCTCCTGAACCTGAACAGGCAACAAGCAAGTCTCCTTTTTGAATTCCCGGTGTGATTGTCTCCCCTGCCACATATACATTAAACCCGAGCTGCATCAATCTCATTGCAAATGCCTTAGCGATAAAACCCGAACGTCCTTCCCCTGCGAGAAAGATTCTTTTAGCAGAGAGTATGGCCTTAATAAATTTTTCAAGGATCTTTTTTTCAACCTTAGCAAGGACATTCTTATTTTCCTGCAAAACTATCTCTATTGCTTTTTCAATTTCCATTTACCCCTCCTGTTCTCCGGCACTTCTCCCATCAACTGTCGAATCTGGTCCCTGATTCTGGCTGCCTTCTCAAACTCAAGATTGCTGGCATATTTCGCCATCTCCTTCTGCAGAAACCTCAATAATTCTCCCTTTTCCCTCTCCCCGTATTTTATCTCTCTCTCCCTTACACCCCTGCCAGGCGATATGCTTGCCACCTTTGTGGCTTCCAGGATTTCTTCAGGAGTTTTATAAATTGATCTCGGGGTGGTACCATGTTTTTTATTGTATTCAATCTGCAGGTTTCTGCGCCTTTCCATCTCCTTAATAGCTTCTCGCATTGCTGAAGTCATTTTGTCCGCATACATAATTACTTCACCATCAATATTCCTTGCAGTGCGTCCGCTGACCTGAATCAGAGAACTCGCACTGTGCAAAAATCCTTCTTTATCTGCATCCAGGATTGCAACCATGGCAACTTCAGGCAAATCCAGTCCTTCACGCAGCAGATTTATGCCCACAAGGCAATCAAATTCTCCCAGTCTCAAATCCCTCAAGATTTCAACCCTTTCAAGCGTTTCCACTTCTGCATGCAGATACTTTACCCTCATTCCCAGTTCACGCAGGTAATCTGTCAGGTCCTCAGCCATTCGTTTTGTAAGCGTGGTGACAAGCACCCTCTGTTTTTTTTCAACTCTTTTTCTGATTTCAGAAATTAAATCATCAATCTGATTTTTTGTACTTCTCACTGAAACAGGCGGGTCAACCAGGAATGTAGGACGGATTATCAATTCCACAACCTGTTTACTTTTTTCCAGTTCATAGGGCCCGGGTGTTGCTGAAACAAAGATTGTCTGCCCTATCAAGTCCTCAAATTCTTTCCATTTGAGAGGACGGTTATCCAGACAGGAAGGAAGTCTGAAGCCATATTCAACAAGGGTCTCCTTGCGGGAGCGATCTCCCTCATACATTCCCCCGATCTGTGGAACTGTCACATGAGACTCATCAATAATTGTTAAAAATTGTGCGGGTACACCTTCCCTGTAATAATAGTCAATAAGACAGAAGGGTCTTTCTCCCGGACCACGGCCTGAAAGATGCCTTGAATAGTTTTCTATGCCGGGACAGTAGCCAGTCTGTTCAAGCATCTCCAGGTCATAGTTTGTCCTGGTCTGAAGGCGCTCTGCCTCCAGCAATCTATTCTGCCTGCGGAGTTCTTCAACCCTTTCTCTCAATTCTTCTCTTATATTTTTAATTGCCTGAATCAGCTGCGGATGGGTTGTAACAAAGTGCTTGGCAGGATAGATTGAGATTTCATTTTTTGATTCAACAACTTCTCCAGTTACAGGATGTATTATACTGAGCCTCTGAATTTCATCCCCGAATAACTCTATGCGCAGGGGTTCTTCTGTGTAGGCAGGAAACACTTCTATTGTATCACCCCTTATCCTGAATCTTCCCCTTCTGAAATCGATATCGTTGCGCTGGTACTGAATATCCACCAGCCTGCGCACTATAGTATCCCTGGATATAAACATACCTTTTTTCAGGGATATATGCAACTGCCTGTAATCAAATGGAGAACCGAGGTTGTAGATACAGGAGACACTTGCCACAATTATCACATCTTCCCTTTCCATCAGGGATTCCGTAGCAAGTAGCCTCAGGCGGTCAATCTCCTCGTTCAAGGAAGCATCCTTTTCTATATATGTATCGGTCTGGGGGATATAAGCCTCTGGCTGGTAATAGTCATAAAAAGAAACAAAATACCTGACAGCGTTTTCAGGGAAAAAAGAAGAGAATTCACTGTAGAGCTGGGCTGCGAGGGTCTTGTTGTGGGAAATCACAAGTGTGGGCTTCTGAACTTTTTCAATTACATTTGCAAGTGTATAGGTCTTACCCGAACCCGTTACCCCAAGAAGGGTCTGAAACCTCATTCCTGAACGAATACCATCTACAAGCTCTTTAATTGCCTTTGGCTGGTCACCCGCAGGTTTAAAAGGTGCTACCAATTTAAATTTCATTTTAATTATCTGGAACAGAGTTGCTGATATAAATCCATTACCCTGTTCACATAGTTCTGGGTTTCAAGATATGGTGGAATTCCTCCATATTTTGCCACTGCAGAAGGACCTGCATTATAAGAGGCTAATGCAAGGGGAAGTGCCATATAGGGATACTCCTTCCACTGTTCCATACAGAAACGCAGATAAGAAATGGTTCCCTTTATATTCTCTTCTATGACAAGAGGGTTTACCTTTAATATTTTAGCTGTCCGGGGCATCAGCTGACCCAGTCCGAGTGCTCCCTTTACAGAGCGCGCATCCACATTGAAATCTGATTCAACCGCAATTACTGCAACTACAAGTTTTGGATCAATCCTGTGTATCTTGCTGTAGGTCAGGATACTGGTAGCAATCCTGTGAACATCCCTCTCATTTAATTTTGGATTAAAGTATTTCACGGTTTTCTTGTAGAGATCCAGTGTTTGAAGGTCCACAGGATATATCCGCTCAGCATAATACCTGTGAGAAGATGAAGAGATTTTTCTTGTATCTATTACCCTTGCAACCCTCTGCGCAGAAATTCCCTGAATAACTCCTCCTTCAATAACCTTTACTATAGCCTTTATCCTGTTGCCACTGGAAAGCACTCCCTTTAATAACTCAAAGGTATTTTGGTCCCAGTAAATAAAGACCCTTTCTCCGGCATCTGTTTCAAGAATAATGAGAACCTGTCCTTCTTCTTTAATCACTCCGCTTATATCACCTGTGGCCTGAAATTTTTTTCCAGCAAGGTTTTCATAGTAGGCACTTGCCTCAAAAAGAATGAAAATTAAAAAAGCAGAAATAAAGCTGAGTGCCAGTAATTTGAATATTTTATTACCCGGGGTACGCATAGCAAATCTCTTAAAATGAACACATCCCGTTATTCAGGAAAGTATTTTCAGGTTTTCTTTTAGCCTGCGAATCCTGGATTCAAACTCTGCTTTCTTCTCCCTTTCCCTTAAAACTATTTCTTCCGGTGCCCTCTTAATAAATTCTTTGTTTGAAAGTCTTGCCTTTATCTCTGTCAAACTCTGTTTTATTTTTTCAAATTCCCTTTTCAGCCTTTCCTTCTCTTTTTCAATATCAATAATTCCTCTTAAAGGAATGTAGATGTCTATTCCCTTTACCACGCTGACAGCTGAAGATTCTGGTTTTTTAACATTCCTGCCTATTTCCAATTCCTCCACCCCTGCCAGCCCTTTTATGTATGAAATATGTGATTCAAGAATCCGGGCTGATTTCTCAGCCTGTGCACTTCTATAACTGAATAAAACTTTTATCTTTGCTGCCGGATGGATATTTAATTCAGAACGGATATTGCGAATGGCAAACACCACTGTCTTGATCAGGGACATATGCGAAATTGCTACATTATCAACTTCTTTTTTATTATATCTGGGCCATTCAGCACTCATTATGCTTTTAATCTGGAATTGCCCATTCTGTGAGTAATAGATTGAAACTGTCCTGTGAAGCGTTTGCCATATTTCCTCTGTTATGAAGGGAATAAAGGGATGCATCAGGCGCAGGGACTGTTCAAGCACTCTATAAAGGCACGAGATGGCTGTATGCACTTTACGAATCTCGCCCTGTTTAGCACCAATCTGAAGTTTGGCGATTTCAATATACCAGTCACAGAACTCATGCCAGAAAAACTCATAGATTCTCAGGCAGGCTTTATCAAAATCGTAATTGTTGAGGAAGAATGTAGTCTCTTTTGTTACCTGGTTAAGCCTGGAAATAATCCATCTGTCAGCCAGGGTCCCATCCGTATTATAAAAAACTGTTCCATCACTCAGGCAGGAGAGGTCCTGCATAAGTATAAACCTGCTTGCATTCCAGATCTTGTTCATAAAATTCCTGTAGCCCTGAATCCGTTCTTCAGATAGGTAGATATCCCTTCCTTTCACAGCAAGGGCTGCAAGAGTGAAACGCAGGGCATCAGTACCATATCTGTCTATTACTTCTATGGGGTCTATAACATTTCCTTTTGACTTACTCATCTTCTGCCCTTCCAGATCCCTGATCAGCGCATGGATATAAACTCTCCTGAAAGGAACTTCCTTCATAAAATGCAGGCCCATCATTATCATCCTGGCAACCCAGAAGAAAATGATATCAAAACCTGTGGAGAGAACACTTGTGGGATAAAAAACCTTCAAATCTTCAGTCTGTTCAGGCCAGCCCAGTGTTGAAAATGGCCAGAGAGCTGAACTGAACCAGGTATCCAGCACATCCTCATCCTGAGTCAGGTTATTACTGCCGCATTCCGGACATCTCTCCGGTTTTGAAAGAGATACAACAGGAGCGCAATCCCTGTTTTCGCAATACCAGACAGGAATCCTGTGTCCCCACCATATCTGCCTTGAAATACACCAGTCCCTGATATTCTCCATCCATTGAAAATATGTCTTCTTCCAGTTTTCAGGAACAAACCTCACCTTCCCTTCTTTAACCGCTTTTATTGCAGGACCTGCGAGTTCCTTCATCCTGACAAACCACTGTTTTGAAAGATATGGTTCCACATATGTCCTGCAGCGATAGCAGGAGCCTATTGAATATTTATAATTTTCAATCTTCTCAATATATCCTTCATTTTTTAAATCCTCAACAAGCACTTTTCTGCATTCAAATCTATCCATGTGATTATACCTTCCAGCATTTTCATTCATCCTGCCATCAGGACCTATAACCTTTATTGCCTGAAGGTTGTGCCGGTTTCCTATCTCAAAATCAGCAGGGTCATGTGCAGGGGTTATCTTCAGGCATCCTGTTCCAAATTTAATATCCACATAAGAATCTGCAATTATCGGGATTTTCCTGCCGCCACAGGGTGCTGGCACTAAAACCTCTCTGCCAACAAGAGCTTTGTAGCGTGAGTCATTCGGATTCACTGCAATGGCAACATCACCAAAAATGGTTTCAGGACGGGTTGTAGCAACGACTATTCCTTTAAACCTGCTGGTTTCAGGATATTGCTTTTGGGTTAAATCTCTACTGTCAGCAAAAGGATACCTGACATAATAAAGATAGCCATTGATTTCCTGGTGCTCAGATTCTAAGTCAGAGAGTGCGGTCTGACAGCGTGGACACCAGTTTATAATATAATCTCCACGATATATAAGGCCTTCGTTGAACAGGGTTATAAACACCTCCTGAACTGCCCTTGAAAGCCCTTCATCCATCGTAAAACGGAGCCTGCTCCAATCACAGGAACAGCCAAGCCTCTTCAGTTGATTTATGATTGTGTCGCCGGTCTTCTCTTTCCACTTCCATACCCTCTGAATGAATTCTTCTCTGCCCAGTTGCTGACGTGTTAATCCTTCTTTTGCAATTTCCTTTTCCACCACATTCTGGGTAGCAATCCCTGCATGGTCAGTTCCTGGAAGCCATAAAACATTATATCCTTCCATTCTTTTCCAGCGCGCCAGTATATCCTGAATGGTATTGTTAAGGGCATGGCCCATATGAAGGGAGCCGGTGACATTTGGAGGTGGAATCACCATACAGAAAGGCTCTTTTTTACTTTTATTATCAGCATAGAAATAGCTGCCTTCCACCCAGTATTTGTAAAGTCTCTCTTCAACTTCCTTCGGGTTGTATTTTGTCGATATCTCCATCTTTAACCTCTTTTTCTCCATTTTGAATTTAATCTAAAATAGCAATTCCGTGCTTCTGCAAAAATGGAAATGGTACTCTGTATTACTTATCAAATGGCAAGCATACGGTCAACAGAAGCCTTTGCCTTAACGCGTATATCCTCTGGCACCTTCACCTCATATTTCATCTCCTGCAGAGCCCGGAGGACCTTTTCAAGATTGATTCGTTTCATATTCGGGCAGATTGCAAGTTCTGATGCAGGATAAAATTTCTTTCCGGGATTTTCCTTTCTGAGCCGGTGCAACAGGCCTATTTCGGTTCCCACAATAAACTCCTGCGCCTTACTCTCCTTTGCGTATTTGCACATACCTCCTGTAGAAAGAACCTGGTCGGCAAGCGCTGTCACTGCCGGAACACATTCTGGATGCACCATAACTTCTGCCTGTGGATGCAGGGACCTCTCGCGTAAGATATCTTCAGGAAGAATCTTTATATGGGTAGGGCAATAACCATCCCAGATGATAAACTTCTTTCTTACACGCGAAGAGGTATAGTGGGCAAGGTATTTGTCCGGCACAAAAATAACCTCAGAAGAATCTATGGATTCTGCAACCTTAACTGCGTTTGTGGAAGTGCAGCAGATATAGGATTCTGCCTTTACCTCTGCACTTGTGTTCACATAACAAATTGCAGGTGCATCAGGATATTCCTTCTTCAGTGCTCGCAAGCCACCTGCATTAATCATATCAGCCATAGGACAACCTGCATTTATGTCCGGCAATAAAACAGTTTTATCGGGACATAAAATTGAGGCAGTTTCTGCCATAAAGTGGACGCCACAGAAAACAATTACCCTGGCATCAGTTGAACTCGCGGTCCGGCTGAGTTCAAGAGAATCACCAACATAATCAGCAATATCCTGGACCTCTCCAAGCTGATAATTGTGCGCCAGCAGTATTGCCTTTCTCTTTTCCTTCAGCTGCATAATTTCTTCAATCAGTCTATCCTCTATGCTGTTCACTCCATCCCCTCCCCTTTTTCCTAAAAATGGATAAAACCAGTAGCAATCCCTGCGCCGAAAACAACAAGCAATATTCCAGCCGCAATTGAAATTATCCTGAGGTACTTCTTGATTTTTGTAAATGTTCCCAGCATCCAGCCAATGAATATACTTGCCAGAAGAAACGGTATTGCCAGCCCCAGGGAATAAAAACTTAAAAGCATTATTCCCTGACCAACGGTCTCTTTTGTCCCAGCAAGTGCAAGAATGCTTGCCAGGATGGGACCCACACAGGGCGTCCACCCGATGGCAAACACAGCCCCTATAATAAAACTGCCAATTCTACCTGCAGGCCTGGACTTCAGATGAATTTTTTTTTCAAACTGAAGATATTTTATGTTAAAGACACCTGCAATCTGCAATCCAAAGACTATAACTATTATTCCTCCGAGTATTTTTATCAATCTGCGATTTTGAAAAAGGAGATTGCTGAAATAGGTTGCTGATGCACCCAGGGATATAAACACAAATGAAAAACCCAGTACAAACAGAAAGGTCTCAATAAAAACTTTTTTCAGATCTTTACCCGGTCCTTCTGTTGCGCTGCTTTTCTGCAATTCATCTACAGATATACCTGTTATGAAAGAAAGATAGACAGGAATCAGCGGAAGAATACAGGGGGTAAAGAAGGACGCTATACCTGAAACGAATGCTAAAATTAATGAAGCGGAATCCGCTATACCGTTCATTTCCTGGAACCTGCTCCAAGCAATTCTTTTATGGCCTTCTCAAATACATCCCTGGGCCTGTAGCCGATGTATTTTGTAACAATATTGCCATTCTGGTCAATGATAAAAGTGGTGGGTATACCACGTATTCCTCCGTATTTTTCTTCTGTCTTTTCATCCCCGAACACAATGATATAATTTATTCCTGTCTTTCTGGCAAAATGCCTGACAGCATTCTCCCCCCCTTCATCCAGTGAAATTCCAACTATTTCCAGCCCCTTATCTCCATACTCATTTTTGAGGGCAATGAAATCAGGAACCTCTTCCCTGCAGGGAGAACACCAGGTAGCCCAGAAATCCAGGATTATCACCTTTCCCTTTAAGGAAGAAAGGGTAAATGTGTTGCCCCCAAGTGCAGGCAATGTGAAATCAGGGGCGTTGCCCCACTGCCTTTCTTTTACAGTAGACCTGGAGGACTTCTGTGAAGATTCAGCCATAAAAACCATACCTGTAAAAAGAAAGAGCATTATACAGATTAAAACCCTTTTTGAGTGTTTGCTCACGCGACCTCCCTCTGCCCGAAGATGTTCTGCTGGAATTGGATATTATATTTTTATATACCAGCAAAATATTTTTCAAAAAAATAGCCCAGGCACAGCGATGCAACTGATATAAAAACCAGATAGATAATCAGGACTCTCGCGCCGAATTCCTTCTTTATTACAAGAATGTTTCCGTACGAAGTGATTGGTCCTGCCAGAAGCAGGACAAAACCTGCACCCCTGCTCAATCCCTGTGCAATAAATGCATGCGCAAGGGGAACGCTGGCTGTGGAACAGATATACATTATCAATCCAAAAATTAAAGCAAATAGATATCCGGAGAAGCCTAAAAGATACCTTTTCAAAAATAATCCTATAGCCGGAATAGAAACAACAAGGGCAGCCAGCACAACCCCGATGATTAACTCTGTACCTATTTCTTTTGGAATATCAATAAAACCGTATGAAAACACTGAAACAAATCTCTGCCATATACCCCTTTGATGATGCAGATGAGCTTTATGCTCACCCTCTGCACACATCGGGCATTTCTCTTCAATACCTTCTATCTCAGGATATGTAATCCGGTTGCCAATGATTCCTATGGCCAGGCCCATCAAAATCACACTCAGGCAGAGGTAAAGAGTGAATGCAGGTCCTAACAGGCGCCAGGTGACAAGTATTGCTGTAACTGAAGTGGCAGGGGTAGCAATAAGAAATGCGAGTATCGGTCCCAGCGGAACACCCTTCCTGCGAAAGGCAACAGCAATTGGCAGGGAACCAAAACAGCAAACAGGAAGTATTATTCCCAGTATTGTCACATATAAAATTGGTAAAAGGCTCTTCTGTGTAAGATACCTTTCAACCAAATTCTGTGGAAGAAATTCATGGATAATCCCGCTCAGGAAAAATCCAAGTGCTATACTTGGTCCAATTTCAATACCGTAATGCAACAGGTGCTGAAGAAAATATTCCATCATTTCCTCCTGTAGATGGGAGACATTTCTCTCAATCTTTTAATAATTTTTGGTAGCACTTTTAATACATATTCCACTTCATCCATGGTTGTGTATCTGCCCAGTGTAAATCTCAAGCCTGTGCGCGCAATCTCAGGTGGAAGTCCTGTTGCCAGAAGTACATGGGATGGCTCAAGACTTGCAGAACTGCATGCAGAACCTGTGGATGCAGCTATACCTGCAAGGTCCAGGTTTAATAAAACCGATTCTCCCTCCACATATTCAATGCTCACATTTACATTGTTTGGCAGGCGATTCACAGGATGTCCGTTCAGTCTCGTTCGTTCTATATTCTCAAGTATACCACTGATCAACCTGTCTCTCAGAACTCTCAATTTCTCTGCCTCGTCGGACATTTCTCTTTTTGCAATTTCTGCAGCTTTTCCAAATCCTACAATTCCTGGAACATTTTCAGTACTGGCGCGCCTGTTATGTTCCTGCTCTCCACCATGGATAAAGGAAACCATCCTTGTGCCTTTTCGAATATAGAGTGCACCTACTCCCTTTGGTCCATACAATTTATGCGCGGACATAGAGAGCAAATCTACCTGCAACTCATTTATATCTACAGGTATGTGCCCTGCGGTCTGAACGGCATCTGTATGAAAATAAACTCCTTTCTCGCGACAGATTTTTCCTATCTCAGCAATCGGCTCTATAGTTCCAATTTCATTATTGGCATGCATAATGGAAACAAGAATTGTTTTATCAGTAATTGCTTTTCTGACATTCTCAGGATCCACCAGTCCATATTTATCCACCTGCAGATATGTAATTTCAAAACCCTGTGTCTCAAGAAACTTGCAGGGTTCAATAACAGCGTGGTGCTCAATTGCAGAGGTTATGATATGATTGCCAGACCTGCCCCTGGATATACCCTGCACACTGGCATAAGCAATGCCTTTTATTGCAAAGTTATTTGCCTCTGTCCCGCTACCGGTGAAAACAATTTCTTCACTCTTTGCACCTATGAGTGCTGCAACCCTGTCTCTTGCCTGCTCAACTGCTTCCTTTGCCTCCCTCCCAAATGAGTGGATGCTTGAGGGATTGCCAAATACATCGGTGAAATAAGGCTGCATTGCCTTCACAACCTCAGGATGCACGGGTGTGGTTGCAGCATAATCCATATAAATTCTTCTATCCATACCTGACTTTTTCATATTTCCTCTGAACATCAGTGTCTTGAATGGCACCGCTGCAGAACTTCGTTCATACTGCCAGTCCTGTAGCCTTCCAGATCCACTGTTATGTATGTATAACCCAGTCTTTTTAATTTCCTTACAACCATCGATGAATGGTTAACAAGGAGAGGTATCTTACTCTTTTCCACTTCAATCCGCGCGGTATTGCCATAGTGCCTCACCCTTACCTGCCTGAAACCAAGCGCATGGAGATATTCCTCAGCTTTATTAACCATTTTAAGCTCAGCCCTGTTTAAGGAAGAACCATATGGAAATCGTGAGGCGAGGCAGGCAAGCGATGGCTTATCCCAGGTAGGCAATCCCATCTTCTTTGAAAGAACACGTATATCCTTCTTGGTCAGCCCTGCTTCTGCCAGCGGACTTCTTATCCCAAATTCCTGCTTCGCCCTGTCTCCAGGACGGAAATCTTTTCTATCGTCATAATTTGAACCATCCAGGATAAACCTTATTCTGTTTTTTTCTGCAATCTCCTTTAATCTTGAAAATAGTTCTTTCTTGCAGAAATAGCATCTATTCAGGGGATTGGAAAAGAATTCTGGATTTGAAAGTTCATCTGTAGTGATGGTAATATGCCTTATCCCCAGGTTCCTCGCCATATCCCTTGCGGCTTTTATTTCTTTCTGTGGATATGTGGGAGAGCTGGCGGTGATTGCCAGGACATTTTCCCCCATTACCTCCCCTGCCACTTTCAGAAGCAGTGTACTGTCAACCCCGCCAGAGTAAGCAACTATGGCATTTTCCATTTTTGACAGAATATTTTTTAGTTTATTGAATTTCTGGCTGAGGTTCAAAAATGCACCTCCATTGCCCTTACAGGACAGGCCCTGATACACAATTCGCAGGCAATGCATTTATTATCATAGAAATGAACCTTCCTGGTGAGATTGTCCAGCACAAGCGCTCCAACCGGACATATAGTTACACAGGCGCCGCAGTGAGTACACCTTGACTCATTGCGAATCACATCCTGGCTCAGGGGCTGAACCGTAACACCTGCCCTTTTTAAATATTCTACACCCTTTTCATAATCTTTCTCATCTCCGCTCAGTTCAAGAACAAGCAGACCTTCTTCCCTGGGTGTGACATATGCCTTCAGTATATTGAAATCCAGATTATAATGCCTTACAAGATTGCACACAATGGGCTGGTCCACCAGTCTGTGCGGAAATTTCAAAACAATCCTTTTTGATATCATTTCCCTCTCCCTAAAATAGTGTCAGCTCTATTTTTTCTGAAAAATATTCCGGTCAATTTCCCCATTATAAGAGATTTTTGGAAGAATGGAATGAGACAGCAATGCTGATATAAAAGCCTTCAGCAGGTCCACAGGAATAAAAGGCAGTATTCCCATTGTGAAAGCCTGCCTAAAGCCAAGCCTTAATAAAAGGGATAGATGCAGTGCACCAGAAAGGTAGATAATCCAGGTGGCAACTATCATTGAAACAACCTGAGGGATGAAGAAACGATTTCTAATTTTTCTATCAACTGTATATCCGAGATAGAAACCCGCAAAGATAAACCCTACAAGATATCCTGCAGTTGGCATTGAAAGGAACTGAAGGATTGAAATGCCTTTCCATCCAGCAAACCAAGGAATACCACACAATCCCAGGACAACATAAAATATCTGGCTCACCCCTCCATAAACCCTGCCCAGATAGATGCTTCCAAGAAAAACACCCAAAACCTGTCCGGTTACTGGAACAGGGGTAAAAGGAAGAGCAATCCTGATTCCTGCCAGTAGCCCTGTCAGGCCTGCAAATCCCAGACTCAGAAATAATTTTGAAACAGTTCCCTGTCTTTCCCTCCATGCAAAAATTTCATATCGCAGACTCATTGCCTTACCATTCATTGACGCCTCCATATCTCAGAACTCTTTTAGATTAATCATATAATTATACCATATTTTAAAGAAAAAGTCAAAAAGCAGAAGAACTTCTGGATGGAGACATTGTCTGAAACAGAATAAAAATAACCCCCGTGAGATTCAGGAATGCAACTAAAAAACAGGTATTCTGTATTCCCAGCACAGGTACAAGCACTGTTCCACAAATTGATGCACCTGTGAATCCACCCAGGTGGTCAGCCCAGTCCAGAAGCCCTGCTGTCCTGCCAGTATCCTGTGCTGTTTCCTGATAAAGGGATACGCCGACTGGAAATTCCACCCCTGTCAGGAATCCTGCAAAGAAAATCAGGAGTATAAAAACTATCTGAGAAAGATCTAATCGCATATCGGGAAGGTTCTTTAATATAAAAGGAAGGGCAACTGCCAGACAGACAATTGCAATCTCCACACCCAGAAGCATATCTGTTTGAATTTTCCTGATTTTCATGGATTTAACCATTGCTAAACCACCCAGGCCAAGCCCGGCCATAAATACTGCTATAAGAAGCCCTATCATCTGGTATAAATAGCCGTAGAAGTTCTGAAAGGCAAATATGAAAATGGTCTCAAACCCCATTGCTGCAAACCCGCAGGAAAAAGTTGCAAAAAGAGTATTAAATTTTTGCTGTTCTAAAACGCTTCTTCTTTTTTTATACAGATATGCTATTCGTAAAATGATAAAACTCAGGAGTATTATAATTGCCCATTTCATCCTGAAGCCCTCAGCGAGTTTTTTAAAAAATGGACCTAAATGTGAACCGGAATATGCATCCCAGAGCAGAAGCGCATAAAAATAGGAGATTGGTTTGAGGTCAGTATTGACCCTGGAACCATGCCATTTTTTAACAGAATTATAGATAAATTCTCTCCTTTCAGGAGGAAAAAAATACTGGAAATGTGCAGTGGTAAAGTAAGGAGTTTTCACCTCCCTTCTTTTATACCTTTCCTCCAGAATCCTGTACTCATCCGTAGCTATGCCAGGCTTCATGGCGCAGAAAAAATAATTTGTATAGCCCGGACTTACCCTGACATCTTTGAATATCCTGCACAGGGTATTGTAGATTGAGCTGAAATAGTTTCCCACCTGCCATGTAATGGCATCTGCGGTATGTGCACCGAAACAGACAAAAATTCCGTCAGACTTGAGAATCTTTTTTACTTCCTGGAAAAATTCCAGGGTATAATACCTGTTCAGCATTGCTGTGGATGGCAGAGGAAGATTGACAAATACAAGATCATATTTTTTTGCACAATTTTTCACATAATATCTTGCGTCAGAATAAAATAAATTCAACTTCGGATTGTGAAGTGCATCCATATCCGGCCCGGGTAAAAATCTGGCACAGACCTCAATCAGTTTGCTGTCCAGTACCACATAGTCAATTGAATCAACAGGATGGAGAAGCATATACCTGAGCACCCCTACCGGAGATTCGCCTAAAACAAGGATATCCTCTGGAGCAGGATGCTGGAATAGAAGATAGTTAGCAAGGGGGGCGTCTTCATAATCATTTGGAAAGGAAAACAGAAAATTCCCGTTTCCAAACAGGCTGTATTGATTCAGCTGTCTGCCCAGTGCCAGATTCTGGTATTTTGAATCAATGGTTTCAACTAACTCTATGTCTTTGTTCAGGGACTGCCATCTTTTTAAAACAGTATACCTGTCAAGTGGAGCGGCTACAATAAAAAGATAGAAAGAAATGAGGATGCCTGCTGAAATAAAAATTATCCTTCCAGTCCTGGAAAACCCCTTCAGAAAAAGAATGCCTGCACCAGCAGTAACAAGTACGAATACCACTCCAAGTACCAGGTAGACCTGATAGTGCAGGGCAAAATAAAAAGTGAAAAGTATGCCCCCTGTAAGGAAACCAATGGACTCTGCAATGTAAAGCCTTGAAATTTTGGGAGCAACGTTTTCCTTTTCTTCGCCGGCATATATCCTGCAGCCAACGGGAAATGTAAAACCTGTTATGAAACAGTATGGAAATAACACCATCATAGTAAAAATGACCAACTGCAGGAATGGAATATACTGGCCTGAAGGGACCGAGAGTATACTGCGTGCAATCCTTATTAAATAGACCTGTATAAATGGAAAGGATGCACCTGCAAGCACAAGGGATATAAAAACAGAATGCAGACGCCTGATTTTTGAAGTTACGAGAGCACCGACATAAGCCCCGGCCGAAACCCAGAGTAGCCATATTCCAAGAACAGCGCCCAGCACAAGTTCGTTCCCGTAAAAAACATTCAAAAATTCCCTTATCGATATGGACTGAACCAGGACGGACGCAACGCCTGAAACAAAATACATCAAAATCCAGTTCACTGTTTTTGCCTCACAATAAAAAATTAGCCTCTTTTTTGTTTACCTGAGCAATATCTGCAGGCCCCATATCACAAGCAATACACCGCATGCACGGCTTATAATATTTGAAAGCGTATGGAATTTTTTAAGATAAGAAGTGGTTGCACCGGCAAGGGTTCCAAGCAGGAGCACCGGTGAAAGAATTGTGCCCAGGCCAAATACAGAACCATACAGAAATCCTTCAATGCCACTTTTAGCCTGAAGGATTATAAATGTAAGGATACCCGCCAAAGGAGCACAGGGTGAAAAGCCGACCAGGAGCCCCAGCAAAATTATACCCCTCATTCCTCTTTCAATTATATGTTTCCTCAGGAGATTGCAGAGGGGAATTTCAAAATCTTTTCCAGCTGTTATCAATACTCCCAGCAATATAATTACAATTGCTCCAGATGCTGTAATATAATAAGAAATCTTCTGTGTATAAAATGTATTGAGCAGGAGTTTTGCTGCATATCCTGCCAGAAAACCGAGAATCGCATAGGCAATGAGACGAGAAACTGAAAATGCCAGGCTGGCGAAAAATCCATTTTTCCATCCCTTTTCTGTGCCTATAATATATGGAAGAAGAACAGGCAGGCATATGCCCAGACAGGGACCCCATCCAAGCATCAATCCTGTAATGAATAACTTCTCTGCTGCACTCATTACTTCCAGACTCCAGGGATTTTTTCCCCGCAGAATTTACACCTTCCATTTACTATGTTATTCTGTAAAATATTATAACCAAGCCTGTCAATAAGTAGCCTTTTACATTTAGGACAGTATGTATCTTCCCCGGGATGTCCGGGCACATTTCCAATATAAGCATAATGAATGCCCTCAGCCCGCGCAATTTCTACCGCCTTTTCCAGTGTTTCTACAGGTGTGGGTGGAAGATTTGTCAGCTTATAAAGGGGGTAGAAACGGGAAAAATGCACCGGGACATCAGGACCTAAGTTTTTCACAATCCAGGCGCACATTTCCTTTATCATTTTTGGGTCGTCGTTTTTTGTAGGTATTATCAGATTTGTAATCTCAAGCCATACACCACCCTTTTTAAGTGTCTTCAATGTCTCAAGTACCGGGGCAAGTGTCGCAGAAGACATTTCCTGATAGAAATCTTCGCTGAAACCCTTCAGGTCTACATTTGCTGCATCCATATATTCCATAAGTTCGCGCAGGGGTTTCTCGTTTATATACCCGTTTGAATGGTAGACATTCCTTATCCCGAGTTTTTTTGCCTCTTTTGCACAGGCAAGCATATACTCATAGAAATTTGTGGGCTCACTATAGGTATATGCAATGGTGGCGCACCCCGCCTTTTTTGCAAGCATTGCTATTGCCTCAGGGGGAAGATAAAAATTCATAGCCTCTTTTGGGCTTATCTGCGATATCTGCCAGTTCTGACAGAAGATGCACCTTAAGTTACAACCTGCAGTGGCAATGGAAAATGAACTTGTCTTTGGAAGGAAGTGAAAAAATGGTTTTTTCTCAATTGGGTCAATGTGAACAGCAGTGGGATTGGAAAAGGCATTAGTGTATAATATCCCGTTTATATTTTCCCGTACCCTGCAGAATCCAGTGCTTCCAGGGGGAAGGGTGCACTTTCTGGGACAGAGCAGGCATTGCACATATTTATCAGGAAGTTTTTCATAGAACATAGCCTCGCGCGGATAAACCTTGCCCTGCTCCTGCTTTAATAAATCTTCTGAGCGGGATAATCCAGGTGCACTGATCCATAATAAAATTAAGGCAGAATAGACAACAATTGTTTTAATATTTTTTTTCAGTTCTTTATTCACTTCGTTGCCTCTTTTAAAAGTAGCCCGTTCCTTTTTAATCTTTCTCTCCCGTCCATTTCCTTATAAAAGTTGCAATTATATTGCCAGCAATATATAAAACAATACCTGTACCTGCTATCCATAGCCAGTCGTGCAACCCCAGCGGCACTGTTTTGAAAATTTTATTTAATGCCGGAACATATACAACAATACCCTGCAGAACAAGCGAAATAATTACCGCAAGAATCAGGTATATGTTGGAAAAGGCAGCTGTTTTATACTGGGAGCGAATCATTGCCAATCTTACTATTTCAAAGAACACCATGCCCGTGAAAGCCATTGTCCTGGCTTCATTCACTCCGGAAAACTTCATGCCCTGGTGAAACAGCAAAAGCGTACCTGCACAGACCAGTATTCCTGTTGCAAGGATATTCATACTCATATTTCTGGAGATTATTTTTTCATCTGGCTTACGGGGTGAACGTTGCATAATGTTTTTTTCAGAGGGCTCCAGACTCAACGCAAGTGCAGGAAGACCATCTGTAATAAGGTTCATCCAGAGAATCTGGACTGCTGTAAGGGGGGCTATTATCACACCCCCATCCTTAAATCCGATAACCATTGCCACAAACAGAACCAGCACCTCGCCCGCGTTGCAGGAAAGAAGATAGTTTACAAATTTTTTAATATTGTCATAGATAATCCTGCCTTCCTCTATTGCATTGACAATTGAAGCAAAATTGTCATCAGTCAGAACCATTCCCGAGGATTCCCTCGCAACATCTGTGCCGGTAAGGCCCATTGCAACACCTATATCAGATTTTTTCAGTGCAGGTGCATCGTTGACACCATCCCCTGTCATAGCCACAATGTGCCCCTTTCTCTTCAGGGCTTCTACAATCTTTATTTTGTGCTCCGGATTTACCCTTGCATAAATAGAAACATCCTCCACAATTTTATCCAGGTCAATCCCGGCATCTATTTCCCTGCCGGTTAAAGCCCTTCCCTCAAGTCCTATCTCCTTTGCTATTGCCTGGGCTGTCAGGAGAAAATCTCCTGTAATCATAATAACCTTTATCCCTGCATCCCTGCATTTTTTTATTGCCTCAATTGCCTCCGGCCTGGGAGGGTCTATCATTGCCTGCAAGCCCGCAAAAATAAGGTCCTTTTCAATTTCTTCCGGGTTTTTTGTTTCTTTTTCCAGTTTCCTCCAGGCAAAAGCCAGCACCCTCAGTGCTTCACCTGCAAGTTCAAGGTTCTTCTCAAGAATATTCTCATAGTCATCTTCTGTCAGTTCCCTTATCTGTCCCTCTTCTCTTATGTACCTGCACTTCTCAAGAACTGCCTCCACCGCGCCCTTTGTATAGACAATCTTTTCTCCATTGACGCTGTGGATTGTAGTCATCATCTTGCGGATACTATCAAAACCTATTTCTCCTACACGAGGGTATAAATTATTCAACTCAAGGTCGTTCAAGCCTGCCTTGCGCGCAGCCACAAGCAAGGCTCCTTCAGTAGGGTCTCCTATTAAGTTTTCACCCTCTAAAATTGCGTTGTTGTTAAGGGCACCAATCCTGAGTAAAAGTTTCAGTTCCTCCGGGAACCGGTCAATCTTTTTACCGTCCTTAAGAAATTCTCCTGCAGGAGAATATCCTGAACCTTCAACCTCTATGAGTTTGTTATTGCAGTAGATTTTCTTCACTGTGATTTCATTGGAGGTGAGGGTTCCGGTTTTATCCGTGCATATCACTGTTGCACATCCCAGGGTTTCAACCAGCGGAAGGCGTCTGATTAAGGCATGACGCTTTATCATCCTCTGCACCCCTATTGCAAGACTTAAAGTCACCACTGCAGGTAAGCTTTCGGGAATTGCAGCCACAGCAAGGCTCACACCAACGATAATCATCTCAAAGATTTCCCCGCCCCGCAAGATTCCGGTAAGGGCTACAAAGACACATATAAAAATAATTGCCCATCCCAGCCTTTTAGCCAGTATCTCCAGTTTCTTCTGAAGTGGTGTGGGTTCCATTTCAACTTCCTGAATTAACCCGGCAATCTTTCCCAACTGGGTTGACATTCCTGTTTTTGTAATAACTGCCTTTCCATGTCCTGCTGCGACAATGGTCCCGGAGAAAAGCATATTTTTCCTGTCAGCAAGAGGGGTGTCAGGCTCAACTGCCTGCACCATCTTGGAAACTGGCATGGACTCTCCTGTCAATGCAGATTCCTGTATCTGCAGGTTAATCTCACTCAATATCCTTGCATCCGCAGGTATTTTTTCTCCTGTATCAACAAGGATTATGTCTCCGGGGACAAGTTCTCTTGCAGGAATTTCTTTTACATAATTATCCCGCACTACGCGCGCCTTCAGCCCCGAGAGTTTCTTGAGTGCCTGGATGGATTTTTCAGCTTTGAACTCCTGAATAAAACCAAGCACTGCATTCATAACTAAAACAACAAAAATAACTGTACTGTCAAGCCACTCTCCCAGAAGCATTGAAACAGCCATTGCTGCTATAAGTATATATATAAGGAAATTATTGAACTGGGAAAAGAACAATTTGAGCACTGAAGTTTTCTTCTTTTCCTTCAATTCATTGGGTCCGAACTGAGCCAGCCTCTTTGCAGCCTCTTCCTCTGAAAGCCCTGTCAATCCGGTTTTCAATCTTTCCAGGACCGATTCCACAGGAAGGCTGTGCTCATTTTCAATATTTAAGTCCTTATCTTCTGCCATTTTAATACCTTTTAAGTTAAGGTAGCCTGTCCTTTTTTCTACTCAACCGGCCTTTCCTTCAAGGGCTTGAAGGTTAAACCTGAGTCAGGACCAGGAATTGGCGCAACGGGCTCGGTCAGAAGGAATTTGCCACTTTTAATCCATTCCTTCAGAATACCTGCAATTTCCTGTGCCCTGGAATAACTGGATAGAGGAGAAGTGGGAACTTCTTTACCCATAACGATAATTTTTCCACTTTTCAGCTGGGCATAGTTTACTTCAGCAATACTCTCAGGAATTAGATTGGGATAGGCATTGCTGTAGTCCACAACCTGTGTCCATATGTCCTCATCCCTGACAGCAGTATACTGAGCAATCTCTTCATTTAAAACAGGAATGGGAATACCGATACCAACTGTCAGTGTCGCACCATATCCCAGCATACTTGTTCCAACCAGCCACTCCGGTTTCATCTGTTTTAAATCTCCAATGACTGCAAGTGTCCCTGCACCCGCACAGGGCACACCATTCTCCTTTCTCTTTGCAGTCGGATTGTGTTGTGTTCCCTGCCAGGCAACATAGCCAACTCCTCCTCCAAGGAATATTTTTGTACCAATTCCTATTGTCTTATAAAGAGGGTCATTGAGAAGCGGTGAGAGCTGACCAGCGCTGCAGTAATTGGCATTGCCAAGTCTGGGCTTTAACACACCCATATAGGTATAGATAATCCTGTCTGAAAGATTTACTGCCACATTGTAATTTTGATAGCAATTTCTCGGATTAAAAAGCACTGCCTCATTTACATCCTTTATATTTATCCAGGTCTCAAGTCTCTTCCTTGGATAACAATCTGTACCATATGCAGTGGCAACCAGTTTGATATCTTTTCCTGCAACAAATTCTTCAATCACATGTCCCCCGCCATATCTAAACTCACCTGGATGAACTTTGTTGCGGGGGTCCTCATCAGGAACAGCAGTGCAGCCAAGATAGATGTCCACTGCAGCAAATCCGCAGTATGCAGGGACCTCGTTCAGATAGCACTCTCCACCACCGAGTTTTATCCGCGGCTTTGAATGTCCGAGATTGATATACATTCCACTTGAGCACATTGGACCGAATGTTCCTGTGGTTACCACATCCACTTCCTGTGCTGCCTTTTTTACACCCCTTTCCCTGACAACCTCAATCATCTCTTCAGCTGTCACCACCACTGCCTCGCCCCTTTTTATCCGCTCATTGATTTCTGCAATTGTTTTTGCCATTCGACCCTCCTTTCACTGGAACAAGGGTGTAGATAGATATCGTTCTCCTGTATCAGGAAAAATAACCACTATCATTTTCCCTCTGTTCTCTTTTCTTTTCGCAACTGTAATTGCAGCATAGGCTGCTGCCCCTGAGGAGATACCTGCGAGAATACCCTCTTCTCTGATAAGCCTGCGCGCCATCCCAAAAGCCTGGTCATTGCTAACCTGTATTATTTCATCAATAATTTCTCTATTTAAAACTTCCGGTACGAAACCCGCGCCGATTCCCTGTATCTTGTGTGGCCCTGGTTTTCCCCCTGAAAGAACAGAAGAATCCTCTGGCTCCACTGCAATCGCCTTGAATGAAGGCTTGTGTTTCTTAATTACTTCTGCTATTCCTGTAATTGTCCCGCCAGTTCCCACCCCTGCAACAAGAATATCTACCCTGCCATCAGTGTCTTCCCATATCTCCAGGGCAGTTGTTTTCCTGTGAATCTCTGGATTTGCAGGGTTCTTGAACTGCTGTGGCATAAAATATTTCGGGTTTTCTTTTGCAAGTTCTTCAGCCTTTCTTACAGCACCTCCCATTCCTTCCTCTCCAGGGGTAAGAATCAACTCAGCACCGAATGCCTTCAAAAGGGCACGCCTTTCAACACTCATTGTCTCAGGCATTGTGAGTACAAGCCTGTATCCTTTAACAGCACAGACAAAAGCGAGTGCAATACCTGTATTTCCGGAGGTGGGTTCAAGTATGATTGTATCCTTATTTATTTTTCCTTCCCTTTCTGCAGATTCAATCATGCTCAGGCCAATCCTGTCCTTTACGCTGGAACAGGGATTATAAAACTCAAGCTTTGCCACAACCTCAGCCAAACATCCCTTTGTTATTCTATTCAATCTTACCAGTGGTGTCCTGCCAATAAGTTCTGTTACATCCCGGGCAATCTTCACATCTCCTCCATTTATATGCTATAAAAATATGACTTGTGCTCGCTCTTGCTCACCTGGCGCCTGACCAGATCTTCAAGCGTTATGGAATACAGCACTTGGTCAATAGAGTGCTTTATCAGGTTCCAGACATCCCTTGTAGCACAGAATTTAGACCGGTTACAGAGTGCAGAATTATCAACGCAATCCACAGGTGCAAGGGAGCCTTCAAGCACATAAATAATCTGGTTCAATCTTATTTCTGCAGGTGGCTTTGCCAGAACATATCCACCCCTTGCACCCCTTAAGCTTTTAACCAGACCAGCGGTTTTAAGCAGAGCAAGCAGGTGTTCAAGGTATTTTTCAGAAATTTCCTGGCTCCTTGCTATATCCTTAACTGAAAGTGGGCTCCTGCCATAATTGATAGCAAGTTCAAGCATTGCCCTTGTGCCATAACGGGCTTTTGTAGAAAGCTTCATAACCCTGCCTTCACATTTAAATTATACTATTCCTATAGGAATGGTAATATTATATCATATTCTTTGCGATTTGTCAAGTCCATCTGCATTTTTTATAAAATTTCATTGCAAGTCAGGATAAAACAAAAAAACCGTGCTAAAGAGTAGCACGGCAAAATCGGTCAAAAATTGTTAAGAACCTGCATATTTATAATGGGCAGCACAGGTGCCTTCTGAGGAAACCATACAGGGACCAATGGGATTTTGCGGGGTGCAGGCAGTCCTGAACAGCGGGCAGTCCGTCGGAATCTTTACCCCTCGCAAGATTTCTCCGCAGATACACTTTTTATTCTCTCTTGAGCACTCAGCCTTAATCCTGATGGAGGGCTCTGCATCAAATCCAGAATATTTTTCCCTGATTTTCAGCCCACTCTCTGGAATATTTCCCATTCCTCTCCACATAGATTCAGTAACCTCAAAAACTTCCCTGATCAAATCCAGTGCTTTTGGATTGCCTTCAGGCTTCACAACGCGTGTATATTGAATCTCAACCTCTGCCTTTTTCCTGTTCACTATTTGCTGCACAAGCATATAAATTGCCTGCAATATATCCAGAGGCTCAAATCCTGCAATCACACAGGGAAGGTTGTGGTCCCGAGCAATAAACTCGTACGGCTTTACGCCTATAATAGTGCTCACATGTCCCGGACATATAAACCCGTCTATATGCAGCTCTTTACTTTCAACCAGTGCCTTCATAGCAGGCGGAATAAGTTTATGGCCTGAGAATACAAAGAAATTATTTATTTTCCTCTCTCTGGCAGTTAAAATTGTTGCAGCAAGGGTTGGGGCAGTGGTTTCAAAACCCACACCCAGGAATATTACCTTTTTATCCGGGTTGGAGCGGGCAATCTCCAGTGCATCCATGGCAGAATAAACTACTTCTATCCTTCCGCCACGGCTTCTCTCTTTTTCCAGGCTTGAACTTGAACCGGGCACCCTGAGCATATCTCCAAAGGTTACAACAATCAGGTCCTTCCTTCTTGTGCAAGCAATTGCTTTATCCAGATAATCATTTGGAGTGACACAAACAGGACAGCCAGGACCTGAAAGAAGACAGATTTTTTCAGGAAGAATCTGTCGTATACCTGAGCGGAATATGGCAACAGTATGGGTCCCGCATACCTCCATCAGGGTGATTTTCCCTGGATACTTCCTGACCGTTTCTGCAATCTTCTGTGCAAGACCCCTGGCAATTTTTAAGTTGGAATATTCATTCAGATATTTCATTTTATAGAAGAAATCTCCTTCAATAGAGATAGTGTCTCCCTTGCTTCTTTTTCGTCCAGTTTCTGAATTGCAAAGCCCGCATGCACAATTACATAGTCGCCTATTTTCAGTTCTTCAATTAATTGTATATTTATTTCCCGGGCAACACCACCCACCTCTGCTATACCTGTGCTCCCTTTAATCTCAATAATCTTCATCGGTATGGCAAGGCACATTCATTTCTCCATTTTGTTCAAGATTTTAATTAATTCACTTATTGAAGACTTTACTTCGCTGCTTATTCCAGCACCCATTTCAACAGTTCTGGGTTGGATTGCAAGAAGGAAAATCCGGGCATTTGTCTGCCGTCCGACATAACCCATAAATATAGCCGGTGAAAGCGTATGAGTGGTAAAACCAGCTTTACTGATCTCATCTGATTCAAAAATCCTTATCTCGCCCGGCTTCCCCCCAAAATCACAGGCGTCCACAACCATAACTACCTCAGGTCCTGCCTGGATGATGGGCTCAACATAGTTTTCAGGAACCTCGCCCGCATCAATTAAAACAGGAGGGCTTCCGGTTCTCTGACTCTGGCCATAAATCCTGGACAGTTCCTGAATAAAAAAGGGGCCGGCACCGTCATCTCCCTTCAGCGGATTGCCGACCCCCACAATTACCAATCTTCCTTTTAATCTCTTTAGTATTGCGCTGTGAACTGAAGTGCTGCTTTTTATTATTTTATCTCTCCCCATTCTTCCCTGATAACTGTTTGCCTTCGGCATCTGGCGCACAGGATACGCATCAAATTTGCCCTCCTGTGGGGAATTTCTTCTTTCTTACCCGGTCCTTCAATCAAACCCATTTCTTCCTGGCTGACGAGTATAAAATTGGGGTTTGAATAGGCAAGTGGTCCAAGCTTTTTTACAAGATATCGCAGGTGCTCAATAGTGGTGACCACTTCTCCACAGCATTCGCAGAACACAAGATTTTTCTCTACACTTGTAATCTGTTTATCCCTGTCCTTCAGGAATGCCAGGTCATACTCCTGCGTGAGTTTAATACCCTTTTTTGTCAGGCAGTTTGCCTGGCACTGGCCACAGAAGATGCATATATCATAGTGATGGATGATCTGGCGTTTTCCGGTTTTGAGATCATCAACCAATTCAAGTGCCTTTGCAGGACAGACCTCAACGCAGGCTCCACACCCGACACACTCCTTATCGTCAAATTCTACCTTTCCCCTGTAGGCAGGGGCTGCAGGAGAAGGAACAAAAGGAAATTTTGTGGTATAAGGACCCTTTATAAGTGCCTTTATTGCCTCACCCAGTTCTCTTATCTTTGGCTTCTTCATTTTTATTTATTCCTGTCTTCTTCGTATTTATCGCAGACGCTTTTCTCCCACAACTTCACCCCTGAGATATGCGCTCCCCTTGCAAGGGCATGTGCAGCAGTGGGAGAAGCAAGAACAATAAAGAAGATGCAAATCAGTGCCTTTATTCCCATAGCTGTAAAACCGCCGCTAAAGAAAAATACTCCCAGGAGTATCATCCAGGTCCCCAGGGTAACAGACTTTGTGGACGCCTGAAGACGATTATACACATCCGGCAATCTCACCAGCCCTATACATCCAAACAGATCAAATGCTACACCAATAACCAGCAAAACCATTCCTATGCTATTCATCAAAGTGCTTCCCTTCCAGGTATTTTGCAAGCGTAATTGTTCCGATAAATCCAAGCAATGCCCATATCAGAGCAATGTTCATATACCAGTCCTGCTTTGTCTTCAGAGAAAAGAAGGCACAGAAACCTACCACAAGGATTCCCAGGATATCTGTTGCCACAGCCCTGTCCGCAGCAGTTGGACCCCTGGCAATCCTGTAAAGACACAGGAAACAACATATTCCAAGAATTGCAAGTAAATAAATCATGCGAATCTCCTCATCAGGGATACATCCCGTTTTTGCATCACTTTCTTGAAGAAAAAGTAGATTCCCTATTCGTAGATGTGTTTCAGGAAATATTCAAAATGTGCAACAATCTTCCTGCTTGCCTCTTCTATGTCTGTTGTTTTCACATTAATCCAGTGAATGTAAAGGTAGCCGTCATCTGTTATATCAACTGACATCGTACCCGGAGTAAGCGTGATGGAATTTGCCAGAAAGGTTCTTGCTACGTCAGATTTTAAACTTGTCTTTACCTTCACTATCCCTGGATTTATTGGCATTTTTGGATGGAGCACGCGATACATAACATCCAGGTTTGCCATAATTACATACCAGAAGAATACCGGAATATAATACAGCATCCACAGGTATCTTGTAATCTTACCGAATTTCTGCGGATGTTCAGTAAAGATATCTCCTGTAAAAAGTGCTATGGCTAAAGTGAGGATAAAGCCAACTATCAGGTCCTGATAGTTAAATGTCCAGGTCAAAAGAATCCACAGTGGAAATAAAATCAGAAACAATACAAACTTACTCATTTCTCAAACTCCGTATTCTGTCAATAATTAGGGCGGGTGCCACTACTTGGGCAAAACTGTCAGGGCATAATTGGTTCCGTTAACCAGAACTTCTTTTGCCGGCTCAATTATCGTCCTTATAAACCAGGGATAATTTATGCCTTTCAGGATGCCGAATGCATCCAGCCCTATGACCAGGCACAGTGCTGCAAGCACAATCAGGGAAATGCACATTGATACAGGAACTTCCTTAATATGAGAAAGGCTTTCTTTTATTTTTCCAAAAAATGCGTATCGCTGAACCTTCAAGAAATATGCAAGTGTTAAAACACTCACGAGTACTGCAATAATTGCATAGGTGAGTCTGCCTGCCTGCACTGCTGCAATTATAATCAATAGCTTGCTCCAGAAGCCATTAAATGGAGGTATCCCGGAAATAGAAAGGGTACCAACTGTGGAGGTAATTCCTGTAACAGGCATCCTCTCAGAAAGACCACCCATCTTGGATAAGTCACGCGTCTCAGTGGCGTATTCCACTGCCCCTGAATTCAGGAACATAAGCGCCTTGAATATAGCATGGTTTGCAAGATGAAAAAGTGCTGCAATATACCCCAGGGGAGTGCCAAGCCCGAATGCAAACATTATGTATCCAACCTGGCTTATAGTTGAATATGCAAGCAGGCGTTTGTAGTCCTGCTGGCCCAGTGCAAGCAGACCTCCTGCAACCATTGAGATTGTACCTAAAACAAGCAGTATGTTCCATACCCTGCTGATATTTGTTACCCCGATAACATTTGCCAGAATTCTCATACCCACATATATTCCAAGGGTTTTAACAAACACTCCTGACAGCATTGCGGAGACAGGTGCAGGAGCACTGGGATGCGCGTCAGGAAGCCAGGCATGGAATGGGACAAGTGCTGCCTTTGTTGCAAAACCTGCAATCAGCAGGGAAACAGTAAATAAAAGACCTGGGCTGAATTCTCTGCCTGCAAGCAGTTGAGAAAGATGAGCCATATTAAGGGTTCCTGTCATTCCATAGAAAAGTGCAATTCCAAAAAGGAGTAAAACCGAGGTTACAGAACTTATTACATTATATTTAAATGAAGCCTCCAGCTCCTCGTCTTCTGTTCCGAATGCAACAAGGACAAATGAGGCAATAGATGCAATCTCAAAGAATACAAACATATTGAATATGTCGCCTGTGAGAATCACGCCATTTAAACCTGTGAGCATAAGCATAAACATCGCATAGAACTTTGCCTTTGCAGTAAACCTCTCCATGTAGGAAATTGAAAAAATGGTGGCAAGGAAAGAAATCAGGTTTACAATCAAAAGCATAAATACTGAAAGCCCATCCAGGACAAGGACTATGCCAAGCGGTGGAAGCCACTTTCCCATTGCATAGGTTATAACTTCTCTGACTCCTGTAAGCCTTATTGCAAGAACAAGCAGGAGACCTGTAACAATGTTTGCAAACCAGTCAACAAAGCCATGCCTTGCTTTTCCCAGCATTGCCAGGACAAAGGCAGCTCCCATTGGAATTACAATAAATAAAGGCAATATCTGCACCATCTAATCCTTCTCCCTTTTATCCTTTCAGTTTGCGCATTTTCATAACATCAAAGGTTCCATACTTATCATAAAGCCTTATTGCAATTGCAACCATAAGTATAGTTATACCAAGTCCTATAACAATAGACGTGAGCACGAGTGCCTGGGGCAGGGGGTCCACGGCCCGGGCGACAAACTGTGCCTGGTCCTGACCTTTGACCATAATGGGTGCAATCCCATCCCTTTTATATCCCAGCAGAATAAAAAACAGGTTTACTGCATAGTCAAGTATTCCAAAACTTATGATGATTTTTACAAGGTTCTTTTTTACGACCACACCGTAAAGCCCGACTGCAAATAATATTATGCACAAGATATATTCAAGCATCCTTCACTCCTCTTTCTTTGCTGTAATCCTGAAAAGTATCAGGGCAATGAATGCACCAAACAGACACGCACCAACCTTCAGTCCAATGCCTATATTGCATAAGGGGATTATGCCTGCTGTAAAAAGGTGGAATGGTATTCCTTTATTTACAAAGAAGTTAAAAAAGAATGCCCCCCCTGTATAGCCCAAAAGTGCAACTGTCAGAAATATCAGGGCGCCTGTAGAATCAAGGATTGACGCGGCTGAAATGCTCATTTTTTTCAATGCCTGCTCCTTGCCAAAAGCAAGGCATAAAAGAATGAAAGCACCCCCAATGATAACCCCACCTGGGAATCCACCTCCAGGAGTCAGCTGTCCATATGCAACTATATATACTCCGTAAAGCAATATAAGGCTCACACTGAGTCTCACTATTGTTTTAACTATAATAGTCATACCCGGACGGTCATTCATCTTTTTCTCCAACCTTCTTCCTGCCCTTTTTCCTCAACAATACTATTGCACCTGCAACTGAAACAAACAGGATTGTCGCTTCTCCAAGGGTATCATAGCCGCGATAATCTAAGATTATTGCAGAGACTATGTTGGACGCCCCTGTCTGGGCAAGGCCGTTCTGGACATAATGAGAGGAAACCCTCATAAGCGGCTCCCCGAAACGCGGTATTTCGTTCAGGGCAAAAGATGCAAAGACTACAAATACAGCCATAAAAATTCCGATTGCTATTAGCCCGCCAACTTCTCTCTGTGCAGTGATATGTGTGAGGTCACGGCTGATAGTTGCCCTGATTAAAATAACAAGAGAAAGGGTCTCCACAGCCATCTGGGTTATAGCAATGTCAGGTGCGCCAAGCATAAGGAAGCAGATGCTCACTCCTGCCCCAACTGCTCCAACTGCTATGACCGCAGAAAGAAGATTTTTGGTTTCAAGGGCAATAATTGCGCCGGCAATCATAAAAATTAAAAGGATAATAAGTAGCATTTTACCTCACTAAAACATATAAAATAATACCAAACCCAATCAGGCACCAGGCAAGATACGCAGGAAGTGCTCCGAAATGGAGCTCGCGCAAAATCCAGGAGAATAATAGTGCCAGTCTTGCAACCCCGAGCACAAGCCAGTCAACGAACCTGTCTATGCAGTAAAAAAGCGTATAGGCAACACCTTTGAAGAACCCCATTCCCCATTCATAAAAATCTAAGAATCTCTTTTCAGCTGCCTTATAGATACCTGACAGCCCTCCCATTTCCTTTACAGTATTATAGAATTGGGTTCCCGGGAAACGATTGACTTCAGGAACTGCAGCCTCTCCACCAATGTAAATTGAATCAATCCTCGGCTTTGTTGCCTTTCCTATTATATAAATAATATAACCGATTATCAAGCTGATAAGTATCAGGCCTGTTGCAAGGGTCGGGCTCCACAAACCTGAAAGACTGAGTGCTCGGGGCATACTGGCAAAATTAAGACCGAGAGCAGGACCAATGAATTTTACAAGCGGAACCTGTGCGAAAACACCGAATATAACGCACAGTGCTGCAAGCACTGCCATCGGCACCCACATTGTCCAGCTGACTTCTTTAATACCTTTCACTGATTCCTGCTGGGCGGGTTGCCCTAAAAATGTTGAGTGAATCAGTTTCATAAATGAAGCAAGTGTCAGTGCAGAACCAAATAGCGCAGATACTAAAAATATCCAGCACAGTATCTGACTGAACCCCTGACTTTTGACCCCTGCTTCAATTACTCCCTGATAAACCATCCACTTAGATACAAAACCATTGAAAGGAGGAACTCCTGAGATTGAAAGTGCAGCTATAAGCGTTGCAACAAAAGTAGCAGGCATTGCCCTGGAAAGTCCCCCTAATTTCTCCAGTTCAGCAGTGCCTGTTTTATGCTCTACTGCCCCGCCTCCCAGAAACAGACAGGATTTGTAAATCGCATGATTTAGCATATGGAACAATCCACCTGCAATACCTACGGGATTTCCTGTTCCAATTCCAAGCACCATATATCCAACCTGGCTTATTGCATGATATGAAAGTAATTTTTTCAGATTATGCTGAACAAGTGCCATCATAACAGCAGCAATGATTGTAAACGCACCTATAAACATCAATACCATGCCCAGCCCTGGAGTCATTATAAATAATTCTGAGGTAATCCGGACAAGAAGATATATACCCAGTAGCTTGTCCAGAGATGCAGGTAAAAATGCCATAACAGGAAGAGGGGCTTCAGTGGCTGCATCAGGAATCCAGGTGTGAAAAGGCATTGAGCCTGCCTTTGCAAGAGCGCCACAGCACATTAATATAAAAGCAAGCACACTTATCTTGAAACTTACGCCTGTAAATGGAGTTGATTTTATAATATCCATGCTGAAACTATGCGTTATGTACCAGACAAGCAAAATTCCCAGTAGCATCAGAAAGTCAGCAGCACCCACAATGACAAAAGATTTCCTGGCACTTCTTGAAGCAGCAGACCCTGCGCCGGTGCTTATCATTGCATAAAGACAGAGCAGGACTATATCCCAGAATATCAACATTGTTAAGAGGTTATTTGAAAGCACTGCACCATTTGTAGCCCCAACATTGAACAGAAGATATGCATAATATTCATTCAGCCTTTCCTTTCCTGACATAAATTTCAGGGAATAAAGAACAATGAGGAAGCCAAAAAGGTTTATGAACAGAAGAACAAAGGCATTCAGGTAATCAACCCTGAGGTCCAGTTTAATCCCGAGTGTCTGGGTAAGCAGACCCAGGTCCCTGACAAGAGCCGCGCCCTTCTCTCTGAAAATAACTGTGCCAAGAACCAGTGCGGCGAAACTTGCAATAAGGGCAACTGCTTCCTTAAGAAACTTCACCTTATTGGGAATTAAAAGGCAAATTGCCCCGCCAAGGATTGGCAAGAAAATTGAATGGAGAAGAATAAACATTTTACCCCGTTATCGTGCGATAAATCGCACTGCTACTTAATTATATTTACTGCTGCGTTTACAAAATCTAAGGGAATATTTATAAATAGACCCATCTGCAATGAAAGAATTGCCAGTATAATGACAATTGCTACCATCAATTTAGTTCCTTCCCTAACAGGAAGCATCTCCTGAGTACTGGTTCCAAGAAAGATTGCATTGAATATTCTCATAAGGTAAAGTATTGTCATAATTGCAATAATAATTGCAAGGATTGCTATGTAAAAGTGTCCGCTTTCCACCAGCCCCATAACAGTGCCAAGTTTTGGATAGAACCCAAAAAATGGTGGAATTCCCATAATTGAAAGTGCGCAGAACAGGAATGAAACACCTGTCGCGGGCATTGATTTCATAAGTCCTCCGAGCTTGCGAATGTCCTTCTCGCCGGTTGATTGTTCCACTATACCCGCACACAGAAACAAACCTGCTTTTGCTATAGCGTGAGATGCAAAATAAAGCAAGCCAGAAATTATGCCAATATTTGTTATCAAAGCAATACCGAGGAATATATAACCTAACTGGCTCACCGTTGAATAAGCAATAATCTTCTTCATATCATTTTCAACTAAAGCTCCACCTGCTGCTACTATTGAACTTATGCCAGCAAGAATCAAAATCCAATTACCTGTCAATCCAAATGTCTGAATAAAAATACGCACAAATCCAAGAATTCCAACCTTTGCCACCAGCCCTGAAAGGACTGCACTCATTGGAGAAGGAGCCACCGGATGCGCATCCGCAAGCCAGGTGTGTAAAGGAATTGTGGCAGACTTTGCAATAATGCCAGCGAAAATCAAGATTATCGCCAGTGCAGAAGGTGTATAAAAACCTGCCATTCGCAGTCCGCGCATTTCAAGAATACTGAATGTATTGACTCCATAATGCAGCAATTCCTCATGGAGCATAACAAAACCAAGCAGCATAAGTGAAGAACCAAAGAACATAATAAGAAATGTTTTATCTGCTATACGCACAACTTCGGGTTTGCGGTGGAATCCGACAAGGCGCCAGGTGGAAAATGCTATAAGTTCCCAGAATATATATAAAAGTATGAAATTCCCCGAAAAGGAAAGTCCGATTAAAGACAGGATCAGTAAAATAAAAACAAGATAATATTCTCCAGAATGTTCATATTTCTTCATATAAGAAAAAGAATAGATGAATGCAAGGATACCAACAAATCCAAATACAGATGCAAAAAACCAGCCAGTGCTGTCAAACAAAAATAAGTCTTTAATCACCGGGCAATCCATCTTTCAATCTTCCTTCCAATTCTGTCTGGGTTTAGCCCCAGTTTTTTTGTTTTTTCCTGCGAGAGATGAATTAACTTTTCCTGGCTTATATGCTCTTTCCTTCCGGTCCCCCTGTCAACAACTGCAACCCTTTCTGTGCAGCAGTAGCAGGGGTCAATTGAGGCAAGCGTAATTGCCACATCAGAAATTGTCTGGCCAATACAGGATGCCTTAAAAGACGGAAGGTTTACATATGTGGGAGCGCGAATCTTGTGTCTGACAGGACGGTTTGTTCCATCAGAACGAACATAGTGGAATGTCTCTCCCCTGGGTGCCTCATAATGCCCTATACCTTCTCCAGGAGGGATGTTCTCCACTTCTGTACAGAACGGGGCCCCTTTTGTCTTTTCCAATCCATCCACGCACTGCTGTATAATTTTTACAGATTCAAACATCTCAAGAAGTCTTACAACTGCCTTTGCGAATACATCCCCTTCTTCCTGGGTAATCACATTCCATTTTACAATTCCATATGCAGCATGGGGTTCATCCTTCCTGACATCTATTGCGACTCCTGAAGCCCTTGCAGTTGGACCAACCACACAATATTTTATTGCATCCTCTTTTTTGAGCACGCCCACGCCCTTCAATCTTGCATGAAGCACCGGGTCGTCAAGTGCTGCCTTTGTCACCATTTCAAGCGGCCCAACGAGGTCATTGAGGCATTTTCTTATTGCTGGGATATGTTCGTTGTCAATATCCCTTCTTGCCCCTCCTATTTTCAGCATGGCGTAGTGGTTCCTGTTTCCGGTTATCTGCTCAAACAAATCCAGTATTGGCTCACGCCATTTCCAAGCCCACATAAATAAGGTATTGTATCCTAAGAAGTGTCCTGCAAGCCCAAGCCACAAAAGATGGGAGTGCAACCTTTCCAGTTCCCCTATAATGGAACGAATATATTTTGCCCTCTCAGGAATTTCTATGCCTGCGCAGTCCTCAACGGCATTGCAATAGGCAATCGGATGTGAAGTGGAACAGATACCGCAGATTCTCTCAATTAGAAAAGTATCCTGGTCCCAGGTCTTTGTCTCTGCTAGCTTTTCTATGCCGCGGTGGTTATAGCCCAGACGCACATCCAGGTCCACAACGGTCTCCCCATCAAGGGTAAGTGAAAAAAATTCAGGTTCTTCCTGCAATGGGTGATAAGGACCGATGGGAATAACTGTCTTCATATATATCTCCGCATTTTAAATCACTTATTTTTGGGAGTGCCATCTGTAGCAATATCAGTACGCAGTGGATACACCCCTTCAGGCCAGTCATCAGGAAGAAGAAGGGGTCTCGGGTCTGGATGGCCTGCGAATTTCACTCCCAGAAGCTCACATACCTCGCGCTCTATAAAGTTTGCTCCGGGTATAATTGTCGCTATTGAGTCTATCTCTGGAGCAGATTTCGGAATCAATGTCTTTACAGTCACTACAATCCCCATGGAATCAAGGTCAAAGTGGTAGAGGTTTTCAAAGCCATGGGGTGTATCAATCCCGGTAAGTATTATAAATCTTGCCCTGCAATCTTCAAAGATAAATCGCGCCACTTCCCTGATATCTTCCTTATCAATGGTAATATAAATTCTTCTGGGATTCTTTTCTTCCCAGTTTTTTATCTTCTTTCCAAGCCCCTCTTTTATTTTCTTAATGATGTCTTCCATTTTCAGATTCTTATTTCAATACACTCAGCAGCTTCACCGCTCCTGCAATAATTGCCTCTGGTTTTGGCGGACAGCCCGGAATGTATGCATGCACAGGTATAATCTTATCATAAGGTCCTGCAAAATTATACCCGTGTCTAAAAATCCCTCCGGAGCAGGCACACCCGCCAACTGCCACCACAAAACAGGGCTTTGCTGCCTGCTCATACAGCCTCTTTATACGGGGAGCTGTTTGTTTTGTAACACAACCGCAGCAGAGCAGGACATCTGCATGGCGAACACTGCCCACAAGTACCATTCCAAATCTTTCTATGTCAAACTTTGGAGTCAGGCAGTTCAAAACCTCTATGTCGCAGTTATTGCACGCACCGCTTGAAACATGAAAAACCCAGATTGATTTTTTCAAACCCCATATTTTCAGTTTCATCTTACCTCTGCAAGAAGGTCAGACACATCCTCCGGCTATGCCCGTAAATGGTCAGACCCTATTATAACCCTGCTACTGCAAAAAATATCCCCACAATTGCCCAAACTGTCAGCCGCCCCCAGAACAATTTCATTGCCTGGTCTATCCGAAGTCTGGGATTGGTATTTCTAATAAGGATAATAATAACTAATAAGATAATATATTTAAGAACCGCCTGAATCCCGTTTACCGGAGAATTGAAATGCAACCCTCCCCAGAAAACTGTTATCAGGAAAACCGGCAATGCAAAAAGCATCATTGCCTTTGTGAGTTTGAAAATAGCCAGTGCTGGCCCTGAATACTCAACATAAGCACCTGTCATTATTTCTGTTTCAGCTTCCGGGATATCAAAAGGGACAAGTGTCAGTTTTGCCTGCATACAGATAATTGCAATTATGAAGGCAATAACTCCAGAGATGCTGTATAAAAATGGACCACTCTTGACCTGATATGCAAGCAAGCCATCAAGTCTGAGTATGCCACCGCTTTTTAAGATGGGAACAACCATTGCAAGTACAAAAGGAAGCTCATACCCAAGAACCAGCTTCATCTCCCTGCTTGCACCAACCCCTGCTACGGGATTCTTTGAAGCAGAAGCACCCAGGATAACAGCAAGGGAAGGCAGTGTTAAAAGATAAAGGACAACAATTACATCTCCAACAAAAGAGGAAACAAAACCAAGGTTAATAACCCAGACAATCGTTGAAACAAGAGTTATTCCTGCAAGTCCTATAAGCGGAGAAGTTAAAAAACCACTGCCCGTTGCTCCTTCTGGAACAATTGTCTCCTTGCCAAGCAGTTTAAAGAAATCCGCAAAATTCTGGTACCATGGAGGCCCTGCACGGTATTGAACCCTTGCAGTCACCTTGCGGTCAATCCAGCTGACAAGGAGTCCCGCAACTGCAGTGAAGAGCAGCCCGGGGAATACGATAAAATAAAACAGGTATGTAATGATTCTCTCCATTTTATTTCTTTTTTACCGGAATTGGCTTCTTCCAGGGCAATGCATGCACAAGCATTCGCTTTCCCACAAACAATTTGAAATCTTCAGGGGATTCAGAAAATTCCCCGAATTTCAAAGCTCCGTAAGGACATGTCAGAACACAGGAAGGCTCCTCCCCTTCTTTAAGTATCTCAATACACAGGTCACATTGTGAATTCTTAAATGGAATTGTTTCTAAGAATATCGTGCCGAATGGACAGGCAGCAACACAGGAATGACAGCCCGTGCATTTAAAAGCACTCCTTGTAATAATACGCCTTTCATCCCTCTTCAGTGCATCACCTGGGCAGGACTTTATACATGGAGCCTCATCGCAGTGACGGCAGATTACATTGAAAGCCCCTTCTTCTCGCAGATGCGTTATGCCATTATTTTCAGGATGATACATATAGGCACACTTTATAACGCAGCCGGGGCACTTATTACAGATTTCCAGGTCAATATACAGTCTTTTACTCATTTCCTCAATCCCAGATATTGGGAATATCCTTCAATTGTTCGTATGTGAAAACAGGACCATCCTTGCACACAAAGTATCTGCCCAGCATGCAGTGCCCGCATATTCCCAGTCCGCAGGACATATTCTTTTCCATTGATAGATATATATCTTTCGGTGCATAACCGCAATCAAGTAATTTTAGAGTGGTGAATTTCATCATAACAGGTGGACCGCACACAACTGCAACACTGTTCTTTAAATCAAGCCCGAGGTTGTCGCAGGTAGTTGTAACGAGTCCAACCCCGCATCCCTTTGGTCTCTCATTTTTCTCATCTGCATCCACTGTCAATCTCACATCCAGTTCTCTCTTCATCTCACACCAGCCACTTATGCATCCCTTGTAGACTATATCCTTTGGACTCCTGGCACCATAGCACAGCATTATCTTTTTATATTTTTTTCTCTCTTCCAGCAGCGTAAGCAATAAAGAACGCAGGGGAGCAAGTCCTACACCACCTCCAACAATTAAAACTTCTTTTCCCTCAAAATCCTCAAGAGGATAGCCCCTGCCGAATGGACCCCTGAGACCAAGAATTGCACCGGGTTTTAACTCATGAAGCGCAGCAGTCACTCCACCCACCTTCATTATGGTAAACTCAAGTGTTTCCTTTACAGAAGGAGAAGATGAAGGTGTAAATGGAGCCTCTCCTACACCAGGGCAGGTCAACTCCATAAACTGCCCTGTCTTAAACCCGATTTCTTCCACAGGCTTGAGAACAAATGTTTTTATGGTAGGCGTTTCTTCAATAACTTCAAGCAATTTAGCTTCAATTGGCTGATATGGATTCTCTTTCATTTTCTACTTTTAAACTTTTGCCTTTTTGCTGATATCCCTGAAGGTCTCTCTGATTTCTATCTTTCCGGGGCAAACCCTGAAACACCTGCCGCACCCGCTGCATGCATACATATTGAAGTTCTGGACGAAATAAAGAAATTTGTGGAAAAATCTGTGTCTCAATCTGGATTGTAAAGTTGGGCGGGGATTTGCACCTCCTGCCACCCTTGCATAACCGGTATTTATGCAGGCATCCCATATCCTTATACGTTCGGATATATTGTTGGTCATTTTATCATATAAAAGAAAACAGTAGCAGGTCGGGCAGATATGCAGGCAGCCATTGCACTGAACACATTTATTTTCTGCCAGTTCTTTCCAGACTTCAGAATCAAAACCAATCCTGCACAGCTGGTCAAATTTCTGTGGAATTTCAAATTCTCTGTTTATCCCGGCAATCTTTTCTGTAAGTTCTTCTCTTTTTCTGTCCCGGGCTTCAAGTTGCCTGGAAGAAGCTTCAGAAACTGCGCTCCCGGACTTTTTCATTTCATCTATCAATCCTTCACCCTTCTCTGAACCAACCTCAATAACAAATCCGCCCTCCACAGCAGAAAGGTTGAGGTCAAATCCATCAACCGGATAGGGCTTTGCTCCAAGCAATGTGCAAAAACAGGAATCCAGGGAATAACCGCAATCACTGGCTATTATGCAGGTGGATTCCCTTCTTTCCTTATAAAAAGGCTCTGGCACTATACCTTCTTCATAATATGCCCTGTCAAATACCTTCAGTGCGTGTAAATCGCAGCCCTTGGCACCAATTATTATTCTTTTTTCAAACCTGGCCGGTTTTATTTCAGATTCTGGAAGGGTTGCAACTTTCTCTTTTGCAGGAAAGAAGAAGGACTTAAGAGGCTGGTCAACTCTTACCCCATCAATGACAATCATATCTATAATAGCCGGGTCAACAACCCTTTCTAAACGAAGAGTGTCTCCTGCATAAATGGGTGCATAGATTTCCCATTTTTTTTCAAGAATGAATCTCAGAAATCTACCAAAATCAGACTGGACTATATAAAGGTTTTTCATTTTGTTAAAAAGTATGAGAGATTCTCCAGCTCAATCGCCAGGTCCACAGTTCCCTGTTTACATTCAGGGGGGAGAAAAAGCCTTTTTGGAGCAAAATTTAGAATGGCCTTTATTCCTGCCCTGCACATCGTTTCAGCAACTTCCTGAGCAGCAGAAGAAGGTACAGCAATAATTCCTATTGAGATTTTCTTTTCTTTTACTATTTCTGGCAGTTTTTTTATATGCTGAATTTTAAGGCCTTTCCACTCTTTGTCAATTTTCGCTGGATCATTGTCAAAAACAGCAACTATATGAAAGCCCTGCCTGCGAAATCCAGGATAGGAAAAAAGTGCTTTTCCAAGATTTCCAGCTCCAACCAATGCAACATTCCAGGAGCGGTCCAGCCCCAGGATTTCTCTAAGCTTGCGATTGAGTTCCTTTACAGAATAGCCCTTGCCCCGTGTTCCAAACTGCCCGAAGTAAGCCAGGTCCTTCCTTACCTGCGTTGAAGGGATGTTTGCATCCAGCCCCAGCTCTTCTGAAGAAACTGTTTCTCTTCCCCTGTTTTCTAAATCAGAAAGCGTCCTCGCATAAATGGAAAGACGCCTCACCGCAGTTAAAGGAACCTTTTTGTACTTCATATCCAGAGAAAGAACCTTAAACTTTGTGAAATTATTCACAAATATTAAAATGTATTATATCACATTTTTTATTTTTGTCAAGTAAAAAATGAATTTTTTGAATTTTTTTTGAAAATTGAGCTGGATAGGAGGAACTCACCTCTGGCTCAAATTGAACTTACACAGCAGAAACAGGCATCTTTTAAAGAGCATCAGGACCGTATAACCTCAAGCACAATTTCTGCTGCACGCAGAGATGCACCAGGAGGTCCGAGCCTTGAAACTACACCGGAAAGGCCCTTCTTCATATTTTCAAGTTTTTCAGAATTCTTGAGGATGAAAAAAACAGCATTTGCTATGTCTGGGGGATTTGCCTTTCTCTGAAGCAGTTCAGGAACAATCTCCTTTCCTGCAAGGATATTGGGCGGGCTTATATATGGAATTTTAAGGACGGCCTTTGCAATTATGTATGTTAAAAAAGAAACTTTATAAACAACAACCATCGGTACTCCTAAAATTGCTGCCTCCAGGGTTGCAAGCCCTGAACAGATTATGGCGATATCACTTGAAACCAGAATTCCGTATGTACTTCCTTCCAGAATCTTAACTGAAATCCCTGACCTCTTCACCATTGCCTCAATTTCTTCTTTTAAGTAAGAAGCAGCAACCGGAATCACAAACTGTGAATCCGGAATTTTATCCATAAGTATTTTTGCTGACTCAAGCATAACAGGCAAAAGACTTTTTACTTCTGAAAATCTGCTTCCAGGAAGCAATCCTATGACAACAGCATTTCTTCTGAAACCAAGTATCTGGCGGAGCTGTTCCCTGTTGAACTGCACCTTTACCCTGTCCAGAAGTGGATTGCCAACAAACGCTACACGAGCACCTGCCTTTCTGTAAGCCTTCTCTTCGTCAGGAAGGACTGCAATAATCCTGTCCATTAACCGCGCTACATATCTTGCCCTGCCTGTGCGCCATGCCCAGTACTGTGGTGGAATGTAATATACAAGTGGTATGCCCTTTTTCTTTGCAAATTTAGCAAGTGCGAGGTTGAAGCCCTGGTAATCAATCAGCACAATGCAGGAAGGCTTCTCCTCTTCAATAACTCTTTTAACTTTATGAAACACAATGCGCATAGTAATAAAATAGTTCTTCAGGTTTTCCAATATACCAATGCTTGCGTGTCTGAGCACATCAAACCTGATATCAACGCCTGCCTCTTTCATCTCAGGACCGCCCATGCCAAACATCTTCACCTCAGGTGCAAGTTCTTTTATGGACCGTGCAAGCATTGCACCCTGCAGGTCTCCTGATACCTCTCCAGCCACGAGCATAATTTTTGAATCCTTTTCCATTTTCAGAACCAGAATCTATCCCCTATATATCCTTTCAGCCAGTGGTTGGTAATTTCCCCTTCAGAGCTTATAAGATGGGAACGCAGAGGGTCCCAGATATATTCAAGTCCAATACCCTGCTCCACACTGGAATAATCATATGGTCCCCGGGAGCTAAACCTGCCCACGAACCCGAGAGAAACAGGAAGTTTAAAGGCAAACTCAGGATTGTCTTCACTTTCTTCAAGCCAGTTGAGTTTAAAATTGATATTTGTGTTTGAACCAGGAAGGTATACTGCATTTATTCCATATACGGGCAGAAAAAAGTGCGAGAACCCTATTCCTGCACGAGCCCTGGCAAAGAAATTTCCAGCACATCCTGTAAAAAGTCTGGAGTATTCAATTGCTGCACAGCCACGATTCAACTTAGAATCTGTAAGGTTTGTGAAATACCTGTACTGCAATTTTACAGTGTCAGAGTTATTAAATGTCCCTGCAAGGTTTAAAACCCATGCAGTGAGATTGTGCGAGGAAACCTTGCCTTTCACTTCATCTATCCAGTTGTACTGAACCTCAAGATTCAGAACTGCAGGGCTTGCAGGAATACTGGCATAATAGCCAAGCACAAACTGGTGGGTGCGGCGAAATGCATGAAAGTGAGGAGAAAAAAGATTATAAAAGGAAAGTCTGTAGTCCAGATAAAAGCCCTGTGCAGAAATGCTGAAAGCCGGATATTGAATGCTGGTAGCTAATAACGCAACAAGAAGTATTTTTTTGCAATTCATCTTTTCTGTTAGGAACCCAGCCCATAGAATTCATTATTTTACAATTCCACGTTCACTTTCTTCAATAAACTTAATAATTTCATTAACCTCAGCAGCTGGAGGCAGCTCCGTTTTTATCTTTTCTATTGCCTGGGAAACATTTAAACCCGAGCGATAGAGTATTTTATAAACCTTCTTTAAAAGTTCTATTGTTTCTGCAGGAAAGTTATTTCTTTCAAGTCCAACCCTGTTGGGACCATAAATTTTGAAGGGGTCTCCTTCTCCTAACATGTAGGGAGGAACATCCTGTGTAACCTTTGAACAGGCACCAACAAATGCAAATCTTCCCACGCGACAGAACTGATGGACCCCGCTCATACCCCCTATGATTGCCTTATCCTGAATAAGCACATGTCCTGCCAGGTTTACCCCGTTTGACATAATCACACCATTCCCCAGTATGCACTCATGCGCCACATGAGAATACGCAAGGAGGAGACAGTTGTCTCCTATTATGGTCTTTCCTTCAGGAGTAGTAGCCATATGCACTGTGACAAACTCCCTTATAGTGGTATTGCTTCCAATCTCCACATAACTCCTTCCACCTTTATATTTAAGGTCCTGCGTAAGCATTCCTATAACTGCATGGGGGAAAATCTTGCAGCCACTGCCAATAGTTGTCCAGCCATCTATGACCGCATGCGACATAACCACCACATTGTCACCCATTCTGACATTTTCTCCGATTACTGCATACGGACCTATTTCACAGTTTTTTCCGAGCTCTGCTTTTGAATTTATAATTGCTGTAGGATGTACAGGCATATAAACTCCTTATTAATTTTTAGTCCATTTCTTTGCTTTCTCAAGCAGGTCTTTTGCCTCGTCTTCGGTCTGTACCCAGGTGGTTATAAGCAGACCTTTCGCAGAAATTTCTTTCAGCAATCCCTCAATTTTATCAGCAGGAACTCCCTGCAAAACAAGCAATTTGCCCTTTTCCTGAATCCGCCTGTAAAGGGGAAACCATTTAGGAGATTCAGTCCCTGGCTGTCCTGCACCTGGCACCCACTGGATACCATTTAATTCAGGAATATCCAGAAGTAGTTCCAGATGCGAAAGCTGACCCGGGCCATCCCAGTGATAGATGGAGTGTTCAAGATATCTGCACTGCTGCTGAAGATCCGCAACCACAAACTCTTTAAACATATCAGGAGAAATCATCGCAGAAAAATCGCACTGAAAAGGATACCATCTTTCAGGAGACCAGATACCCATCCATGCACCGGTTCCCTCCATTCCGTTTTTCCTGGTAATTTTATAAAGCTCCTGATAGTAATCATACCACAGCTCTGTAATTCTCCTGCTCAGGGACTTCACATTTTCTGGAGCTTCCACAAGGTCAAAAAGCAATTGCTGCGTTCCCCTGAGTGAAGCAGCTATGTCAAGGGGACCACCGAGGTCAGTAGTTCCTGTAATCCACTTGTCCCTTCCTGCCTCAGATGAAAGTTCGGTACACTCCCGGGTCAGTTTCCACCATTTGTTTGCAGGGTCAAATTTCAATTCCTTTAATTCATGCCAGTCCTTCGGTGTTTCAAACCAGACAGTATCCGGAGCAAACCTCGGCTCAGCACCAATATAGGTCGCCATAAAACCCGGACCGAAATTAATCCACAACTGTGGAAATGCCTCGCCACCAAAATAGGTCTCCCTGCAGAATTTTTCAAATTCAGCAATTGCAAACTCGGGGTTATCCCTGTTTCGCATAAGAACCCACCCATCCCAGTTTGTGGTATGTGGAATTCCTCTGCGCGCAGCATAAACTTGAATCACAACCCTGTCAAGGACTTCGCCCTTCCACCAGGCTTTAAGGCGTTCTTTTGCTTCTTCCCAGTCCTCTTTGTAAAGCATTCCATTTCCTCAGTTCCAGCACAACCTTCCTATTTTATATTTCTTCCCCGGCAGTTCAACATCCTTTAACTCAGGAACCACTGTAGATGCAAGCACCCATATGCCGGGTGCAAGACTTGGTTCAAAAGGAGAATCTAAGTTGTAAACAGGAAACCTGTGGCGCTTCCTGAACTCCAGCACAAGCACAAACAGCAGCAAAAGCATGGCAATCAAACATACCAGAAATGCATGTATGCTAAGTAGATATAATATTAACTTCTTAATCCCGAGCCAGCATAGCCAGATCAGCCACCAGATAAACATCACCCCTCCTCTTTTATTCTTTAATTCCTCTGGATTTGTTTCGTGCTTCAGACTTAATTACAAGCAGTTCTTTCATAATATGCGATAAGTTATATGAAGGCTCCTTTGTGCCGAAAATATCATGGAGCTGTTTGTACAGGTTAAAAAGTCTTTCATAAATCTTCTGGTTCTCCGGTACAGGCTCATAGACTTTTTTCTTCAATCCACACATCCTGGACTGGGCGTCTTCAGTCTTTTTATAATAACCACCTGCTACAGCACCAAATATAGCTGCTCCCAGGGCACAGGTCTGTGCACTTCTTGAAATCTTCATAGGCCTGCCCAGGATATCTGCATAAATCTGCATGAGAAGAGGATTTTTTTCTGCAATTCCGCCACAGTTTATAACCTCATTTATCCTCACTCCATACTCTTCAAACCTGTTAATTATAACTTTTGCGCCAAAGCCGGTGGCTTCAATCAGTGCGCGGTAAATTTCCTCTGGTTTTGTGTGAAGGGTCTGACCGAGTATCAAACCTGTCAGGCGTGCATCTACCAGAATTGTACGGTTTCCATTGTTCCAGTCCAGGGCAAGAAGTCCGCTCTCACCGGGTTTTAATCCCGCTGCCTTCTTTGTAAGCAGGCTATGGAGATCAATGCCTTTTGCACGCGCTTCTCTGTGATATTCAGGTGGCACGCAGTTAGTGACAAACCAGTTGAAAATGTCTCCGACTGCTGACTGCCCTGCTTCAAGTCCAAAATATCCAGGTAAAATTGAGCCATCCACAATTCCGCACAGGCCCGGGATGTCAGCAATCTTTTCACTGTGTGGCACAACAGCCATATCACAGGTGGAAGTTCCTATGATTTTTATAAGAATCCCTGGTTTTATTCCTGCTCCAACTGCTCCCATATGTGCATCAAATGCTCCTACTGCTACAGGAATCCCTTCGGGAAGGCCAAATCTCTTTGCCCATTGTGAGGTCAATTTTCCTGCAGGCAGGTCAGAAGTATATGCCTTGTCATACAGCCTGTCTCTGCGCAAATCCCCGAGTTTTGGATTAAGGCCGGCAAGAAATTCAGCAGAGGGCAAACCACCCCATCTTTCATTATACATTGCCTTATGCCCTGCAGCACATACACTCCTCTTCATTTTTAACGGGTCTAACATACCGGTTAAAACGCCTGGAATATAATCTGCAAACTCCACCCAGGAATATGCACTATCAAAAACCTTCGGGTCAGTGCGCAGGCAGTGCAGGATTTTTGAAAAAAACCACTCGGAAGAATAAGTTCCTCCACACTTTGATAGATACTCAGGATGTTCTTTTCTTGCAAGGGAAGTTATTTCCTCTGCCTCAGCATAACTCGTGTGGTCCTTCCACAGCCAGGCAAGCGCGTTTTTGTTTCCTTTAAACTCCCTGTAAAAAGCAAGTGGTGTTCCATTTCTGTCAACCGGAAGGGGGGTACTTCCTGTGGTATCCACTCCAATTCCTGTGACATCTTCTGGCTTGAAGCCTTTTCTTTTCTTCGCCTGTGCCAGTATTTTCTTTACAGCAGTCTCCATCCCTTTCAACCAGTCTGCAGGATTCTGCCTTGAAAGATTTGCATCTTCTGGATCCGTAATCACTCCTGCATCTCCTGACTCATAGGGTGAGACAGAAGTTGCTATCTCATCTCCATTTTCAAGATCCACAAGCACTGCCCTTACAGAATTCGTTCCAAAATCCAGACCTATACTAAATTTCTTCATCTCAAAGCGCAATACCTTTCAAATGTAGCAATATATTCCTCAATCAATCCCCGGTCAAGACCGAGTTTGTTTACAGGCTTCTCCATTATTTTTATGAGTCCGGGTTCAATCCTGTGCGGTTGAATACCTTCTGCAGCACACTTTCCGCAGATCGCTGCACCAAGACTGGTTGCCTCCTGGATATCTGTTGCAACCACCTTCTGCTCAGGAAAAAGGGTGGAAAGAATTGAAAGATATAATGGATTGTTGCGGAACCCTCCCTCAACATATACGGGTATGTTTTTCTCCAGCTCGCGTCCCAGTGCCTGTTTTATTGCAAAATAAGACTGTATGGCAATGGAGAGATTCAGCACAGTGTATGCAGTTTTTGCATCTCTGTAGAATGACTTTTTATTTATAATTCTCGGCTCTGAATTCGGGAACTGGCCAGTCCCTTTCATAACCGCCGGTGTTACAAAACAATTCTTTTCGCTTATTATCCTTTTTATAATTTCCCTGTCAGGTAAAATTTTGCGCGGGTCAAGACCGAATCTCTTTTCAATGAGGGCACTGTAGTGGTCGTGCTCCAGACCCATTGCAAACCTCGCAGACCTCACGGGTCTGGCAAATGCATCAACATAATAAAGGGTATCCCTGCACATATCCCCGGGAGAAAGATAAAAGGAACTGCCATTGAACATATGTATCCCCCAGGTCCCGGTGCTCACCAGAACAAACTTTCCCTTCTTAACCAGCAGGTAGGGAAGAAGTGAGGCATTGGAATCGTGTATTCCAACCGATACCCTGCATCCTTCCGACAATCCTGTCTGAGCACTCACACGCGGGGTGATTCTTCCCAGAATATCCCAGGGATTTGAAAATTCCTGCGGAAACATTTTTACAACTCCCAGCCTGCGTGCAACAGTGCTCCAGGATTTCTTTTTAAAATCATAAAGGTATGTATGGCAGCCCAGAGAGGTCAGTTCAACTGCTTTATTTCCTGTAAGAATATAACCTATATACTGCGGAAGAAAAAGAATCTGAGCAACCTTTCTGAATTCTTTTGCCCTCTTCGTCTTTAACCAGAACAGCTGCATCCCTGCGCTGAGCAATTTTCCAAACAGGGGAGTGGCTGTCCTCAGGTAAAGCTCCTGTGCTGAGCCAAATTCAGTATAGAATTTTTTGCGTATCTCTTCTCCAGGCTCATGCATATATGAAACAACCGGAAAAGCGAGTTCCCCATTCTTTCCTATACAGGCAATAGTAGCTCCATAGGTAGTGGTTGAAATTGCACCAATATTATATTCCCTGCTCAACTTTTTCAGCCTGCTCAGAATCCAGGCATTCACCTCCGCAATCCTGTCATAGAGAATACCTCTTATAGCAGTATCGCCCAGTTGCATAGATTCCTTTGACAGAATCTTCAGGTCCCTTGAGAATACCGCAACCTTTTTATTGGTCTTCCCGATATCCAGAACTGCTATTTGATAGTCCATAATTTAAGGTGTAAGGGGCTCTGTAATAAGTTTGCCCGGAGGCTACTCAGTCTTTTCAGTTCTTCATAAAAATTATATCTCCTAATTTTGCCCCCATATATTTTGCAACCACAGGACACTTTGATTGCATAAGAAAGAAAATTGGTGTTTTTGTCTTCAGGCCCTCCAGGGTCTCGTAATTTGCCTGTCCCTTTGCAAGAACAAGATCCGCATTCCTGAAGGCCTTTTTGAACTGAGCACCGGACCTTGACCAGTTCACACCCAGGCAGCTATTTCCAGTGGTTATCACCTTCACAAGCCCTGTGAGGTTTGCAAGCCTTGCATCTTCCATTGTGGCATCGTTCAGTATGGGTCCACTTTTAACTGCTGCAATAACTTTATGTGTCTTTGCAAGTTCTTCAACCAAAGGCTTATCAAAGAAGATTTCTCCGGAGTTGTCAAGGATATATAGAATTCTTCTGGACCTGTCCAGGATTTCTCTGAATTTCTTATAATTCTCCAGGGGGAATTCTCCGCCGATAGCCTTTTTGATTGTGCTTTCAAGGTCAATTTTATCCAGAATTCCCAGATCAATGATATTCCCGGCAACTGCAATTTTTAATCCCATCAGAATGGGGTCGTGTGCAGATGCAACCATCTTCTTCAAACCCGGGTATAATCTCCCTGCAATACGGTTGTATCTCTGCTTCAGTTCTATGTAAGGATCAGGACAGCCTGTGACATTGTAAACAAACTTTACTGTCCAGGTGGATAAATCAGCAGGGGCACGCCTGAGAGAGACTCTCTTCAGATAGTTTTTTATTCTTCTTTCTATCTCCCTGTATACATCAGGCTCATCTGTCACAAGCCCTGCAGTTTTTCTTGCCTGTCTGTAAAAACATTCAATGCACTGCCTGTATGACTTCATAAAATAGTGCCTGTTCTATTTTTATTTCTTGTTCAGAATATTTTCAATATACTTTGCAATTATGTCAACCTCAATATTAACCTTATCGCCAATCCTTTTGAAACCGAGCGTGGTATTTTCAAGCGTAAAAGGAATAATAGAAACCGTAAACGAATAAGACCCTGCCTGCACAACAGTAAGGCTTATCCCGTCCACTGCAATGGGCCCTTTCTCCACAATATATTTTGAAAGATGCCTGATTTCAGAAGGAAGAGAAAATTCAAAAATGAAACCTGTTCCTTTTTGAGTCTTATTCTTGAGCACTGCAATCCCATCTATATGTCCATTTATTATATGGCCTCCCATCAACTGGTTTGCTGCAAGCGCAGGTTCCAAATTTACCTTATCCCTGACTCTCAATTCTCCCAGTGTTGTTTTTCTTAATGTTTCTGCCACAGCATCAACCCTGAACTCATTTCCCTTTATGTCGGTCACTGTCAGGCATATTCCATTCACAGAAATACTGTCTCCAGGATGCAAATCTCCGGCAAGTTTTGCCTGGAGAGTAATTTCCATAGACAATCCCTTATGGACAATATTTTTTACAACACCCAGTTCTTTTATAATCCCTGTAAACATTTTTGACAGGACTGTATTCCTACTTAAAAAATTTTTTTGCTAAATCTTCAGCAAGTTCTACTTCCTTCAGTGCTTCCGAAGCAGGAGAAACCGGGCTTGAATTATTCAGCACAGAATCCACAAACTGTTTTGCCTGTGCCTCAAAAGCCCATACCTGCGGGACAACTGGCTCTGTAATTGCAGAATCCCTTCCTTCATTCCTGAATATCCTCACGGATGCTGCCTGCTGTCTTGCAAGCGGGGCTGGATTTTTAACCTCCACGGTTGCCCTTTCAAAAACAATCCTGCATCCCTCATCCCACAGGGTGTGGATATAGGGAAAAGCCTCCATAAAAATAGTAATCCCGCTTTCAGAATGTCCCAGCAGATATGTTCCATTCTCTCCGTGAGCTGCAGAGTCAAAAGAATAATCTTCGTCAAGGTAATACCTGATGAGATTCGTCTGATGGCTGTAGAAGTTGAGCCACCAGTTCACTTTTTCTCTCTGCTTATCTGACATCCATCCTGGAAATTTCTCCATATCCACCGGATAGGCCGGGGGAGATTCATCGGTTGTAATGGGAGGCGGGCTCATCTGTGTCCAGTCTCCGTATGAACACCATATCCGCAGATACATAAGCCTTCCGAATTTTTTATTTGCCTTCATCTCACGCACAGCATCCCTTGCCACAATAACGCCAGGGTCAAACCTTTTCATATATCCAACCTGGTATACAAGCCCCCTATCTCTTGCAATCTGGACTATTTCCCTTCCACCTTCTGAGGTAAGGCATACTGGCTTTTCTGTTATTATATGTTTTCCTGCAAAAAGCAGGTCTTTCACCACACCGTAATTCAGTGCATAAGGCATTATTGCTACAACTGCATCAATTTCTTTATCCTCACATATTTCTCTGTGGGTGGAATATATCCTTGCAATTCCATATCTCTGTGCTACCTTTTCTGCAAGGCCTTTCCTTCCCTCTGCAAGTGCAACCATTTCCACCTCAGGAAGTTTATAATAGTTCTCCATATGCGCAAGCTGTCCCATATATCCTGCACCAACAAATCCCAGTTTTAGTTTTTTCATATCCATATCTCTTATTAAAATTTATTCGTTTTTTATCTGTTAAATTTTTGCAAGCACTGCATCCAGATTTTTCTTTGCATCCATAGAGATTTTCTCCGGGTTTTCCTTCCAGTATTCCTCCCTGAAGATTTCAACAGAAAGGAATCCCCTGTAGCCCTTCTCCTTGAGTATCCTCAGTTCATCTACAAGTGGTATCACACCCAGCCCTGTATATAATCTGTGTCCATCATTGAGTTCTTCCCTGGGAAGACTCTCCACATCATTGATGTGGACAAGAAATAATTTTTCAACAGGAATTTTCTTGATATCTTCCAGCGGGACTGCGGATTTGTAATAATGGAATGTATCCATCATTATACCCAGGTTCTCGCTTCCTGCAATGCCTATAATTTCAAGTGCCTCATTCGGACCCGGGACATAAGGATGCATTCCTATAGGCTCAAAGGCAATCTTAACCTTATAGGGCTTTATTGCCTCTGCATAAGCCCTCAACGCAGATGCCGCCTTTTTTATTGCATCGGCTTTCCCTGTGCCCTCTGGCTGTGCGTCTCCAGGAAAAACAAGAATTGTATCGCAGTCAATCTGTGCGGCTATCTGGGCTGCCTTTACAATCTCCTGAAGTGCCTGTTCATTATCAGAAAAGGCAATAAGCGGGACAGCACAGATTGCTGCGGGCTCCAGTTCTGCGCTCCAGAGAAGTTCCTGCAATTTTACAAGGGTGTTGCCCTCGTTCAAAAACTTCTTGAGTTTGTCATACCAGATTTCTATACCCTCAAACTTCGCCTTGTGTGCAGAAACAATGTCTTCCTGAAGGGGATACGGCATCGTTGTTGCTCCATTTATACAGGGTCTCATATCTACCTCCTGACATTTCTACTTCAATTATAAAGGTTCAGCTTTTCTTTAAAATTCTTTCTATGTTTAAACCAAGAATTTTCTTCTTTACTTCATCAGAAAGAGGTGCAAAAAGTACTCTTCCGAAGGTAATACGCGGGTCATGAAATGGAAAATCAGTTCCATATATCACCTTATCAGGGCTCGTCTTGCTCACCATCTGCTCCAGCCAGTACCCGGAGAATTCTGAACCACAGATTTCAAGATAGACATTTTCATATTTCGCTGCTACCTCTATCGCCTCTTCATATCCCTGATAAACCCCGCCTGAATGTCCTAATAGAATCCTGAGAGCAGGGTATTTCTCCGCTATCCCGGCAAAAAGCCTTGGAGAGCAGATTCCATCATACCAGGTGTGGGAAAGCACAATCGCTTTTTTCTCCTGTGCAAACTCCCACACAGGACAATAGTTCTTACCTCCTACAGGATAATTATGTGTGGAGGGATGAATCTTGATGCCGATAAACCCCTGCCGGAATCTCAACTCAAGTTCCTGGAGCATTTCCTGTGGATAATTTGGATTAATCGTGCACATCCCCAGAAACCTGCCTGGAAAATCCTGCATTGCCTTTAAAATTATCTCATTTCCTTCATGAAAATCTGGACCTATTGAAAGATGTGCACTTACCAGGCACTTACTCACGCCCAATCTATCCATCAGCCTTACCATTCCCTTTGCAGAAGGGTCTCCATAGATGGGAAAATTGAACCACTTTCCCATATGGGCATGCGCATCTATAATAAGGATATCGTCTATCTTTTCACCCCTTTCAGCTTTTTCTTTTAATCCCACCATAACCCCCTGTCTATCTCCTGATTTCTGAGATTAACCTTTCAATATTTCCCCGGGCAATCAATTGTTTTTCTTCCTCTGTAATATCAGCATAAATAATCCTTGCCAGCATTCCACCCGGATCTATAAAAGGCATTCTGGTAGCAAACACCATTCTCTCAGCTCCAAATTTTTTACACACCTCTTCTATACCCTCATAGGAAAAAAAGGTGGATGTCTCCAGGTAAAAATTCTTATATTTCTTAAAAAGCGTGAAGAGAAAACGGCATATACGATATCCTGTATTTGAAATTATGACCGGAAGTTCCGGGTATGAAGCAAGAACTTTATCCAAATCCCTGAAATCCACCTGGTCATAGTTAATAAAAACAGGCATCCTTATCCCTTCAAGGAATTCAAGTACGGGGTGAAGCCATTTTGAAAAAAGAAAGTTCTGGTCCCTGGGAAATACCCTTACAGCATAAGCCCTGGTGCGGATTTCTTTCGTGGATTCTCCATCCATCATTTCAGAGGGAGTATTCCAGGGTGCAATTACAAATACAGGAAGGAGTCTTTCATGCATCCCTTTAGAATTTACATTCTCAATCTCCTCAAGCAGTTTCCTGTTTCCTGTATCCGGGTCATACTGCCAGGCAAGAGAATGGAAAACAAGTGCCTTTTCAATATTGTGGTAATCCATTTCTGAAAGCAGTTCTCTGGCAGAATCAAAATAAAGTTTGGGCGCATGCCACTTCCCGAGCATGCAGTTTGAATCTATAAATTTGATATTCATAGGTTTATACTATCTTTATCTCACCCCAGGCTCCCAGTTTATCCTTCATAATAATCAGGGTGCCCCTGATATCCGGGATTTTCTTTGCAAATTCAATGGCCCTGGGAATATCAGATGGCTCCTTCACAATATTTCCGATAGCAGTAGCACATGCATCAGCAAGGGCAGCTGAAGAGGAAATCACAACTGCAGCATCTGCCCTGCCAAAACTCAAAGAGTGGCCTACTGTGCCTGAAGAAGTGCAAACCCCCAGTGGTGTGCGATTTGCTTCAATCTCAATCACTATTCTTTCGCTGAAAGGAGATTCCCCTGCATAAATACCTATTCTTCGGTTCTTCAGGGTCTTGATAAATATATCCCCGCCATTCTCAACAATCACTTCCGGAGAATATTTCAGAAGGTCCCTGCCAACGAATTCAGCAATTGCACCTGCCACAGATGCCATAGGACCTGTGCCTGCAATCTTGCCTGCCTTAAGCATCTCCTTAACAATCTCAGGTGCAAGAAGGTCAAACTTCATTGGGGTAAGGGTTGTTTGAAACCTGGGATGCCTCTGGATATATTCCTCTATCTGCGAGCGATACTTAAGTGTTAATTCAATTGCCTCAGAAGATAAATCAGTTCTGGCGCAAATGTAGAGGTCAGTCTCTTTCACCATCACCTCAAATATCTTCAGGTCATCTGTCACATAGTCCCTACGATAAACTCTCTCCTCATACATAAATTTCCTTATAACCTTTTGTGAATGAGATGGGCAACCTTCTCGCCGCTTAAGAACATCCCTCCGAATATGGGGCCCATTCTGGGTCCACCAAAAACCGCATTCGCAGACATCCCTGCAACAAAAAGTCCGGGATAAACCTCTTTAGTATTTTCAATTGTAAGCCTTTCTGCCTCATCCGCCCACATTGATTTCTCACCCTCAATTTTTCCTGAAGGCGTGTTAAGCCTTCCCACCTTGTTCTGGACAATGTGGCAGAGCTCAGCAGCATGCCCTGTGCTGTCTATAACAAATCTTGCTCCAACTGTAAGCGGGTCAACATGCAGCTGTGCTACTTCAACTGCAGACCAGTTTATCACTATACCGCAGACCCTGTCCCTGCGAATCAGTACATCTTCCACAGAAATCCCGTTAAAAATCTGCACTCCTGCATCAATTGCGCCTGCAGTAAGTTTCGCAACAACTTCAAGGGAATTTGCAACATACAGGTCGTTTCTTTTTTTAGTCTTTATCGAGAAATTGTCCAGGATTCTCTTTGCCTCTTTCTGCACAACAACCTTAGGAAAAACCATTCCGCCACCCCATATTCCCCCGCCTGTGTGGAGCTTTCTTTCAAAGATTGCAACCCTGTGTTTTTTTTGCGCAAGCAGTGTTCCTGCGACAAGTCCAGATGGTCCTGCTCCTGCAATCAGAACATCAACACTGAGATTTTCAAGAAGGTCTTTTGTCGCCTCATCAATAATTGCCCTGCTTATATCAATTTCGTTCAGCATAAAACCTCCGATTATCCAGATATGAATATTACAGCGCTCGGGCTGGCTTCAAATCCCTTTCCGGGTTTTAATGTCACAATTGTTGAACGAAGTGCGAACTTTTTTTGAATAAAACTCTAACTGACTTGTGCGTCGCTGAAGGCGACGCACACCCACCACCCAAAACAAGTGGATGGACAAAAATTCCTGATGAGGATAGCACCCAGACCCCCTCCCTTTTGCCCGCCCGCCTTGCCCGCTTCGCTGACGAGCCGATGATTTTTTATCTTCCTGCTTCCTTTGCGGCCTTTTCTATCCAATCTCCCAGATTATTAAAACCATCATTATCAACCCAGTCATAAATTACGTACATCTTAGAAAACTGATAATTCTTTCCCCAATATCTTTCATCAAAACTTATAGACGAAGTGGGGTATTTATTAAATAATATCCATTGATAACCATTCCATTCGTAATATTTAGCCTTACCACTACTATCAATAGAAAGCATTAAGTGCTCAAATGGATTTGCACCCTTA
>Ga0272448_1000242_pt1 | contig 84203 bp, 73 predicted proteins | sample YNPCB0191_FD_202220 | JGI IMG/M metagenome (GOLD analysis project Ga0272448, IMG submission 202220) | Hot spring sediment microbial communities from Yellowstone National Park, WY, United States - YNP-CB-019-1 | ecosystem: Environmental > Aquatic > Thermal springs > Hot (42-90C) > Sediment...
AATGTATTTGTCCTTGACTTCGCTCTGTATGGGCGGCCTCGGCAGGTGCAGATCACCCGCATCTGTAGACGGGGCTTTCTCATGCAGCTTTTTCCGTGGCACCGGGGTCGGAGGGCGTAGCCACCGCGAACAAAGTATCAATGCGCTAGCCGCAGACGAGAGCTTTCGGCGAGGCGTGTTGCACGCAGGGTTGGGTCAAAGTGGCCGGGGGACCGGTACGGACGTTGCTTTTCCTCGCTCGCCCGACTGTCCTCCTGGCGGGCAGCACTTTCGTCGTCGCATCTCGTGCTGTCGAAGCATGCCTTGTTTCGCCGGAGCGGTTGAATTCCTTCTTGCCGCCTCAGCGGTGGCTGCAAACTGCTTGGCGAAAGGTCCCCTCGATTTTTTCGGCGACGATTCGCACGCGGGGTTCGCTCAGGATGTTGTGATGATCGGCCTCCACCAGGTGCGTCTGCACACCGTTGCGGACAAGGGCTGCCCATCCGAGACGAAGGTCGGGCACCCATTTCTGGAACGGCTTCGTCGCCATGATATGAACTACGCGGCCAGCGTATTCACCCGGGTGATATGTGCGCATCGCGCGCTGGCCAGCCCGGTCAACGGCATCTTGCAGGGCCTTCGCTCTCGACTTCGTTCCGACGGACACGAGATTTGATCGGGCCGACTTCGCACAGCGCGAACGCAGCGAGAACCTGCGCTCCATGAGTCTGTTCAGGCCGGTGTCGAACAGCGCCCGTGCCCGGCGGCGTAGATGATGCGTTGCCCGTTCCTTGAGGAAGTCCAGCCGCATCCCCCTCGAGAAGGGCGGGCAGGGGGTATCGAGGAGGATGAGGAGCGGAACATCGAGGTTCCTTGCCCGCATCTGACGGGCCATCTCGTAGGCGAGCGCACCACCTATGCAGAGCCCGGCGAGAATGTAAGGTCCGGTGGGGCGCGTGCGGATTACCTCGGCCACGTATCGGGCCGCCATCTCCTCCACGGTGTGGAGGGGCGGCTCCAGGCCATCGAGCCCGACGGCACGGATCCCGAATACGGGCTGGTCATCCCCGAGTAGTTCCGCTAGCGAGATATACGATACGACCTCGCCGCGAAGAGTGTGCACACAGAACAGGGGCGGGCGTGAACCTCCGCTGCGCATGGGTACCAGGATACCGGAGGGTGTCGGGGCAGTGCCGGCTTCGAGCAGAGCGGCGAGACGTGCGACCGTGGGCGCATCCAGTATCGTCGTCGGGGGCAGACGGCTGCCCAGCGCAGTTTCGATGCGAAGGAACAGGCGCAAGGCCTTTAGCGAGTCCCCGCCGAGGTCGAAGAAGTTATCCTGCACGCCCACGGGCGTCACGCCGAGCGTCTCGGACCATATCTCAGCGAGGGCGGTCTCGATGGGTGTGCGCGGCGGTTCAAACTGGGCGTCTGGTGTGGCACGGGCGATCCCGGGGTCCGGCAGGGATAGCCGGTCGAGTTTGCCGCTCGATGTCACCGGAAGTTTCTCGAGCGTGAAGAACTGCGAGGGTATCATGTAGTCTGGAAGCCGGGCCGCGAGTCCGGCGCGAAGTCGCGTCGCGTCGGGTTCGCGTCCGCGCGCAGGAACGATGTAGCCAATCAGGCGATCAGCTCGTGGTCCGTCGCCGGTAAAAACCTTGGCGGCGGCCGCGGTGACGCCCTCTATTTGAAGAAGGGCATTCTCGATCTCGGCGAGTTCGATCCTGCGCCCACGCACCTTGACCTGCGCGTCCTTTCTCCCCAGGAGCGTGAGACAACCGTCCGGAGACAGTCGGCCGATGTCTCCCGTGCGCTGCAGTCTGAAGCCGCCTCCGGCCGGATCCTCGGTGAATGTCGCCGCCGTCTCCTCCGGCCTGCGCCAATAGCCGGGCGTGAGGAACCTGCTGCGGATGACCACCTCTCCGGCCTCTCCGGCATTCATGCGATTGCCGTCCTCGCCGATGATCAGAATCTCCATCCCCTCGACCGGGTAGCCAACGGGAAGCACGTTCGAATCGGGCTCGTATGTTCTGTCAATTGGCATGCGCGTCGTTGCCCCGCACACCTCGGTCGAACCCAGACAAAGGACGAATAGGCAGTCCGGGGCCGGAAGCCTCTTGTAGGTCTCGAAGTCGCTGCGATAGACCGGTTCGCCGCCGACCTGGAGTATGCGCAGGTCCGGCAACTTCCCTTGCCGGGGAAATGCCGCCGCGAAATCGCGAAAAAGCGACGTCACACACTCCATGACGGTCACCCTCTCGCGTGCGAGCCATCCGGCCATGTCGCGTAGGCCACTGGAGCGGACGTCGTACGGAAGGAGCGTGCCGCCATTCAGAAGGTGGCCAAAGATGTTCATAATGGACCAAGCATATGTGTAAGAGAACATGAGGGCGCAGCGGTCCCGGTCGCACAGGTGAAGGTGGTTCGTGGCGGCGCGAACTCCGCGTAGGACCATACGGTGCGTGATGATGACTCCTTTGGGCTTCCCCGTCGAGCCCGAGGTGTAAAGGAGCGCGAAGTTGGCCTCCGGGGTCGTTTCGAGGCCCGGGTTCGCGGCGTATCCGCTTCGGCAGATGTCGTCTGCGTCGAGGACTTTAACCGATGGGCCCGCGATCCCGCGCACCCGGTCCACGTGGGTCTTCCGGGTCAGTACTGTCGTTGCGCCCGAGTCGTCCAGGATGTCGCGTGCTCGTGCGTCTGGCAAGGCAGGGTCGAGGGGAACGTAGAACTTGCCTGCCTTGAGGGCCGCGAGGATGCCCATCACGGACGGCAGGCCGAAGTCGCACCAGAGGGCGACAAGTTTTTCATCTTCCCCGCATCGGTCGAGAATGGCGTGGGCGAGCCGGTTAGCGATCAGATTCAGTTCCTCGTACGTGAGCGACGTATCCGAGGTCTTCACGGCGATTCGATTGGCGGACCGGCGCACCTGCTCCTCGAAGTGCCAGGGCACGCTCCGCCAGGCCTGTTCGGGCGGGATAGGAACGAAATCGTTCTGCGGCGCGATGCGGCGGGATACCGTTGGTTTGTCAACTCCCATGACGTGCCTCAGCACCTCTCGATGCGTGCGGAACTCTCCGGCGCTGTTCCGGAACGGATCGGGGCCGCCGGGGTCGCCCCTGTCATTGAGCGCGTCCGCATTATCCTTTCCTGTGGCCGATATGCGCAAGGGCTGCGCGATGCAGAACATCCGTGCGGTCGGCGTTCCGTGATGCGGATCCTGCGTCCGGGCACGAGAGCGGCCGTTTGACCGCCTTGCGCCGCGGGCCGTATATTGGAAAGTGGCAATCCCGTGAGCGCGAGATACACGGAGGGATATCGTTGCTCAAATCCGTTCCGCCCCTCCTCTGTGTGATCGGTCCGAGCGGATGCGGGAAAACGCGACTCCTCGAGGGTGTTATCCCGCGTTTAACCGCGGCTGGTCTTCGGGTCGGGGCGATCAAACACTGCGGGCACGTGGTGCAAGCCGAGGCGAGCAAGGACTCCTCGCGGCTGGCGCTCGCTGGCGCGGAACCCTCCGTCGCCGCGGCGGCAGATTCCTTGCAGGTGCTATCTCTTGGCGGGGAGCAGTCGCTCGTTGATCTCGCTGCGGCCTTCTGCGCAGATTGCGATCTCGTTCTGGTCGAGGGTTACAGCCGTTCGGTGCACGACAAGATAGCGTTTGCGAATTCGTCGCGAGTGGAGTCCTTGGAGGGAACACGCCTGATGCTCGCTGACCGCGCGGATGCGTGTCCTCCTGATGCAGGAAGGGTTGCGGACTGGATCCTCGAATGGCACAAGGGCAGGACAGCGTGGCGGTTGGGCCTCGTGGGAGTTGTCCTCACGGGAGGTGCGAGCCGCAGGATGGGCTCGGACAAATCGGAACTGCGACTGGATGGGTCCCGCGTCCTCGGGCGACTGTGCGAGATACTTGCCGACCGCCTCGGACGGGTCATGATCGTGGGTCGCAGGCCGTCGCCCGAGGGCCTGCCCCTGTGCGCAGAGTGGCATCCCGATGATATGCCGGGCCTCGGACCGCTCGGCGGCATCGCGACGGCGCTGCGCGTGGCATCGTCTGCCGCCTCAGGATGGGCTGTTCTCGCTCTGGCCTGCGACATGCCGGCGGTGGACGGTGCGCTGCTCGACCTCATTTTAGCGGGTCGCAGAACGGATGCACCAGCGACAGCGTTTCTGAACGCCGCATGCGGCCGGGTGGAGCCAATGCCCGCGATATACGAGGCGTCGGCGTTGGCCACCATACGCGCATGCCTCGATGGTGGAGGACGCTCGGTCGGCGGGTGGTTGGTCGAAGCGGGTGCACACGCGATTCCGTTGCCGCCCGAGTGGATGGCGAAACTGGCGAACATGAACAGTCCCGAGGACCTGGTGGCCTTCCGCGGCGAACGGCGCGAAGCAAGATGACAAGCGTCCACCGGGATGCTATAATTGTGTTTCATTCTTCTCACCGGCGGCCGACCTGATCGGGCGCCTCACGCAACGATGGAACGAGGAATCTCAGATGGCACCTGACCGCGCTTTGACCGGCGGCGCCGGCGAGGGCGCTGCCTGCACAACAATGGGGCCGACCGACGCCGAGGTGAAGGCGTTCCTCGACGGTCTTGGCGTGACCCCGTCATCCAACCTCATAGATCTTCTCCAGAAGGTGCAGGGGCGGTTCGGCTACCTGCCGCGGAACGCCCTGGAGGAGTTGAGCAGGCGGACGAAGATACGCCTCAGCCGCATCTACGGTGTGGTCACGTTTTACGCTCAATTCTATACCGAGCCCCGCGGACGCCACACGATCTTGTGCTGCCGGGGCACGGCGTGCCACGTGAAAGGGGCCTCCAAGGTGCTCGATGCAGTCAAACGAACGCTCGGCATCCGCGAAGGGCAGACGACGCCCGACATGGAGTTCTACCTCGAGACGGTCGCGTGTCTCGGCACGTGTTTCCTGGCGCCCGTGATGATGATTGACGATCAGTATTACGGAAGGCTGACTCCTCAGCGCGCGGAGGCGATCCTGAAGAGTTACCGGAAGGGTCAGTGATGGAACGCATGCAGTCGGTGCACGATCTGAACCGCATTCGTGAGGAACTGCGCTCTCGACCCAGGCCCGATGTCGAGATTCGAGTCTGCTCCACCGGTTGCCGGGCGCTTGGTGCTCTCGATGTCTGCCGCGACCTCGAGAGCGAGATCGCTGCCCAGGGTCTGCAGGGGCGCGTTCGCGTCATCCGAACGGGCTGCCTGGGCCTCTGTGCGGGAGCGGTCGCGGTCTCCATACAGCCGGGTGACATATTCTACCGGGGAGTTGCTCCGTCCGACGTGCGGGAGATCGTGGAGAAGACCGTCGTTGGTGGTGCGGTGATAGAGCGTCTCTGCGCCTCCGGCCAGAACGGCCCTGTGGCGAACCGCGAGGAGGTATCGTTCTTCAAACACCAGATGCGGCGGGTGCTGTCGAACTGCGGTGTCATAGATCCCCGCAGCCTGGAGGATGCGATCGCGCATGGAGCGTACTCGGCGCTAGCCAAGGTTCTCTCCGGAATGTCGCCGGACGCGGTCATCAACGAGGTCATCGCTTCCGGGCTTCGTGGTCGCGGTGGCGCCGGCTTCCCAACCGGAAAGAAGTGGCAGTTCTGCCGGAGCGCACCGGGGCACCCCAAGTACGTCATATGCAACGCGGACGAGGGAGATCCGGGCGCGTTCATGGACCGTGCGCTGCTCGAGGGCGATCCCCATCTTGTGATCGAGGGTATGATCATCGGCGCCTATGCGATCGGCGCCAACAGTGGCGTAGTTTACGTGCGGGCCGAGTACCCCATTGCGATAGAGCACACCGAACTGGCGCTGAACCAGGCGCGGGAGGCGGGCCTGCTGGGGCGGAATATCCTCGGCAGCGGTTTCGACTTCGACATCGAGATACGCAAGGGGGCCGGCGCGTTCGTGTGCGGAGAGGAGACGGCACTCATCGCATCGGTCGAGGGGAAACGGGGGATGCCGCGCCCGCGTCCGCCCTTCCCTGCTGTCTCCGGACTCTACGGGAAGCCTACGAACATAAACAACGTGGAAACGTGGGGCAATGTTCCGGGCATCATTCTCAATGGGGCGGCGGCCTACGCGAGCGTCGGTACCGCAGGTTCCAAGGGCACGAAGATATTCGCGCTCGCTGGCAAGGTCAGTAACACGGGCCTCGTGGAGGTGCCGATGGGGGCAACGCTCCGACAGATCGTGTTCGACGTCGGCGGCGGAATTCCCCGCGGTCGCAAGTTCAAGGCGGCGCAGATGGGCGGACCGTCCGGGGGTTGCGTGCCGGCACAGTTCCTCGACCTCCCGATAGATTACGACTCCGTCCAGAAGATAGGCGCCATAATGGGTTCGGGTGGCCTGATCGTGATGGACGAGGCCACCTGCATGGTTGACATAGCCCGGTTCTTCACCGACTTCGTCCAGAAGGAGTCGTGCGGGAAGTGCGTGCCCTGCCGCATCGGCACGAGAAGGATGCTGGAGATCCTCACGCGGATCACGAACGGTCAGGGCGAACTGGAGGACATAGACCGCCTCCAGCGCCTCGGTGAGATGATAAAGGAGGCCTCCCTGTGCGGCCTCGGACAGACTGCCCCCAACCCGGTCCTTTCGACGATCCGCTACTTCCGGGACGAATACGTGGCGCACATCGTGGAGAAGCGGTGTCCGGCGAATTCGTGCGAGGCGCTTATAACGACGACGTGTTCGAGCGCCTGCCCGGCCCACGTGAACGTTCCGGAGTATGTGGCACTTATCGCAGAGGGCCGAATTTCGGAGGCGCTCGACGTTATACGCCGACGCAATCCATTCCCGTCGGTCTGCGGGCGCGCATGCCATCATCCGTGCGAGAAATTCTGTCGCAGGGGCGATCTGGATGCGCCAGTCGCTATACGCGACCTCAAGCGTTTCGCCTCCGATCATGTGAAGGAGATCGGCCACCCTCCGGTCTGGCGGGGGCCTCGTCGCGGCCGCGTGGCCGTGATAGGTTCTGGTCCTGCGGGTCTCTCCGCCGCTTATTTCCTCGCTCTCATGGGACGCGAGGTAAAGGTCTTCGAGGCGCTCGACGTTGTCGGCGGCGTCCTCGCGGTGGGGATACCTGGCTATCGCCTCCCGCGCAGAGCGTTGAAGCGCGACATCGAGTACATACGCCGCGCAGGAGTCGATATAGAGACCAATCATCCGGTCCGGTCGCTTCATGAACTGAAGGAGGCGGGCTTCGATGCAGTGTTCGTGGCGGTTGGTGCCCACAAGGGACTGCCGCTTGGTGTGCCCGGCGAGGATCTGAGGGGGGTCGAGGATGCCCTCAGTTTCCTCAGGCGGGTCGCCAGAGGAAAGGTGAAGAAACTGCGCGGCCGCGTGGTGGTCGTCGGCGGTGGAAACGCCGCGGTGGACTCGGCCCGCACGGCTCTTCGCCTCGGTGCCTCCTCGGTGACCATACTCTATCGGCGAACGCGTGACGAGATGCCTGCCATACGGGACGAGATAGAGGACGCGATTATGGAGGGGGTGGACATGCGCTTTCTCGTCGCGCCCGTCGCCATACTGGGCGACGGCCGCGTCCACGCTGTCCGGTGCGCGGAGATGACTCTCGGCGATGCCGACGAGAGCGGCCGGAGGCGCCCGGTCCCGACGGGGAAGGAGGTCGAGGTTCAGGCCGATTATGTGATAGTGGCGATTGGCCAGGCCCCGGAACTCGATTTCGCCTCCGACGATGGTACACTCGTCGTGTCCCGCGGGCGCATGGAGGCCCACCCGGTCACGCAGAGGTCGGGCGAGGGCAATGTCTTTGCGGGCGGCGACGTTGTCACTGGCCCTGCGACCATAATAGAGGCCATAGCCGCGGGACAGCGAGCGGCGCAGGCCATAGACGTTTTTCTCGGGGGGACCGGAGAACTGCCACCGGAAGTGCCCCTCGCCTCCCGCGCCAAGCCGGATGAATCCGTCGCGCAGATTCCGCGCCAGCCGGTCGAGGTCGTTCCTGCCGATGTGCGACGCGGCAACTTCGACGAAGTGCTCAAGGCCTATTCTCTCCAGACCGCCTGCACCGAGGCCAGGAGATGCCTGCGCTGCGACCTGGAGAAGCAGGAGACACGACGCCATGTCTGACGAGATCACGTTGACCATAGATGGAAAGACGGTCACCGTGCCACGCGGGGCCACGATCTTCGAGGCCGCCCGGAAACTCGGCATAGAGATTCCGCATCTCTGCTACAAGCCGGAACTTGGCCTTCCGCCGACGAGTTCGTGCCGTCTCTGCGTGGTGGAGGTGGAGGGAGCGAAGTCGCTCGTCGCGTCCTGCTCGCATCCGGTCTCCCCGGGCATGGTGGTCCGCACGGATACCGAAAGGCTCAGGAATGTCCGGCGCATGGTTATTGACCTGCTCCTGTCCAACCATCCACACGACTGCCTCACCTGCGAGAAGTCGGGCGAGTGCGACCTGCAGAAATACGCGTACGCGCTCGGTGTGCGCCAGCCTGAGTTCGCGGGCGAGCCGGTCATGGTCCAGCCCATCGAGGATGGGCCAGCGATCATCTACGACCCCAGCAAGTGCATCCTTTGCGGCAGGTGCGTCGAGATATGCCACCAGGTTCAGGTGACCGGCGCCATTGACTATCAGGGGCGGGGATTCAATACGCGCGTTACCCTCCCGCCGGGCCTGCCACGCGACAGGTCGGGCTGCGCCGAATGCGGCAACTGCGTTGATGTCTGCCCCACGGGAGCGCTCTCCTACGCCGGTGCCCAGGGACTGGGAAGGGCGTGGGAGATGAAGCGCGTGCCTACCATATGCCCTTACTGCGGTTGTGGTTGCACGGTTGTCCTCAACATCCGCGACAACCGCGTCGTCAAAATCACGGGTGCGCCGGGGGTGGGCGTCAACAAGGGTCTCCTCTGCGTGAAGGGCCGCTTCGGCATGGACTGGGTGGGCCATGGGGACCGCCTCACGCGGCCCATGCTCAGGCGGAACGGGAGACTCGAGCCAGTATCCTGGGAGGAGGCTCTGGACTATGCCGCCAGGCGGCTGGACGAAATTCGTCGGGAGAGCGGTCCCGACGCGATAGGGGGGCTCGCGTCAGCGAAGTGCACCAACGAGGAGAATTACGTCTTTCAGAAGTTCATGCGCGCCGTGATCGGCACGAATAACGTTGACCACTGCGCGCGCCTGTGCCATGCCTCCACCGTGGCTGGCCTCGCAAAGGCGTTCGGCAGCGGAGCCATGACCAACTCGATAGAGGACTTCGACGTAACCGACTGCATATTCGTCATCGGGTCGAACACCACGGAGTGCCATCCGGTCATCGGTGCGGCGATCAAACGCGCTGCGACCCAGCGGAAGGTCCCGCTGATCGTTGCCGACCCCCGCTCGATCGAACTCGTGGAATTCGCCGAGGTCCACCTGCGCCAGAAGGGCGGTACAGACGTCGCCCTTATCAATGCGATGATCCACGTAATCATCGAGGAGGGGCTCGAGGACGCCGAGTTCATCGCGCGACGGACCGAGGGTTTCGAGGAACTGAAGAAGGCCGTGGCCCCCTACACGCCGGAGATGGGCGAGAAGATAACCGGTGTGCCAGCGGCTGACATTGTGAAAGCCGCCCGGATCTATGCGAACGCAAAGGCCGCCTCGATAGTCTATTCGATGGGCATCACCCAGCACTCTCACGGGACCGACAACGTCCTTGCGCTCGCCAACCTCGCGATGGTCACCGGCAACGTGGGAAAGCCTGGTGCAGGCGTGAACCCGCTCCGGGGTCAGAACAACGTTCAGGGGGCGTGCGATATGGGTGCCTTGCCCAATCTCCTCCCGGGATACCAGAGCGTGACGGACGACGCGTTGCGCGCGAAGTTCGAGAAGGCGTGGGGTGTCACGATCCCGTCGAGGCCCGGCCTCACGGTGGTCGAGATGATGAACGCCGCCGCGGAGGGGCGCCTCAGGGCGCTTTACATCATGGGTGAGAACCCGATGCTCAGCGACCCCGACATCGCCCACGTTGAGGAGGGCCTGCGGAGACTCGATCTCCTTATCGTTCAGGACATCTTCATGAGCGAGACGGCCCAAATCGCTCACGTCGTCTTGCCGGCCGTCGGGTTCGCGGAGAAGGACGGTACGTTTACGAACACAGAACGACGGGTGCAGCGCGTCAGAAAGGGGATCGAGCCGCCCGGCGAGGCCCGGCCTGACTGGGTCATCACGTGTGACCTGGCGCGTCGGCTCGGTCGGGAGATGTCATATCACAACGAGGCCGCCATACAGGACGAGATAGCATCGCTGACGCCCATTTATGGCGGTATCACTTACGACCGGCTCGAGAGGGGGGCCTTGCAGTGGCCTTGCCCTGACCGCAATCACCCGGGGACACCTTACCTCCACAAGGAAAAGTTCACGCGCGGCCTGGGGAAGTTCCATGCCGTCGAGTTCGTTCCATCGAAGGAACTGCCAGACGCGGACTATCCGTTTCTCCTTTCGACGGGTCGCATCCTGCAGCACTTCCACACGGGAACAATGAGCAGGCGTTCGTCGGTGCTGGACCGGCTCGTCTCCGTCGGGGCCATCGAGATACATCCAACCGATGCGAACCGGCTGGGCGTGAGGGATGGCGAGAGGGTGCGCGTGAAGTCGCGAAGGGGCCAGATCGAGATCGCTGCGCGCGTCACTGACAGGGTCGCGCCAGGGACCGTGTTTCTGGCGTTCCACTACCGCGAGGCGCCGGCGAACCGGCTGACCATCGCAGCCCTCGATCCGGTCGCCAAGATACCCGAGTTCAAGGTGTGTGCCGTGAGGATCGAGCCTGCGCGCTGAACCGCGCCCGGGCTGTTCTCTGCTTATCCCCGCATCCACAGTGCGCGCAGGGCCGCGATTCCCTTCGCGTATTGATCCTGGCGCTTCGGGCCGCCAATCTCGGCGATCCCGCTCTGGCCGAGGTCGGGGATGCGCTCGGCGAGGAGTTCGACGAGATCGCGGAACCGGATGACCGAGCCCGAGTGCAGGCCGAGCCTTTCCAAAACCTGGCGGTTGGCCGTCTGCACGCTCTCGACCGACACCGGATTTTGAGCCGTCCTGCACGTGTGGCCCTTGCCCCAGACGGAGCCTTCCTTGCTCTCCAGGCACCAGTCGCAACGTTCGCAGATGTCGTCGTAGTCTTCGACCAGTTCGATCTCTACGTCGGGATCGCGGCGGATGGCATCCATGACGTATTCGAACCCACGGCGGTTATGGCCCGCCTGGGGACCACCCGCGCCGAAGAACGCGACGACCCAGGTCGGATGGTACGGTCGTAGCCGTATCCTCATCTCGGGCCCTCCTCGTCGGATGGCACTGCGGGATGGTCGAGGACGCATGGACCGGTCAGTCGGCCAGGATGTCGCGTATGCGCAGGCCGTGCTTGCGGAGCAGCGCCTGGAAATTCGGCCGCTGCATCCCCGTGTCCGCCGCCGCCCGGGTGACATTGTAATCGTTCCTCCGCAGGGCTTCGAGGAGAAAAGCCTTTTCCACCGCGGCGGCAGCCTCCTCGCGGAGTCTCTTTTTCAGATCGTTGAGTTCGGCCGCGGTCCTCGGCACCTCCGACGGCCGGCGGGCGGGCGGCAGGGATTCCTTCACGTGCACGTGGCCGACGCGAGTCTGCTCGCTGCGAATGACGAGCCGTTCGATGACGTTGGAAAGTTCCCGGACGTTGCCAGGCCAGTCGTACTCGCAGAGGGCATCTATCGCCTCGGGCGTGAATTCCTCTACTCGGCTGTGCATGGTCCCGGCGAATTTGGCGAGAAAGTGCCGGGCCAGAAGCGGTATGTCCTCTCGCCGCTCGCGAAGCGGTGGTATGTGGATGGGAAACACGTTGAGCCTGTAGTAAAGGTCTTCCCTGAACTTGCCCTTGGCGACGAGTTCCGCGAGGTCGCGATTGGTCGCGGCGATGTAGCGGACGTCCACCCTGACCGCTTCGGCAGCGCCCACGGGGCGAACCTCGCGTGTCTCGATCGTCCGGAGAAGAACCGGCTGCAGTTCGAGCGGCAGGTTGCTGACCTCGTCGAGGAATAGCGTGCCGCCATGCGCAGAACGGATCAGTCCGGGCTTGTTGTCCTCGGCGCCGGTGAAGGCACCCCTGACGTATCCGAAGAGTTCACTCGCCAGGAGCGTGGGGGCTATCGCCCCGCAGTCAACCGCCACGAACCGTCCTTCCCGGCGCGGGCTCGAATAGTGTATCGCACGCGCGACAAGGTCCTTGCCCGTCCCGCTTTCACCGGTGATGAGTACCGTGCTGTCGGTCCGCGCCACCTGTGCGATCAGGTCCTTCACGTGCCTCATCGCCGGCGAGTCGCCTATGATCTGAGATATGTCGTACCGGCCCGACAACGCCTCTTGCAGTTCGCGGCGTTCCTCGAGAAGGCTGCGTCGCGCGAGGCCCTTCGCGACGACCGACTCTATCTCGTCAGGCGTGAACGGCTTGGCCACGTAGTCAAACGCGCCCAGTTTCACGGCCTCCACTGCGCTCTTGATGGTCGAGTAGCCTGTGATGATAACTATGGGCACGTCGGGGAACCGGTTGGGCGCCTCGCGGAGTATGTCCAGCCCCGAGACGTCCGGCAGTTTCAGGTCGACCAGTGCCAGGTCGTATCGGCCGCTGGACAGTCTTTCCAGACCCTCCTTGCCGGTCGGAGCGATCTCCACCGCATACGACTCGCTCAGGATGCGTTCGCAACTTCGTTGGACGATGGGGTCGTCGTCAACGACCAGGATGCGCCTGCTCGCTGTCACCCTTTCGCTGCTCCTCTGCGATCGGAAGGCGGATGGTGAACGTGGATCCTGCGCCAACTTCGCTACGCACACTTATGGTACCCCCGTGCTCGCTGATTATGCCGTAAGCGATCGAGAGGCCAAGGCCGGTGCCCTTTCCGGTTGGCTTCGTCGTGAAGAACGGCTCGAAGATGTGCGCCAGGTTTTCGTGCGGGATGCCGCAACCTGTATCCGATATCTCCACCTCGACGAACCTCTTCCCTGCCTCGCCAGTCGTGCGCGTCCTCAACGTCAACCTCCCACCTTGCGGCATGGCGTCGAGCGCGTTGACGATCATGTTCACCAGGACCTGCTGTATCTGCGAGGCGTCGAGCACCAGGGGCGGCAGAGCGGGATCCAGTTCCATGACTACCTCGACCCTCTGAATACTCGCCTGATTGCCAGTGAGACGCTGGGCCTCGCGTATGATCGCGTTGAGGTCAGCCAACTTCTTCTGCGGTTCATTCTGGCGCGCGAAATCCAGAAGGCCGCGCACGATCTCCTTGCAGCGCATGGTGGCCTGTATCATCATCTCTATATCGGCCCGTTCCCTCGAGTTCTCGGGCGCGTCGCGGAGGAGGAGGTGGGCGAAGGTCAGGACTCCGGTAAGCGGATTGTTTATCTCGTGAGCAACCCCCGCGGCCAGCCTTCCCACGGCGGCGAGTCGCTCGGAGTGAGTCAACTGCTGGCGCGTGCGTTCCCTCAGGTCCTCGTCCTTTCGGAGTCGTTCGAGGATGGAATCGAGACATTGCGAGATGCGATGGATTTCGCCGGTCATCTCGTTGCGCGCGATCTTCGGCAACCTGCCCGCGGCAACCTCGTCGGCCGCTTTCGCGAGGGTCTCTACGGGTTGAGCGAGACGTCGCGAAATGTACCAGCCCACGGCCGCGGCCACGCCTGCGGCGCAAAGGGCCGTTGTCACGCCGATGGCCGCCAAATGGAAGGGTTGACTGTCGGTTCGCGCGCTGCGGCCGATACCGACCAAAAGCAGGCATCCCAGTGCTACGGTGCCAGCGGAGATGGCGCCTACGAGAATCATCCCGAGAAAGATGCGGTTTCTGTAGCGCATGCGAGACATCTCCAGGGCTCGCGCCGACCGCTGAGGCGTATCGTAACAGGATACACGTGTTAAGTCCACGAATACACTCGGGCTTCCCTCGATAACCCGGAACGGCTGCGGGGCCGGTTGCAACTGCTGTTCTATCAGCGGCTTGAGGATATTTTTCCGAATGCCCTTTCTTTTCTCGCTCTGGTACGGTGGTTGCTGCGCCCCCGGCTGATAGTCACGGTAAAGGTCGGGAGTTAGCAATGGCGGTGCAGGGCCGTGTGTTGATAATCGAAGACGATCCGCTCTTCGCCGCGAGTTGTGCAGATATACTGTCCGCTGCGGGATACTCGGCAGTCGTCGCGCATGGCGGTGACGAGGGGGTAAGGCTCGCGCTGGGCGAGGAGTTCGACCTCATAATAACCGATTTGCGCCTGCCCGACGCGGATGGCCTGGAACTCGTCAAGGCGCTTATGGCGAAGGGAAGGGGCTCCGCGTTCATCATGATCACTGGTCACCCGACGCTATCCGTGGCGGTCGAGGCGATGCGGAGCGGCGTATCGGCCTTCCTGGAGAAGCCGTTTCCTCCGGAGGAACTCGTCGAGGCGGCGGGGCGTGCCCTCGAGGAGGCGCGCTCGCGGCGCGGCCTTCGCATTGATGCGGACCTCGTCAGGGAGATACTCCGCGAGCCGGGCAGGGCGGAGAACGAGGACCGCGAGGAGAAGAGCGGGCCACAGGGCTGATGATCCCGGAGATCGCGCGAGTTCAATGCCCGTTTGAACCCATTGGAAGAGGAGGTGCAAGATGATCGAGCGGCGTAGAATACTCGTGGTTGACGACGACCCCACTGTGCGTGAGAGCGTGCGGCGTATCCTGGAGGAGCGCGGTTACGAGGTCGAGTGCGTGGAGACAGGCAGGGATGGTCTCGAGCGCGTGCGCACCGGCTACTTTGACTGCGCCCTGTTCGATCTGAAGATGCCGGACATGGACGGGATGGACATCGTGCGGGTCGCAAGGGAGCATCGCGATAACATGGCGGTCCTGATCATGACCGGCTACGCTTCTGTGGATACCGCGGCCGAGGCGACGCGGCTTGGCGTGTCCGACTACATTTGCAAGCCGTTCACTCCCGAAGAGATAACGCAAGCGGTCGAGCGCGCGTTGCAGAGCCTTCCGCGGGTGGGACCGGCCCTCCAGGCCGACCGCATCGTGCGCGAACTGCGCGGCCTCGCGCCAAGACCGGAGGACCGCGAGGATCGGTCTCCTCAGACCGTTGCCCAGATGGTCGCGAAGAGCATCGGCGTCAAGAAGGCCGGCATCTCGGCCTTGAATGCCCTCGTGCTTGGCGTCCTGGCCGGTGTGTACATCGGCTTCGGGGCGCAACTCGCTACGCTTGTTACCCACGACGCTCCGAAGGTTGTCGGACTGGGGCTCGCGCAGGTTGTCGCGGGTGGCGTCTTCTCCGTCGGCCTGATGCTTGTCGTCATCGCCGGCGGTGAACTCTTCACCGGCAACATCCTGATGATCGCCAGCGTCCTCGGAAGGGAGTACGGTATCGGCAGGATGCTCAGCCGTTGGGCCATCGTTTACGTCGCCAACTTCATCGGCTCGGCCCTGCTGGCCGGGATCATGTATTACTCGGGCCTGTGGAAGATGGGCAATGGTGCCGTGGGTGCACGGGCGATAGCCATCGCGAACGCGAAGGTAAGCCTGCCGTGGGCGCAGGCGTTCGTCAGCGGTATCGGCTGCAACTGGCTCGTCTGCCTCGCGGTCTGGATGGCCCTCTCAGCCAGGGAGATACAGGGCAAGATACTCGCAATATTCTTCCCCATCATGGCCTTCGTTGCCATCGGATACGAACACTGCGTGGCGAACATGTACTTCGTGCCAATGGGAATATTCCTGAAGGGCTCGACGGCCGCAGCGGGCATGGACCTGGCGAAACTGACGTGGGGCCGGTTCATAGCGGCGAATCTCGTGCCCGTCACGATCGGCAACATCGTGGGAGGAGCCATATTCGTGGGCACGTTGTACTGGTTCGTTTATGTGCGCGAGGAGGCGAAGAAGGCGCGCACCGCACCCGTCGCTCGCTGAACTCTCCTCTGGGCAACGGCACACCCGTGTTGCGACAGGAATCGCTGGACTGTATCCTGTCGCAAGCAACACGTGGCGTGAAGTGCGACAGGTGGGGGAGAGGCGAGCATCCGGATGGCCCGTCTCACGTTGTTGGTGGCGTCGGACTTTCACTACTCGCGCGGCACAGATCGAATGTCGCCGTCTGCTCTGGGCCCCGAGTGGGTGAGGCGGATTGCGCTCGACGCCCAGGCCGATGGCTCGCCGGATGCCTTCGTGCTTCTCGGCGATCTTGTCGAGGACGGCTCTTCGCCGCTCGCCGAGCGCGATCTTGCTGCGATGGCTGCCGCCGTGCGCGAGGTCGGGTTGCCTGCCATCGTCGTGCCGGGCAACCACGACGGCGACGCCGGGCGCTGCCTTCGCATTTTCGGCGACCATGCCGGTGCGCACGAGGTCAAGGGGTATAACCTCTTTAGCGTTGTGGACTCGTACGATGAGGAGGGGCGCTGGCGGCGTTCGGCCGATGCGCTCGATGCGCTGGGCCGCGCCGGATCGCGCGCGCCGCTGATCCTCCTCCAGCACCCGATTCTCTTTCCCGACGTGGACTGTTCGGAGTATCCCTACCTGGCCGAGAACGCCGAGGAGGTGCGCCAGGCGTGTTCCCGCGCCGGCGTGTTCCTTTCCATCAGCGGACACTATCACGAAGGTGTTCCGCTGACTCGGTACGATGGTGTCTGGTATCTCACATGTGGCGCTGTCGTTCGTCCCCCTCATCGCTATTACCTCGTCACGCTCGAGGATGGGGCGGTGCACGTCGAAGAGCGGTCGCTCGGGTTCAAGGGACCCGTCGCGATCCACGACGGCCACACCCATTCTCATTTCGGTTACTGTGCGGAGGACGTGCATCCGGAGAAGTCGCTCGAGCGAGCGACCCTCCTCGGTCTGGCGGGGCTCACGTGTCTCGAGCATGCCGGCCAACTCTATCTGTCCAGGGATGATTACTGGAGGTGGGCGCACGTGGAGGACGTCTCGGCTATCGTGCGGGCGCGGAAGACTCCGGAGAACCGCATGCCGGCGTTCCGGTCCGCCATGATGCGCTTCCGGTCGCCTTCTCTTCTTGTTGGTCTCGAGGTCGAGTGCGACCGGGAGGGACGGCTCAACCTTCTCGACGAGGACCGCGAGGGATGGGATGTGCTCCTGGGGGCGGTCCACGTGATACCATCGAGCCTCCCATGCCGGACGGCTGAGGAGCGTGCGCGATCGTTCATGAGGATTGTCGAATGGCTGGTGCGGGGAGGAGTGGACGTTCTCGCACACCCGTTACGACTGTTCGAGGCGAAGGGACTCCCGCCTCCGCGCGACATGTACCGTCCATTGGCGCGACTGCTGCGCGCCCACGACACGGGGGCGGAGGTCAACTTTCACAACAATCGCCCGGACCCCGAGTTCTTTCGCGTCTGCGCAGAAGAGGGGGTGAGACTGACCCTGGGGAGCGACGCGCACAGGCTGGATGAGGTCGGCGCCCTTCAACCCCACCTGCGCCTCCTGAAGCAGATAGGAATCCCCCTTCCCTCGTGCACCGGAGGACGCTGACTTCTCCGGCACCCGATGGCGCCGCTCCGCCGGCATCGTCGTCAATGAGTCATTGCGTACACGACCGCGTTGAGGCCCAGCCTGAGGGCGTCCTCGCTCTGATAGGCCAGGGCGAATGGTCGTGGTTGCCCGTCCCACTCGGTGCTCAAGCCGAAGCGGCTGTAAATAATGCACAGGCGGCCGTCCAGCGATGCCCCCTCCAGGACCGGCACGGAAAGGTCCTTCTGCTGAGCAAGAAGCATTGGCGAATAGGCGACGGTTTGCACGCGGTTGTGCATCGAGTAGAGCGGATGGTCCATCGGCAGCAACTGGAGGGTCGAGTTGTCTGGCAAGGCGCGGGCGATCTCGCGGCGAAACGCCAGGTCGAAGGCCTGGCGGCCGCAACAGGCCGATCCGATGAGCATGCCGCCGTTGCGCAGGTAGTTCCTGAGGCCGGCGACCTCCGGGTCGTTGAGGTGGAAATCGAAGTGACCCGTGATGTAGAGGACGGGGTACTTCAGGATCTCCGGGTCGCTCAGTTTCACCGCTGCGCGCTTGAACTGGACTGGCAGTGTGGAGTTCGCACGCGCGTACCGGAGGAAGTTCATCACCCCATTCGGGCAAGGATCCCAGTCGCCCTCGTGGATTACCTGCGCGAAGACGAACTCGTCCCGCGTGGGTTCCTCGGCCTGATGGTAAATCCGCTGCGTGCTCAGAAAGCGGCCCAGTTGGTAATTCGCGAGGCAGTACGCCATCAGGTTCACGCCGATCCGACGCGCATCCTCGATCCCTACTCGCTTTCCCTCCGGGTGGGTGTGACCGTCCCATCCGCAACTGAGGTCGTACGGCCACGCGAACACGGCGGTACGGCAGCCAACGTTGATACCATAGATTGGCGGGAGCGACTTACCTGCGGATTTCCCCTCCTCGATGAGATCCACCGCCTCAATGCGATAATGACAGGAATAGAGGGGATGGTCCGCCTCCAGGAGCCTGAGTGGTCGGTCGGGGAACGTCTGCTGCATCTCCGCGACAAACGCTCTGAAAAACTCGTCGGACCCGCAGCACGCGTCGCCGATGAGATAGCCACCGTCGTTGACGAAGAGGCGGAGTTTTTCCCGCTGATCCGGGTCGAGCGAGAATGATTCGTGGCCCGTCAGGTACAGGATCGGAATCTCTGCCGGGTTGTAACTGAAACTCTCGAAGGTCGTCTCTATAGGACGGTACCGGATACCTAGCGCGCTATTCGTCAAGTTCATCAGCGTCTGGATGTCGCCCGGGTCCGTTGTCCAGTCGCGGTAACTCGAGCGCTGGCCGGTTGTGGGATCCGTCTGCCAGACGATTTTACCGTATTGGACCTTCCCGATCAGCGCGGGCGGCGCGGGCGGCCGCTTCTTCTCGGTACGCCGTAGAGGCGTCGCTGGTAGGGGCAGAGGCGGGAACGATTCGCCTCCAGTTCGACGTTGGGGCGCCGCTGGCGGTGGGGGACCGCACGACTTGGCGCGCGCTACCACGCCGCCCTCTGTGATTCCCAGGAGCACGGCAATGACGAGGCAAAGGCGGCTCGTGTACTTCATCATTTCGCTCACTCCTCGCCAGTTCCGCCACACAGAGTATCGCTTACAACTGCGTGCGAGTCAAGGGCTGGAGGGCGGGCGAAATGCATGGCCTGGTCCGTCCGCCAGTGCGAGTGCGCCGGTCTTTGACTCACCGGGCGACGTCTGATATAATTCGTTATCGCTCGCCCGCAATGTCGGGTTGTAACCGCTTGCTATCGAATGGGTTGTGCCGGGGAATAGGTTCCCATCAGAGGTCGAAGATCCGGCACGCATCTGACGAGGGCAGTGGAGGCGGGGATGGCGCGCAGGACAGGTACCGAGTTCCTCGAAGTCTTCAGGCGCGTTCCGGACAAGGGTGCCGGCGACGCAGGCCATCCGCGGGGTGGAAGAACCGGCGTTTTCGGGAGCGCGAAGCGGATAGAGATCAGCCTGGGATACGAGAGCCTCCTGATCGGCGGTTTCATCCTCATCGCGGCGCTCGTCGCGGCCCATGTTTGGGGGTTGCGACGAGGTCGAGCAGCGGCCAGGGAAATGGCGCTTCATGCTAGCGACCTTCCGGCGGTGGCTCAAACACGGTCTGAGACGCCGCCCTCGCGGAAGCCGATCGCCGCTGCGGCCCGGGAGCCAGTGTCGCCAGAATCCGCGGTCTCCGGCACTCTCAGTCTAAGCACGAGCCAAAAAGCCGTTCCTTTCTGGACAGTCCGGATCGTTGGCGGTATAGATTTGCGAAGCGCTAAATCGCTTCGCGACAACCTGCGTCAGGCCGGGTACGAAGCCGACGTGTTGAGACCACCCGGCGAAAGCGGTTATGCGATCATAGTCGGGCGCTTTTCCAGCCGCACCGACCCTGCGGCGATAGCGGCGAAGGAGAAGTTGATATCGCTACAGGATCGGCGCGGAAACAGGCCATACAGGGGCGCGTATGTCGTCCAGATTACCGACGCGAGGAGCATAATCCCGTGAGCATGGACAAGACGCTCAAGATATCGAGTCGGATGTATCGGCACCGGAACGTCCTGACGCGAACCGAGAGGATAGCCCGCTTGCGCGACGAGGGGCGCTGGCAGGAGGGGCGCTCGCTCTTTGGTCTTCCGAAGGTACGCGTCTTCCGTGCGAAGCGTCGTGGCAAGCCGAGCGCGAAGGCCGAGGAGCCGAAGGCGGAGGCCCCGGCTCCAACGGCGGAGGCTCCCGCGGCCAAGGCCGGTAAGCCGGCCGAGTAGGGTCCCGCGCCGCCCCGTGCCGGCAGCGCCTCGCCTCTGTCGCGATTGCCCGGGTGACCAAGCCCTGGGGAAACACAATGATCGCTTCCCGCATGGCGAAACTCGATGCCTCCGGCATCAGAAAGGTTTTCGACCTCGCCGCTACGATGAAGGACCCTATCAATCTCTCGATAGGGCAGCCCGACTTCGACGTCCCGGAGCCGGTGAAGGAGGCGGCCGTGCAGGCGATCAGGGCGGGCCTCAACCGCTACACGGTGACGCAGGGCATACCCGAACTTCACGCTGCGCTTCGACGCCACATCCGCACCACCAAGGGATATGATCCGGAGGCCCTCCTCGTGACCTCGGGGGTATCCGGTGCGCTACTGCTTGCGTTCCTCGTCCTCGTCGAGCCGGGCGACGAGGTCCTCGTGCCGGATCCGTACTTCGTGATGTACAAGCATCTCGTGAACCTGTGCGGCGGCACACCGGTTTTCGTTGACACATATCCCGATTTCGCCGTCACCGCCGAGCGTCTTCGCAGGTGCCTGAGCAGGCGAACAAAGTTGCTCCTCCTGAACACGCCTGCAAATCCCACCGGGGCCGTGATCCCACCGAGCGAGTACGCCGCAATCGCCGACATGGCCCGCGAGCATGAACTGATAGTCATCTCCGACGAGATATACGATTGCTTTTCATACGACGGTCCCGTCCAGAGCATCGCGGCTATCTACCCCAGGACCCTTCTCATGGGAGGCTTTTCGAAGTCACATGCGATGACGGGCTGGCGCCTCGGCTACGTGGCCGGGCCAGCCGAGATCATTCAGGAGATGACCAAACTTCAGCAGTTCTCCTTCGTCTGTGCGCCATCGTTCACCCAGTATGCCGGAGTAAGGGCCCTCGAGACCGACACCACGCCTTACAGGGAAGACTATCGCCGAAAGCGAGACATGATCTATCAGGGGCTGTGCGACGCGGGCTACGAGGTCGCGAAACCGGGCGGCGCCTTCTACATATTCCCAAGAGTGCCCTGGGGCACCGACCACGAGTTCGTCACCGAGGCGATAAAAAACGGGCTCCTCGTCATCCCCGGGTCGGTATTCTCCGAGAAGGCTACTCACTTCCGCATCTCGTATGCGGCGAGCGATGAGACGATCGAGCGGGGCATCGGAGTGTTGCGTAGGCTCGCCCACCATCCACCACGGTCCGCGTCATCGTGAGTGAGCGCACTCGCGCTACCGCGGACCGTGCGATGCGCATTGCTGCCGAAAGGGGCGGGGGAGACGAGTCTGGACTGACGCATTGCGATGGCCGCAAACCCCTGCGTCTGTTCAGATCTCGAACGATGAATGCGAGCGACAGTGTTCGCGCCTCAGTCTCCCTCGCTGCCCGGGTCCGGGGAGGTGCTGGATTCCCGAGCCGGACCGGGCGATATCCCTCCCGGGGCGCCTGTTCGCCACATGAGGTGAGACTTCGGTTACACTACCGAGGCGGTACCGATCTGTCAACCAGTTACCATCCATTGAGCGATTCAGGGTTTTTACGTTCGGGGTCAGGGCTCGCATCGCTTGACAGATTCTCGGGGGCGAAGATAGTATTGGAGATTCGTGACGTGGCGTGGGCATTTCTTCCGCGCAGCGGACGGAGAAGTTTCTCAACGATAGGGAGGAAGCGGTGCCATGCAAGCGCTTCTCGAGAAAGTGAAGGCGCGCGACCCGGATCAAAAGGAGTTTCACCAGGCGGTTGGAGAGGTCCTCGCTTCGATCGAGGAATTTGTGGCGGAGAACAAGCAGTACGCGAGGGCCGGCATTCTCGAAAGGATACTCGAGCCAGAGCGTGTGATCATCTTCCGCGTGCCATGGACAGACGATACAGGCGCGGTGCATGTGAATCGCGGTTACAGGGTCCAGTTCAACAGTGCCATCGGGCCCTACAAGGGAGGACTGCGCTTCCATCCATCGGTCAACCTGAGCATCATGAAATTCCTTGCCTTCGAGCAGGTGTTCAAGAACGCCCTCACCACTCTTCCGATGGGCGGGGCGAAGGGCGGAAGCGACTTCGATCCGAAGGGCAAGAGCGATGGCGAGGTCATGAGGTTCTGCCAGAGTTTCATGACCGAACTCTTTCGCCACATCGGTCCTGACACCGACGTGCCCGCGGGCGATATAGGCGTCGGTGCGCGGGAGATAGGTTATCTATTCGGGCAGTACCGGCGCCTTCGCAACGAGTTCACCGGCGTCCTGACCGGCAAGGGCCTCACGTGGGGCGGATCGCTGATGCGGCCGGAGGCCACCGGTTATGGTGCAGTCTATTTCGCGGAGGAGATGCTCAAGACCCGCGGCCTTTCCATACGAGGTAAGACGTGCCTTGTCTCCGGCTCCGGCAACGTTGCACAGTTCACCGTAGAGAAACTCATCCATCTCGGCGCGAAGGCCGTGACGCTATCGGATTCCGACGGCTTCATCCACGACCCGGCGGGGATAGACGAAAAGAAACTCGCATACGTGAAGGAACTGAAAAACGTCAGGCGTGGTCGGATAAAGGAGTACGCGGAAAAGTATCGCGGCGTGACGTACGTTGCCGCGGATCCGTCCCGCGACTTCAACCCACTGTGGGACATAAAGGCCGACTGTGCCTTCCCGAGTGCCACGCAGAACGAGATCAATGGCAAGGATGCGAGAAACCTCGTCAGAAACGGAGTCATCTGCGTTGCAGAGGGCGCGAACATGCCCACCACGCCGGACGGAGTGGATGTCTTCCTCGAGGCGCGGATACTCTACGGTCCGGGGAAGGCAGCCAACGCGGGCGGCGTCGCGACGAGCGGCCTCGAGATGACTCAGAACTCGATGCGCCTGACGTGGAGCCGGGAGGAGGTTGACCGGCGTCTGCGCGAGATAATGGTCGCCATCCACGAGCAGTGCGTCCGGTACGGTCGCGAGGGCGACTTCTGCAACTACGTCAAGGGCGCCAACATCGCTGGCTTCAAGAAGGTTGCTGACGCGATGCTGGAGCAGGGGGTGGTCTGATCCGGCCTCGTGAAAGTGTTGCTTTGTGCTTCTGAGGGCGGTGCGCGACGCGGCGCCGTTGGCCTCATCCCGTAGCATTGCGGTCGTCAGGCTCGAGCCCAGCACCTTGCCTGCGTGCGCTGGGTCGGGGGATCCCGTTATGTTCTGCTGGGTCGGCTTTTTCGGAAGATGCTCGAGGTGCGAGGAGCCGTGCGATGCGTTCGGGGTCGAGCCGGAAAGGCGAGCCCCGGCCCTCGTAGAAGCCGTGCGCCTCGATCATGTGCACCCCGAGCGCCGTCCATGCGATGCTCTCGCCCGTGGGTAGATGCCTGCAATAGGTGACTGCCTTTCGCCAGCGCCCCGGGTGTTTGAAGGGGCAGGGGAGAGAGCCGCGGGCTTCCTCGACCCTGACCTCGTAGGTTTCCTCCACGATGACCGGGTCGCCAAGGCGCTCCATGGAAGCCGCCGTCAGTTCTTCCAGGCGGCGTGCGATGTCGCCGTGCGTGAGGCCGAGGCGGGCCACGGTCGCGCCATCCGACTCGATGATCTCCTCCAGCGGCCGTGGATCGCTGCCGAGCATGCCATCGCGCGTGAGCCGGCCCGGCTTCATCATCTCCTCGATATCCCGCCACTTCGGAACGCGCTTCATCCCGGTCCTCACGCAAAACTGTCAAAGAATATGACTTCGTCCGATGCCCCCATGGATCGGAGGAGTCTCACGCATGCCTGAATCATCCCGGGGCTTCCGCAGAGGTAGAACTCCTTGTTCGATGCGTCAGCCAGACGGCGAGCCATGACCTCGGTGACGAGCCCGGTCTCGCCGTGCCACGGCTCGTCGGGATGCGGTTCGGAAAGCGCAGGGATGAACTCGAATCGGGGGTGCGCCGACGCGTAGTCGCGCATCAACTCCAGATAGAACAGGTCGCGGACAGACCTCGCGCCGAAAAAGAATCGGCCGCCCCGCCGGTCCACTGCCTCGGGCGCGGAGAGTAGTATGGACTTTATAGGTGCGAAGCCGCTGCCTCCCGCGACGAAGATCATCTCCGCGGCCGTGTCGCGAAGGTAGAAATTCCCGAATGGGCCACTGAAGAGCACCTCCTGCCCCGCCTCGAGGTAGTTGAAGACCCATGTCGTGCAGATCCCGTTGGGGACGAGGCGTATGACAAGTTCGATCGCATCGGTCTCCTGCGAGGGCGACGAGATGGAGTAGGCGCGGTACACCGGTTCTCTGACGTTTCCATAGGGCGGTGTGCGGAGCTGGATGTACTGACCTGCCCTGAAGCGGATTGTCCCCGGTTCGATAAGTGCAAGCCGCACTTCCTTGATGTCGTAAGTCAAATCTCTGATTCGCTCGACTCGCGCACGGTACTGCCTGATGTTGAAGAGGTCCTCGGGTATCTCGATCGAGATGTTGCGCCGGACCTTCACCTGGCACGAGAGCCTAACCCCCTCCTGGCGCTCCTTCCCGGTGAGATACGGTTCCTCCACGGGCAGGGTGGGACCTCCACCCTCCAGCACCTTCACCTTGCAGTAGGCGCATGTGCCGCGCCCCCCACACGCCGAAGGGACAAATATCTTGTTCGCCGCGAGGCTGTTCAGGAGTGTGTCTCCGCCTCTGACCCTGAGTTCCTTTTGCCCGTTGATGGTGATAATGCACTCGCCGTAATCCGCGATGAACGCCTCGGCGACGACGAGGAGGGCCGCGAGAATCCCCGCCAGCCCGCTCAGCACGATCACCGATTCCAGCAGATATCTCGACGCTTCCGCTGTCAATTTCGCTGTCTCTTTCGTCAGCGCGTCCTGATGATGCCGGTCAGGCCCATGAATGCCAGCGCCATGATGCCGCTCGCGATCAGCGCGATGCCCGGCCCCTGAAGGCCGCGAGGTATCCGGGAGGTCTGCAGTCGCTGCCTGATTCCAGCCAGTGCCACGATCGCCAGCCACCATCCTATGCCGCCGCCAGCGCCGTATGCCACCGACTGTACGAGGTCGTATCTCCTTATGACCATGAAGAGGCACACTCCGAGGATCGCGCAGTTCACGGTTATGAGCGGCAGGTAGATCCCGAGCGCAAGGTGCAGCCTCGGCGTGTACCGTTCGATGATCATCTCGAGGCATTGGACGACCGCGGCTATGACGAGCATGAAGGAGATAAATTGCAGGTGTTCGAGGCCGAAAGGATTGAGAATCCTCCAGTAGAGCAGGTTGTTGATGCCGGAGGATATCGCGAGGACGAGCGTCACGGCTGCGCCGAGGCCCACGGCGGGCCTGACATCGCGCGAGATCGCAAGGTAAGAGCACATCCCGAGGTAGAGCGCCAGGAGGATGTTCTCCGTGAATATCGCGCCGAAAAATACCGCGAGGGGCGAGACATGGGGAGGATTCATGCGACTGGCTCCTTTTGACCCCGCATCCATAGCGTCCGGCATATCCATACCACGAGCGCGAGCATGAAGAATGCCCCGCCAGGCACGAGCATCAGCACCCATCGAGTCCACCCCGCGCTGTAATCGAGGACCGTCACCGCCAGCGGGGTTCCTCCGAGGAGCGTACCAAACCCCAACATCTCGCGGAAAAACGCGATCGAGATCAGTATGAATCCGTAGCCCACTCCCGAGCCGAGACCATCGAGAAGGCTTGGCAAGGGAGGATTCTGGCTCGCAAACGCCTCCATCCTGCCCATCAGTATGCAATTGGTGATGATGAGGCCGACGTACGCGCCGAGCGCGCGAGAGGTTTCGGGCAGGTAGGCCTTCAGGACCAAATCGAGGATTATCACGTAGAACGAAATGATAAGTACCTCCACCATGATCCTGATGCGCCGCGGTATGCGGTATCTGAGGACGGACATTGTCAGATTAGACATCGCAGCGGCGTAGATGAGCCCGGCCACCATCACCAGCGTATTCGCCAGGAGGTTCGTCACGGCAAGAGTCGAGCATATCCCCAGGACCTGCCTGAAGATGGGGTTCTCCTTCCACAACGCCGTGACGAAGGCTCGAATCGCGTCTCGACCTTGTGGCATCTCTTCACTCCGAACCGACGATGGATTCGAGGCTCACGCCTTCCATATCCTTGCGGAAGCGGGATATCTCGCGGTCGAGCATTTCCGCCACGCCCATTGTCGTGTTCGTGGCGCCGCTTATCGCGTGAACCTCCCTCCCGCCCTCGCCAATCGAGGTCGTCTCCGGCACGAACACGAAGTATCTGCCTCTCTCGTCGGGCTGATCCACCGGCTTGTCCCGGAACTGATCCCGGAACCAGGCATCGGTCATCCGGCCGCCGAGGCCAGGCGTCTCCTGGTGCGACATCACTGCAAACCCGACCATCTTCCTCAGTTCTGCGTCCAGCGCGATGAATCCCTCGATGGGGCCCCACAGCCCCATGCCGCGGCAGTCGAAGCCGATCGCGCGGACGCTCTTGCGGGCGTCGTCATCGTACGCCACGTATAGCGTGCGTCCGTCGTGTTTCACCTCGCGCACGCGCGCCGCGTATCGCGCCTCGATGGCCGCTGCGTCCGCTTTGCCTTCGAGAAGACCGAAAGCCCTCAGCCTCTCGCGGTGCTCCGCCAACCGTTCATTTCGCCGTATCCGGTCGCCCAGGAGTATCTTCGTGCCGGTCATCGCAGCCGTTGCGATGGCGGCCGACACGACCATGAAGAGGACGACTTTCACCTTTGCCATCATGGCTCGTCTTTTGCCCGACGCTGGCGCCCGTCGAGTGCTCCTGCCAGAAGGTCGAGCGACGGATTGAAGGCGTTCATCAGGAGGATAGCGAACATGGTGCCTTCAGGGAACACGCCGAAGCGCCGGATGATCACAGTGAGCGCCCCGACCAGCAGTCCATAAGCCCACCTTGCCAGCGGACGGCGGGGCGCGCTGACGGGGTCGGTGACCATGAAGACGGCGCCGAAGAGAAATCCGCCGCTGAGCAGGTTCCACACCGGGTCGCGGACCCCCTTGATGCCGAGAAGCCAGATCACCAGCGACGCCCCGAGCAGGCCCAGTACGGCAGATAGCATGAGGCGCCAGTCGGCGTAGCGCCGGGCGATGAGATATGCACCGCCGGCAATTATCGCAAGGGCGGCTGTCTCGCCAAGGCATCCGGCGCGATGGCCGAGGAGCAGGTCGAGATGGCCTGGGAGCCTCGCCGCCTCCACCGTGGAGGTCGGGTCGGCGATGACGTTTCTCAGATAACTCAGCGGTGTCGGTTTGGTGATCGCGTCGAGTCCGGGTGTCACCCAGGTCGCCAGTGCGCCGGCACCGCCGCTCGCCGGCTCCGTCCAACGCACCGACATCGCATTGGCGAAGCATACGTACATGAAACATCGTCCGGTGAGGGCGGGATTGAAGATGTTCCTTCCAAAGCCGCCGAAACACTCCTTCGCGAACACGATCGCCACGCCCGCTCCCAATGCGGCCATCCAGAGCGGTATCGTCGGGGGGAGGGTCAGTGCAAGGAGCGCTGCCGTGACGAACACCGCGGAGGAGACAGGCTCTTTTCTCGAACGCGTGAAAAGCCACTCGGCGAGGAACGCCGGAATGGCACATGCCGCCAGGATCGCCACTGTTCTCCAGCCGAACCTGTACAGGGCGCTCGCGATGCATGGCACCAGCGCCACGAGGACGCCGATCATCGGCTTCTGCCAGCGGATCAGGGGATAGCGCTGGGATGGTGTCTGCTCACTGCTACCGGTGGTCGGATTGCCGTGATTCATCGTCCGATCCGCGTTCTATTCTCGCTTCATTCTTTCGATCCACGCCACCCCGTCCAGGCCCAACCGGACATTTGCCAGGTCCATCCGGTTGAGAGACAGGAGCGAGGATATCGCTCAAGAAATGCGCCGCAGATGTTGTGGCTGCATCAGCCATTCCAGGACGCCCGCGCCCATCGAGGGTGCTTCATCGAAAGCGATCGAGCAGCAGCCGCACTTCTTGAACAGGATCCCGACATTCTTCTTTCCGGCTATTAGTTCAGACGCGATGCATGCAGTATCGGGCATATGACCGACCACCATCACCGTGTCGGCTGACAGTTTTCTCAGCCATTCGAGCAGCCGGGAGGCTGTAGCACCAGGCGCGAGGATGTCGCAACGCTGCACCTGCGTGCCCGGGGCAATTATTTTGGCGATTATCTCCGCCGTCTCCATGGCACGGGCCAGCGGACTGGCGGCGATGACGTTCGGCCTGCACCCCATAAGGGCCAGCCCGCGGGCGACCTCTTCCGCTTTCTTGCGGCCAGCATCCGACAGGATTCTGGCCTCGTCGGTCGAAATTCCGCACTGGCCCACGTCCAGCGCGTCGCTATGTCTCACGACCACCAGTTTCATCGCGTCGTTCTTTCCTTTTTCTTTGCGCGTGCTTGGCATGGCTGGCTCCAGTCGTTCAGTCCTCCCTTGCGCCTGCGGCACAGAGTTCCTTTGCCCTGGATGCCTCCTGTGCCCACGGGGTATCGGGAAAGTTGGCGATGATCCGGTCGAAGACGGCCACAGCATCGGCAGGTCTTCCCTGTTTCATGAGGAGGCGTCCGCGCGCAAGTAGAGCCTGGCATTCCATGTTGACATTCTGTCTCTCGATCTGTGCGGCGGTCTCCTCGTCGGCGAGGAGGCTTTCCAGTTTTGACCGCGCCTCCTGCGCTGCTTGACTATCCGGGAAGACCCTTGCGGCAGAGCGGTACCAGCGGGCGGCGGAGCGGAGGTCCCCACGCTGGAGAGCGGCGTCGCCCGCGCGGATGCGCTCCCTGACCGCCCGTTCGCGCTTTTCGGGTCTCAGTGATGGATGCCTCTGCAGCATTTCGAACCTGTTCTGCACCTCGGAGATAGCGAGAAACTGCGCGCGCTGCGTGGCGAAGGCTTCGAGTTCGTCCAGGGCGGCTGAGAGTTCTCCATTCTCGATAGCCTCTTGGGCCTTGTCGAGCGGCGCGGTGGCGGCGGCCAGGATTTCGGCGATCTGGCGGGTCAGTGCCGCGCACTCCTCGACCGCGGCGACCCCTGAGAGGCGGCGACGAGCGGTCTCCAGGGCGGACCTGTATCGTGCGAAGGCGCCGTAGAGATCGCCGGCGGCGAGCGCATCGTCGGCCGCTTTCCGCGCGTCGCGAACCGCCTGAAGCGCTGCGAGTTGCGCTTCCTCGCCCACGCGGAATTGCCGCCAGAAGCGGTCGTCCATCTCCGGGGAGAACCCTCGCACTATGCGCTTGACTGCCGCAACCTTGGCCGCTATGACCGCATCGTTCTGCGCCATCTGTTCCACTAGCGGGAATGCGGTCACCATGTACGAATATACCTCCGCCTTGTCTTCTGCAACCGCGGACATACTATAGGCATTGAGAAACCCGGCATGTCCGGTGGTCAGCAGGCCGGCTGTCGGGTCGTCGAGCATTCTCATCGCATCTCCGCCGTAATGGAACCCCGGCGGGTTCAGTGCCTCCCAGGCGGGATCGCGGAGCACCTCGCGGTCGTCGGCCACGTCGAGGAGGTGGAATATCTCGTGGTGGAGCGCGTGTCGTACGCTTTCCTCGTCGGAAGAGATCCTCGACCCGTTCAGGTATAGCGTACTATAGAGGTAATCCGCCCATCCTCCGACGTGCTTGCCGTTCACGGTGAGGTCGCGACACACGACTATGCGACGGAGCGGCAGTTGGCGCAGAAAGGACTCGGGATAAAGCCCGAGTTCGTCTGCGAGGAGTTTTACGGCGCGATCGACCTCCTCGGGTCGCGGGTCGCGCCCATCCAGGTGGAAAACGCCCCTGGTGACGGGGAATGCCGCTTTTCGGGTGACAATGGCCAGGCGGTATTTTTTCTCCAGTCGCCGGATATCGTCAGCGGTGTCGCCCACGACGGTCCGCACGAGGGATGCAGTCAAGAAGCAGAATGTCAGGCACAGTCGCCAGGGGGACTGATCCCTCATCTCGATGCATCCGATGCGGTCGGTACTGGCAGAACCGAATCACATCTAACCGATTTTGGCCAATGGACGCCGCATTGTCAACGAGGCTGCCCCCGCCGGCGTCGTGCGCATTGGCATGGCAATAAGACGGGCGCCGGCCGATTCGCTTGAAAATGGGGCATCGAGGGCGGTATTTTCTGTCTTTCGGCGTTTATCTCTCGGAGAGCCGCGATGCAGTACTGCCGGTGCGTTCTCAATGCGATCGGCCGCACGCCGATGTTCGAACTGAACCACCTCGGGCAGGGAGGTATCTTTGCCAAGGGCGAGTTCCTCAATCCGGGTGGCAGCGTGAAGGACCGCGTGGCGCTTTACATCGTCGAGCAGTCGGAGGAAAAGGGGTTGCTCCGCCCCGGAAGCGTCATCGTGGAGGCGACCAGCGGCAACACAGGCATCGGCTTCGCCCTCGTCGGGGTGCGGAAGGGGTATCGTGTCGTCATCGTGATGCCAGAGGACATGAGCGAGGAGCGCAAGAAGATAATCAGGGCGCTGGGGGCGGAACTGGTCCTCACGCCCGCCGGGGCCAGCGTGACGGGGGCGATCGAACGAGCCCAGGAGATCGCCCGCTCCGAACCGAATGTCTTCAGACCCGACCAGTTCAGCAATCCGCTCAATCCCGAAACACATTACGTTCACACTGCGGCAGAGATATGGGAGCAGATGGAGGGCCGGGTTGACGCCTTCGTGGCCGGCGTCGGCAGCGGGGGCACGCTGGGTGGAGTGGGGAGATTTCTCAAGGAGCGACGCAAGGACACCCTCGTCGTGGCGGTCGAACCCAAGAACTCAGCGACCCTTCTCGGTCACGAGCCGGGTCTTCACCAGATACAGGGCATCGGTGACGGTTTCGTGCCGCCGGTCCTCGACACGAGTCTCATAGACCGCGTGATAACCGTTTCTGACGAGGATGCGATCGAGACCACGCGACGCCTGGCGCTTCTCGAAGGGCTTCTCGTTGGCACCTCCTCCGGCGCCAACGTCTGGGCTGCGCTCCAACTGGAGAAGGAACTCGGTCCGGGCAGGGCGATTGTGACCGTTCTCCCCGATAGGGCCGAACGTTACTTCAGCACCGCGTTAATCTAGCGAGGGGCGTCGGCCGCGCGCACTCTTCGGAACGCGGTGACTACGAAGGCTCGCTGTCGGCGGACCATGCCGGCGGAAAGCATTGCGATTTCTGAGGAGCCCCTCAACGCAGTAGCCGAGTCCTTTCCACTCGCAGCCACCACAAATTCGGTCCATCCGCCGGACGGAGATAGCCGAGGCCACGCGTCGGTAAACGGTCCTCGCGCTCACGCGTGTGCCTGGGAGAACCGCGAGGGCACGGAAGACGGCGCGATCGCGACGGCAGGCGCGGGCTTCGGCGCCGGGCGCCCGTTGGCATCCGTCTGCGGTCGAATGCGGGCACGCTGCGCAGATTGCGTCGGGACCCGCAACGAGGCGCATTTTCACGTGCGGATCCTTCTCGATGCGCCTCGCGTAGCGACGCATGTTTCTCACGAAGCGCTCGCTGTAACCGAGACCTCGGAAACCGAGAAGGCACAGGATGTGGTGACCTCGTATCGCGGGGGTGGGTTCCTGAGCCTCGAGAGCGGGCCGGCGTTCGTTCATGATCTCAGAACGCTGCGCGCCAGTGCAGCAGCCGCGAGGACCTTGAGAAGGTCGAATGCGACGAAGGGCAGAGTTGCCTCCCACAGGACCTGGGCCAGCGGAACGCGCCTGACCATGAGGTACACACTCGCCCCGCACGCATGAATGATTGCGAGTCCCACCAGCATCACGAGAACTAGCCCTGCGTAAGTGCGCGCTTCCCGGGAATGGCGCGTGGCCCAGCCGACCCATGAGGCGGCGAGGACGAACCCGCAGAGGTAGCCACCCGTCAAGCCCGTCAGAACTGCAATGCCAGCCGCGCCACCCGCGTACCACGGCATGCCGAGCGCACCCAGCGTGACGTAAATCGCCTGACTCAACCCGCCGTAGCGGCCGCCGAGAATGGCGCCACACAGGAGTACGGACAGGACCTGCCCGGTGAATGGGACTGGGCTTATCGGTGTCTGTATCCGGACCTGTGCGCACAGGCCGGTCAGACACGCGCCCAGAAGGGCGAGACCGACGCCGATCGCGGGGTTCAGCGCGCGTTCGGATTCGAGGAGTTTGCCGAAGTTATCGGACCCGAGCGTGGAATGTGTGATCTGCATCCGACCCTCTCCCGATTGGTACCCTGGACTCCTCGCCATTCTAGCGGCGCCCTGGCGGTGCTGTCAAAAGATATCCGTGCTCTCGTCCGATGTCCCTCGTTTGTTCACCGGGCAAGCGTCCGACTCTGACATGCGCGGTCGCTGGCAAAAAGCCCGGTCACCTCGGCCTGAGCCAGATATAGAGCCAGTTTTCGGAATCCAGGGGTACCGATATTTTGCCAGCGGAGAATGGGATGGCCTGGTCGCTCAGGCCGTCTAGCGCCTCGACCTGCCGCCCGGAGAGTCCCAGCCTGTCGAGGTTGAACTCGACGGTGACAGTCTGTGCGTCCGGCCTGAGGTTCGAGACGAAGGCGAGCACCCCGTTCCTGGGGTGTTTGAAGAGCGTGGCATAGCACTTTTCGGGCGATACCCGGACGAAGTCCTGATTGTGCCAGTAGTAGAGTTTTTCTGCCTCGCGTGCGCCGAATCGTTCCCTGAGCCGCCATATCCGGACGATGACCGCGAACGGGTCCATGCCTCTCGCGAAATCCTTCTGCATCTGATCGAGGCCCGTCGTGCTCGGTCGAACAGGTATGTCGTGCAGGAGGGATATTGCGGCGACCTTCATCTGCGGGCCGAGACGGTAGGCGAGCGTCTCCGCGGCTATGCCTATCTGCCGTCCCGTGAACTCCGCGCGGAACATGTCGAGCGGGAGTTCGGCAGAGATGTAGCCATCCTTCGCGCCTGTTTCGCGCAGGTGCCACCAGTGTTCGCCGGTCCACAGGACGTCTGCATAGGCGAGCGCGGCGGGGTTCTGGCCGAAGGAATGGTGGACGTCTATGATACCCATGGGCCTTCGCTTCTTCACTACCAGGTAGATGCGCTTCATGAGTTCCCGCTCTGCGAACGTCCGGTAGGTGGGATGGATCGAGCCGTCCTTTCCCCGGTAACCGCAACCGTGGAGCGTGTTATAGCATGGAGGTTCTATCCAGCCTGTGCCGTCGAGATAGACGCCATCGTCGCCGTATTCATCCAGACGCCTGGCCAGGCTGTGGACAACGGCGTCCTGTAGCGCGAGGCTCTGGGAACAGAAGTCAACGGTCCCCTGCGAATCGGCCCCGTACTTCGCGGTCACTGGCCCCGGCCGCTCCGAACCAGGTGGGTTGCCGCCGGGGATGTACTGGTGCACGGGGCGTCTGGACATGTGTAGCCCGTTGATGTCGAACTCGGGCGCGGCCACAGGATATCGCTCGTGGATGAGGTAGGGATAAGGTCTGATGCCCCAGGCGTGCGCCTCGTCAATGAGCCGGTGGAGGGCGCGGGCGAATCTATCATGGACCGGCAGCGGGTAGGGCCATATGTCGTTGACGTTGGTAAAGAGATGGCGGACGCCGAGGTCCGAGAGTTGCTGCAAGGTGGGGACGCCGCCGGTGACGCGGTCGGGCAGGTCGAGGTCCCCGCCGTATGGTTCGCTGCGTGCGATCCGGAGGTCCCACGCGTCGCGGAGCAGAGGTTTGACAGGGGTGGCAAGGATAGCGAACCTGTAGCGCAGCGCCTCTCCAGCGGCGAGAGCCGTCGGCACGTTCACGAAATGCGCGCGGAACGTGGTGACCTCCCCACTGGGGACGATCTCGATGGCGTCCTGCTCGTCGGCGTAATGCCAGTGTTCGTCGGACTCGGTCTGCCAGCACATGCCCCGTTCGTCGTCGCCGATCCAGATGCAGGGACTGAAGCGGAAATGGCGTTCGGCGCCCACTGCCCCGCTATAACTCGTCTTCATCGGGACCTTCGGATCCTCGGGATACACATACCTGCCCTGGCACAGGATCGCATGCCGCGTGACAAGTGGCACCTCGAGCGCGAGGACCTCGACCGAGGTCTGCTGACGAGCACGCACTGCACAGTCGAAAAGGATGTAGCCGTCGTACTCGATCCTGGCCGAGAGATCCAGCGAGAGGGTCTCGCTGTCGAAGTTTTGATCCAGGGTCGCCGAGGTCGGCCTATTGTCCGTCACTGCGATTCGCCCGTTCTTCCAGGAGATCTTCTTCCCGTCGGTACGGCCCACCAGGCTGACGGGGGAGGCGAGCATGCTGGCGCCAGTCGTCTCGATCTCCTGCGGGAGGGGCCCCGAGGGCGAGAAAAGGTGTCTCCGCCCCCAGACGCGAAGTTCGACACCGCCGTCCTGTCTCCGCGTCGCCTCGACAGGCGTCCAGGGGGGCGGGACGTCCTCAGAGTATCCCTCCTGCGTGTGAACCCAATCGGGCTTCTTCAGCCACGCGTGCGAGAAGGCGGTCCTGACGGTCTTGCCGGTTGGGTCGAGAATGCGGGCGACGGCGTCGAGTGATTTGCCCTGCAGTCCCTCGAGGGCGAATGAGGCCGTGCCAACGTAGCGCCCGCAGCCTGCGAAGGCTTCCTTCAGGGGCACCGTCCGTGGTGCGGCGAAACGGTCGTAGTTGCCTTCGAGAAGGGTCATCTCCGCCCTGTATCCGCCGAACTTCGCTCCCTTCGCGGACAGACGCACTTCCAGACGATCCTCGTACCAGTGCGGCTCGACGGCGAGGTCCAGCTCCTCTGGCGGTGCCATCTCCTCGCCTCGCGCGTGGGCCGCGACTTCGGCCTCTGTTAGCGCCCGACGATAGAACCGAAACTCGTCCAGATCGAGTGGTGTATCATGACCGATCCAGAGCGGCACCCTGGACCTCGTGCCGATTCCAGGAAAGGGCATATATGCATCGCGGACGAGTACGCCGTTGCAGTAGAACCTGCATCGCGGGTACTCCACTACAACCGCAATGTGCGACCAGTCGGTGGTCAGGATGCTCCGGTCAACTGGCAGCACCATGCTTTCCTGCATCTTCAGGTCCTCGTTCAAGGTCGAGTAGTGGAGGACGATGCTGTGCCACCAGACGAGGAAGAGGGCGAAGTTGCCGCTCCCGTTGCCGAACAGTGTGCACCAGCTCGCCTTCGGCGGACCATTGAGCCTGGCCCGCATCTCGAAACTCATGTCGCCGCCGAAGAACAGCGAATCGGAGTCAGGGCACTGGATGGATGAGCCCTCGCCCTCGAGGCGCACGATCCCCGTTCGGCCATCCAGTTCGGCAAGGTACCGCCCCTTCGTGATCTTTCCATCGTTGTGGTATGTGCTGAGGTCTCTTGCGACCTCGCCTCCGTCCTGATCGAAGGTGTAACGAAGTACGAGCGTGCGATCCTCGATGGGCGTCTGTGCGAGGGCATGGTGCGCGACCACAAAGAAGAAGAGACACCCGGAGAGCACGAGATACGTGGCCGAACGATGAGGGGACGCCATGGCAAGTTCCTCCTCTCGGACCGGAGCCTCGTAACTTTGGCAGATTGCCGACGGTATCACGTCGGGAGGTATGTCTCCTCGAGAAACGAGAGCGTTCCGTTCGATGTGCGTTCTTCGCCCGGTTCGATGTCTCCGAAGTAAAGGGCCATATCGGTGCACGGCCAGTGGCTCCAGCCGAGGATGACCGCATCGTCGGAAGCGAGTCGAACGAACTGCCGGACGGGTCGGTCGAGAGCGACTGTCCATGCGCGGACCGTGCCGAATGCAGCCTCGATATGGGGCTGCCACATGTTGCGATGATTGAAGGCGATGCGTTCGGCGGTCTCGCGCCATCCCCTCACGGCGCACCATTTCAGCCATCGCGTCATCGGCGCGTGCAAACACGCGCATGGGGTCCAGGGGTCCTCTCCTGTGCCTGTGGGGAGTTCGCAGTTGGCCTGGAACGACCTGGCCCAACGGTGTATCAGGCAGACCCATGCCCACGCGTCGAGCCACGAGTCTGAAGACTCGTTCCGCAGCACGATGCGGAAGCGGAGCATGTCTCCCTCCGCGGCGACCTCGGCGGAGCATCGTCCTCTTGCCGAACCATCCGCGGTGACCGGATGATCCGAATAACCGAGGCCGCTTGTGCCTTGCACATTCCACCGCGTGGCCGGTGGATACCCCCACATGCCCGACGCGTTGCCGAATCGCTCGCAAAGCCGGAGCACCCAGAAGGCCCCTTCGGAGCGGTCCCATCGCACGATGAGCGTGGGTAACGTTCCGAGCATCCGGAATTCCGGGTCGGTCCAGCTCGTTGCGACGAACTCCTCGCGCGGGACCACCGTTACCATGGCTACTCCGGTTCACAGGTCAAAGAGCGACGCGGCGTTGTCCCAGAAATAGTGTTCGACGTCGCGCTGGCCGAGGCCAAGGACTTCGAAGGCTGCCCTGGCTGCGCGGAGGTTTTCGAGACCGAGGAGGACCGGCTCCGCGCGGTAGGCGGCGTTCTTCCACGCTGGCGAGTCCTCATCCAGCCAGAGGAAAGAATCCCCGAAAGGCAGGTTGGTGGCCCTCATGTGGGATACGAAGAAGTCGGATGCGTACATGACCCTGGTCGGGCCCAGCGACTGGATGCAAGCGATGATTGCGAGAGGATTGCAGACCGCCGAGGTCTCGACGAAGAGATTCGGAAGGTCGGCAAGTTTGTGGAGTCCCTCGGCAGCGTGGTACGGGTTGAAGCCGCGCGCCGCATGGTCGAGGATGAGGAGCATGTCCGGGTACCGCTCGCAGTAAGTTCGAATCCAGTGCTGGTTGCTGGCGTCGGCGAGGCTCCGCGGACGCTGCATGTGCAGTGTTACTGTCCATCCTTCTTCGCCGGCAATCCGTGCAGCCCACTCCGGAAAGTATTCGGGGATCTCGGCGTTTTTCTTGTCCGGCCTTTCCGCGAAGCCGGCGTACGGTTTGAACCCGTGGAGGCCGAGTCTCTTGACCTCCTGCCGGACGTGGTCGGGGTCGTCGGCCGGTCGGAGGTAGAAATGGCCCCGGGCCATCTTGTCCTTCTTCACCTGCTGGCCGACCCACTCGTTGCAGGGGACGGGGTCGTTCGGAAAGATGGTAGGGAAGGCGAAGTGGAGCCCATGGACATCCCTGCCGGGCAGAATCCAGGCCATATGGTCCCGGTAGCATTCCAGGGTCATTTCCGGCGGCGCAAGGCGCACGATTTCGGGTTCGCGGCCCTGCCAGTCGGTTGCGCGCCAGAGGTGGGCGTGAGCGTCGTAGACCCTCGGCGGAACGAAATCTTCGAGTTCCCGCTCGAAGAACTCCCGATCAGCGGCGCGGCACTCCCAGGTTATCCGGCGAGATGCTTCGTTTTCCAAGCCAGACCTCCGCGCGATCCATGTCGCCGGTTCTCCCGGGTCGTTCGCGAGGTTGCGGGTGCAGCCGCGCCCGGTCCAGAGCGGCTCGTTCAGGAAGGGGGCCCCTGGCTGGGCTCGTCGGTTCCCTTCCTGCTTTCAGGCCACGGGAGCGGTGGACCCGCGCTGCGACGCAGGATGAAGGGGGTGTCGAACCTCCGTTTCTCCGGGGGCCGCCACCCGTTCACTATACGCTCGATCAGCATCTCCACGGCTGCCGCACCCATCTCGTAGCATGGCTCCCTGAACGTGGTGAGGAAGGGTTCCTCCTGTGGCCACGTCAGGTCATCGAAGCCGATGACGGAGACGTGATGGCCGACCATGAGACCGGCCTCCTTCACTGCTCTGCACACGCCCTCAGCGATCGTGTCGCGTCCAGCAACTATGCCGGTGGGCGGGTTGGCAAGATTCAACAGTGGCCTGGTTGCAAGGTAGCCTGAGAGCGCATCGGTCTTCTCGCATATCGCGACGAGGGCTTCGTCAAACGGAATTGACGCCTCCTGCAGGCCGGCGATGTATCCTCTGTGGACGTGGCCGTAGTGGGCATACGAGGGGTCCCTCGCGACGAGGGCGATTCTGCGATGTCCGAGTCGTGCGAGCACGGCGACCGCCTCGCGCGTGGAGGCCTCGTGATCCACCCAGGTGGCGCTGACCTCTATGTCAACTTCCAGTTTCGCGACCACGACTGGGACCTTGGCGGCCTCCAGTTTTCGGATTTCCTCCCAGTCGTGCTGTTCGACGAATATGGCGCCGCCAAAGTTCTCGCGTACCCACTCCGCCTTGAGGCTTCCCGGACGGCACAGGACGACCTCGTTTCTGTGGCCCAGGGCCTTGAGCGCACTCTGGACGCCCTCGAGCGTGGTGAGCGACCCCCGAAAGGCCGACCCCACACTTTCGCTCGATAGACCGTGGAATACGCCGATCACCGGCGTCTTCAGCCTGTCCAGGGGATGCAATACTCGCGTCCCTCGGCCCGTTGTCTGAACTACGAGGCCGGCCTTCTGCAGCGCTTGCAGGGCGCGGCCCACGGTGGCCCTGTTCACACCGAACTCGCGCGTCAACTGACGCTCCGATGGAATGTAGGTGTGGGGCTTGTAAATGCCGCTCAGGATGCGCCTTCGAAGTTCGTTCTCGACGCGCTGCGCCAGGGTCATCCTGTCCACAGAGGTCATCTTGCCAGCGGCCATGGTTCGTGCTCTTCGCTCCTGATGCCGTGCAATGGATTGTTTACCATACAGGTCCAATCTACCGGGTGATTGTCAGGCTTGCAAGGCTGATGCATGTCTGACCTCGCCCTTGACTTTAAGCACCGAGCACGGTATATGAAGCAGTGGTCTATAATATAGACCATTGCAAACGCGCTGTCAACCCGATGGGGTGCACGATAATGGGCAATGCCAAGGCAAAGTCTGGTATGAGCGAAAGTGGCGCTGATGTGAGGGCGATCGATGTCCACGGCCATTACGGCCGTAGCATTGATCAGCCCTGCGCTCTGGCGAATCGGTTCATGTCGGCCAGCCCTGCGGAGGTTGTGCGGCGAGCGCGCGCCGGAAACATCGAATGGACGCTGGTCTCCCCGCTCGCGGGGCTCATGATAAAGGCGCACCACGGTACAGCCCGCGCGAACCGGGATGCCTTCCGCAGGGTTCCCGGACAACCCGGCTTGCTCCAGTGGTTCGTACTGAATCCATTCTGCCGGGAAACATTCGAGCAGGGGTCGGAGATGCTCCAGGCTCCCTGGTGCGTTGGGATAAAAATACATCCCGAGCAACACCGGTACCCGATCAGGCTATACGGCAGGCGAATATTCGAGTATGCCGAGAAGCACGGCGCCGTAGTCCAATCACACAGCGGCCAGAAACGGAGTATGCCTGAGGATTTCCTCCGCCTCGCGAATGATTTCCCCGGCGTGAAAGTCATTATCTCGCACATGGGGTTCTCGCACGACGGCAAAGTGTGGCATCAGGTAAGGGCGATCTCGAAGAGTCGGCACGGAAACATCTACACCGATACCTCCACGATGCGCACGATCTATCCGGGCCTCCTCGAGTGGGCGGTCGGCGAGATCGGTGCTGACAGGATACTTTTCGGAACCGACTCGTGTCTCTATCATGCGCCAATGTATCGGGCGCGGATAGATACCGCAAACATCCCCGTCGCCGCCAAACGCAAGATTCTCCGGGAGAACGCCGTGGGCCTTTTCCCCGCTTTGAGGAGGGTATCGGCCAGATGAACGCCAAGATCAAGATCACAGTCTTGCGGCGCCTGCACAATCGTGACTTCCTCGAGAACTATGCGGATCGCGTCTGGGAGCCCTGCGAGCGGCTCAAGGAGGGACAGGTGTTCATCTCCGAGGGGGCGAACATGCCGGATGGCTTTTGCTCCTGGGCATGGTGCGACATACAGAAATACGTCCTGACCCTCGCGCGCGGCGGCGACCTCCTCGGCGTGAGGCCAGGCACCTTCGTCACTTGCTGCACCGACGGGTTCCGGCCCGTTTTCTTCAAACTCGAGCGCATGGAGGGAACCTGAGTGGCCAGAGTGACCGCGATCTCCTCGCTCGGGTGGGCGCACTACACGCTGTACGAGGCCCTCCCGCGTATGGCGGCCATGGGCTTCCGGCGTATCGAGATAGCCAGTTTTTTCTCCTATTGCTTTCACTTCAATTCGGGCAGCCCGCGCCCGCGCGAACTCCGCAGGATGCTGGATGAACTCCGCCTCGTGCCGGTCTGCCTCAACTATTGCGGGGGGTTCTACGAGGCGCGGCGGCCCGAGGACGCGCGGAGGTACGTTGACGACATGAGGCGCAAGATCGAACAATTGCCCGAGGTCAGCATACCGATGATGACCATGCAGGGTTTCGGAATGCGCGGCACGGGCGGCGACTGGAAGCGCCCACTGACCAATTGCCTCCGAGTATGGAACCGCCTCGGCAAGATAGGTGCAAAACACGGCGTCAAGATGCTCCTGGAGGTTCCCCATCTGTACCACACCTACTCCGACGCCGAGAGGGCGCTGTGGATTTTCGAAAGGCTCGAGTCTCCGAACGTGGGGGCGCTCGTTGACACTACCCACTGGCACGCGACCGGCTACGACGCAGCGGAGTTTTTCTCTCTCCTTGGCGACCGGCTCTGGCATGTGCACCTGCGCGATGCCAGGGCCAATAGCCGTTCCCGCGATGGCACCGGTTACGACCTCGAACTGACACCCGGACGCGGAGATGTGGACTTTCGCGGGTTCGCAGCGGCACTCGATGTGGTGGGGTACGATGCCGACGTGTCGCTCGAGTTCGAGTACCGCGACATGGACTTGGACTCGATCGAGAAGGAATTCGGCAGGGGGATGCGTTACCTCCGCAGGTGCGGATGGGAACTCCCCGTGGCCGTGGACCCCGCGGCACATCGCGGCAGCACCAGGTCCAAGATAGAGTTCAGGAGGCGGTGACATGCGCGGGACGCTCGAATGCGTGACTGTCGCACAGGCGACAGCCGAACACCCGAGGCACGGGGGCGCAGATATGATCGAACTGCGCGACGGCAGCATCTTCATGGCCAAGATGATCATCAACAGGGCTGAAGGACTGCGCCATGCGGCCGACGACGAGGCCCCATCCGACGTCGAGACCCTGCGCTCGACCGACGGCGGCAGGACATGGGGCGACCGTCGAACGCTTGTGAGGCCTGGACCCCAGGACCACGCGGCGTATTGTCCGGGTCTTGTCAGGCTCCGCAACGGCACCATCCTCTTCAGGTATGAGATTTACCATCGTTTCACTTACAGGCAGGCGCCCTGCATTTCAGCCTTCGCCTGCTTCAGCCGCGACGACTGCGCCTCCTTCTCGGAGCCGGTCGCTATCTGGACCCGGTCCTCGGAAAAGGCCGGATCACAGGGAGACCTCAGACAACTCTCCACGGGGCGGATCATCCTTCCCATGATGCGTCTCGTTGGCTACGAGCACCAGGACGAGGGCGGCGACCACCTGTTCGCGGGCTGCTATTACAGCGACGACGATGGCCAGACCTGGAAGGAATGCGAGTCTTACGTTGACCTTCCCATGCGTGGGGCGATGGAGCCGAAGATAGAGGAGTTGAAGGATGGCCGCCTCCTCATGGTGATGCGCACCCAGCTGGGCGCAATCTTCAGGTCGTACTCGGAGGACGGGGGCCTGAACTGGTCGAAACCGCAGACGACTGGCCTCCGTGCACCAGAGTCGTGCCCGGGTCTCCGCCGCATCCCCCAGACTGGCGACCTCCTTATCGTCTGGAACCACAGCGCCTACGATCCGAAGTTCGACCACTTCGGTGTCCGCTCACCTCTCACGGTCGCCATATCGAGGGATGAGGGCGAGACGTGGGAGAAGATGAAGGACGTCGAGACCGACCCGGTGTGGGAGTTCACAAATCCTGCCATCCTGGTCACCACGAGCGGGAACGTCCTCATCGCGTACGAGGCCTCGAAATACGAGAGCATGACCGGCCCGGGCCACGGCAACGTTGGCCAGATAGGAAGGGTCGGGCGGAGTCGGATGCACCTGAAACTGGCGATGTTCGACCTGGACTGGCTGTATTCGTGATGCCTCGTCGTGCGGTCGCGAGGGAAGAAGACGGAGGAGGTCGCAAATGACGGCGCGTCATAGAACGATTACGACACTGTTGCGGGCGCTGCTTGTCGCTGCCGGCGTCATGACCGCGACCGCCACCGATGGGCCTGTCGCTGAATGGAAGTTCGACGAGGGTCGGGGCGAAATGGCCCGCGATACCAGCGGAAACGGTCACGACGCCAAGGTTCATGGTCCCTCCTGGGTGAGGCAGGGTTCGGGATTTGCCCTGAGTTTCGACGGATACGATGATTACGTGGACTGCAGCGAGATAAAGTCCCTGGTCCTCAAAGGCCCATTCACCATCGAGGCGTGGGTTCGTCCGACGCGCAAGGCGCATGGCGAGACATGCCTGTTCGGCGAATCCATGAGCAGTTACCTGGTGACCTATTACAACACCGAGATAGCCCTCATCTACATCGGGAGCGGCGCCAACAATGCCCGGGGCGCACTCTCGCTCGGCGAGTGGAACCACACCGCGGCATCGTTCGACGGCGACAACCTTACCATGTGCGTGAACGGTCGCGTGACCGACTCCCACGCGTCCCAGTACAAGACCTACGAACCGGCCGGCCAGTTCGTCATCGGCACGAAGGGGCAGCCGCACCTGCCCAAGTTCAAGGGAATGATAGACAACGTCCGCATCTATGATCGTGCCCTCTCGCCCGCGGAGGTCGTCGCCCACTTCAGGTCGGAGGCGGCTGAGCACGGCTTCGATCCCGAATGGTTCAGCCGGGTCAGGGTCAAGCCATACTGCTATGCTGACCGCGGGCAGATAGTGGTGGAGGCGGACTACGAGAGGTTGCTTCCTCTTTCCGGCAGGGACCGGCTGAAGGCCAGCCTGTCCCAACGCGAAAGGCCCGATACTGTCCTGGTCGAGGTTGAACGCACGGTGGATGGCGTGCCCGGCACGGAGGAGATCATACTACCGTCCTCCGGCCTCGCCGCGGGCGAATACTCTCTGCGCGTGGTGCTTGAGGATGGCAATGGGCCGAGGCCGACAGAAGAGGTGGTGTTCGTGTATCCGCCTCGGCCAGCGCCGGTTCCCTCTCCGGCCGAGGCGGTTGTGCCGCCGCTTCCCCCCGCTCGGGACCCTGGCCGATTCGGGTTCCAGATGGCCGCTGGTGGCGGGTTCCTCGTGACCGTGAAGGGCGCGCGGTACGCCGTGGAATCCAGGGTGTCGTGGCCAGGGGGAGATTTCAACCGCCTTACCGCATCCGACCGGGCATACGACCGCGGAGAGAAATCATGGAACGTCACGGTTCGCCGGCTGCGTGCGCGTCTCTTTCAGGTCGCTGCAAGCGGTGACTTCTACAGCGTCGAGCGCCAGGTCGAGGTCTTTCCGACCCATGTTTACGTCAGGGACACGTACACGAACCTCACCGACCGCGACCTCGGCCTTCTCATCTACAACGAGATACCTCTGTCAGCGGGGCAGGTGACCGGTTCGTGGCTGTCGGGTCACGATCGGCGGGGCCGCCAGGCGGAACTGCCTTATCCCGACTATGGCCCTTCCATGTTCTTCACGGACGCGACCTGCGGCGTGGGCATGGTCCCCGTTGACGATGTTTACGTGGTTCAGGCAGTGCCCTACGTTGACTGGAACGGTGCGGCGGGCGTAGGGACGGAGAAGTTCGCGCTTCCACCGCACCAGTCCTATACTCTGGAGTGGGCCGTGTATCCCACCAGATCCGGCGACTATTACGACTTCGTAAATGCATTCCGGAAGGCGGAGGGCCGTATCGGCACGGTACCCCATGTGCAGGGCTTTATCGGGCGACGCTCCCTGCCCACTCGCGAGCAGGTGAAACGCCTTCGACTCCAGGTCGCGATCATCCCGTCCATCTCCAACGCGCTCGACGACCCGAACCTGTACATCGAGGGGATAGAGTTCATGGACTTTCCGAAGGAGATGGCGTTCCTGAAGCAGCAGGCAGCCGACTCGCGGAGGCAGTTTCCCGGCCTCAAGGTCGTCTTCCACATTGCCCACAGTCTTTACTGCACCGACAAGCCGGACAGGTTCGCTGACTCCAAGGTGATCGCTGCCGACGGCAGACAAGCGACATGGGGTGACGGGTCCACGTTCGGCGCCGAGCGGCAGGCTGCCCGCTGGCGCTGGTGGATCTTCTACCCGACCCCCGGCAACTCATTCCACGACGCCATGATGAAGAGCGTGGATGTGATGATGGACAAGATGGGCATGGATGGAGGTTTCATGGATGGTTTCCTGGCCGGATACTGCGGGCAGTGGTCCTACGACACCGACCTCAGGTGGGACGGCCACTCGGCCGAGATAGATCCCGTGAGCAAGACCATCCGCCGCAAGATGAATTCGGTTCTCCTGCTCTCGCAGCCCTCCATGATCGCCTACGCGCGCAGGATTCGCGACAAGGGTGGCGTGGTGCTGGTCAACGGCTGCGTGTTTACGCGCTCGATCTGCAACGAGAAATATCTCGTCTTCGACAACGAGTGTGCCTCCGGCCCCGAACTCCACCTCGCCCCGACCGTCATGGCGCTAGCGAGTCCCTGGGGACCTGTCCTCCGCACTGAACGCGACGTGTACCTCGACATCCTCGACAAACTCAGGTGGGGCGAACTGTGGTTCTCGTATGGCGAGCCTTACGAGCGCTTTTCCGACAAGTCCTCGCCGACCCTCGCTGCATTCGAGTTTCCCATGACCTTCGAGGAGATCCGCCCCGGCATGGTGAAAGGGCCGGAGCGCATCGTGACAATGAACGACGGCATCTACGGTTGGCCCGCCGATCCCCGGTTGCACGCAGTACACAAGTTCGATGCCCGTGGGGCGCTGGTCCCGAACGATTTCGTAACGACGCTCGACCATGCAGGCGCGAGAACCGAATTGAAATTGGCCAGGGACGAATCGGCCGTCATCGAACCGATTCCGGTATTCCTGGAAACGGCTGCGCCGGTCAACGTCCGCGTCGTCCAGTACGACGAGCGCGCGCTTCGGCTCTTTCTCAACGGCTCTGGTGCGGCGACACTTCGCGTCACCACGGGCGCGTTTCCCGTCTCCCCGGGAGTTGCGTACAGAGTGGTCGCCGGAGACGCCGTCCACGTTCTTCATGAGAGAGATGGGGCGCTGAAGATCCCGCTCGAAATCACCGGCCCGATGGAACTCGCCATCTCTCGCGCTGACGAGGGCACCTGACGTCCCGCAGGCAGTGTCCCACCGCGCCTGTCGGAATCGCTCCCGAACTGGGGCACGATGCCGGCCTTCAGCCTGGTTCACTTAGAGGGGTGTGGAGGCTTCGGCGGAGCGGCAGGTGGATTGCGAGGTGGCAGCGCCTTCGCTGCGTCCACTACATAGGGCTTGTCCGCAGCGCAAACTATGTACCGGCCACACATCGGGCACTTCACTTGCTTGCCTATGAGTTCGTATCGCATCCGCAGTTGCCGGGAACAGTTTGGACACCTGATGACGAACTTCTGGACCTGACCTTTCACAGGGCTTTCGGATCGCGCCTCCCTGTAATCGCTGGCGGGGACGACGAGCATCTCGCCACACATGCACTGGAACCAGTCGCCTGCCCTGGCGCTGGCCGGCGCCTCGTGCACGCGGTGGCAGAACGGACACGTCATGCGTGCGGCCACAGTTCGGCCCTCTACGCAAAGCGTTTCATTCTGCGCCACGTTCCCCACACCGCCCTTGCGTGCCAGCGTCATGATACGGTCGGACGGCAGCGCTTGCAAGTCGCCGCGGGTCCTGCCCTGACTCGCCGCTCATTGTCCAGCGCCACATTCTGTGATATCATATGGCGGCTTTGCGGGGGAGACCTTCCGGAGGGGGGCTAAAGTGAACCGTTTCCGCTGTCCGTGTGGGACGAAACTCAAGACTTCCGACGAAACCACGGGCAAACGCGTGGTGTGTCCGACGTGCAACACCTGGTTGAGAGTTCCGCGAAGCGATTCCTACGACACGGTTGCGAGAAAGTCTCGGCGCCAGGGCGAGCAGGCCGGCGGAAGGGATGCCGCCCGTGCAGAGACCAGAGGGCGGATACTCGTGGCGATGGCCCCTGGGCCGGACCGCACGTGGATGGAGACTACCCTCGTAGAGCGCGGTTACTTGGTCATCTTCGCCGATGACGGGCCCCAGGCGGTCGAGCGGATCCGCCAGGATAAACCGGATGCCGCGTTGGTTCACGTCAAACTCGATGGTCTCAGCGGCTTCCAGGTGGTTCAGCACGTGCGCGACCCCATGAACCCGAAGAACGAGGCCGTGTGGCGCATGCCGATAATCATGATTGCCGACAAATTGCGCGGACGTGATAAGCAGTATGCGATCTCCATCGGCGCGAACGCGTTCCTCGCCAAGCCATTGACGCCGGCCACGCTCTGTGCGCGGCTGGAAAAGGAGGTGGCCAAGGATACATCACACCGTCCGTGAGCGTGGCGAGGTCGTTCAGCCCCTGCCGGGCGTCGTGCCCGGCGGCTTGCAACTGCCGGAAGGCCACCGGAGCGACCGCTCCGGGTCGCCCTGTTGCCATCGCGATGTATAGCCAGAATCTGCGTTTCGCGCGAGAATCCCTGGCACCTGGTCAGCTGCGTAACCTCGTCATCAAGGGAGGCTCAACAAGATGAAGGCAGCGGTCGTGATACCCGCCCGTTACGGCTCCAAGCGATTCCCCGGCAAGGCACTGATGCGCGACCCGGAGGGCAGGCCACTCCTCCAGTACGTTTACGAGGCCGCCGTTCACGCCGTCGGTGTGGACAGGGTGATCATAGCGACCGACGATGCCCGGATACGCGAGGTCGCCGACGAGTTCGGGGCCGAGGTGCGCATGACAAGGCCGGACCATCATTGCGGGAGCGAACGCTGTGCCGAGGTCGCGGCGTCACTCGAACACGACGTCATCGTGAACCTCCAGGGCGACGAACCCTCGATCAGGCCCGAGATGGTGGCCGAGGTCATCGCGATACTTTCGAAGGACGACGAGTGTCCAGTAGCCACGCTGGCCTGTCCCATCGGTAGCGAGGCGGAACTTCAGGACCCGAACGTAGTCAAGGTGGTATGCGATGACGCTGGCCGCGCCCTGTACTTTTCGCGGGCTCCGATACCTTTCGTCCGCGACGCAACGGCGCCACTAGCGGAGAGCCGCGTCACCCATTATCACCACATCGGCATCTACGCGTATCGGCGCGAGTTCCTTCTCGATTACGCAAGTTGGGGGCCGCATCCCCTCGAGGAGACCGAGAAACTGGAGCAGTTGCGGATACTCGCCCACGGATATAAGATTGTCGTGAGGGTGACGCCCTACCCGGTGCTGAAGGTGGATACGCCGCGCGACTTCGAGGCATTCCTCGCGGCATGGCGCCAGCGGACGGCGTCCGCCGGCCCGCGCGGTTCCTGAAACGGCGACAGCCCCGTGGGGGATGAGCGCGTTGAGCGTCAGGGAAGGGCATGGCTAAGCACATATTCGTAACGGGTGGCGTGGTCAGTTCCCTTGGCAAGGGGTTGACTTCCGCAGCGATAGGCCTTCTCCTCGAGGCGCGCGGTCTGCGCATCGCGATGCAGAAGTTCGATCCGTACATAAACGTTGACCCTGGCACCATGAGCCCATTCCAGCACGGCGAGGTCTACGTGACCGATGATGGTGCCGAGACTGATCTCGACCTCGGTCACTACGAACGATTCACCTCGGCGCGCACCAGCCGCGATTCGAACTTCACCGCGGGCCAGATCTACAATGCCGTCATCACGAAGGAGCGCCGCGGCGAATACCTGGGACGCACCGTACAGGTCGTGCCCCACGTCACCGATGAGATAAAGGCGGCCGTCCGCCGACTCGCCCGGTCCGGTGTGGACGTGGTGATAACGGAGATAGGGGGGACGGTGGGTGACATCGAGGGCCTTCCCTTCCTCGAGGCGATCCGTCAGTTCGGCAACGATGTGGGCCGCGAAAACGTTCTCTATGTGCACCTCACGCTCGTCCCCTACCTCCGCGTGTGCCAGGAGATAAAGACGAAGCCGACCCAGCACTCCGTCGGCAGGCTTCGCGAACTCGGCATCCAGCCGCAGATCCTCATCTGTCGCACCGAGAAGCCGCTCTCAAGGGAGGTGCGCGACAAGATCGCACTTTTCTGTAACGTGGAACGCGAGGCCGTCATCGAGGAAATTGACCTCATGGAGAAGAGCACCATCTACGAACTCCCGCTGGTGCTCATGCGCGAGGGGCTGGACGAACTGATAGTGCGCAAACTCGGCCTCAAGGCGAACGGTCCGGGCCTGGATGCGTGGCGGAGCATGTTGCAGGTTCTCCAGAACCCCGAACATGAGGTCACTGTGGCGGTCGTCGGCAAATACATCCATCTGAACAGCGCATACGAATCCATCTACGAGGCTCTCACGCACGGCGGAATCGCCAACAGGGCGCGCGTCATCAAGCGCAAGATAGAGGCCGAGGAGCTCGAGGCGAGCGATCCCGCCAAGGTCCTGGCGGGCTGCCATGGCGTTCTCGTGCCCGGCGGATTCGGCATGAGGGGCATCGAGGGCAAACTGGAGGCGGTCCGGTACGCCCGCGAGCAGAACGTGCCCTTCCTGGGCATCTGCCTGGGGATGCAGTGCGCGGCGATCGAGTTCGCGCGGGACGTCTGTGGCCTCGAAAAGGCGAACAGTTCCGAGTTCGACGCCGATACGCCTGACCCCGTGGTATGTCTGATGGATGCGCAGCGCCAGGTCGTAAATATGGGTGGCACAATGCGCCTCGGCGCGCAGCCCTGCGTCCTGGTGGAGGGGAGCCGGGCTCATGAGTCCTACGGCGTGCGGGAGATATCCGAGCGTCACCGCCACCGTTACGAGTTCAACAACGCATATCGCGCGTTGTTCGAGGCGCACGGGATGGCGTTCACCGGCCTCTCGCCGGATGGCAAACTCGTGGAGATAATGGAGTACACCCGTCATCCCTGGTTCGTCGCGGTCCAGTTTCACCCGGAACTCCGCTCCCGGCCGGTCGAGTGCCACCCGCTGTTCCGCTCTTTCATAGCCGCTGCGCTCAGGTACAAGAGGGGCCTCGGCGAATCCTCGCAGGCGAAGGAGGTCTCATGACAGACGCATCCGAAAGCGTCAGCGCCAACGAGCAGCAGGAACGCCAGCCCGAGGAGACCCCGCGGACGGGTCGCCTGCCGCCGCCAAGCCTGAAAACATTCCTCTCGGGTCTCGCAGGCCAGGTCCTCATAGACCTCGGTCTCTTCGACAATCCTGTCACGGGCAAACGTCAGGTGAACCTCGAGCAGGCAAAGTACACCATTGATCTCTTGCAGATCCTCCATGACAAGATGCAGGGGAACCTCAGCGAGGAAGAGGACAGGCTTCTGCGGAGCATGTTGTACGACCTGCGAATGCGTTACGTGGAGGCCTGTCGCTGATACGCGTCCGCTCCAGCGGGTTACGTTGCGGAGGGGGGACCGATTTGTTATATAAATCGCTCGCGAGCGCCAAATCTGCGCAAAGCAGCAGAGAACGGCTGCACGCTGTGCCACTGCACCTGCTTTCCGATCTCCGCATCCACTGAGGATATGTCAAATGGCTGAAAAGTCCGCCGTCAGGGAAGTCTTCGAAGACGATAAGGCCGGCCGACTCGATTTCTTCCACGCCCGCACCCTGGCGTATAGCATGGCCGGAGAACTGGATAAGGTCGAGGCCCTTGTCAAGGAGTGGGCCGAAAAGGCCAAGACGCTACGCTCGCCAGACCGCCGTTGCCCCGCGGCCCTCCGGGCAGGTGTCGGTCTCTGGATCCTGCGACGCTACGAGGCAGCGGCCGAGATGCTCGAGAAGGCCGCCGACGATCCGGATGGGGCGTACTTCCTCGGCCTCTGTCAGATAGAACTCGCCCAGTACGACAAGGCGATCGCCAGTTTCCGACGGGCTGCTCAGGCCGGGCAGGACGATTTCGTTTGCGACATGGCCATCGCCGAGGCAGCGCGACGCGCGGGCAATCGCGAGGAGGCTTTGGCACGCATCCGCAAGCATCAGGGCACGCGCGACGGCGAGGCCGAACTGCATTATCAGAAGGGCCGTTGCCTCGAGGACGCTGGCGACCACGAGGGAGCGATGTCCGCCTACGAGCGGGCTGTGGAACTCAACCCGCAGCACACCGGCGCGCTCTTCCGCCTCGCCCGCATGAACGACCTCTTCGGCAACGACGAGCAGGCAATAGATTATTACGAAAAGGCCGCGGCCATCCCGCCCGTCCATGCCAACGTCCTCATCAACCTGGGCATCCTCTACGAGGACCACGGCATGTACGACAAGGCGGTGCAGGCTTACCGACGCGTCCTCGCCACGGAACCCACGCATCCGATGGCCAGGCTGTATCTGAAGGACGCGCTCGGCAGCCTCGACATGTATTACGACGAGGCCCTCGAGAAGCGCCGGAGCCGCATGGAGCAGTTGCTCAATACACCGCTGAGCGACTTCGAACTCTCGTCGCGCGTTCGCGACTGCCTGGAGCGAATGGAAATACGCACGCTCTATGACCTGGCGCGACTCACAGAGGAAGACCTCGTCGGCGCAAAGAACTTCGGCGAGACGTCGCTGACCGAACTTCGCGAACTCCTCCGTTCCAAGGGGCTTCACTTCGGCTACGGGCGCGAGGAGAAAAAAGGCAAGGCCATACAGAGCATCGCGCCACCGTCAGGGTCTGAAATCCTCGATAAGCCCATTTCGGAACTGAAGTTGCCGATTCGCTGCCAGAAGGCGATGCGCACGTTGAACATACAGACCGTGGGCGATCTCGTGCAGAAGACCGAAAAGGAACTCCTGGAGTGCCCCAACTTCGGCCAGACCTCGTTGAACGAGGTCCGACAGGCGCTGGCCCGACTGGGGCTGTCGCTGATGGCGGAGAAACCAACCTCGTGAGGAATGTTGCCAGCCGGACGAGAAGTTTGTATCGCTTCATTGGGGGTTTCCGCCGTCCTGTGATGGGGCAAGTCTCCGACGGCCATGTACGATTACATTGAAGGCGACCTCGTATCGAAGCAGCCCACGCAGGTCGTCGTTGTCGCGGGCGGCGTGGGATACAGGTTCACCGTGCCACTCTCGACCTCCGATGCCCTGCCCGATTCGGGCCGCGTCAGGGTTTATGCACACCTCCTCCTGCGCGACGAGGAATTACGCCTGTACGGATTTGCCACGGAGGAAGAGCGTCGGCTGTTTCTGCGCCTGATCGCGATAAGCAACGTCGGCCCGGGAACGGCGCTGACGGTGCTGAGCGGCATGACGGTGGATGAGTTCCGGCGCGCGGTGGCGCAGGAAGACCTTGCCGCCCTCTGCCGTGTCAAGCGCATCGGCCAGAAGACCGCCGAACGGATCGTCGTCGAACTCCGTTCCCAGATGCAGCGAGAACTCCTCGAACTTCCACCGGAGGGCGTTCGCACGACGTCTCTCACGACCGATGCCATAGCGGCGATGATCGCCCTCGGCTACCGTCGGTCCGACTCGGAAAAGGCAGTGCGCCGGGCGCTCGACCGCCTCGGCGTCCGTGCCACCCTGGAGGAACTGGTCCGCGCGGCGCTTCAGCAGGTCTGACCCGCGCCAGTCGTACGGAAGGAGCCCATGGACGACACCATCCTCGCACGGGAAGGTCTCGCCGAGGATCGTACCCTCGACCAGACGCTGAGACCCCGCCGCTTCGAGGACTTCGTCGGTCAGGAACGCATCAAGGAGAATCTCCGCATCTACATCGAGGCCGCGCGCAGGCGGGGCGAGCCTCTGGATCACATACTCTTCAGTGGCCCGCCCGGGCTTGGCAAGACGACGCTCGCCGGCATCATCGCGCACGAGGTCGGCGCCAACCTCAGGAGTTCCTCCGGACCCGTTATCGAGAAGGCCGGAGACCTCGCCGGCATGCTCACCAAACTCGAAGAGGGCGACATCCTCTTCATTGACGAGATACATCGAATCAGTAGCGCCGTCGAGGAGTACCTTTACTCCGCCATGGAGGATTTCGTGATCGACATCATGCTGGACCAGGGTCCCTCCGCGCGTTCCGTGCGGATTCCTCTGCCGCGCTTCACCCTCATCGGCTCCACCACGCGCGAGGGTCTTCTCACCTCGCCCCTCAGAAGCCGGTTCGGAGTCATCGAGAGACTCGACTTCTACCCGTGGCAGGACCTCTTCCTGATTGCGCTCAACTCCGCGGCAGCGCTCCAGATACCGCTGGAGAAAAAGGCCGCGGAGGTCATTGCACGTCGTGCCAGGGGTACGCCACGCCTCGTCAATCGGTATCTCCGCCGCCTTCGCGACATGGCCCAGGTCCTTGGCGATGGAGTGATCACCGAAAGGGTCGCGCGCGAGGGACTCGACAGACTCGGCGTGGACGAGCGCGGCTTCGGGGAAATGGATCGCCGCATACTCGCGACCGTCCTCCGCGCTGGCGGCAATCCGGTCGGTCTGAAGACCATCGCTGTCACCGTGGGCGAAGAGGAAGATACCATCGAAGAAGTGTATGAGCCGTATCTCATACAGGCAGGATACCTGGAGAAGACGCCGCGGGGGCGCATCGCAACGACCGCTGCTGTCCGGGACTACGGCGGCCAGATCCGCCCGGACCCCCGCCAGGGCGGCCTTTTCTCATGAGGCTCCTCCTACACATATGCTGCGCCCCGTGCGCAATCGGCGCACTGGCGCCACTTCGCGCCGAGGGTCATGACATCACAGGCCTCTTCTACAATCCGAACATACATCCCTTCCTCGAGTTCCGGAAACGTATCAAGGCGCTCAAGGTCTTGTGCGAGAGCGATCCGCTCCGCGTCATATTCGATGAGTCTTACGGTCTCGAAACGTTCGTACAGGTCATATACCGTCCTTCGCGCCCGGAGAGGTGCGCAGCCTGCTACGACGAACGCCTCAGGCGGACGGCCCTCGTGGCTCGCGAGAAGGGCCTGGATGCGTTCACGACCACGCTTCTCGTGAGCCCCCACCAGGATCACGAGTCAGTGCGGGTCACGGGGGAACGCGTTGCGCAGGAGACCGGAACGTCGTTCCTCTACCGCGACTTCCGGTCGCACCACGAGCGTGCTCACGAGGAGGCCCGGCGCCGCAGCATATATCTTCAGCAGTACTGCGGTTGCTGCTTCAGCGAGTACGAGCGCTATCGAGACACCACACGGGAACTCTACCGGGGCGCGAACCCGCGTCGAGGCAGGGAGGAGGGCGGATGAACCACGCCTGCGTTCTCGTCATGCTGCTCCTGGCGGTGGCTGCGGTCGCGCGTCCGGAAGAGGTTTCCAGTGAGGCTGCCGGTCCCGCCCTGCCCCCGGCACCCGTTCTGGCGGCGCCGCCCGTGGTGCGCGTGTGGCTCTCCGATGCGCCCGCCGAACCGGTGCTCTCATGCGCTGAAGGGGTATTCGTGCGCCCGCTCGCTGGCGACCAGCCCGTTCTTCTCCCACGTCTCGCCGGTCGGCGAATTTCCTGGAACGAGAGGGGAATATACTTCGGCGAGGTCCTTTACTCGGGCGATGGGATAGACTTCGAACCCCAGGGCAGCGCGCCCATCCAGATAGACGGCGTCGCGTATGCCGGCTCATTGCGGGTGATGAGGGCGGGTGGACGGCTTGCCTGCATTGTGCGCACCGACCTGGAGCAGTACGCCATGTGCGTGGTCCGAGGCGAGATGCCGTCGCGTTGGCCGCAGGAAGCGCTCAAGGCTCAGGCCGTCGCGGCGCGCACCTATGCGCTCTACCGGGTCCTCCTCCGCACCGACTCTCAATGGGACCTGATGTCCACGGTGGAGGACCAACTGTTCGGCGGAGGAGCGGTGCCACAGCGGGTACGCGATGCGGTGAACGCGACGCGAGGCGAGGTGCTGTCGCACAATGGTGGGATTTTCCCCGCCTACTATCACTCCGCCTGCGGCGGGGAAACCGAATCGCCATCGAGGGCACTGGGCAGGCCCGGGTTCGAGTTCCTCGAGGGAGTCCCTTGCCCGTATTGTGCTGCATCGGGCTACGGTGCCTGGAGCACGTACCTGTCGGCGGAGGACCTCGAAAAGCGTTTGCGTGCCGCCGGCTGCGAGGTCGGCCAACCGATAACCGGATGTGTTGTCGTGGAGCCGGATGCCACCACCGGCCGTTCGGTGCGCATCGAATGGCCCGGGGGCCAGATGGTTCTCAACGTGGCCGAGTTTCGTCGGATCGTGGGGCGTGGGACGATCCGGAGCGGGCGCTTCGAAGTTCAACCAGGACAGGGCGGATGGATCATCCGGGGCCGCGGCCTCGGCCATGGCGTCGGCATGTGCCAGCATGGTGCCCGGGAGATGGCGCTCCTCGGGAAGTCGTACCGCGAGATACTCTCGTACTATTACCGGAACACAGATCTCCTGCGGCTGTATTGAGCGCTGTGGCGGACGCGTCGAACGGAACGATGCGATGACAGACAGTGCGTTCGGCTTCGAACTCGTCGCGGAGGATCCCGGCACACGTGCACGGGCAGGATGGCTCCACACGCCCCACGGAGAGGTGCCGACGCCGGTGTTCATGCCCGTCGCCACGCAGGCCACGGTGAAGACGCTGACGCCGGTTCATCTGGAGGAGGCTGGAGTACGGATGTGCCTGTGCAACGCGTACCACCTGAGCCTGCGGCCCGGTGATGAACTCGTCGCGCGGATGGGTGGGTTGCACCGGTTCATGAGTTGGCCACGGCCCATCCTCACCGACAGCGGCGGGTTTCAGGTCTTCTCGCTCGCCGACCTGCGCAGGGTATCGGACGAGGGGGTCGTGTTCCGGAGCCACATTGACGGAACGGAACTTTTCCTGACGCCCGAGCGGAGCGTGGAGATACAGGAACGCCTCGGTGCGGACGTGATCGTGGTCCTCGATGAGTGTGCGCCGTTCCCCACCGAGAAGCCCGTTGCGCAGGCAGCGATGGAGCGCACGTTGAAATGGGCCGAGCGCTGCCGCGCAGCCCATCGTCGCCGGGACCAGGCACTCTTCGGGATCGTCCAGGGATGCACCTATCCGGATCTCAGGACCGAATGTGCCGAAAGGCTCGTCGCACTCGACTTCCCTGGCTACGCTATCGGAGGGCTTAGCGTTGGAGAGGGTCCGCAACTGATGATCGAGCTCGTTTCGGTCACGACTGCGGCCCTTCCGCGGGAAAAACCTCGCTATCTGATGGGGGTAGGCTTGCCGGAGGATATCGTGGAGGCCGTGGCGCTCGGCGTGGACATGTTCGATTGTGTCATTCCGACTCGCTGTGGCAGGAACGGGCTTGCATTTACCAGTCAGGGTCGGGTAAAAATGCGCAATCTCGCGAGGCGAGACGAGGAAGGGCCGCTCGACCCGGACTGCGACTGTCTTGCGTGCCGACGCTTCTCCCGTGCTTACCTTCGCCACCTGCTCGGGGCGGGGGAGATCCTCGGTCTCACCCTCATGAGCCTGCATAACGTGCGTTACTATATGCGCCTGATGGAGGATATTCGCGCTGCGATCGTCGCCGGGCGGTACGCCGAGTTCCTCGACAGGTTCCGCTCCAGACGTGTAAAATGCAGCACGCTGACGAGCGGCGGGGAGATGTGAGCGGAGGTGGCCACTCGAACTGTTTGAGAGGAGAAGATATGTGCCCCCTGTGGACATTTGCGCTGGCGGCCGAGACCGGCGGGCGTTCCGCCCCTCCAGGCAGCGACCCGTTCATCTGGATCCTGCCGATCGCACTCATCTTCGTCTTCTACTTCCTGATACTCCGTCCCCAGAAGAAGCGAGAGCAGAAACGCCGCGAAATGCTCGCCGCGATAAAGAAGGGCGATCAGGTGCGCACAATCGGTGGCATATTCGGCGAGGTCGTTAGCGCCAAGGAGGAGTTCGTGATACTCCTCGTTGACAAGGAAAGGGGCACCACGCTGAAGGTGGACCGCAACGCCATCAGCACGATCGTGGGCGGCGAGGCAATCGAATGATCCCTCCGGAGGTGTCGTAGAACCCCATGGCGAACGAACGGCTTACACGTATCTACCTGAAACTCGTCATTATCCTCGCCCTCGTCGTTGCCGCTGGTGTGGCCCTGTGGCAGGGAAAACTGCGTCTCGGCCTGGACCTCAGGGGTGGCACCGAACTCCGTTACCGCATCAAGGAAGAGGGGCTCACCCGCGAAGAAAGGCAGAATGTCGTCCAGCGAACCATAGACGTCATCAGGAAGCGCGTCGATCCCCAGGGTAACATGGAGATGGAGATACGCCCCGAGGGGAGATATCGGTTTTACATACAGTTGCCGGGAATGGGTGCGGAGGAGGCCCGCCGGATAGAGAACCTTATCCGGCGTTCTGGCAAGTTGCGCTTCCGTCTGGTCAACGACGACGCGGAGGCGCGCGCGAGGGCGATGCAGGGTGACCCTATACCTGGACACGTCCCGTTCGTGGTCGCCAGGCGTGACGCCGAGGGAGATCCCATCCGCTGGCGCATCGCGCGCTACGACGAATTGAAGAATCTCTCCGGCCGCGATGCCGAGGAGTGGATGCTCGTCCAGCGCGACCCGCCCAGCCGCGACATGGACGTCACCGGCGACGCGCTGGAGGAGGTGCGCAAGACTACTGACCGCACCGGATTTCCGGCAGTTGGTTTCCGCTTCGGCGGGCTGGGCCGAGCCAAGTTCGAGCGCCTCACCGAGGCGCACCAGGGCAAACGCCTCGCCATCATACTCGATCAGGATCTCTATTCTGCCCCGCGCATCAAGGAACGCATCTCCGGAGAGGGCATAATAGAGGGAAGGTTCACCGAGCAGGAAGTCGAGGACCTCCTGGTCATCCTGCGTGCCGGCCGACTTCCGGCCGACATAGAACTGATGTGGAACAACTCGGTCGGCGCGCAACTCGGCGAGGACAGCATCCGCAACGGCATTCGGGCCTCGGTCATCGCTTTGCTCCTCGTCGTCCTCTTCATGGCCGTCTATTACCTGATCACCGGTGTCATCGCCGACTTCGCGGTCATGCTGAATCTCCTCTTCGTCCTGGCCCTCATCGTGGCCATGCGTTCAACTCTCACCCTCCCCGGCATTGCGGGACTCGTGCTCACGCTCGGCATGGCTGTTGACGCGAACGTCCTCATCAACGAGCGCATACGCGAGGAGCGCGAGAAGGGCAAGACGCTCGCGCTGGCGGTGCGCACGGGTTACGAGCGCGCGTTCGTCACCATCCTCGACAGCAACCTCACGACCCTCATTACCGCCCTCATCCTCTTCGGCGTGGGAACCGGACCGGTGAAGGGATTCGCGCTCACCCTCTCCCTCGGCATCATCGTGAGCATGTTCACAGCGATCTGGGTCACGCGCGCAATCATTGACGTGCTCATCGAGCACGGCGTCCTGAAAAACCTGACGATGCTGCGCCTGCTCTCCGGCGCCAGGATCCCCTTCTGTGCATGGCGGCGCGTGGCGATGTTCTCCTCCCTGATACTCATAGCCATCGGACTCTCGCTCCTCTGGCGCGGTTGTGACCGCGTGAAGGATACCGACCTCACGGGTGGCGTCCGCGTGGAGATGCAACTCGACAAGGGAATTCCCCTCGACGAGTTCCGGAAAAGGGTCAGCCGCATCTTCCCCGGCAAGTCCGACGTCCAGGCAGTGTGGGAGCCCGGGGGCGAGCGTCGGTCGGGCTACCCGACGCGTTTCTCCGTTCGCGTGCGCAGGCTCGACGAGGGCGAGCGCGTGGAGAAGATGAGGTCGGACATCGCAGCGGCCCTCGGTGTCATGCCGAAACTCGGTCAGAAAACATACGAGTTCCTCGTCTCGCTCGCCGAACCCATGACTGAACAGGCCCTGCGGGACAGGCTTCAGGAGGCCGGCTATCGGGATGACAGCATCCGGCACATCCTGCTCCTTGACGAACCAGCATCGGAGTTTCTCGTTGTCCTGCGCCGCGAGAGGCTCGACCCGGCCCGGGCCGATGCGCAGGTCGGGCGCGTCCTCGATGCCCTCAGGCCCGTCCTGGCGAGCCACGAGGTGCGCCTCCACCGCGGTCAGATTTCCACGGAGCGGCCGGAGGCCCCTGATGAATCCGGGGGCCGCGGCCGCGCGCGGCGCTTCATCCCGATTCAACTCGGCGTCCCCGCTTACACCGTCGCGATCCGCGAGGCTATCATCCGCCAGTTCCTCGACAACGCCCGGCCCGAGAACGCCGGGGACCTTGTCGTCACGGGTCACGGAGACGACCAGGGCAAGGACCCGGCGCGCGATGTGGCCGTGTACGCGTCCGATGCTCTCCTGGAACGCATCGCAAGCGCCCAGCGCGATGCCCTTACCGTGTACGAGTTCACTGTTCCTTCGCAGGGTGACCAGGTTCGCGTGTTCACGCAGGATCCCGTGCGCGAGGCCGACCTGCGAGGCCGGCTGAGCGAGGGCGGCGTCCTCGATGAACTCGTCCGGAGCGTCATCCCCCTGGGCGCGAAGGGCAAAGAATTCCTCCTCGCCATGTATCCCCTCTCGGAGGAGAAGGCGGTCGAGCGCATCACCGAGCAACTTCGCGGAGCGTTCAGCGAGGAGGAACTGCGCCTCGAGCGCGTTCATGTCTCGTTGGAGCCCTCTCCATCGGATCCGGATGTTCCGGACCTCGACAGGCTGAAGGCCGAGGGATACCGCTTCTACGTCCTGAAACTCGATCGTCCAGTGCAGTGGCAGGCGATCCGCAGAGACCTTCTCCGGGCCGGCTATCGCGACGCGCTCCTCGCACAGGAAGTGACGTCGGCGACTGCGAGCGAGAAGGTGGATAAGGTGACGCTGAAGTTGAAAGGGGATGCGGAGGCAGTCGAGCAGGCGCGTGCCCGTATCGCGCATGCCTTCGAGAATCCCGACCCGTTCCTGAGCAGCGAGGCCATCGGCGGTGTCGTCGCCGGAGAACTGCGCGACAAGGCGCTCCTTGCGATCCTTCTCAGTTGGGTGGCCATAATTTTCTACATCTGGTTCCGGTTCGGGGAACTGAAGTTCGGTGTCGCGGGAGTCATTGCGCTCGTCCATGACGTCCTCATCACCGCCGGCGCTGTCGGAGTGGCCGACGCCCTCTCCGGCACCGCTGTGGGCGCCGCCCTGGGGTTCAGCGACATCAAGATTAACCTGACCATGATCGCGGCCTTCCTCACGCTCATCGGCTACTCCATCAACGACACGATCGTCGTGTTCGACCGCATCCGCGAGAACATGGGTGGGGTGCGACGCAGGGTTGACGCTGCCCTCATTGATGCCAGCATCAACCAGGTGCTCTCCCGCACGCTGCTCACATCGTTGACCACCCTGATCGTGCTAGTCGTTCTCTACATCATGGGAGGCGCGGTCATCCACGGCTTTGCCTTCGTCATGACGTTCGGCGTGATCGTGGGGACTTATTCCTCCATATTCATAGCGAGTCCCATCGTTCTGGATTGGGAGAGGATGTTCGGCGGGGCCCGACGCGCGCTCCGGGCTGTCTCGCTCCGCAAGGGTTGACGCGTGCCGCCGGTTTGATAGAATACGCCGGGCGAGCCGAACGGGGATTCGCGACTCGTCCCCTGCGGCAGGCTGATTTTCGAAGGGGGGTGCTTCATGCACCGCGAAGTGAAGGTCGGAATCGCGATTGGCGTGTTGGTACTGGCACTGGTGGGCATATTCATCTGGTCGCAATTCGGGCGCCGTGCGCCCGAGGTCATCCCTCCAGAGCAGATCTCCGATAACGTGCAGGCCACGGTGCCCCCTGTCTCGCCTGCTGAAGCGGAGGAGGGTTCGGTAGCATTGCAGGGCGGTGCCCCCGCGACGCCGGCCACGCCAACGTCGCCATCGGGAACACAGGCACCTCCCACGGCAACGGCTCCAGCCCAGGGTGCGTCGCCGGTCCCACCCTCGGCGCCGGCGGTCAGGACTCACACGATACAGTCAGGGGATACGCTGGAGGGCATCGCACGGAAATATTACGGGGACCCCAACAAGTGGCGGATGATCCTCGATGCCAACAAGGGGAAGATAAGCGATCCGGCGCGTCTGAAGGCAGGAGTTGTGATCGAGGTACCGGAGGCAGTCGCAGGGTCCACGACCCCGGCACAGGGCGCGAGCCCCACGGCAGCGGCCAGCGTTGGGCGGGCGGAGAAAAGGCATACCGTGCAGGCTGGAGATACGCTGAGCAGCCTGGCGAATCGGTATTACGGCGACAAGTCCAAGTGGCGCGTCATATACAATGCCAACCGCGACCGCATCAGGAACCCGGATGTCCTGAACGTGGGGAGCGTCCTCGTGATACCGCCGGCCGCGCCTTGACAGTTCGCGCGGCTATCTTTTAGGATGCCCCTCGCGCCGGCCAGATCGCTCGAACCGTTGCCGGCGGGCATCGCGGTGGAGCAATTGTGCCAGCCCCGGGCCCGATCCCAGCGGGGATGATGCTTCCCGGCGTAGAGTGCACGGGAGGATCCGTAAGGTACCCCGAGGTCTGTGGCTGCAGTTCCACTAGGAGATACGGAGAATGGCGCTTCCGAAGAGAAGGCACTCGCGTTCGCGCGGCCGCAAGCGGCGCTCGCACGACGCGTTGCGTCGCCCGGGTGTCACGACGTGTCCCCGCTGCGACACGGTGAAAGAGCCCCATCGCGTCTGCCCCAACTGTGGTTACTACGCCGGGCGGGAAGTGATCCCGATGGAGAAAAAATAGGCGATGCGCATCGCGCTCGATGCGATGGGAGGTGACTTCGCGCCGCACGAGATCGTCCTCGGTGGGGTGAGTGCGGCCGAGGCCCGCCCCGAGCACGACATCCTGCTCGTCGGTGATGGAGCCGCGATCGAGGCCGAACTGGGCCAGTCGCCGGGCTCGGTGCCATCGAACATCTCCATCGTCCATGCCAGCCAGGCGGTCGGCATGGGGGAGAAGCCGGTCGAGGCCATTCGCACGAAGCCCGACAGTTCGATCATGCGCGCGATCCGCATGGTGGCGTCGGGCGAGGCTGACGCGGCAGTGAGCGCGGGCAACACCGGTGCGATGGTCGCCGCGGCTACGCTTTGTCTCAGGCTACTGGGTGGCGTGCGGCGCGCCGGCATCGCAGCACACATGCCCGCCGCGCAGGGCGCCTGCACCCTCATCGATGTCGGTGCAAACCTCAACTGCAAGCCCATTCACCTCTGCCAGTACGGCATCATGGGCTCGATACTGCACAGGTCCCTCCACGGTGTTCAGGAGCCGCGCGTCGGCATATTGAACGTTGGCGAGGAGGAATCGAAGGGTGCGGCGGACATCCGCAGGGCTGCCGAAATGCTCGCGCGCGCACCGGTCAACTTCAGAGGAAACGCAGAGGGCCGCGACATCTTCAACGGCAGATTCGACGTGGTGGTGTGCGATGGGTTCGTCGGCAACGCCATCCTGAAGGCGTGCGAGGGATACGGCGAATCGCTCGCGGAGATATTGCGAATGGCCATCTTTCGCGATGTCTGGGGCCGCCTCAGTTTCAACCTCATGAGACCTGTCCTCCTCAACCTGAATCGGAGGGTGGACTTCGCCAGTTACGGCGGTGCCCCGCTCATCGGCGTCGAAGGGGTCGTGATGATATGTCACGGGCGCTCCAACGCACAGGCCATCGCGAACGCAGTGGCGGGTGCGATCAGGCTCGCGGAGAGCGATGTCAACGGCTCTATCAGCGCCGCGCTGGCGGAAACCACCTCGGCTGGCAGCGGGGAGTTGGCATGAGCGCCAAGCGATATCGCGCAGCCATCGTCGGAACCGGGGCTTACGTTCCCGAGAGGATACTGACCAACCACGATCTCGAGAGGATGGTCGAGACGAGCGACGAATGGATTTACACGAGGACCGGCATACGCGAGCGACGGATCGTGGACGACAACGTGGCTACGAGCGACCTCGGCGCTGAGGCGGCACGCCGGGCGCTTGCAGATGCAGGCCTCGAGCCGAAGGACGTAACGCTGCTCATCTGCGCCACCATAACGCCGGACTACCTTTTCCCCTCGACCGCTTGCATGATCCAGACGAAGATCGGCGCGCCCAACACCGGAGGGTTCGACCTCTCCGCTGCGTGCGCGGGATTCGTCTACGGCCTCATCCTGGGCGGCAGGCTCGTCGAGGCTGATCCCTCCCAGACCGTGCTCGTGGTGGGGGCGGAGACGCTCACCAAATTCACGGACTGGACGGACCGGAGTTCCTGCATACTCTTCGGCGATGGCGCGGGCGCAGCGGTGCTCAGGGCCTGCGACGACGGTCGTGGCCTGCTCGCCTCCGAATACGGGGTAGATGGGTCCGGCGGCGACTTCATGAAACTGCCTGCGGGTGGGTCGGTGATGCCCGCTTCCGAACGCACCGTCCGCGAACGCCTTCACTACATGAAGATCCAGGGTCGCGAGACGTTCAAGTTCGCCGTGCTCAAGATGGCCGAACTCGTCGAGTCCGCCGTCCGCAACTCCGGGCTCACCCTCGACGACATAAAGTTGATCATCCCTCATCAGGTAAACAAGCGGATACTTCAGGCGGCAGCGACTCGCTTGCAAATAGACATCTCCAAGATTTATTGTAACATCGAGCGATACGGGAATACGTCGGCGGCCTCAGCGGCCATCGCGCTGGACGAAGCGGCCAGGAGCGGCCTGATCGCTCGTGGCGATTACATTGTTCTCGTTGCCTTCGGCGGCGGGCTGTCCTGGAGCTCGGCCGTCATCCGGTGGTGACGTCATATGGCGACGGTCGCGTTCCTGTTTCCTGGCCAGGGCGCCCAGTGCGTCGGAATGGGCAAGGACTTCGTCGAGCGTTTCTCCGCTGCCAGGCGGCGTTTCGAGGAGGCATCGGACATCCTCGGGTGGGATGTCGCTCGGCTGTGCTTCGAAGGGCCGAAGACTGACCTCGACCGCACGGCGGCGTGTCAGCCGGCGATACTCACCACGAGCCTGGCTATCGTGGATGCGATGAGAGAGGCCGGCGCATCGGCGCCGGACAGGGCCGCGGCCGCCGCCGGTTTGAGTCTTGGTGAGTATTCGGCGCTCGTGATGGCCGGCGCGATGTCGTTCGCCGATGCGGTGCGTCTGGTCGAGCGCCGGGCCCGGTTCATGGACGAGGCCTGTCAGGCGAACCCGGGTACGATGGCCAGCGTCCTCGGACTGGAGGACGAAGCGGTCGAGGCGATATGCGCGCAGGTTCGAGAGACGGATATGGTCGTGGCGGCGAATTTCAACTGTCCGGGTCAGGTGGTCATATCAGGAACGCGGGCCGGTGTCGAAAAGGCGTCGGTGCTCGCCAGACAGCGCGGTGCGAGCAGGGTCGTGCCCCTCGCCGTGAGCGGCGCGTTCCATTCCCCGCTGATGGCCCCCGCGGCCCGGCGGCTGGCGCCGCTCCTGGTCGAGGTGCCCATGGGGGCATGTCGCATGCCGGTGATATCGAACGTTGACGCCGCTCCGGTGACCGAACCCGATGCCGTTCGCGCTGCGCTCGCCAGACAGGTCGAGAGTCCTGTCCGATGGCGGCAGTCCATGGAGCGGCTGATTTCGGATGGAGTTCGCGAGTTCGTCGAGGTCGGGCCAGGGTCGGTATTGAGGGGCCTCCTCCGCCGGATAGATCCGAGCGTCGTGTGTCACAACGTCGCCACAGTCGCTTCGTTGCGCGAGTGGCTGGGAGGATGAACACGTGGGGGGCCTTTTGGATTCGCTCAAGGGCCGGACGGCTGTAGTGACCGGCGCTGCGCGCGGGATCGGCAAGGTGACTGCCTTGGCGCTGGCCGAGGCGGGGGTGAACTGTGCCCTGGTTGACGTTATGGAAGAAGTTCATGCAGCAGCGGCCGAGGTCGCGACCCGCGGAGTGAAGGCCAAGGGATACGTTGGTGACGTGACGAACGGGTCGCAGATGAACGACGTGATGAGGGATGTCGCGGAGACCTTCGGCACGCTAGACATACTCGTGAATAACGCGGGTATCACCCGCGACAATCTCCTGATTCGCATGAGCGACGAGGAATGGGACCGCGTGCTGTCCATCAACCTTCGCGGTGCATTTGTGTGCACGCGCGCTGCGGTACGATACATGTTGAAGGCGAAACGCGGACGCGTGATCAACATAGCCTCCGTTGTCGGGCTCTCGGGCAATGCTGGCCAATGCAACTACGCCGCCAGCAAGGCCGGTCTCATCGGCTTCACGAAGTCGGTCGCTCGCGAGTTCGGCGGGAGGAACATCACCGCAAACGCCATCGCGCCCGGATACATAAAGACCGCCATGACCGATGCCCTGCCCGAGAGCGCCCGGGAGACGCTGATGTCCCTCGTGCCGTTGAAAAGGCTCGGCGAGCCGCAGGACGTCGCCAACGCAGTTGTGTTCCTCGCATCGGATGCGGCCAGTTACGTTACGGGTCAGGTCATTCAGGTGGATGGCGGAATGCGCATGTGACCGCAGTCAGGAAAGGAGCAAAACCGTGGTTGATCGCAGTCAGGTGGCAGAGCGTATTATCCAGATAGTTGCCGAGAAGATGGACAAGCCCAAGGAGGAGATCAGCGAGGACAAGTCCATCATAAACGACCTCGGTGCCGACAGCCTTGACGTGGTCGAGGTGATCATGGACATCGAGGACGAGTTCGAACTCAGCATTCCCGAGGAAGATGCGCAGAAGATAAACACGATCGGGGACGCAATAGATTACGTCACAGCGCACGCCGGCAGCCGGTCGAAGGAAGAATAAGGGCGATGTCTGCGGCAGGCCGGCCCTCCGCCGGCCTGCGGTGACCCCATCTCTCGATCCGCATGCGCGGGGAGGTAACCTTGACGGGTGCCCGACGTGTCGTCGTCACGGGGCTTGGTGTCATCAGTTCGATAGGCCAGGACACCGAGACTTACTGGCGTTCCCTCATCGCCGGCCGTTCCGGCATAAAGCGCATCGCCGCCTTCGACCCATCTGCGTATCCAACGCAGATCGGAGGGGAGGTGTCGGACTTCGATCCTCAGAAGTGGTTCGACAAGCGCACAGCGCGGCGCATGGACCGCTTCAGTCAGATGGGCGTGGCCGCCGCCGCGATGGCGATTCAGGACGCCGGCCTGAGTTTCGACAGAGAGGACCCCGCCCGTTGTGGGGTGATAATCGGGACCGGCATAGGTGGGTTCTGGGAGATCGAGGAGCAGTTCCGCCGCATGCTCGAAAAGGGGCCAGATCGTGTCTCGCCTCTCCTCGTGCCCAAACTCATGGCCAATGCCTGCGCGGGTCAGGTCTCCATCATGTACGGTCTGAAGGGGCCGAACTGGAGCACCGCGAGCGCATGCGCATCGAGCAGCCACGCGATCGGCGAGGCGTTTCGGATCGTGAAGTATGGCTCGGCGGATGTGATGATCGCCGGCGGGAGCGAATGCGCCATCACGCCACTGGGTCTCGCCGGCTTCTGCGCGGCACAGGCCCTGTCCACCCGGAACCACGATCCCGAACACGCCTCGCGCCCATTCGATCGTGACCGCGATGGTTTCGTCATGGGCGAAGGGGCCGGTATCGTCGTGCTCGAGGAACTCGAGCACGCGCGGAAGCGGGGTGCGCGCATCTACGCGGAGTTTCTCGGCTTCGGCCACTCCGGCGATGCCACGCACATAGTCGAACCCGACCCCACGGGTGAAGGACCAGCCCTCGCGATGACCGGTGCCCTGTCGGAGGGCTGCGTCAATCCTGAAGAGGTCTCTTACATCAACGCTCACGGCACTTCCACCGTCCTTGGCGACAAGGCCGAGACGCAGGCGATAAAGAGAGCGCTCGGCGATCACGCCAGAAAGGTGGCGATAAGTTCCACCAAGTCCATGATCGGTCATTTGCTCGGCGCATCCGGCGGAGTCGAACTGGTGGCCACAGTCCTTTGCCTGGTGCACGATGTCGTTCATCCGACAGCCAACCTGGAGACCCCGGATCCCAAGTGCGATCTCGACTACGTGCCACGCGAGCCGCGGGAGATGCGCCTGCGCAAGGTCATGTCGAACTCCTTCGGTTTCGGCGGGCACAACGCCACGCTTCTCCTCGGCAAGTTGGAATCCTGAACGTCCGCGCGGTATAAAGGTCTTGAGGGACGTTCTCCCTGTCTCGCTCACTATCTGTCCGGGGGAGAAGGGGTGCCGAAACGGTTTGACACGACCATCGAGGCCGTGTTCGAAGCGCTGCGCTTCGTGCCTGGCGACGTGCCGCTGGTTGCCTTCGGACAGAGCCCGTTCTGGGACGAGCCGATGAAGGCCATCGTGGCGGCCGCCGCCGACAGGCCAATGATCGCCGGTATCCACGACCTTGATTACTTCTCCAGGCTCCGTGGCACCCTCCCGGGACCTGAATGGCAGATTATCCCGCACAACGACGGATCTCTCCGCGATGCGTGGGTGGCTGCCGGCGAATTCTCGGTGCCGTTCGGGTCAGAGCACGGAGTGACGCGCCAGGGGCTATCGGAGGCTGGAGTGAGATTGCAATCCCTCATGCCAGCCGACCAGGGCCGCCATCGGGCCGCGCTTGATGCTGCGACTTCCTCCTGGGGCTGGCGCGGCCTCGTTCACAACGTCACGGAACCCGCTGTGATGTGCGATGTCCCCGCCTGCGCCATTGCACCTGCCCTCGGCAAACTCCTGAACTGGGGATTTCGGCAGACCGCTCGTCTAGTTGCGAACGATGCCGCTCGGGCCGCGGTGAGACTGCACCGCCATGAGGTCATGGAATGGATCGAGACCTTCCTCGCCGTTCGCCCGGGCGCGACATGCTCCGACCTCTATCTCGACCTCCTCCGCCGGTTCTACGAACGTCTCATCGGCCCTCTCCCGGAGCAGCTCTCCTTCACGACCACCCGGACGTTTTTCCGGTTCGACGCCACTTCGGCGGGGCGGCCGCGCTTCGCCGTTCTCGGCTTGTTCCTCGACCCCAGGACTGCGGCCGCCGTTCGGCGTGCGTACGATGAGGCCGTTTCCGATACCGGCATGACGACGCTCCAGAGTATGGGGCCGGATGCGACTCCTTTTGACGTATATGCTCCGGGACGCGGCCGCGGCACGCTTCGCATCGGAACCGACGAGATCGCCGTAGATTTCCCGCAACGTCACGTGGTGCGCCGGACGTCGGGCGAGCGCAGCATATCGGCTCTGGCCAGAGAATTGAACGCAGCCCTTGGACCGGATATCTCCGTTGTGGGCAAGGCCGTGATCCTGCCCGTCATGTTGGCTTCCGAAGCGATCATGGTCCTCCACGAGACGGCGTCGGCATATGTGCCGCTGACTCAGCGAATGCTCGCCACGCTCGCCGATGAGGGAGTTCGCCCCGCACTGAACCCCATCCTGCGCATACGCCTCAGCACGTGGGACTCGATCGGTGCCTGCGCGCTGGTGCTCAGGCTGCCGGCTCATCTTGCGCATACCTTCGCTAGCCAGACCATATGCTCCACGGAGTTTGCACACCGCTGGAGCGGGGTCGTGCGCGCTCAGAGGGCACTCCTCAGACGACTTGCCAGGACGCTCAGCCCCTGCGAACTCGTCGAGTACCTCGGACAGGCCGAGCACGAGACCTGGCTGAAGAGGCTGGAGGCATGCCAGCGCGCCAACGCTATACTCATCCAGGTGCAGCGGGCGCTGGAGGCACTCCGCAGGCAGGCCGCTGACCTGCGCCAGCAGGAGGATGTCCTGGCGGAGGAGATCGCATCTATCGAGCGGAGACGTGGCGAACTCAACCGCGAGTCCATTCGACCGCTGAAAGAGCGGCTTGCGTCGTTGCCGCCCGGCGCGAGTGCGGCGGAACGGACGCGCATAGAGGCGGAATTGGAGCGGGCCCTCAAGGAAGGGCAGGCGCTCCTCCTGGCGCTGGCGGAGAAACGCGATGAGCGGAAGCGTTGCGCCGCGGCGCGCCGCGCGATCGGACGAAAGATACGCGTCGCAGAGCGGGGGAGGAAAGCCCGCGCCGCGAGAGAGACCCTCAGGCGCGTCTTCCATCAGAGCGAGCGTGCGCGCCTGGCGCTGGCGCGGGACGCGCACCTCACTATAAACGGGTTGTGCGCCGGCGATGCGAGACCGTCGGCGTGGTGGATGCTGGCGCTCGATCCGTCGCGCGCGTGGTTCGAGCGGATCCGACGCACCGCACGCGGCCGCCTCGAACGGCTTCCGGAGCGACCGCGACAATGACAATGGACTTCGCCAAGGTCGAGGGAGCGGGGAACGATTTTGTCCTACTCGATTGCGCGCGCGCTTTGAACCTGCCGGCGGGGATTGTGCGAGAACTCTGCGACCGCCACTTCGGCGTGGGCGGCGACGGCCTCCTCGTCATCGAGAGGAACCCCCCGGACGCGCCGTTCCTTCGCATGTTCAACCCTGATGGCACCGAGGACTTCAGCGGCAACGGAATGCGCTGTGCCGCTGCTTGGCTGTTCTCCCGTGGTACGGCGTCGGGCGGAGCGGTGACCATCGTTTCGCCAAGAGGCCGTCACCGGGCCGAGGTCAACGAGTTGGGATCGAATCGCTTCATGGTCGAGGTGGACCTGGTAAAGCCAGATTTCGCCCCGTCCGCTGTCCCCGCTGTCACATCGCTGGCCCGGATCCTGGAACATCCCGTCGAGATACTCGGGAAGAAGTGGCCGATAAGCGTTGTCTCGGTCGGGACGGCTCATACCGCGATCTTCACGGAGGGGCCCGTTGACGAAAGCACATTTTTCGAGGTCAGCCCCTTGCTCGAGAGGCACGCGATGTTTCCGGAGCGGACGAGCGTGCTGTGGTGCGTGGTCGAGCGGCTGGACCGCGTCATCGTGCGCATCTGGGAACGCGGCGTGGGAGAGACGTTCAGTTGCGGCACAGGTGCGTGCGCTGTGGTGGCTATCGGCTCCGCCCTCGGCCGCACCGCGAGGCGCGTTGATGTCGTTGCGCGCGGGGGCACATTGACCGCGGCGTGGGACGGTCACGGCCCCGTCCGCCTGACAGGCCCCGCGCGAATTGTATATACTGGAACTTATCGGCCACGCTGATCCATGCGTGAAGGACCAGCGAGCGTGCCGGGAGCAACCCGAGGATAAAGGAGAACGAGTCATGGCGACGCCGTCGAGCGTTTCCGAAGCGCTTGGCATTGCAATCCGCATGGAGCAGGAAGGCCAGAAGTTCTACGCAGATGCTGCGGCAAGGATGGAGCACCCGTTCGGACGCCGGATGTTCGAATCGCTCGTCTCGGACGAAAAGCGGCACGAGAGGGTCTTCCGCGAGATGGCCGAGAAAAGAGGCGTCAGGCCGGCCTCCGCAAGCGAGATAGATCCCCGCGGTCCCGCGGTCCGCGTCAGCGCCATCTTTCGTTCCATGGCCGATAAACTCTCCGCCACGGTCAGACCCTCCGACGACGATATCGTGGTGCTTCGCCAGGCGATGGAACTGGAACGCGCGGCGTTCGAGTTCTACAACGATACCTCGCGGTTGACCGCGAACAGCGTCGAGAAGGAGATCCTCCGCGACATCGCAGGGGAGGAGAACGAGCACTACCGCATTCTCGACGACACGCTCCTTTACCTCACGAATCCAACGGAGTGGCATCTCAAAGAAGAGCATCCTTTGATTGATGGAGGTTGAGCCGTGCGATTCAACACTCTCGGCAGAACCGACATCGTGGCATCGGCGATTGGCTTCGGATGCTGGGCACTCGGTGACGAGCGAACATGGGGTCCGCAGGACGAAAAGGAATCTCACGCGGCGATACGCGCAGCGCTCGACCTGGGGATCAACCTTTTCGACACCGCCGAGTCCTACGGTCGGGGGCGTTCCGAGGAGGTCCTCGGGCGTGGTCTGGCCGGTCGCCGCAGAGAGGCGATAATCGCAACCAAATTCTCGGGCGGGCAGGAGACGCCGGACGCGATACGGACTGCCTGCGAGGGGAGCCTGCGCCGTCTGAGGACTGATGTGATAGACCTCTACCAGGCTCACTGGCCCCCGGCGAGGATGCCGCTTTCGGACATGTTCGAGGCTCTCGAACGTCTTCGAGAGCAGGGCAAGATACGCGCGTGGGGCGTCTGCAACTTCGGGGCGAAAGACCTGGATCGCGCGCTCGAGACAGGGCTGCCGATTCACACCGACCAACTCCCTTACAGCCTCCTCTGGCGCGCTATCGAGTTCGAGATACTCGACCTGTGCCGCGAGAAAGGGATCACGGTCCTGGCGTATTCTCCCCTCATGCAGGGGCTCTTGACGGGCAAGTACGCCAGTCCCGATGAGGTGCCCCCTGAGCGAGCCCGCACGCGTCACTTTGCATCCTCGCGCCCGCTGGCTCGGCACGGCGAACCTGGCTGCGAGGAGGAGACCTTTGCGGCTTTGAAGCGGATACGAGATATCTCTGCCGACCTCCACGAGCCCATGAACCGTGTGGCTATCGCGTGGCTCCTGGCCCAGCCAGCCGTCGGCTCCGTCCTCGTCGGAATCCGGTCGCCGGAACAGGCCCGGGAGAACGCGGCGGCGGCATCCCTGGTTTTGCCGCCTGATACGGTGCGCAACCTGACGGAAGCCACCGACAAGCTCAAGGAGTTGCTGGGGGCCAACCCCGATATGTGGCAGTCGGAGTCGCGCATCAGGTGATGTGGAACGGCCCTTTCAAACGGATTTTGGGGAGGCCTGTCGCTCATTTGCAGACAGGCGACCTGAAAAAATCCTTGCGAAGGGGTCCCTCCATGCTATAATCGTGAGAGAGGGGCACTGGCGTTCGGTCTATTCAATCAGCGAGGAGGCAGAAGGATGGAGCAGAACCTGTCGAAGGACGTTACCGAGAACCTGACGGTGGCCGAGACGCAGGAACTGCGCGAGAAGTACGAGGCACTGAAGAAGGATATGGCGGAGATCGCGCGACTCCTGAAGGCCGAGGCCGTCGGACGCGTCTCCGAGGTGGGCCGCTGCACCGCTGAGTGGGCGCGGGAGCATCCCGGCGCCACGCTCGGGATTGTCGCGGGTGTATCGGCCAGCATCGGGTTCGTCCTCGGGCTTCTCGTCGGGCGCCGCAGCTGACGGCCTTCCCCGGGGAGAATAGGGGGAACCTTGGGCGAGCACAGCCGGGAAAGCCAGGACTCGATACTTTCGTGTATCTTCCGCGCCGCGGGGCACGGCGTGGAGGCGCTGCGTTGTTATGCTGCATTGATCGGACGCGAGTTCGCAGGCGCAGCGTATCGTCTGGTCCGGCGCCTGGTCTTGCTCGCCATTCTCCTCGCGCTCGCACTCGTGGCGCTCGTGATGCTCCTGTGGGGTCTGGGCACCTTGCTGAGCGATTGGCTTGGCGTCGCCGGTCTGGGGCATGCGGTCGTCGGGTTCGTGACGCTGATCGTGGTCGGCGTGCTTCTCGCGCTTGCCGGGCACGCCGGGGACGACTCGGATGAGAGCGGGCGTGAATGAACTGTGGCGCCTGGGCCCCGCGGAACTGCGGGCGCGCGCGGAGGCCGAACTCCATGCGGCAGCGCGGGAACTCACGGCCCTCGGCGGAATCGTGCGTCAGCGGACGCGTCCTGCCCGTGTCTTGCGGAAGCATGCGCTTCTGGTGGCCTGTCTTGCCGGCGTGGTAGGTCTGGTGCTGGCGATTCTCCTGTTCCGACGAGGGCGCAGGGATGACGCGCCTACAATGGCGTCGGAGTCGGCCGGTCGCGCCTTCAGACGGGGTCTTGTGGGAGGTCTGGCGGCAGGCGGGGCGAGGCTGCTCGCTGGATTCCTGCTGAGAGCCGTCACGGGTCGCAGGGGCTGACGGCCACGAGTTCGCGGTCGCGCACCCCGTTTCCTGCCACTTCACCCGATGAGATGCCTCAGATCATCCTGGCAGAGGGAGGTGCTGGCCTTTCGAGCCAGGCGGTATCTGCTCCGAAGTCCTGGAGGAGGCATTTCGCGGTGAGGCGAGATGACTCGTACACGCCCGGCAGGAACGCTCCCGGATGGGTGTTGCATCCGACGAGGTAAAGCCGCTCGGTATCCTCGAACCTGTTGTGGGGGCGGTCGCGAAGTATCTGTCCCTTGCACAGGGCAAGACCGTGTGCGGCTCCGTTGCAGAGGTGGAACTCCTTCTCCCACTCGCGGGGAGTGATGACCTGCTCGAAACGTATGCGCCTCTGAAGCCGCTCGATGCCTATCAATTCCAGTTTCCGGAGCATGAGGTCGCGGTACATGTCGCGCTTGTGGGTCCAGTGTATCTTCGGATCGCGGTGAGTGACGGGGACCTGCACGACCAGCGTGCTCATTCCCGGAGGGGCGAGAGTATCGTCGCTGAGCGAAGCGTTCTGCACGTAGAACATCGGCTGTTCCGAATAGGCGTGGCGGACTTCCATCTCCTCCATATTCCGTTCGAAGTCGCGCGGAATGTATATGGTGTGATGCGTCAGGTGCTCGTAGCGGCCCTGGATGCCGAGGAGCATGACGAAGTAACTGCACGAGTACATGGCATCGCGGAGCCGATCGGTTGACCAGGTCGGGCGCACGTGGTACGGGACTCTTCGGAGCATGAACTCGGCAAAATCCGCGTTCACGACCACCGCGTCCGCAAGTTGCTTGCCGGCGCGCGTGACGACGCCCTCCGCTCTTCGCCCATCGAAGATTATCTCTCTGACAGATTCCCCGAGATGGAACTGCGCGCCAAGCTCCTTCGCGATTCGCGCCATTACGGTCGAGATGCCACCGATCCCGCCGATCGGGTGCCACAGGTCGTATTCGTATTCGAGGTAGGAGAGCACCGACAGCACCGGCAGGCAAGTGAACGGAGACAGACCCACGTATCTCGGTGGCGCAGCGAAGGCGGCCTGTATCCGCGGGTCCTTGAAGTGCTTCCGCATCTCCTGTCGGAGCGTACCGCCCTTGGCAATCGCGCGTCGGGCGAGCCAGTGCTTCAGGCTCCAGCGCGTTTGCGGATCATTGCATACCGCGCGGATCGCCGGCATTATCCGCTGCAACTTCTGCCGGTTCGCGCCGACCCATTTCAGGAAGGCGCCGGAATCGCGCGGCGAGAGCGCTGCGATTCGCCGCTCCATCTCCGCTGCATGGGGACCGCATGTCAACTCCGTGCGGTCAGCGAAGACGAAGCGATACATCGGGTCGAGTTTGACGAGCGTTACCTCCTTGTGGAGGTCGTAGCCACATGCACCGAAAATCGCCTGGAGGACATGCGGGCACGCGAAGAACGTAGGTCCGGCGTCGAACTTGAACCCCTGTGCCTCGACCTGCGTCGTACGCCCCCCAACTGTCGGGCGCCGCTCGAACACGTGTACTTCCAGGCCGGCCCGCGCCAGGAGCATGGCGGCCGCCAGGCCGCCGGGACCGGCTCCCACGACGATCACCCTTTCGTTTGCCATCGTGCGCCACCCCCCGGACTTTCCTGGGATGTGCGTCGTACGGCCCTGGTCTCCGGTCCGCGTCTCTCACGGCGGCTACATTATGCTTCTCGCCGCGCTCAAGTTCAAGCGATGAACGTGCCGTATGGTCATTGCGACGGCGTAGCCTGCCCCTCCAGGGCCCTTGACAGCGCGAGGAGGTCCGCTACCGTCAACTCCTCGGCGCGCGAAGAATACTTCACTCCCGACGCCTCGCAAAGGCGCAGTGCCGAGGCGCGATCCGGCGCCAGACCCGATTGCACCAGTGCGCCGACGAGTTGTTTGCGACGGTGCGTGAACAGCCTGCTGGCCGCCCGCTGGAGGCGCGCGAGGTCGTCCCGGCACGGTCTCCGCGCACTGTCCGGCCTGATCAGGACCAGCGCACCCTCGACATCCGGTTCCGGCCAGAAGCAACGCGGCGAAAGAATGCGGATGCGTCGTGCCTCTGCCACGGCCTGCACCATCACTGATATGTACCCGTAGTCTCGAGAGCCCGGTGACGCCGTGAGGCGGTCTGCCACTTCCTTCTGGACCGTGACGACGATCCGCTCTGGCACGGGCTCCTCGAGCAGGAGGGCCGTGACGAGGGCGGTCGCGATACAGTACGGGAGATTTGCGACGACCTTGAACCCTCCGCCCAGCGCTGCCTGCGAATCGGAGATGGCCTTTCGCACGAGCGGATTTATCCTGTCGCCATCTTCCATGATGTCCGCGCGCAAAAGGGTGATATTTTTCCGGCGTGAGAGACGTTCCGCTGCGACGGCGCACAACGACTCGTCCAGTTCCACCGCAACGACCCAACCTGCGCGGTCCGACAAGAGGGCAGTGAGGTTGCCCGGTCCGGCGCCCGGCTCCAGCACCACGTCGGTCGAAGTCAACTCTGCCCTGTCAACGAGGGCCATGAGCGCGGATCGGTCCACCATGAAGTGTTGACCGAGGCGCCGGCGAGGCCGCAGATTCCTCTCTGCGAGAATCCGCTTTATATCTCCAATGGAGAGAATCCTCGGTCCGCTCATCTGCGATGGTGTTCCCTGCGTGCCATGAAAGCAGCCGTCCGGACCGCCTCCACCATGCTGCGTGCGTCCGCCACGCCCTTTCGAACGATGTCGTAGGCGGTTCCATGATCTGGCGACGTACGGATGATCGGAAGACCGAGCGTCACGTTCACGCCTCTCTCCACGCCGAAAAACTTTATCGGAATGTTCGCCTGGTCGTGGTACATGGCTACTGCCGCGTCGTAGCGCTCCATCGTCCGTCGAGTGAAGACGACGTCCGCCGGGAGCGGGCCTTCGCACGCAATGCCTTCGAGCCGGGCCGAGCGAACGGCTGGCTGGATCGCGCGAGCCTCCTCGTCGCCGAACCGGCCTGACTCGCCAGCGTGCGGGTTCAATCCACAGACGCACAGCCGCGGCCTCCTTATCCCGAAGCGGTCGCGCAGGTCCCGATGAACGATGCGAATGGTCTCGAGAACCCGCTGACGCGTGATCAGGCGCGGCACCTCCCTGATCGCGACATGCGTTGTCACCAGCGCTGCCCTCAAGTCGCCGACCGCCATCATCATGACCGCGCGCCGCGCGCCGGTCAGGTGGGCGAGCATCTCCGTGTGCCCCGGCCACTGCGACCCGCCCGCGAGGATAGCCTCCTTGCTGATCGGGGCAGTGACTATCGCGTCAACCTGACCCTCCAGGGCCGCGGCCACCGCCTGCTCGATCCAGGCCACTGATGCCCTGCCTCCCTCGGGAGACGGCAGACCCCGCAGCGCGAGGCAGGGTGCACACGGGACGGTGTCAACGATGCATCCGTCGGACAATCTCCTCCGGTCGAGCCTTTCCACCGTGGGCAGACGAGGTCGCGGCAAACCGAATCTCTTGGCGACGCGTTCGAGGATCGCGCGACTGCCGAACACGACGAACCGACCGACGCGCCGCGCACCGCTGTGGTGCACGAGACGCAGTACGATCTCGGGACCGATGCCGCAGGGATCGCCCATCGTCACGCCTATGAGACACCGATCTTCTCTCAAATCATTGCTCCTGTCTTACAGCGAAAGAGAACGCCGCGACGGCACGGCCGCAGGTCATCCCGTCATGCGAAGCCGTGTTCTCTCAGGAACTCCTCGGTCACGCCCTTCGAAATCGGCAGGCGCGCCGCCATGAGGCGCTCCACGTATTTTCCGATCACGTCCAGTTCGATGTTCACGCGGTCTCCCGCAGCCCTGTAGAGCAGGCTCGTGTGAAGGAGCGTGTGAGGAATGACAAAGATGGTGAAGCGGTCATCTCCTATCTCGGCCACGGTGAGGCTGATTCCATCCACCGCCACGGAGCCCTTGGGGACGAGCCTCGCGATTATATCCGGCGGTGCGGCCAGGACGAGCGTGGCATGCCCTCCGGAGCGATCCAGCCTTGCCACCGTGCCCACGGCGTCAACGTGTCCGAGCACAAAGTGGCCGCCCAGACGGTCGCCGACGCGCAGCGCCCGCTCAAGATTCACCCGGTCGCCCGGTCGCAGATCTCCGAGTGTGGTGCGTCGGCAGGTTTCGGCGCTGAGGTCGAAGGAGGCCTGCGTGCCGGATATGCGTGTGACGGTCAGGCAGACCCCCTCGACGGCAATGCTGTCGCCCGTCCGCACGCCGTCCGCCGTCGAGCCCATGTCCACGGTGAGGCGGCCGGTCTCGCCGCGCACGAAACTTACCACGCGCCCCACTTCCTCGACTATGCCGGTGAACATTGTGGTTTCAACCTGCTTCCGGCCCGAATGTGTGACGCCACCCTCGTGGTTCGAGGGAGAGGCGTTTCTGGCCGCCGTGCCTGAGCCAGAGCCCGGAGCCTGCGAAGACCTCGCCTATCTGCGTGATGCGAACGGGAATGTCCTTCCGGCGGAGGAGGGCATGGGCCTCCTGCGGACTTGTGGTGAAAAGGAGTTCATAGTCCTCTCCATCGTGGAGTGCATGCTCCAGCGCCGGTTTGCCCGATGTGGTTGACATGGCGAAGGCATCAGGGCTGATCGGGATCGCTTCAGCCTGGAACTCTATGGCGACCCCGCTTTCTCGCGCGACGTGGGCGGCGTCGGCGGCGAGTCCGTCGCTGACGTCTATCATCGCGTGTATGGCGAGCGCGTCGCGCAACCATTGCGCCTCTCGAAGGCGCGGTCGGGGTTCGAGGTGCCGCCCGAGAAGCGATCCGCCAAATTCGCCGGTCACGAGGACGACGTCGCCCGGGCGGGCGCCGGAGCGGAGCGCCACCCGACCCCGTCGGCCAGCCCCCAGGCAAGTGACAGTTATCGTGATAGGCAGATCGCCGACGGAGATATCCCCGCCCACAATTGGCGCATGGTACTCGCTGGCGGCCCCGATCGCTCCGGCTGCGATCTCCCGGAGGTATGTCAGCGTCGAATCTCTCGGCGCTGCGAGTGCCACGACCACCGCCACCGGATCGCCGGCCATCGCGGCTATATCGGAGAGGGCCCGTGCGATGGCCTTCCGGCCGATCTGACGGGGAGAGGTCTCGTTCGACCTGAAGTGCACGCCATCTATCAGCATATCCGTTGTGACCAGGGCGAGTGCATCGGGGGGCAGTGCGAGCGCCGCGGCGTCGTCGCCGATTCCGGTGACCACAGCGGGGCTCGTTGAAGCATGCCGCCTGATCCATTCGATCAGGTCGAACTCGTCGCCCGGCACCTGGCACTCCTTCCTTTGCGAACCGCTCCCCGGAGTTTGTCGTGTCTGCGCTCCGGGACGTTCAGATTGCGTCGGTTGGCACGATCAGCCGAGTATATCCCCTGTACGGGCCGCGGACCACGACGATGAGGATGCGCTCGCCAGGCTTGGCCTCGGCGAGCGCGTCGGCGGCGTCCTGCTGATTCCGCACGGTGTGCGCTCCGATCTGCACTATCACGTCGCCCCGCCGCAGCCCGGCCCGCTCCGCGGGGCCGTTTTCCGTGATGTCGGTTATCAGGACCCCCGCACCCACCCACAACCCCAACTGTCGCGCGAGCGCTGGTGTGAGGTCGCGGCCGGATATGCCGAACCGGCGAGCGAGGACCTGGTTCCCGGGGATCTCCGGCATGCGGGCGAGACGAATCTCGACGTTGCGCAAGTCACCGCCCCGGTTCACTCGCAGCGAAAGCACGTCGCCCGGCCGGCTCTGGGCGACCGCAAGGGCAACGTCAAAGAAATCGCGCACGCGCCGACCGTTTACCTCGACGATGATGTCGCCAGGTCGCACCCGATCGTTGGCGGGGCTCTGTGCGTGCACGGCTGTGACGAGCGCACCACTGCGGTTCGCAGTCGCCTCTCCGCTGAGTCCGCTCCATGCCTCCGACACCTTGCGCGCAGCGAGGAGCGGAGCCAGTTTGTCGCGCACGCGGTCTATCGGAATCGCGAAGCCGATTCCCTGAGCCTGGTCCACCACCGCCGCGTTGATTCCAATGAGTTCGCCGAGTACGTTGACGAGTGGCCCACCGCTGTTTCCGGGGTTGATGAGGGCGCTGGTCTGGATCAACTCCTCGTAGTGCACACCTTCCGGGTCGCCTCCGACCGTCAAACTGCGCTTCAGGGCGCTTACCACGCCGGTCGTGACCGAGTTCTCGAATCCGAAGGGGTTGCCCAGGGCGATGACCGTTTCTCCGAGCATGATATCCGAGGAAGTCCCCATTTTCAGCGCATCGAGGGGATGGCTGGACTTCGCCCTCAGGAGCGCCAGGTCCTCGTCAGGGTCGGCAGCGAGCAACTCCCCCTCGAACGACTCGCCAGTCGCCAGGGATAGTATGATGTTCGAGGCGCGTCGGACGACGTGCTCATTGGTCACTACGAGGCCATCCGGGGTTATGATGCAGCCCGAACCGAGTGGCTGCTGGACCGTGCGGCGTTCGACGACGGGTCCGCGCCCCATGGGGCCGAAAAAGTCCTCGAAGAGGCGGTCGAAGAAGTCATCCCCGGGTCCGAAGAAGGGGTCGCTGGCCCGACGAACGACCACGCGCTCGGTGCTGATGTTGACGACTGCGCCGCGAACCTTTTCCACCGCTACGACGACGGGCGTGCGGCGGATATCGGTCTCGTCGGCCATCGCCCCGGCACACATGGCAAAGGCCAGGAGCAGTGCGGCCCATCTCTTGCTGTGCGTCATGTCGCTTCACTCCTTCGGCGTCGTAGAGTTCCCGACGCGGCCGTAGCGCTCGAGCGCTGCCATCGCAGGGCGCAGGTATCGCTCCTCTACCCGGAACACGTATGGCAGGTCCTCGGCAATTATGCAACTGCTCTGCGCGTCGCTGGTGCCGATGCGAAGTGTCCGTGCTACACCGCCTTCCATTTCGATGCGTATCGTGGCGCGCGGCGAAGAAAGGCCGAGAGCAGCGAGGTCGCACGCGTCGCGATCGTACGCGGCGATCGACGAGGCGTGCAGGTCAGCCAGATTGGCGATGATCTCCAGCGCTGCACGCGTGGCGCCCTCCGCCATCACAGGTTTCGTGGCGAACCATGCGGTACCGCGTCGTTCGAGACGCACCGATGTACCCTCGGTGGCCGATATCTCGAGAGCGCTTACCTTCAGCGGATTGAACGAACTCACCACGAGAGATGCGAACTCTGCGCTCACCTTCTCCACCACGGTCGCAGGCAGAACGAAGACCTCGCTGCCGCCCTCCAGCATTGCATAGGCGCCGCCCTCCACGGGACCTCCCACGAGGAGGACCCGGGTTTCGCGTCTGCCGTTGCTTTCCAGCCCGAGTTCCACGCGAAAAGCCGCATGATCCAGTCCGTAGGGAGAAAGGTCGGCTGAACTCGTCCCCACGAGTTTCACGCACTCCAGATAGCAAAGTTTGTCGAGTAGTTCTTTGATTTTGCCCACGTCCGCGGGGCCGTTCGTGGGCCTTACGAGGACCCATGTGCCATCGCGCTGTGCGAGCGCGATCGCTGCTCCAGGCCGCGTTATCTCCACCGTGGCGACGTCGGAGGGTCGCAGTCGCAGGACAACGCGCGACCTGAAGAGGAGGTCGCCCATCGCCAGGTTGTCGAGGCTCTCGGAGGACACGAGGAGGAGTGGTCCCAGGTCTCCCTGGCGCGCGAAAACGAGACCCCGCTCGGGGATTCGCCTGCCAAAGCGGATGGAGCGCCGGCCGCCGCCTTTCAGCGTCATCTCTACCTCTGCCGCGGGTTGGCTCATGCCTGCCTGTTCGAGCCTATCGGATGTCGCATCGTCTATCCAATCGACCACCTTCAATGCACGGAGGGAGGCGAGGAACGCTTGGACTCGTTCCTGGTCAGGGACGAGCGAGGCCGGCACGATGCTTACCCAGCCCGTGCCTTCCCGCGCGAGTCGCACCGTCTGCGCCGGAAGCCGCACTTCAACGGCGGCAACTTCTTCCGGAGCGAAGGCGATGGCGTCCTTCGATCGCAGTTCGCGCAGTGACGGCATGAGGCTCCCCACGACCGATTCGGGCAACAGGAAAACACAGGATTCGCCCTCGCGCATCGCATAGACATAGCCTGGGCGGTCCTCCGCCTTCGCGCCGGTGAGGAGTCGCGCAGTGCGGCCGTCCTCGGCGATTGCCAGCGTCACGAGCGGCGGGTCGAGGCCATAGCGGGATAGGGACTCGGGGCGGTCCGCCACGACCGACTCCGCCGGTATGATGGTGCGGGGTACGGGGTCGAGGAGGTTCTCCACGGCGGCCGTATCTGCCTCGGTGTCTACTGGCTCGGTGAGGCGCCATCCCTCTCGCTCGCGGCGGATCTCGAAGAGAGGTCCGCTGTGGAGGACGACCGAAATCGTGCGCAGCCTCGATGGGTCGAACCGCAGGAGGACCCTGTCGCGGAGTTCGGCGAGGGACCTGGTCACGCGTGCGACAGTGGCACGCGAAACGACGTACACAGTACCGGGCCGGTCGGGCCTGGCAAGGTAACATGTGTTGCCATCGAGCGAAGGCGCGCCCACGTGTAGCGCGAGTTCGCGGTCTGCGATGGCGAACGAGACTATACACTCGGGCTGGTCGAGGCCGTAGGCGGCCAGTTGCAGGGGTTCCGATCCGGCGGGTCTGAGCGTGCGAATTGTTTCGAGCGACTCCAGGGCGAAGAGCAAGTCGTCAACCTGTGTCCTGTCCGCTGCCGTCACCGTTGGCGCCGTTATGCGCCATGGGTCGCTGAGGCCCGGGCGTTCCAGACGTACCGTCTGATCGCTACGTCTGATCTCGACGCGCGTGACGCGACGCATCAGCGCACCAGGCGGCTCGCCGGCAGCACCGAATTCGGCGGGGGCGAAGACCCGGCGTTGCTGTTCCTCGTATTCGACGTCGCTGGGGAGGCTGCCGGTGTAAAAGGCGAAGAACGCACCCGCGAGCAGAACGAGCACGAGGAGGACCAACGTCGTCCTGAACCGCATAGCCACCGACTCCGAAACAACCGCTCCGAAGCCCCGGTACGACTACCCGCTGCGCCTTCTCCACCAGGTGAACGCACCGCCCAGCGCCGCGGTCAACGGCATGAGGACGGCCGTGACGTAGAATACCACGCGCTCAGTCCGGATAGTGAGTCTCACGGGACGAATGTCGGACCTCTGTGGCGGTATCCCGAGTTTGTAATCGCGGCGCGCGAGCCAACCCATCGCGTTCAGGGCGAAGATTCGATTCGCGAAGCAATCAGGGTTCTTCAACACCTCGTCGAGCACCATGGCGCAGGACCCGCTCAACACCATGCGGGGTGCCCTCATCCCGGTCGCATCCCCCTTCGGTCCCTCCGCTGCCAGCGCGATGGCGCACGGACCCGGGAGGTCCGACGGGTCCTTCTTCGGCTCCCTGAAATTGTCTTCGCCCCAACTCTGGTCGCTGGAGAAAATGAGCGGGACGACATTCTCGTTGCGCGCGGGACGTGGCCCGGGGAGAGACGTCTGGAACGCTGCCGCCTCGTGCAACGTCATGAGGGGAACCGCGAAATCCGCCCGGACGCGCATCGTGCGCAGATCGTCGGTGATCGGATGGGATCCGTAGTGCGTGGCGAGGACCTGCGGCTCCGCGCGCCTCTGGCCGGGTGTGGTGGTCTCGTGCCACTCGTACACCAGGCGGTCATCGAGGGCGGCGCATCCGAAGGAGTTCCACAGCGCGGCGAGGTCTGCATTCGCGCGGGAATAGATGCGGGGTCTCATGAGACAGAAGAGGCCCCCACCTGCGTCGAGGTAGCGTCGGATAGCCTCGATCTCTCCGGCGGCGAACTCGCGGGCGGGTGCTACCACGAGGAGCACATCGCAATCCTTCGGGACCTCCTGGAACGTTCCACGTCTGAGCACGCGGAGGTCGTAATTTTCGCGCCGGAGCGATTGCGCGAACTCCCTCAGGACGTACGGGTCGTCCTCGGTCACGCCGAATCCATCGTAGCCGCTGAGGACATAGACCACGGCGCGGTGTTCCTCGGTAACCCTCGATATCGCCTCGGTCACGCGCCCCTCGATGTCGAACGCGACCTGCGCTCGAGCGCCGAGCGTGGCCGGTTCCTCCGGCTCGAGTATCAGACCGTCGAACGGCACCGTCTCGTGGCGAGTACCGCTCCGCACGATGATGGAGTTCGCGGGGACCGTATCGTTGAGCGCCAATTGGAGATCCAGGATCGCCTGCTTGTCGCGGTCGTAGTCGAGGAACCTCACGTTCACGCGCCGCGACTCAGCCTCGTAAAGGCCGAGTGTATCTTGCAGCCGCTCCATCACCGGCACCCTCACGCGGCGGTCGCTGGCGAGGCGGGCCAGGCCGTCGCCGGCCACGACGTAGATTCTCAGCGGTCCCTTCAGGTTTCTGAGTATGTTGCGCGTTTTCGAAGAGATGCGGTGTCGGCCGGTGCCCGTGAGGTCGAGGCACCATGCGCGAGTCTGAGGCGTCATTCCCGCGATGGCGTTGACCAGGATGACGAGGAGTAGCGCCAGGATCACCTGCGCCCAGACGTTCAGGAGTATGAACGTTCTCCGCCTCGCCCACTGCCTCGCAAGATCTCCGTTGGGACCGCGGGAAGGCACTGCCACGGCTCACCTCCACCTGCGGCTTTCGAGCGCGCGAACCGCCAGAAAGAGCCAGAACCCGCCCAGTGTCAGGAAGTAAAGGACGTCGCGGAACGCGATACGACCGAGGAGAAACGGCCGGAAGTGCTCGAGGATGCTTGCATAGTTCAAGGCATCGCGCAGTGGGCCGTGTGCTGCGTCGCCCACCATGCCGAGCAGCCAGAGGCTCAGTTGCGCGATGAGTGCGAGGACCGCGGCGATTATCTGGTTCGATGTGAGGGCGCTGGTCAACGTGCCCAGTGCCACGAATTCGAACCCCATCAGGATAAGCCCCGCGTAGGCACACAGGACCACGCCCCAATCGGGTCTCCCGACGAGCGCCAGGATGACGTGGTAGGCGAGCGTGGGAGCGAGGACGAACAGGTAAAGCGCCAGAGCGCCCAGGAACTTCGCCAGGATGACCTCCATGTCTGTCACCGGGGCGGTCATCAGGTTCTCGATGTTGCCGCTGCGGTACTCCTCGCTCAGGAGTCGCATCGTGAGGAGGGGCGTTGCCACGAGGAAGAGGAAGTTGAGCAACTGCATTATCCCCTCTGTCACCGGCAGGACCGCGCGATGCTGTTCGAGAAGCGCCGAGAAGATCAGTCCTGCCAGCAAGAGAAAGACGCACAGCACCACGTATGCCAGGGGAGAGCAGAACAGCGCATTCATCTCGCGTCTGGCGAGTGCGGGGATGTTGTGCATCAGGGGGTCTCCTCGGCGGTGAGGCGAACGAAGATCTCCTCGAGCGTGGGCCGCTCCACGCGGAGTTCCCTCACCGTCCACCCCGATTCTGCTGCGCATCGGCCGACCGCCTCGCGCAGATCCGCGGACGACGCTGGTACGATAATGAAGCGGGTGAACTCGCCGACATTCTGGGCCGACACATCGCCGACGCCCGGGAGTCGCCGGAGGATTTCGGAGCCACCGACTCCACTCCGCGCCTCCAGGATCACTCGTATGCTGCCCACGCCGGATCCGGCGATGCGGTCCAGCGAATCACTGAACACGAGTTTTCCCTCGTGCAGGATGAAGACGCGCTGGCAAAGCATCTCGACCTCGGTGAGGATATGCGTGCTCAGGAGTATCGTCCGCTCTCCGCTCATTGCGCGGATGAGAAGCCGGACTTCCCGGATCTGATTCGGGTCGAGACCCACCGTGGGCTCGTCGAGCACGAGGATCGGTGGGTCGTGAACGAGCGCATCGGCGAGCGCGACGCGCTGGCGATAGCCTTTCGACAGTGTCCCGATGATCCGATGCTGCACATCGCGTATCCGGCACTGGTCGAGGACCCTGTCCACGCTCGGTCCGCGTCTGGTGGCGGGCACCGCCTTGATCCTCGCACGATATTTGAGGTAATCGCGGACCCTCATCTCCGGGTACAGCGACACTCCCTCGGGCATGTAGCCGATGCACTTCCTCGCCTCGAGGGAGCGGCGCGCGACGTCGTTGCCAGCGACCGCGGCTCTGCCGCTCGTGGCCGGGATGTATCCCGTCAGGATACGCATCATGGTGGTCTTGCCGGCCCCGTTGGGACCGAGGAATCCCACGGTCTCACCGCGCTCGATCTGGAAGGAGACGTCATCCAGCGCGCGCCTCGCGCCGTAATGCTTGACCAGGTGCTCGACCTCGACCATCATTGGAGGAGACTCTCCGCGGCCCCGTTCGGGCATTGTATAACCCCGTTTCGCTGGCGCGCAAGGTTGCATACGCGGCGGCCTTCTGCTACAGTTCTTCATCGCAACGTGCCCATCCGGAAACGGAGGCGGTTCGATGAAGGTCGTCAAGCGAAAGAGCAACATCAAGCGACGTCGCACTCACGGTTTCAGAGCCAGGATGCGCACCAAGGGCGGACGCAAGGTCCTGA
>Ga0272448_1000245_pt1 | contig 83954 bp, 42 predicted proteins | sample YNPCB0191_FD_202220 | JGI IMG/M metagenome (GOLD analysis project Ga0272448, IMG submission 202220) | Hot spring sediment microbial communities from Yellowstone National Park, WY, United States - YNP-CB-019-1 | ecosystem: Environmental > Aquatic > Thermal springs > Hot (42-90C) > Sediment...
ATGAATTTGATTTCATTGATTTTTCTGAATTAGAAAGATTAGTTAATAGTTCTCCAAGAATAGATGATCTATTAGAAAAGATAAAAGATTATCCAGCATTGCCTGAAGAAAAGAAAGAATACCCCGCCACTATGCCGACAACCGATGAGCCGGATAGGACGCCTACTGAAGCAGAACTTCAGATAATCAACACTGCCTTTGGCGAGGGAATAAAAGCCTTAGCAGCAAAAGGAATAACCTTAGATACAACTAACGTCAAAATCAGCCCATCTTTAGCCGCACCCGCAGAGGTAATAAATGGCATCCTTTACATCAATCCCAACATCTTAAGAGGTCCTCCTGAGCAGTTAAAAGTAATCTTTGAAGGATTTATGTTATCGTATCTTTTAGATAAAAATGAGAGAAAGACAAAAGAAGGTGCAATAAAATATTTAAAAGAGAAAAACTTTTTAGAACAGCATATAAGATTTTTAGAGAATAATGATATTGGTTTAAGTCCATATCAATCTTGGTTATATGAACTTAAGAAAGTTGCCTCCGATGTAGCTTCGTCTAATAATTCAAGCAGTCCAGTTGGTTCTAATAATTACTCCATAATATTAGGGGCTTCGCCATTGTTATCTAATGAAATTATTTCAGAAATATTTCAATTTATCATTAAACATCCTTTTATATCAATCTTAGTTATTTTAGTAGCTATAGGCATAAGCTGTATATTAATTGCTACTATTTGGCTGATATTTTTCCCGCTGAGTTGGGAGAATTTTAGATTAAATATAGAATTGAATAGATTAGAAAGAAAACTAAAAAATACGCCTGAAAAGATTCTAACTAATAATGATAATGCTTCAACCGATCCTTCTGCAGAACAAATTGGTGGTGGATATTGGCAGACTCCATACGATACTTACCATAACGGTGATGATTTTTGGATTCCCCCTGTGTATAGAATAGACAACCCCAAATATAAAGAATTAAGAGAAAAGATCACCCTGATTCGTAACAGGTTAGATCAATTAGCTCAAAAAAGATCAAATAATGTTTCATACCCCGCTACTCTACCTACAACCAACCAACCTGATAGAAAGCCTACAGAAGAGGAATTAGAGGAAATTAAATCTGGTTTCGGTAATGGTTTGGAGGATTTAACAGAAAAAGGAATAATTTTAAACGAAAACAATGTTTTATTTACGGATAGAATATTACCCGATGGAACAATTTTACCAGTTGGGCCGAATGGAAAGCCAGATTTAAGCAGAGCACCACCAGAAATACAAAAAGAAAAAAGAAGAGGAGTTGCTGCTGTAGTAAAAGAAAATGGACAATTCAAACTATATCTACATCATAACTTCCTACAAATTCCTCCTGAACAAAGAAGAGTAATCTTAGAAGGCCATGAATTACAACATCTTTTAGGATTAGACGAAACCCAAGCCCGCCAAAAGACAGTTGAATACCTCCTTAAAAACAACCTCTTAGAAAGCCATATCAGGTGGCTGGAAAATAATGGAATAGGTTTAGTTGCAGATAGAGAGTGGCTATCCCATCTAAAGCAGGTAGAGGCTTATACTTCTAAAGATGCCTTTGAAAGATACATACCTTTTAGATTAAAAGAACTTATAGGAGATAGAGTTATTGATAGCGATAAGGCGGTTGATAGGATAAACGAATATCCTAATGACTTAGAGCCAGCTGAAGCCTTCAGTCTCAATGAATTTATTAAATCAGAGGAAGCAAAGGTATGGAGAAAGAAAGCTGTGGATTTACTTCTTGCAGGTGGTCTTATTTTACAACTTTTAGCTGCAGGGGCTGCAACCAGAGCAGCCAAGATTTTGGGTGGAGGCGCTAAGTACTGTTTTAATCCTTACGAGCTGATGCGTAAGGATCCCAATGCTCCAGAGTATGCCGATGTAAAGGATTTGTTAATTGAAATGCAATCTCATCAGGAATTTTTAGACATCCAAGACCTTAATTTAGGAAGCAGGCAGTTAATCCAATATAGATTAGAGTTAGAACGTTTAGCCCAAGCCTATGGGTATAATCCAGAAGAAGTGATAAGAAATGCAAAGATAATTATCCATATCAACGAGGCAACAGGTAAAGAGATAAAAGATGAGGTAGTAAGATTCAACTATTTTGGCTTTGATATTAAGAATGTTGTATTTATTACACAACCTACATTTGCAGGTTACCGTTTAGTCGAAGGTAAGATTGGAGAAAAAGATGGTAATTGGATAAAACCTTTTGGACACGGATTTACCCTAATTCAGACTTTAGATGCTCTTAGATATTTTGCTTCACATGGTGCCACTGTTATGGCTAATAATAATATTGAGGATCTTACTAAGATAGATCCCAACATAATTGATTTAAATAGGTTAGGCTTTGCGCTTAAATTAATTTCTGAAGGCCATAAAGTTGTGGTTGAGGGTCTTATTAATGAGAAAGAAGAAAAAGGCATAATCATTGAAGGAAGAATCACAGAACAGAAGGACAATTCAGTTATTATTGAAGGAAAGGTTTTGCAAGGCACAACCAGAGGTCAAGAAGTAAAGATTGAAGCATTTATTAAAGGCGAATTTATCAGCGGAAAGATAAAAGAGAAAGACGGACTATTTGAAATTAAAGCAAGAATCTCTGAAAGCTCTCAAGATAAAGTAAGACTTGAATCTCGGGTTATAAGATATCAGAAAGGTGGCTTCTGGGTCTATGATAGAAAACTACAAAGGTCCATGCTTGTAGAAGGTTTGCAACTGAAGACTTCTAAATTTGATACGCTTGCTCAGAAAAAACCTCTTCTAAATAAGATGTCCAATTATTATGATGTAGCTGCTCTATTAGAATACTTGCCTATTTATGGTTTGCCTAATTGGCTGATTTTAAAAGAAGGACATCTATATTTAGAGTCAATTACAGGTGATGTTACCCAAATTCCCCAAATGAACCCTGCTTGTTTTAAAGAAGAAGGAGTGGTCATAAAGAGCTTTAAGACTGAGAAAGATATCCTTCAAACTATGCAGGCAATGCTTGAACAGGATAAGGATGAGCAGTTTAGAAAGTTAGTAAGAATTTTAAGAAGAGAATCTACAGAACAAAAATTAAATAACTCCACTTCCTCCTCTGCCGTATCCATAATTGACTTTATATCTATAATCTCCCAACTTACCCAACAATACCATGAGCAATTACTTGAACTTTTAAATAGATATTACACCACCCAAGATCCTGCTTTAAGAAAAGAAATAGAAAAACAGATCAATTCTTTAGTTGACAAAATTAATGCCTTTAAAGCCATACCAACAGAAGAACTAAAAGAAGCTTTGGTATTAAGTTTAGAGGAATTCCTTAATTCTTCTTATGCTCAAAGATACCTTGAACTTGCCAAGCAATACATCCTATTTGGTCAATATGTTGCAGAGTTTATCTTTGCTGGTGCTGCTACAAGACTATTATCTGACTTAGAAAAAGTCTTAGAAAGAAAACTTAATCCTTTAGATTTTAGGATGTATAGCTTAGATATCTGGAAAGTAGTAGAGCTATTAAAGGAAAATATAGAATTAGTAAAGAAAAACAAACCTGATTTAGCTAACTTACTTACCTCCTTAGAACTTGCCCCTAACAGATTATCCTTAGGTATGGGTCAGCGTCAATTGGTTGCCTATAGAGAATTTATTAGAAAATTAGCTACACAAGAAGGTCTTAATCCTCAAGAAACCCTACACAGACAAGTCCTTATCTTACATATCAATGAAGAGATAGCAGATTTTGTATTGAATGATTTTATAAATAACAACTTCTATGGATTTAACCCAGAAAATACCTTCTTTATCATTCAAGATGTATTTGGTGGATTTAAGATTACAGAAGAAGGTATAACCTATTATATTAAAGATAGCACAAAACTTCCCTATGGCCATGGTTATGCTACTATGCAATTAGTGCATCAAGGTGTTGCCTTTAGATTAGATAGCAAAGGAAATAGAACTTATCTTAAAGAAAGTCTCTTAGAATACTTAAAGAAGACCTATCAGGATATAAAAGCAATCGGCACCCACAGAGTAAACGACTTAACCAAATTCTTAATTACTCCTACTTCTTATCTACAAGGCTCAGTATTAGAGATAGAAAAACTTGCCTTGGGAATATATCTATTAGAAAGAGGTTTTGATATCATTGTAGAATTGGTAGAGAATCCTTCAAAGCAAAAAGGTGGGAATCTCTTAGAATCAACTAAAACAGGTAAGAAATTCCTCATTGAAACCTCCAATACCAAGGGTTCACCTGAACTTACACAATTGCTTAACCAATTAGGTGATCAAGGTGCTCCTTACAATGCCTTTAGATTGCTTTATAATCCTTTAAGATTAGAAGAACTCCTCAATATTGGTCTTTCCTATAACTTAAGATTTAAAGATGGCTTATTCTACCTTGAAGCAGTAACAGGAGATATAACACAACTTCCTCAAGCCAAAGTAGAAGCCTATAAGAAACAAAATGAATTAATCCATGATTTTAAAGAATTAAAACAATTACCTGAGGCAATTAAATATCTAATTGAATCAGATAGACAGATAACTTCAAGTTCACCGATTTTAAAATACCCCGCCACTCTACCTAAAACCAACCAACCTGATAGAAAGCCAACAAAAGAAGAACTTGAGATTATCAAGCATGGCTTTGGAGATGATGGAATTAAGGCATTAATTGAAAGAGGAATAGATTTAGAAAAGATTGTAGTAATCAGTCCATCATTAGAAGCGCCAGCAGAGGTAAGAGGTGGTATCCTTTATGTCAACCCCAACATTTTAAGAGGACCTCCTGAGCAATTAAGAGAAACCTTCCAGAAGCTTAATCTAAGAGACCTCTGCTCCTCCCCCATTGACTGGGCCACACGCCTTAGTTTAAAAGCCTCAGACCTCATCCACATATCGCCTATAGGCGCACTTGTGCGCATAGAGGAAAAATGGGCAAGCTCTCCAATCCAGAGCCTTGAGCCACTCCTTGTCTCTCATTGGGATAAAGGCGAGGTTGAGGTTTCCCTTGAAACGCTCTCCAAAGAATTAGAGCTCACCAAGCAACAGCTTATCTTGCTTCTTAAGAATTACGCCTATGGAAGTCAGCCCTATGCAGTCCATGATATCGTAGCCACTGTAGATTTAATTACTGATACTGTCTATCTTACCACCCGCACTCTCATAAGGCGGGAAGTAGAATCAATGGTGGTAAGAATTTTAAGTAAGAAAGAATATCAAGGCAGTTCTCCCATTAAGGAGAATATGCCAATTTCCATTACACCTACTCACGACGGTGCGATAGGGTGGCTTAAAGAAGTAACAAAGAAATTTCCGGGCAGGAAACTTTTAGTGTTTGATTATCATCTGGATGCGGATACAGGCGGTTGGCCGGAAGGCTCATGGATAAGAGATGTAAGAGCAGAGAAGATTGAAGTGGCCGAAATCTGCGTTATTCGTCCTGCCTGGGACTTAATCGGTATATCTGCCGCGATGGCGGAACTGGTTTATGTTTTGGATACCTATATCATCCCCCGCATCGAGTTATTATGTGTCCACGCGGAAGAAGTTCTTGTCTCCTTTGACGTTGATTTTATCAATGACGGCTCTAGACCCGGTATTATTACCGATAAGTTGATTTCAGAAGAGGTTTCTTATCTTACAGATGTGCTCCGGAAAAAGAATATCTCTATTGCCGCGCTGCACCTGACCCCAAATGGCATAAATGTATCGGATTCAAGCAGACGGATTATTGATGAAGTAAAAGAGAAATTCTGCGCACTTGCTTCTTCTACAGCGGGAAGTTCACCGATTAGCCGTATTTCTGCTCAAGCAATTATCAAACTGATTCCTGAACCGGTGATGTCCAAGCATTGGCGCATCATCTTTCCATTGCTTGTGGATGCATCTGTGGTGATTGGGTTCTTAGGTGGTTTACCGGTTACATTACAGGGTTTGTCGCGTACGATTACCAAAGTATCCGTTGGCTCCATTACAGAACTGTCTCTCGGTATAGGGGTCATCAGCGTATTCTATGGCTACTACACTTTTGCCTTCCTGAGTGAGTATGAAAAGTATTGGAACAAACATAAAACGGAATCTGACTCTAAAACACTAACAAGTTCTCCGGTAGAGACATCCATTTCTTGGCTTGCTGCCAATGCCTCGCAACTGCAGAATAAAACCTTAGTTACTTTATCTCTAGAAGGTAATATTCCTGAGTTTGAGGGTTATGATGCTCAGAGCGCAAATACGAAAGGAGGATTGGGAGCTTATTTTGGAGACAAATTAGAAGGTTTGCATGATATTGGAATCAGGGCGTATGGTATTCAGCCTGGTTATTCTAGGGTCTTAAAGGGTAGTAAATATGTGGATGTCAACAGCTACGGTGAACTTATTAAGAAGGGCATATTGAGACCGGTCTACGACAATAAAGGTGGACATTTAACTATTAAGGTATATGTCTGGGATGTAAATGAGCCGAACAATCAACATGTTAACCAGCCGGTTGAAGTTAAGGTGTTTGAAGTTAATCGCGGAGGGAGCACGTTATATCTTCTTATGTCAGATATATTTGACATTCTCTATGTCGAAGACCGCGTCAGGCGTTTTGCGCAGGAGATAGTCTTTGGAAAAGCCGCATATCAACTTTTAAAAATACTTAATATTACCCCAGATATTTTACATTTGAATGAAGCCCATACTGTTGTTGTTGCCGTCCAAGTCAGAGCAGATGAAGCTTTCAATAAGACGGCAATAGTTTATACCAACCATACATTAGTTCCTGCCGGTTTGGAGATATTCTATTCGGGCTCTTTGCGTGTTGATGTTGACCGTATGATGTACCAAATTGGCATTCCAGAGGATAAGCATATAGTCTACCGCTCGGTTTTCTTAAGGGGGCATGATGTAGTTGATTTTTGTTACGCTGCAGTAAAACTTGCCGATGTGATTAACGCTGTAAGCAATGAGCATGCGCGCGCCACAGAAAGATTATTTAGACACGTATATGGAGAGGAATTTAACGTTAAAGTTATCGGCATTTTAAATGGTTCTGGGAAAAGCTGGCAGAACCCCGGCTTGAGAGTAATTGAAGAAAGCGGGAAAACTCCAAGCAAAGAAAAGCTTTGGCAGATAGATGCAGAGGGGAAGAAAAGAGCTCTTGCTGAGGTGAAGGCCCGCACAGGGACTGATCTTGATTTCGGGAAACTTACTGTTTGGTTAATCAGAAGACTTGTTGAGTATAAGAGCCAGCATTCTATCTTAAGATTTTTAGTCCATCTCATGTGCGCGGACAGACAAGAGGTATTTACCAGGGAAAGGCTTAAGGAGTTATGGTTTAGGGACATACGTGATTTATCCGATAACCAGAAGAATAATATTTTATTGAAAGATATAGCAGATATAGTTCTTAATTACTTATTTGAAGGCAGAGAGAGAATTAGCGGATTAGGCTTGCAGGTCGTGGTTGGTGGGCCGGAATATATGCCTGAGTGGGTGGCTGAGTTTAGAAGGTGGTCAGAGCTACCCGAGTTTAAAGGGAAGTTTGTGTATGTCCCTGATTCCGACGCGGTATTACTGAAAATGCAGGCCATCGGCGCAGATATCTGCATTACTTGTCCCAGGCCCCTTGAAGAGGCTTGCGGAACTTCCAGTCAGAGGGCAGCCCTTAATCGCCGGGTTAATATTTCTTCCGCAGAAGCGGATCAAGAGTGGTTGACTGAGTATAATCCCAAAACAGGCGAAGGCAGCGGATTTTTAATAGGCCCCTACATCATAAATACCCCTGAAGGTGCGATTCCCGATATTGATTTATTTTACCGTAAGGCACCGGCAGATATATTTAAGAAACTTGAAATTGCTTCCGAACTTTTCTATAACAATCCAGAAAAATGGAAGCAGTTAATGCACAATTCTTACGTGGCGGCTAATGCTAAAGTAACCGCACAAGCAATGGAGCAAAGATACGCGGAAAGAGTATACCGCCTGGCGCTACAGAAAAGAAAAGAAAGCTCCAGTTCCCCAGTCGGCGTCCTCGTTGCCTTACGTGCAGAGCAACAGCTTCTACATTTCCAGCTCTCCGGTCTCCACGCTCACAGAGCCACGGCTCCGCCGGCTGCCAGCAGATCCTCCTCGCCCATAACCTTAGACTCCCTGACTAGTAATTTCGCAAGCTTAGACATCTCTTTTGTCCAGCGTGATAACACCCTTATCCTAACCAACAACAAAAACACCATCCAAGCTAGTTCTCCTGCTTCTTTTGATTTCTCAAAGACTACTAAAGGTCGCGATTTGCGGGTAGAAAATATAAGTATCGAAGAAAAACTTGCCCAATTCTCTGATGCCTATGGAATTAGTTTTGGGTTTACCGGAGACGTCATTGTGGAAGAGCTTAAAGGAGGCATTCCCAATAGAAATCCGATTCGTATTGCAACCGGTGAAAATGATTGCGTTTTAAAGTACGCTGCTGACTCAAAAGAAAGAGCCAAATTTGTAACCAGTCTCATACAGAAAGCATTTTCTCTTGGTCTGCCGGTGCCACAACTTTATTACACCAAATATGGCAAACGCTTTATTCGAATCGGCAGCAGATATTATTATACTGAGCAATTTATAAGCCAAGGCGTTGAGATTGCCATGGAAGAGGCCGGACCAGAACATTTTAGCGCTATTGGAGCTCTTATGGCTCAGCTTCACAATAAAATTGGCAAGAAAGGAATCGAGGGCAGCAAAGAAGAGATGCGCTGTTTTGATATTGCCGGTTCTTTGCAAGAGTTCCTGCGCTTAAGGAAGGAGCTTTTTGCTAAAGATCCACAACTTTTAGATGCGCAAGAGCAGCTTTTGATTCAGCACATTGATTTTATCATTGAGCAGGTAAACGCACTGGCCGCGGGCCTTAACAGCCAGGAGTACAAAAGACTTCCTTCTTATATTGTGCATGGGGATATGAATCTTAAGAATATGAAATGGGATGGGCTGCATATTATCGCATTATTTGACTGGGAACGGGCCCGCAACCATCAAGCCAGAGTCGAGGAGTTTAAAAATGCTCTTTTGGCTGCAGGGGCGGGAAAAGGCAGGCAGTACCTCCGGGACAATTTTATTGCGATGATACGCTCTTATCAGCTTTATGCGAGAGAAAAACTTACTCCTTCGGAATTGGCAGTGCTTCCTTTGGTGCTTGGCCCGGGAACATTCTTATGGGATATGGCTAATTGGTTTATTCTTAGAAGAAAATTCGGTATGTCAAATGTCCAGGATATTGCAATCCAGTCGCGCTTGCTGGAAGAGTTCCATAAGATAGTAAATGATTTCAGGCAGGCCTGGTGGGAAGAAGAAAGGGATATAATAAGTGGAGAGGGAATCAGGAAGATATTGACCGAAAAGGATACTAGAGTTGCGCGCATAAAAGAAATGTCCGGTTCTCTTGATACCTTGGCTGTGGAGTTACTTTTGATGCATCTTAGTTTAAGCCAAACATATAGCCACAAGGAAGTAGCAGATGTTTTATCACAAGAGCAGCGGGTGTGTATTCTTTCGGATGCCTTGGCAGTTGCGCTGGCCAGGACTGATGCAGCTAAAATAGCCAGATACCTTGAGCTTTTTGTAAACGAACAAACCGCAGACATTCTTCCAGAAGCTTATATGCTTATCCGTTCGTATTTAACCGTCTTGGGGATACAAAACCCAATTACTGTTGCTGTCTGTATTTCGCTGTTCCATGGTCAGAAAAAATATGCCGATCCTCCCGAGGGTTTGGGTTGGTTGAGTATAAATACCGAATATCTTTTCCGCGAGATTATGTCGGTAGGCAAGAATATAAAGACGATGCTGGTATTAATCAACGACGGCGATGATACGGATGCAAGCGGCAGAAAGACTTCTGATGTGGTGCGCAGCGTATTGGAGAAAGACGAGTATGCAGATATAAGAGATAATGTTTTTGTCATCGAGCTCAGCGGTAAGGACAAATCCGATATGAATTCTGTTAAGCACGGTGCCCTTGCCTGTGGTATGCGGTTTGCCGTTGACCGCGGTGCGGATATCGTTATTTATGCTGATGGAGATTTCTCTGCCCATTTTGGCCTTCTTGGATTGCTGCTTAATGAAGTGGTAAATCATAATAGTGGAGTAAGTTTTGGTTCTATTCGTAAAGAGGGGGCAATCTTTAGCGGACGTACTCCGGCAAGAATAATCGGAAGCCTTGCGTATAATTGGTGGGTGCGTCTTATGTTGAAGCCTTTAAGAGGCATCAAGGATACCCAAAGGTCTTTCAAAGCATTCAGGAGAGAAGTTCTCGAGCAGATCCTTCCGGTGACAATAGAAGACATTGGCCCTAACGGCCAGCTTACAATTAAGTTCGATCCGCAATTTCTTTATGATTTTACGGGAGATACGGAATGGCTGGGGCGGGCAAGGATTTCGGGTTTTAATTTAACCGAGGTACCTATAGTCTGGTTTGCTGCGGACCGGCCAAGCACCACTAACTTACGTACGCACGCGCTACCTATGTTTAAGAGCATAGTAAAGCAGCGCCATACCCTTAAACATTTTAAAAACAATCTTCCTAAAAATAGTTCCAGTCCTATAAGCGTAAAAACCGTTGTTATTATTGGTTTCTTAGTTGCCTTTACCTTGTATAATCCAGTAGCCGTTCTTGTAGGTGCTGGTTTTCTTGGTTTGCTTATTAGCAACGTTATTCTTCAGTTCATTCTTCATGAAACCTCGCATTATCAAGTGCTTAAATATTTCAGAGCCAATCCACAAATTATCAGCATCGGTTATGAGCCTATGGTAATTACTAACCATTTCAATGAGCTTACTAAGATGCAGAAGATCATAAGCGTCCTGGCAGGACCTGCAGTTAATCTGGCTCTGGTGATTATATCAATTCTTCCGTTTGCATTCGGCCTGATTCGTTCTCCGTTAAGCATGCTTTATTTGGGAATAATGCCGGTACTTAATGGGTTTTTGCTTATTGCCGATTTAATTCCTTTACGTGATAAATCCGGGATAGCGAATAATGACGGAGCAGTCCTGGTAGATGTTATCCGTAACAGGAATTATCCTTCCGATTCAACTTTGAAGCCTGCTAGTTCGCCTTTAGGCACATTGTTGGTTAATACAGAATTAGACAATTGGTCGCTGCGGAGGCATTTTAAAGGATTTGATCAACCTTCCGTGGCTGGTGGGGATCAAATCGCCGCAGCGGCCTTACAAAAAACTGAATGGTCCAGCTCCCCGGTGGAAAAAAATACTGAGTCACAGAAGGGTAATTTAAGGTATGCTCGCAAGTTGGTAGGTTTATGGCTTGAATTTTTAATCCCGGTTCTGGTAGGCGTATTTACGGGCTCTTTGTTTATACCTGCAGTAAGTTCTCAGCATATCTTAGGAATTATCAGCAACTCCATTTTGGTAGCAGGTGTATCCTTATTGGTTAGCGCTGGGCTTTTGGAAGGATTTCAACGCTTGCGCAAAGACAGGCAGATTTATTATGGAGTGCTTATATGGCCTATGAGAAGGCTTGCGCCTTATGCCAGCGCTGAGGCAGGGTTTATGTTCGGTATGGCTGCCGTGTTCGGTTTAACAATTGCATATTTAGTGCTTATTTCTATGACTCTTATTTTTACCTTACCTTATTTAAGGGTTATGCAGGCCTGGAGTCATTTAAAACAAATACTCAAGGAAGCATCTGTCGAGGGGGGTCTGCTTTTATCTGAGAGGCCTTATATGAAATACGTATGGGCAGAGGTTCCCATAGGAATACCTGAAGGGTTACCTTCTGATTATGAGATACAGTCTTACCCTAAAGGCGAAAGCAGAGGAGCTAATATAGTGGTAGTCATGCAGAACGGCCGCCCGATAGTTCATTTAGGAGAAGAGGAGTTAGTTGCTGCTAAACTGGCTAATCAGCGCATCATCCCCGTGCTTAAGACAGTGGTTACACCAGTAATTGACGAAGCTGGTGAATGGTTTCTTTTAGACGATGGCATTGAAGCAAGGGTGAGAAGTGTGAGTCAGCAAGATAGATATTCAATGACTTTAGATATTTATCCATCTCGTTCAGTAACCTTGGATTTGGCATTTCCCTTGGCGGTAATTGATAGCCAAGGCAGACGTTGGCTGCGTAAGAAAATTTCCGGATTAAAGATACCAGAGTTCTTTTTCAGAATTGTGCTGGGCTTATCTGTAAAGAAAGACAGAAAATATGAAGTAACCTATGAACTTCAACCAAATATAATAATAAAACCAAAGAGAATCCAAGTCGGTAGGGCTGTGCGAATCAAAGATGGCATCATAGTAAAATTAAATGGCGTCTTACGGCATGCTAAAGAAGAAAACCTTATTCTAAGAGTTATACGTTCACCAAGGTGGTTTAGATGGTTGCCCAAGTTATTAATCTTAAGAGTCCTTCCGCTTAGTATTCTGACCACTGAGGATAATAAATTCTGGATGCTGGATGCCGCTACCGTAACCAAAGAGCAACAGAGGCTGAGGATTGTGGGGCAAGAAACCTCTGATATGCAGGTGAGGGCGGGGTATTTTTCCTTAGACACCCTGCTTAATGAAATTGAGGATACCGGAGATGTCGCTGTCCGGCAAGCAAGCATCAGACAACTCCTCCAGAATTACCGGCTAACTCAAGGGAGAAGGTGGCTTGAGGCTTTATATGGCGTTGTCCTGCAGAGTATTGAGAGCCAGGAAGCCTGGCATCGTCAATATCCCGAAGTCCAAGCCATAAGCAGGCAATTAGATAAGCTGTATGTGTTACGCCTTGTGCTTGAGGACATTCTTGATAAGGACTTCTCTGGTTCTTCTCCTCTGGTAGAGGCAGTAGCGGGTGCACAGGAAGTCTATGGACAGGAGTCTTACGGTTTACCATTGACCATCGGCTATCGACCATCGACTGGCTTAAGCCCTGCCAGTTCGCCGGCTACCCAGCAAAAGGTCGGCGCTATAAATTACTTAACTGCTTCAAGGTGGGATAATCGCTCAGAGTGGTTCTTGAGGGCGGTTTTAATTTCTGCAATATCTGTTTGGATATTTTTGGCGGTTGCTTCTAAGGATGTAATTTTCATTTCTAACGAGGTAACTTTCATTTCTAACGAGGTAACTTTCATTTCTAACGAGGTTACTCTTACTAATGTGTTGGCTTGGTTAGTAGCAATACCGTCTATCTTAGTTTCCAAAATCTTGAGTTTATCACCAAATACTCTGAATTGGCTCCTTAAGTCTTCAATAAGCACTGCTACTTCTCTGGCAGTAAAATCAGTTTTTTCGTTCTTTGCGTTCTTTTTCATAATGGAAGTAATTTTAAAACAAAACAAACTTGCTGTCAATGACAATTTTGGTGGATTGGTTGGGGGGGTACCTTTATCCAACTCACCAGATGAAGTCGTAGCGGTTGTGGCGGCTTGCAGCGAGTCCGCCAGCTCCCCTGCAGCCTTCAAACCCTACAACCCAAGTAACCCTATAACCCAAGTAACCCTAAGAACACTATCCGCCAGTTCTCCGGCTGCTTCAGAAAATAAATCCGACCCTTTTTCCAGGATTTATCTGCGTTCAGATGAGATAAGTAGATTATTGGGGCTAAATACACAATACGCTCATGCTTATTATACCCTTAGCGTAAACGAAGAAAGAGAAGATGAATATGCTGGCATAGATTATACCAAGATTGAAAAGATAAATCATATATTAGAAAGTTTAGGGCTAAGAAGGGCGGATCAGTTTGGAGTTAGGGGTAGGGGTTCGGCGTTTGGAATAACTTCTTACTCCCACCTCCTAACTCCCAACTCCCAACTTACTATCCGCTATCCGCTAAATGCTGTTAACTCCCCCGTGGCTAGCCATAAGAATAATCTCAATAACACTGAACTTTACCCGGAATCTGTGCTTAGGGAAAATGGCGTTTTCTGGGAGGAGCCTGTTTCTAGTTCGCCTGTAGTTCAGCATAATGACAATACACTAAGTATCGCCAGAGCGCTAATAGAGAATAAGCAGATTGGGTTTCTCATAGAAGATTCAGGTTACAGATTTATCCTGGAGAAAAAGGCGGCTTCTGATATTGACAAAGAAAAGGTTTCAATCAAGGTATTTTTTGAATTTGGCAATACCAGAGAAATAATAGGATACTATAATTTCGTAATTGATAAGATACAAAAGGTCGCATATGCAGATGCCTTTATCTATCCAGGCCATACTGGCGAGGCAATATATATCTCAGATAGATTCCGAGGATTAGGCATCGGTAAGGCCTTAATTACATTATCTGTTGCTATTGCTTATATTGAGGGTTGCCATAAGTTTACAGCGCGGCGCGTTGACCAGGACTTCCACGTCAATCGCGCGCTTGGGATTGAAAAAGAAAATATAGGGCCGTATCAACGTGTTTTGGAATCAGTTGGTTTTGATATTTTGTCAAGAGACGCCCATCAAATTGAGGCACCGGGCTACGGCAGTAATTTAGTTTCTGCCTTACTTCTTTCTATGCAGTATGACTTGCAACAAATACCCATAGGCGAACTATATATATATAGTTTCAATTATAGCGGCAGTAAAGTTAAAAATGAGTTAAAATCTTCCAGTTCTCCGGTAAAAGGGCCAAAGACTATTAAATACCCCAGCCTGCTTGCAGCAGAAGAAAATAGAAACGTCCCCTATATTTCTGAATCTTGTAGTTCTCCGGCAAAAGACAGCAAGCCTTCAAAATTGCACAAAGCGCAACCTTCCTTAAGGCAAATTATTGACCTTTATATCGCAGATAAAGTTGTGGCGCAGCGGGTTAAGGATTGGCTGGATTTACCTGACGCGGCCAAGATATTAAAGAAGATGATTTCTAAAAAGAAATGGCTGGATATAGAAAGACTTTTTGCGCAGGACTTAGATTTCTGTGGTACTGCGAACATCCGACTGCCGATGGATAGTATTGGAACAGGAAATATAAATATCTATACCATAAAAAAGATGGCCCAGGCATTGGCTAATTTTATTTTGGCTCAGCCAGAAGAAATAGCGCAAAGGGGCGTGGTTATAGTTTACGATACGCGCAAGAGGTCTAAGGATTTTGCGGAAGTTGCCGCAAGGATTCTTTTATCTAATGAAATTAAGGTTTATCTTTCTTATGTTGCCCTTCCAGCAGCAGTTGGAGGATTTGCAGTGCGCAACCTAAAAGCCGCCTATGGACTTTTTATAGGAGCAGGCCATTATCCAAAAAGATATAATGGGATTGAGATTGCTGGAGAGAATGGTTCTGACCTTAGCCCAGAATTCATTAATAATTTAATGAAATATTATCAACAAGTAAGATGGCAGGATATTAAATACAGTGTTTCATTTAGACAGGCAGCAAGGGACGGCCGGTTAATATATCTTGGTCATCAGGCAAGAGATTTTATAGATATAGAAACCAGGTATAAGGAGTATTTATTGAATAATCTTCCTTTTGATAAAGAAGAAATAAGAAAAACACTTAAAGGTTTAAAAGATAAGGGTGAATCCATCAGGATAATCTATGACCCTGCTTATGGTGCAGGCAGAATGCTGCCTAAAGAGATATTAGAAGATTTAGGATTTGAGGTAATTATTATGCCGGGGCATGACGCAATAAATGGTAACTTTAAGGAGTATAAATACGACCAACACATTGGCAGAACTCTTGAGTCTACCTTGAGATTGGCGCAAGAAAATAACGCCGACTTAGTTATTACCCTTTCCTCTGACGCTGGCAGAATTAATTTGGCGGCTAAAGATAAGCAAGGTGTTTTAAGGGAGCTTACTGCCAATGAGATATGGACCCTTATTCTTGAGGGAATACTGGCTGATTTAAAAGTCAAAGGCCGGCTACCTAAAGAAGGATTTTTACTTAAGTCCTATAATACCAGCAATATGCTTAAGATTATAGCGCAAAACTACGGTTTAAAGACAGAAGAAGTTCCTGTTGGATTCAGCCACCTTTCAAACCTAAAGAGCATATTAGAAAAATTATATACAGATAGCGCACCATTTATTTTTGCCGCTGATGAATTTTATGGAGCAACCCTTATGGGTTATCGCCGCGATGGCATTGAGATGGCTTTAATGGTTGCCTGTGTATTAACTAAAGTAAAACAAGAAGGCTCAAGCCTCCATAGTAAACTTGATGAAATTTGCCATAAAAATGCTACATATTGTTTGAATGCTTATAAAGAGGTTCCTCTTAGAAATAAAGAAGAGCGCAAACTGGCTAGAGAGTGGATAATCTCCGGATGGCCAGAAGGTCTAAACGTAGAGAATGCCGAGCGCCGGGGTGATTATTGCCGCACCTTTTATTTAAGAGGTGGCATAACAATTACTTTAAGAATCTCCCGGACTGAGCCGGTAGTAAGAATCTTCGCTGAAAGACTGACAAGGGTTAATCCTTTAGAACTAGATTCTAATTTTGAGATAATTAAATTAGGCACAGCGGCTTTTGTTGAAAAGGCTATAGGAGAGATGGAACAAAAATTATCAGAGGCATTGAAGAAGGAAATTATCCCTGAAACAAAAAAGATAGAGCCAGTGGCAGAATTTCAATCTCCATATGATTTTGAGGTTTTAGTTTTTGATTTTGATGATACCTTAGTAAAGGCAGATGGTTTAATTGACGCCGAGATGCTTAGTATTTTAGAGTATTTTGCGGCAAATTATTATGAGAGAAATATACCTATTTATATAGGGGTTATTTCAGGGACAGATATTAATAAGATTCATCAACGAATGATGCGCTTTATTAGACCGGAACTGCGCCAGTATTTTGTTATTTATGATAACGGAGGAACACGGGGCTTTATATACAATCCCCAAGGACTATTAATTAAAGAACCCATATATGTTTGCCAGGGATTAGAAGAGTTTCCTACTTGGGAAGAGAAAATAGTCGCTTTGATAAGACAGGCCTTAAGCAAGCTTAATTTAGGGGAACTTATTGAATTTAAAGGAACAAAAATTTCTGGCACTAATCAGCTTGATAGGCGACAAACTCAGTTGACAGTGTATATGAAAGGTAAGGAAGACAAACGTCAGGTATTAGCCGATGAATTGAACCAACTCTTTGCTTGTAATAATCTCTCCTTGATTGCAAGGGTTGCTGGTAGGACTTCTGTGGATATCGTTTTAAGGTATGCCAGCAAAGCTGCTGCCTACAGACATTTCTTGGCCTGGGTTGAAGCTAAGCGTGAAAGAAAGGTTCCGCATCAAAATATTCTGGTTATGGGAGATAAGCCATTAACTTCAGATAAGGAGTTGTTTGAGGCTGAAACCGATGATATTGATGTTAGTGTTGAGCGCGATCTCGTAGAAGGGACCAGGCAAAGGCTAAGCGAACTCAAACGCATTGCTGATCTACGCATCACCCAGAATAGAGGCTTCAGTCAGGATTTTATAATCAGAGAATTCCAGAATTGGCTAAATAAGATGAAATGGCAACACAGAAGAATTACCCTGGCTGATGAACACAAACAATTATTAGAGTTAATTAAAAAATACGGATATTTTATTAAATTCTGGCCGCGTGATATTAAAGAAATTTGCGAAGAGACAATATTAAAAGATGAAAAAGATAAACCTGTTGAAGAATTTAATTTGCGTAAGGCGCTTTGCGATTTAGCGCTATTGGAAGTTTGCGATTTTATTCCACTTAAATCTTATCTGATAATCAATAATCTATTGCTCTATAGGATTTTATTCAGCGCCCTTGAGTCTGAAACGACAATCAGACAGTTCGAAGGACTTAGCGAAGATAAAAAATTAAATATACTGCATAGTTTAGAACAAATCTATGAGATAACAGAGAACAGGCTTGAAGAAATAATTTTTGTAGGCCTGCATCGCAGGATTGATTTACACCTTGCATTAAAAGATATAAAACCGTTTATCGCAGAAAATAATTACCAGGGTTTGCTTAAGGTTATAGAAGATATCAAGCCAGACAATATCAATGCGATACTAAATAATATTAATATACTTGGGATTATTAAAGCCTTGTTTGGAGAACAATTACCCCGTGCAACCATAAACAATATTGATGACTTAAAGAGATTATTGATCCATAGGATAAGATTTTTAAGGTTGCTTTCTAAAGAACTTGGCTTAAAGAATTTGACTCCCGCGCAAATGGCACGTATAGCCAGGTTTTTAGAATGGTATGTAGATAATCCAAGGGAAGTTATTACTCTAAAAAGATATATGTCTATTTGTATGGCAAGCAAAGTAATTGCCGACAAAGAGATAAAAATAATCAGGCGTATTGTGAAAATATATTCCCTGGAAACTTTAAAGAAAAAACTGATTTTAGCCGGGCAATTAAAAAGGATTTTAGATATATCGGGCATAAGTTTTAACATCCCCATAGCCAATCTCTTAGAGATTTACCCTGAAAACATCTCTTGGGCGGTTATAAGGGGTGAGAAATCTACTGCCGGTACAAGGGGGACAGAGGATATATTAAATATTGATGAAGGCCCAGAATTAAATACAGCAGTGGTTTTATTTTTAGCCCAGGCCTATGCGAATTATATATTAAATACGCCACAAATAGAGAAAGCAGTGGTTATTGGTTACGATGAGAGATATTTCTCTAAAGAATACGCGGATTTAACCACGCGGGTAATGTTGGCTAACGGCATTAAGGTTGTCAAGGATGCGGATGGTTCCTGTCCCACTCCTTTAGTTTCATTTATAGTTAGGTATCATAATCTTGCCTTGGGCCTTATGATTACTGCCAGCCATAACCCCCCAAATGAAAATGGCATAAAGCCAAGTATGGAAGAAGGTATAGTGGCAACCCTGGATAAAACAGAACTGCAATACCAGGAATTATTGAAACTTTATCATAAAGGCAAAGGAGTAATAAAAATTGCTGCCTTAAATGATGTTAACTCAAAGTTAGTTGTGTCCGAAGACTTTAAGCAGATTTATTTTGATAATTATGTTAAGCGTCTTTTTAGCCGGGAAGATATTGAATTAATTGTAAAGGCACTGGATGAAGGGGCAGAATTTATCTTTGATGGTTTATATGGAGTGGGAGGTAAAACAGTTGCTTATTATCTTGATAGATTACTTGCGCCATTTAATCAATCAGTCACTCCTCCTAAATGGCGCAGGAAAGGCCGAGATAGAGAATATGCCTGGCTGGAGAGTATACATATTATGAACCAGGTACCTGACCCTAATATCGGAGGCATTGCCAAACCAGACCCCTCTAAGCCAGAGACGCTGGAGTACTCAGGTGTTTTGGAGAAACTGGCTGTTCTTCAGAGTAAAAATAAAAGAGCCCTCTTTTCGGTAAGCGCGGATATGGATGCAGATAGAATTGGTACAGCAGTAATTACCTCACAACAAAAGGCAGAAGAGGCAACAAGGAATGGCTTATTTGTCAAAGAGATGGAATTTGGCGGAAGAAAAGTCAATATTGTCAGGTTCACTCCGGATCAGATATTCACACTTATAGGTTATGACCGCGGCCTCACTTATTTTAGAAGAAGATTAAAAGGCGCTGAGCCTACACAAGAAAATATTAGAGAATTGCAGGAACAAGATAAACAAAAAAAGAAGAAACCACTGATTTTAATGCAGGAGGAAGAAAGCGGCGGAGCAATAATAGGCCCCTTGATTGATGGTCCAGCAGATTTACATTTCTTTACCACTATCCCCGGCTCTTTAATTGGTTTAGAGGTAATGTCTTATCTTTTGAGCGCCAAATGCCATATTACGCCAGTAGGCTTTAAAAACTTAGGCTATGAGGCTCTTCTTGTAGAGCAAGAATTTAATGTTACAAAAGAAGAAAGGGCAGCAAAAGACAAAGATACCTGTGTAATGTTTTTAGCCTTGATGGTCCTTGCTTCAAGATTATTTTTAGAGAAGAAGGATATGGTGGATTTCTTTAAAGAAACAGCCCAAAATCTCGGGAAAAGATTTTATTATATACGGGAGGATATATATCTTCCTGATGAAAAAACAGCAAAGAGCAAAAGCCAGTCAGATATAGAGCAGGCAGAGCAAACAAAGAGAGAAATTATGGAAAAGGTTTGGGCATTGGGTGAGCCTAGAAATTTAGCGATGGCATTTGGTAAAGAAGGGGTTGTTCTGGAGATAATAGAAAGAAACATCCCTGTTCCCTATACTACAATATGGGCAGAACCGCGTAAGCCCCAGATAGAAGGGTCCATTAGCGAATGGAAGCGGTATTGGAAAAGATACTCTATAGGCGATACTTCGCAGAGGCAAGAGGCTTGCGCAGATTGGTATCACTTTGCGGATGATACTGCTATACAGATATTTCCTAACGGCGAAGGCTTAGAAATAAGAATTTATAAGAAAAATGGCAAGACTGATAGAAAGGATTATCAACTTCTCTACAGGGTAGATATTCGCGAATCAGGCACTGAATCACTGATTAGAGTTTATATGGAGATAGTAGAAGATTTTGCCAACCCCCATCCAGAAAATTTAAATCAATACTACGAAGGATTATATAAATATTTATCTTTAGATAAATACCGTCTTAAAGATGACGATAATAACTACTGGCTGGCGCATGTTGAGCGAGTTGATAATGATTACGTAAAGAATATGCGGGGTAAGCAAAATTCAGCGCAGTCTTCTGTCAGCAAGGAAACAAAATCCAGCAGTCCTATTTGCGCTGTGGCTACTAATTATAAAAATTTAACGTTGCCGCTACAGGGTTATAAAGAGTCGAGACGATCCTTTAGCGTGCCTGGTGGGGGTGCTGGCGCCACGAATAAGTGGCGCCGTTTAGCACGCGGCCGAGTGAGTGAAGCGGGCCAAGGCTGGGGTTTCGCCGCAGCATTAAATTTATTAAAGGAGGTGTTGTTAAAATGTACGAATTATCAGAATTATATTTCACCAGAATCTTACCTACCAAATATGGGATCCTCGCTTATGCCAAGTACAGGGATTGGCGCCAGGAATTTAATTTCCTCATCCTCCCCGATGGCGCAGTCAGGGGAAGGAGTTTTGGCGGTTCCTGGTTTGAACTTACCCAGGAATTCGCCTCATTTGTTAAAGCCCAGATTAAATCCATATTTATTGAAAGGAGTGAACTCCTTCAATTCCAATAGAACAGCCAGTAGCCCTTCAGTAAACTCAAATGAAGATTACTCCTCTTTATCTGCGCAAGAAATAGCCAAACGCTTAACAGAATTATTTAGAAATGAAACAATTAATGCGCTTGCAACAAATAAAGAAATAAAATATGGTTCGTTGGAGAATGCCATAAACAAACTGTTACAGATAGGCAGCGAGCAACCAGGCCTATTGCCTGATATAAATTTATTAATCTATATTTTAAGGAAATCCCCAGAGGAAGCAGCCAGGCTTTTAATTGAACTTGACATGACTATTAAAAAATTAGTGACCAATCTTAATACCAAAGAGTGGACGACTGCAATGAGATTAGAGACAGTGCATTTGATAATTGGTAGAGAGGTTCTGAGCACAAGCATAAGTCAAAAGTCTGCTATAAGTACTGGATGCAGTTCTCCAGCGAAGAAAGATGAACGAAAAAAGGGAAATTACCCATATAGGTTGATAGGGTTATTTATTGGGAAGTATAAATATGTTCTTATAATATCTGCAATTGAAAAGACCGGACCACCAGAGTTAGTTCAGAGTACGGAAAGAGATTGGATTACTTATTTATTTAGAATTTTTAGACACTCTTTAGCGGCAAGGACTTTAAAAGGAAGGTTTGATAAGCGAGATAGAAAGTGCCTGTTTTCAGTTACCAATGCATCTGCTCCTACCCATTCAACATACGCAGCAATGAAGGCATCAGAAGGTTTAAATCCTTTTGCTTCATATTTAACACCTAGTTCAAATGGGACTTCAATATCTTCGTCAATTCTTGTTAATTTATTTATAGAAATTATAAATTCCTTAAAAGCCTCTGGAGTTAAATTACTGCGCACTTCTTCAACAATGAGCCGAGGAATACGTAGAGATATATCAGAATATTCTAAGATTTTCTTAAGAAGTTCTACACAGAGAGGATCTTGTACTACACCGAGAGCAAAAATGTATTCGTTACTATCAAGAACGAGCAGCAAACTTTTCCTCCCACAATTTTTCTCTGGTTTTGCGAATTTCATCAATTATTTGTTGCTTCGTCATACCGCGATAAGGAGAGCGGACTTTGGACATCAATTGCCGGATTCTTTCAAACCTTTTTTTGATTTCAAAAATCTCTTTTCTCATAATTATTCACCTTCACCTCTCTTAAATTTTATATTATATGATAAAAAAAGTCAAGTTTTATCCTACCTTGCCACTTTACCTACAACCAGCCAATCCGATAGAGTACCTATTTTGAATAGCCGCTCCAGTTCACCGGTGGATAGTACCTATCCTCTCCCTGTCCCTGAACAATCCCAAAAAGAATCAGAAACAAAATACCAGCAAAGATATATTAGAGATAAAGTTTTAACTGATATAGAAGTAAAAGGTTTTGATTTAAAGTATCCCGAACAATTCCTCGATGACCATTATGAAGTTTTAAAGCAAAGGTTAGAGAACTTAAAACAACTTTTAGGAAGAGCTCCACCTGAGTTGGCCAAATGGAGATTAGTAATTACTACTGATTTAACTAAGACCCAAGGAAATGTTTCTGCGTGCGATATTGAATCAAAAATCGTCTTTATTAATCCTTACTTCTTCAGCCTCTCTCAATCCAAACAACTTGAAATCCTCTACCACGAACTTATCAGTCATATTGCTAAAGGAATAACCAACGAAGAAGAGGCGATGCGGGATACTGCGGATTATAAATTCAACCGTTCCAGCTCGCCAGTAGAGGAAGACTTCGTAAATAATAAATCCTGGTTAAAAGATAATACTCCACAACTAATCGATAAAACCATCGTCAGCCTTTCTATGGAAGGAAATATTCCCGAGTTTGGCGAAACCAATGCCCAGTTTGCTAATACTGTAGGTGGTTTAGGGATTTATTTTGGAGATAAATTAGAGGGGTTATCCAGCATTGGAATGGAGGCATACGGTATACAACCAGCATACTCAATGTTAAGAAAACAATCGGAAATAGTTAACGTTGATTACAGTGAACTTAAAAATCAAGGAATAATAAAAAGAGTTTATGATGCCGAAGGAAGTCCACTTACCTTGCAGGTATATGCCTGGGATGTTAATGAACCCTATAATTCCTATAACAATCCCTTAATTGACATAGAGGTATGGCAGGTAAAACGTGATAAGGCAACTTTATTTCTTCTTATGTCAGATGTATTTGATATTATCTATCCTTCTGATAGGGTGCTTAGATTTACACAAGAAATAGTTTTTGGCAAGGCAGCGCATCAGTTACTAAAAAAACTAAGACTTATACCCGATATACTTCATCTTAACGAGGCGCATACAGTTGTGGCAGCTGCCCTGTTAAGGGCAGATGAGGAATTTGAGAGGACTACCATTGTATATACAGTCCATACAAATGTCCCTGCAGGCCTGGAGATGTTTCATGCAGGCGCATTAAGTACAGACGTAGACAGAATGATGTATCAAATAGGGATTCCCGGAGATAAACATCAGGGTTTTCGCTCCAAGTTTTTAAGGCCTAATGGCGTAGTAGATTTTTGTTATGCTGCCGCACATCTTAGCGATGTAATTAATGCCGTAAGCGAAGAACACGCTATAACTGCCAGAAGGCTTTTTAAGAATATGTATGGAGAAGATTTCAAGATAGATGTAATTGGGATTTTAAATGGTTCAGGCCGGGAATGGAAACACCACGCATTAAGAAGACTTGAGGATGAAGGCATAACCCCTACAATAGAGCAACTATGGGATATTAACCAGAAGGCAAAAAAAGAGGCATTCGAAGAAATAGAAAGAAGAACAGGTATCAGGCTCGCCCCTTCCAAACTAACTGGCTGGTTAATAAGGAGGATTGTTGATTATAAAAGCCAGTACCCTATATTAAGATTCCTAGTTCATATTATGTGCGCGGATAGAAATCAGACATTCACGGCTGATACTCTTAGGGATTTGTGGTTTAAAGATATACCAGATTTAAATACAGATTTTAATAGGGGTTTAACAGAAACTGTCCTAAAATATCTATTTAAAGATAAGGAAGTAATAAACGGATTAGGGATGCAGGTGGTTGTAGGCGGACCTGCTTTTGAGCCGTTCTGGGTAAACGAGTTTAAGAGGTGGATGGATATTCCAGAATTAAGAGGAAGATTTGTTTATGTCCCTTACTCTGATATAAAACTACTTAGAATGCAAGCGCAAGGAGCAGATATCGTAATTAATATGCCCAGGCCATTAGAAGAGGCTTGTGGGACATCTGACCAAAGGAGTGGTTTAAATGGCGGAGTAAATATAGCCATAGATGGAGGAGGGTTTAGAGAATGGATAATTGATTTTGAGCAGGATAAGAATCAAGGCAATGGATTTCTATACGGCCCTTATACAATACAAGGCGATAAAGGACCGATAGCAGATAATTCTTTATTTTATTGCCAGGCGCCAGGAGATATCCTAAGAAAATTAGAAATTGTCTCAGGGATTTTTTATAATGAGCCAGAAGAATGGAAGAGATTGAGGCATAATTCCTATAGAACAGCTAACGCAAGAGTTACTGCTGAGGTAATGGAAAAAAGATATGCGTTATGTGTTTATACACGAGCGATACAAAAAAGGCAGAAAGATTCCAGTTCGTCGGCAGTTTTCCAACCCAATAACCCAAGTAACCCAATAACCCAAGTAACCCATACAGCCAGTTCACCTGCTTTTGCTCAGAAAGGGCCATTATATAGCGGCGCCACTGGCGACATTTCCTTATCCCACTTAAGACATACCCGTAGATTTGCCTGGGCAATGATTGGTCTTGGGTTAGTTATGTTTGCCTGGGCGGTTTGGCCTACTTATCCAAATCTGTTGATAACCGGCTTATCGCAATGGACAGGGCTAAAGTTTTTGCAATTCTTCATCATTGAAAGCACATTGGTTCGTATCATTCTGGCAGTTTTATTTGGTGGTAGTTCAATTTATATCAGCGAATCCATTCTTCATAACTTATCCATTCTGAAACAAAAAGTTAAGGTAGATATTATCACTACAGAAGATGGACCTACAGAAGATGGACGCCAGGTATCTTATCAGAGAGAAATGCCGCTTGAGGATTTTATATATCAGCAAGGAAGTAAATTCCAGGATGGAACGCTTATTCTTAGAGATGGTGGCATTGAATTTACCACAGGTCTAAGGAGAATAGTGGCAGAAAAGCAATTTCGTACTCCCGATGATAGGTCAGTTAGGGATGATATTACCTTGCATTTAGATAGAAAGGCAGTTAATAGTCTTAGTCATCTACTTCGTACTGCTCCACGCAGACCCATCTTTAACCATATCTATTTAGTGGATTCAGCACAACTTGATGAAAAATCAGCAGAAATCCACAGTTATATACCCCGTGGGATTATTTCTTTATTATTAGGTTTATATAACCGCAGTGTAAAACACCACGGGACACTTTTTGTTATTGAATGCGTTAGCGCTGCTGAAATCAATCTGTATGTCAATGTGGGTTGGTTAAGAGATTTCTCGCGGGTTGAAGAAAGGCCAGGCCCTCGCCAAAAAATTGAGCCAGCCCAACTTGAGGAAATCAACCGTATCCGTAATGATGTGCTGGAGAGGTTATTGCGCCGCCAGCTCTTTTTAGCGCAGTTGAGTATTCCTACTCCTATTCAGCATTCAGAAGGACATTTGAATAGGATAAAACTCACCTTGCGCAATACGCTTTTGGCGCTAAGGGCTAATCTTGTTTTAAATCCCTGGTTTGGAAATTCCAGATTATGGAAGGAATATGCAGCCTTAACTACGTGGGCGAATAGAATGACCGATGAAAGCATTGCTGACCGGCGTAGATATGTTGGCGATTTACTTACAGCATTAGCCTCACCAGATGATAAGGTTGAGGTATTGTGGTTAAAGATTCAGAACTTGCGTTATTACCTAAAGGTAGCTAAACCATTCCAACTTGGGCACACCTTGGTTTCAGTAGTAGTGGAGGCATTTGGTAGTAGTCTTTATGACCACTTAACAGAGATACTAAGAGGCACACCTACAGAATTTGAAATTTATAATGATACCCAACCTGTATACGTGGTAGTTTTTAAAGACGCGCCAGATGATTTAGAAGATAGATTAAAGAAATTATATGAAGGCCAACCAGCATCCCAATCCCAGATGACTGCTTTTCAGGCTACTGTATTTGATTATGTCAAAAAAGGACTAAGGATGAGATTGTCTGCTACAAAAGCAGAGCAGGTTATTCAAGCATTAGAAAGTATAAGGGCATTTGAAAATTTCCATTTCTATGGCGGATTGTCAGAAGTAAGTTTAGGTGAAGATAGAGTGAATGCTGTCAATGCTGTCAGAGACAGAGGTGAAGCCAGTCGAACGCAGTATTATGTAAACCTTGCTTCTCAATTGGATGAACAGGCGGTTATGACTGGACGTTATCAGCAATTGATGTTTTCTACAATTTTAGCTGATTTAGCTAAAAAGTCACCAAAGAAGATTCGAGCGCCACCAATGCAGATTCAAGCAGCCATCAAAGAAGCCAAACGAAAAGCACAAAGTGGGATACTGCGGTTTAAAAATGAAATAAATGAAAGGATTCGTTTGCTTAGACAAAACCCACTATTAGAGCATGCCTTTGAAGGTGTTCATCCTACACTGAGGCAAGAATATGATTTCTATAATCCTCAAGCCCAACCTGAACGGGAATTAACCGTATCTGAGATAGAAGAAGAATACAGAGATGCCATAATTAGAAGAGATAAGCATTGGATTGGCTATTGGCGCAAAAAGCTGATTGACCGCATTATTTTATACGCCTCATTTAATATCCGTAGCGAAAACCGTATATTTAACCGACAAGACTTATTCAATCTGCTTATTATGGGCCTATATCATCTAAGGCCTCAGGCAAACTTAAGTTTTGTCTTTAGGATTACAGGAGATGAATCAGGTATCATCTATTGGTATGGAAAGGATAAAGCCAATCAGCAGATGGTTATTATTCGCGCAGATGTTAAAGATGCAGGCGCATTCTTGAAACAATACGGTTATACGGTTACAAATAGGGATATCATTGATAATGTTCTATTAACTTTAAAAGAAACAGCCAGACAAGGTAAGCCTGTAAGTGAATTCCCATCTATCATTAAAGATGCTATGGCAAGGAGAAAAAGAGTTACCACCAATTATTACGTAACTACAAATGAGAAGACTATCAATATTGCTGAGATTAGTGATAACCCAGTTAAGTTTTTTGCATTAAATAAGAAAGGAAATTCCTATACCTTTTATGTGGGATACAGCCAAGATAATCAGATTACCGCTGGTGTGGAACTAAGGGGCAATAGGGTTATTGAGGCACAGGAAGGAATCAGAAGGGCACTGGGGGTATTTAATCTTGATATCCACCATAACTATGTGCGCGTTGAAGCACCCCTTTTAGTAATATCTCTAAAGAAATACAACCAACTAAAAAAGGCAGGCAGAATTAAACAGGATGAGGATGGTTTTTATGTTGAACTAAAACCTGCACCAATGGTTGCCTTTGGCGCGGTTAAATATAGAATGTCAGATGTGGTTGAACCAAAGACTCAAAGACTCTTAACTAGCATTCGCAATACCTGGCTAAGCCGCATATTTGGCCTTCCTGCCCAATGGTACGATTTAAGTTCCTTGCAGCGCACAGCAGATAGTATAGCGGATAGGATAAAGATAGAAAACATTAAACCCTACCAGATTGAACATAATGGAGAATTAGACCTTGCCGAGGTAAGTTGTTATGAATGGATTTCGGCTGGGTTGGTGGAACTACAGAAAGTAAGAAGAGTGCCTGTGGGCTACGAAATACTTCTGGTTAGGCGTATGATTGAACTTGCATTGGAAGAGCAGACAGGTAGTTCAAGTCCAATTATTTTTTCTCAGGAGTTCATCACATTTAGAAATTCTCGGTCGCTGTGGGAAGGTCCTACCTTCCGTGGCTGGTGGGGGACTTTCAGGGTTTATTCGCCCACCACAGCGACCTCTTCATCGCCAATTTCTAAACCAAAGATATTCAATTTAGGCAGGCAAAATCTAGCGCCCATCCAGAGTCGGATTTCTGAGGTTTCTGAGGTAAAAGGAGATATAGGCATATTCACTGTATCCGATTATAACAGTAACCAGAGACGAGCTGGGAAAAAAATCATTGAGGCTATAAAGAAGACAGGGGTTACTTTGTATGAGATGCCGCCACTACAGGAAATCAACGATGGCTCTGTTTTGACTATTAGAGAATTTTTAAGCAAACTTAACCAACAGCCAAATTTAACAACACTATTGATAGGTGGTAAATTTGGAGATTGCCTCTTTAAGGCATTCTGGGAGATGTTGTATACAGCAGTATTTATAATGAAGTCACCAATACATTTTATTATGGTAGAGGAGGCGATTTCCGAATACAGATCCTTAGATGTTTTAGAGGTTTTTGATAAATATTATACATGGCTTTTGGGCACAGCGCCCTTAAATTCTTTGATTATGCGAGATGGTAATTTGATTCAAAGAAATACATTTGACCCGGGGATGCCAGGTATGGCGGCTATTTCATATTTTACAACCCGCCATCTTTTTGAAGAGGCGTTAAACAATAATCAGTTAATTTCTAAATTGGCCTTTGGACATGACAATTATGCGGGTATTTATACTCTTTTAAACCGCTTTTCAGTTGGGTCTTCCGAGCGCCCTGAAATTATAGATATACTTATCAGGGTAACCGATATATTCGGAATTGCTCAGCCGCAGGCGCTATTTGTTTTATTGACATTGTTGAGATTTGAGTTTATGGATAAATATATCTCAGGCAGTGAAAATGTAAGTAATTTTATTAAAGAGGCCGCCCAAAAATTGTCTTACATACTTTCAGGTCCGCGCCAAGCCAAGACAATTATAGAAATAGCAATTGCCTTAGAGAATTTGGTTGCATTAGGAGAGGTTTGTTCTTCAGATGGGGTATTGCGTATGCTAGAAAGATGGCGTTATTTAACTAATGGTATTGTATCTAGTTCGCCTGTTATATGGAAATCAGCGTTGGACTCATTCCTAAAGTTGGCCGCCTGCCTGTTTAAGAAATTTATTCAAGAGGTATTTGATCGGCCTGCATTGGCAATCATCAAGGCTATCCCTGAGAAATGGATGGTTCGGTATTGGAATTTTGTCTTCTGGTTTCTTACTACTATATCCTGGGTGACAGGCTTTGTTATCGCGTTTATTTTGATTGGGATTAGCACATGGAGGCAGAGTTGGTTTGAGGTATTTTTGAGTCTTCCTGCTTTTTTATTATTCTGGGGATACGCGCTTACTTTTCTAAAATTGCAGGAGCAGGATTTTTCCCGCGCCGGAAATGATAATGGCAATGGGGTGAAAAAAGGCGCCAGCAGCCCATTAGAGACGGAGGTGCGGGATTTACTCAGTATCCTTAGAAAAGACACAACCGACCCGTTAACTCAAACCTCCAGTTCGCCGGTGGATAAGTTTGGAACTTGGAGTTTGGAGTTTGGAGTCTCAAGCCCTGCCGCAACCCTCCTAACTCCTAATTCCCAACTCCTAACTAACTATCCGCTATCCGTTATCCGCTATCCGCTAAACAAGGCAAGTTCGCCTACAATACCTACTTTGGGTGATACCGCTTATACAGATAGAGTCTTTACTTCTAACCGATTACCTACCAGGGCAGATGAGGAAGGCAACCTTGTGTTACATATATCTTTGGAATCTCTTTTTGATGGTTCGTTAGTATTAGAGGTCAGAGCGGATAACATTAATCTTAAATACGGTATCTTAGGTCAAGATATTCAGCGCGGGATTACTCCATCTGTGGATGTCTACGAAGTTGACTCTGATGGTCAGTCTATATTTTTTGTACCGAAACCATTAAACAATTCTGGTTACCGCAGTTTTTTATTGAACTTATTTAATATGATGAAAAAAGAGATGGAATACTATGCCGCGACTGGATTATTGAAGGTATTAAAAATAAATTGTAGAGGTAATACCTTGACTATTTCATGGGGACCAGTTCAAATTACATTACCTATTGTATTTTATAATAATGGCCATCAAGTGTCTATCCGTAATTGGAAGATAGATAAAAAATATAGTATTGTCTTCCCTCTTCAACCCAAAGATATACTGTATTTATCAATATTGCCTTATCTTTTTAATATGCGAACCCAAGAGAGGATACTGAGTATTCTTCATGGATTTAATCTTTTTGATGAGTATCAAATATGGCAAGTCTTCCAGTCGATATATAGGACTTATTTTAGAGAGCTGTTTTCGACTTCGAATACAAGAAGAGTTAGTTCGCCGGTAGAGAAAGTAAGCAATTTTAATCAAATGCGGTGGAAAATGAAAGGGCTTTTGTCTAACATTATCTTTGAACTACACGCTACCAAATCTTCTTTGAATAGGGAATTAGGCAATATGCGAGGTTCAAGCCCTGCTATTTCCAGCCCTGTTAGAAAAAATAGAGATGTTATTACTGATTTACATGCTCAAAGCGGGGCGGACAGATTTCTTATATCCTTTGGTAATAGGTTGGTTGAATCTGCATGGAAGTGGCTACCAGATGATACATTGCACAGGATAGAGCAGGAAATATTTAAAAAGAATAACCTGTTTAGGTTGGAAAGAACAATCAAGATTATTCAGAATGGCGTGCAAGGAGGAATTGAGGTTGTGGCAGGTTTTGAGAGTTACGACGTTGATGATATGACCCCTTGCTATTTACGCGTAGGCCCTATAATTGTGATTGCTAATAAGTTAGTTATTCCAATGGTAACTTCAGAGATAGAAGAAAGATTATTGATAGTAGAACATAGTTTGTTAACCTGGGCTATTGCAGCAGTTCCTATCATTGCAGCAATGCTAAAGTGGGATCTGCGCGGGCAAATCGTGGAGGACTACGGTATAGGCGAAGGTTTGCTTAGTTTGATTGCCTTAAAGATGGGGGGCGCCCGTCGTGTGATCGGCATTGATTATAGCGATACAGCTTTAGTCACTGCCAAAAACCTGCTTACCAAAGCCGGATTTCAGGGTATTTTAGTTTCTAAAAACAATTGGAGATTTTTCAAAGCCAGACAAGAAGATCAATTTGTGCTTATCAATACTGACCTCAACAAATGGTTTAAAACGTGGTCTATTTTGCAAGAGCGAATTTGTGGCGGGCGTCCTGGCATTCGTATGGCTAGTATTGGTCCCATATATACAATAGTGCATTATCCACTTGTACAGTTTATCGCCAGAGAACGTCACCCTGTTATTTCTATTCTGGGAGGATATTTTGAAGATGCGCCTAATACCAGTAACTTGATGGTTAGAATTCAGTTTCCCCTTGATAAAAAACTTGTATGGAGGTTTGAGGAAAGCAGATTTCTTGATGTTTCTGCCCTGACTCTAATTCCTTGGGGAGCCACGTTGCCAGAAGCAAACTACGCCAGTTCTCCTGTGGTTGTCTCCTCGCCGGCTGTTGAGTTGGGGGGGTCTTCGCGCCGTAACTTTTTTACTACCGCAGCTGTGGGTAGCATAGGGTATTTAATCGGCTGCCGGACACAGGGACCATTACGGCCTTCGCCCGAAGCGTTACAGATTATTAATCAACCCATTAGCGCCCAACAAAAGGCAGTAAAACTCTGGCCAAGATTTAGGCAATATTTGCAGGCAGCCCTGTATCATCCCAGAATTGGTTATTATATGCGGGCAAAGGTAAGATTCTCGGAAGGTAGGGGTGACTACGCCTCTGCTACCGAGGTATTTTATCCTTATTTTGGCTGGATGGTAGCCGAGCATGCCTTCAGGATGTATCGGGGGATGCTTAAGGCAGGCTCGATAACTGAAAGTGAAATATTTTACATAATAGAAGTTGGTGCTGGAGACGGAACCTGGATTTACAGCATCTTGGAATATGTAGAGAAAAAGGCAGACAGCGATAGGAGATGGTTTGATTTCTGGCGACAGTTGCGCGCCTTGACTGTGGATATCTCTCCTGAATTAGTAAGAAGACAGGCAGAGACGAACCGTAGATACAAGGATAAATTTAAGTCCGTGGTTTGCGATGCCACTCAACTCACCGTCTCTTTTAAGCCCAATTCCATCAAAGGCTTGGTCATATCTTATGATTTGATAGACTCCTTCTGTCCGGATAAAATCCTCATTACCCCCAAAGAATTTGCCTTGGCGTTTGTCATACAACATATCAGCAGACAGGTTTTAGAGGAGTTGGCTAAAAATTCCGTGATTGATGCCCAGGCGTTTCAAAGGGCGAGCGAGGCAATCAGGGCGATAAGGGAATTTCGCCTGGAAGAAATAGACAGAATTTATCTCAGTTGGAAAGATTTCCTTAGGATTAAAGAGCGATTAGTGGAAATCGGAAACTTTAATCTTGAGTCGGTCTTCGATACAGATGTGCAGTGCATAGAGAGATTTTATACTGGTCGTTTCTTTGAAAATAGCCTGAGCGAAAATCTCCGGGAGAATATCAATGAGATAACTCTTACCCTGGCAAGACTAGGTATAAACAGAGGTGCAATAATTACCTATGCCAATCCTACTGCCGCACAATACATTAAGGAAGTGGCTAAGATTCTGAATAGGGGCTATGTTATGACTCTTGATTTCGGTGCGGCGACAGATTATTTCTCTCTGGGCCAGGTACTCGAAACCGCTTATTATAGAGGTTCGCTGGGTAGTAATGTTTATATATTGCCTGGAAGCCAGGCTGTGGCTATAGGCGTGAATTTTACCGCGTTAGATGTGGCAGGTAGAAGGGTAGGCTTAGAGACAGTTTTTTACGGTTCACAATTAGATTATCTGTTGTACGGCACAGGCATAAAAAATTTAGAGAGCGTAAAGTTGAGAGGTCGTTATCAGGGATACAACAGTAGATATTTAGAACGGTTTAATGATTCTTCGGTGAGGATTCTGGTACAAAGGAAACAGGGTACTGATACTTCTACCCGATACTACTATGTAGTTCCCCTAAAATTACATCAACCGCTTTATGTGGAGCCAGCAGCCATTACGCCTGCTATGCGTAAGATGGCTGATGAGATTAGGCAGGTGTTAGAGCAGAGATTAAGCCAGATTACCCCCTCCTCCGCCAACTCACCCTTAAAAGTTAGAGCCAGAACCATTCTGGAGATAGATGCCCGCGCGCTCTGCGCCATTTATAATAATAGAGACCTCTTGGTAAAATTGTCAGCCTGGGGTTGGGTTGTCTTTGACTTCGGCTCTTCCAGCCTTACTGTCTTTTTGGGTCTAGCCCTGCCATTTGCCATAAGTGCCAACTTGCCGCCAGGAGAAAATCCGGAGGAATTAAATCATAACAGGTTGTCTAATAATAGGTTATTGAGAGGTATTTACAATTTCTGTGCTGCCAGCTCTACAGTTTATTTTAATTCGTCAACTCGTCAATTCGTCAACTTGCGAATTCAAAAAGCCAGTTCTCCGGCGGAGAGTTTCAATGAGAGAGGGGATACATCGGCTAAAGAGATGTTGCCCAAGAGAACACTGATAAGAGAGGTGATGCTGGCTTTGGTGTTGGTTGGCGTCTTTAGTATATTAAGTTACTTAACTATACCAGTTACCCAGGCAACACTGCGTCAGTCGCCATTGAATTTTCTTTTAGGGATTATGAAAATTAGCAGCATAGTTAGTATCTTGTCTAACTATCTGGCGCAGCGGTTTAAAATTTATGTCCTTCATAAACAGGGTGGCTTTAGCCTTGCCTGGATGTTAAGACAGATAATGTTGGGAAATCTTTTCTGGGCGCCGCTTTATGGCTTCTTCATATATGGCTGGGTATTTCAGATTATGGCAGAAGTTAGGTGGTTGGCTTCTCCACTTATCCGCGCTCTTATAAATCAAGCATTATTCTCAACGCTTTTATTCGACCCCCTGAATTACTTTATAGGTAAATTAATTCTAGAGCGTGAATCACCGCAATCTGCGTTAGAAGGGGTCAGGCGTAATGCCCTTGATTTTACTGTGTTGGCATTTTTTGTCTGGGTTCCTGTAATGACATTTGCACTTTCTTTAAATAACCCTACCGTAACGTATCTGGTCTATAGTGTGGCTGGGCTATTCTGGGCAGTTTTGTATACACTACTGTTACATTTTAAAAAGATTGGGACAGTATCCTGGATAAGGCAATGGTTTTTTAAGAAAATGCAAAGGCAAGGAGAAAGTTATGTTACGGCTAAGAGATTGCCTTTACCACTAAACCTGCTAAAGGATTTCTATAGTAGAAGTTGGTTTGGGATATATTTGTTTAGCGCGCTTATCTGTCTTTATGCAGGATTTACGACATTATTTGTGCATCTGTTGACTTATAGTACAGTCGCTACTGGCTTTGTCATAGTTGGCGCTTTTATACTGGGGTTGTGGTTAAAGGGTCTATTCAGATCAAGTCCTTCTATTCTTTTGATATTCGACTTAGACGGCACGTTATATAGAAATGAAGGATTAAATTCTGCCTATGCGCAGGTAAGATGGCAGTTCATAGCAGAAAGATTAGGCATTTCAGAGCAAGAGGCGCAAAGGCGCTTTAATGAAATTATAGACAGATATAAACTGGTTAGTTACGGCACTGTTTTAGAGCAAATGGGTTTAAACTTGAAGGATTGGCATGAATTTAAAGATTCCAAGGTAAGGCCTGCGGATTATCTTCAGCCAGATATTTCTTTGCAACAGATATTAAAGCAACTTGCTGAAAAGTATACTTTAGTAATCTTTACACACAATAGTATCTCTCAGGCAGAGTCTATACTTAGTGTCTTAGGAGTTAGGGATTATTTTGAGCACATATTTACACCTGAAACAATTGGTCTACTACGCAAACCAAATCCTAAGGCATTTAGAAGAATAGCAGATACCTTGGGTTTTGAATATAGATTATGTGTTAGTATAGGTGATAGGGAAGAGATGGATATTTCACCTGCAAGAGAAATAGGGATGAAGGCATTATTGGTAAAAGGGCCTGAGGATATTAGTTTAGAAGCAATCCAGAAGGTTTTAAAGACTACCAGTTCGCCAATTCAATACACCAGTTCCCCGGCGGATTTAGTTTATGATTCAGGGTTCATAGTTCATAGCGGAGAAGAGAGACCGTATTCATCAACAATGAACAATGAACTAAGGACTCATTGCACAAACAACGTTGCTGGTTCGCCGCTGGGGCTTACTATCTTTGCTTATCTCAAGGCAAGAAGCATCGCAGATATTATGCTAAGTGAATTGGATGCCGAGGAGAAGCGGTCAAAGAGTATTGTGAGGGGCGCGGCAGTAGAATACTTATATATTTTTACAGAAGCGCCGCAGGATAGTAAAAAAGTAGAAGTGGGTTTGTGGATTCTTGATTATGTAATCGAGAGTTTGGTCAACAGGTTTAATAAATATTTTGTAAAAGGTAAGGATAAAAAACGAGGCAGCGAAATATATTCACGTATATTCTGGTTACTTATTGTGCTTGCGGCCTCGGAGGATCTACCTGATGAGATAAGACGCCAGGCGGATGAGCATAAGAAAATGCTGATGGTGGAGATATTGGGCAAGATAGGGTCAGTTATTCCGATGACAATGACCGTCAGAGAGTTTTGCGAACAGTATCGTGTATCTCCCCCGGATATATTTAATAATATAATTCCTCTGGTTAATCAGAACCCAAGACTGCCAAATCAAATAATATTGAGTGCGGATTTCAAAATTTTAACTATTACGAAAAAGAATATAGGTCAAATGGCGCAGGAAAGACCCAAGTCCACCGCTAGGTTGCCAGCTATTTTTAACTCGTCAACTCGCCAACACGCAAACTCGCCAACTCAAACCACCAGCTCACCGGCGCGGGAAAATCCAAACAAATTAGATCATAATAGGTTATCTAATAATAGGTTCTTAAGAAGTGTCTCTGATTTTAGCAGTGTTGGCTCGCCGTTAGATATAAGTAATACCTGTGCCTGGGAATTACTCGGTGTGCTTGGACTTCAGGATCCGAAAAATCTCACAGGTGCTGAATTAGTGCGATTTTGGCAAGAGCCAGATGGTTTATTCGTCCGTCGTATCCGCGTCAGTAAACCCATGGGTGTTGCTTGTGGCACACAGCTATTACGTCAGGAACTTTCAGATACTGAAGAATTTTACCTAATATATAACGAGTACGGTTGGCTCATTGGAATAGTGCCTGTGCTGCCTGAAGTTGAGCGATTTCAAGGTCTGGTTCGGTTGCCGAGGTTAGAGCTATCTGGTCCAAGATATATGAACTTAAGTTACTTCTATGCGCCGCTTGTTAGTCCAAGTGAGACTGGTGCAACGCAGGCCTGGAAAGCCTTTATAGAACAGCAGGAGCGCGATGAGAAATTGCTTCAGGATTTCTTGAATTCTTGTGGGCTTATTGACGCCGTCAAGCCATTGCAGGAGAAATCTCCATTTGTGTCGGTGCAAGCCAACCGCATAAATGGTGAGCTTAAGGTAGAGGTATTGAATCTAAAAGAAATTAATTGGGACAAATTTTTAAAGCTCGATGAGGATATTGATTGGTTAATCTTTCCAGTTTTCCCAAGAGTCTATCCACCAATGACTGGAAAACACGCCCAGACTGATGAAGACTACTATAGATGTCTTTATCCTGGTGAGCAATCTACTTCTGATACGCCTGAGCCATTTGATTTAAAACCAGGACACCGTGTGCTCGTGGTGGGGCCGGGTGCCGGGCTGGAGACGTGGCTGGTCTGGTTGCGTACTCAGCAGACCGTCTATGCAGTAGGAATCAATCCCTTTGAAATCGCCAATACTCGTTTGGTCGCTCAAATAGCAGGATTTTCCCTTGAGGCAAAAATTCATGATAACATCATTTCTGAAGATGGGGTACCTGCATTCCCAGGTATGGAGTTTGACCGCGTAATCTGGAATATGCCAGCGTATATGCCACCTCCTTTTACCGCAGGCAAAATTTATCTTTTGACTGCAGGGTTGGTTGTGTCGGTAGTGTTGATTTATTTGGGTTGGATAACTGAAAGCAAGTATACACTTCTATTGGTTTTAGGTATCTTTGGGGCTTTATTGACCGGGGCATTCCTGATTAATGAATTGATGGATTGGTTATTCCGTAAGCGGTCGCTGAGCCGTTACTGGGACGGAGATTATGGTGGTTTGATTCTTAGAAGATTTGCAGCCGGTTTGATGAAAATCTTGATTCCTGGTGGTCAGGCCCTGGTTTGGAATCAGGCTTATTTTAAGGGATTGCGTCTTCGCGACTTAGTGCAAGATACATTTGAAAAAGCAGGCCTTAAAGTTAGAGTCTGGTACCATGTGGCTACGCAATTTACTGGGGAAGCCTTCGCCGTCTACCAACTAACGCGGCCAGCCTTAGAAGTAGATAAGGATGAATCTAGTAGTTCGCCAGCAAGAAGCAATGATGGCAAAAGAATTGCCAAGCTTAAGGCCGAGTTCAGAGCATTATGTGGTGAATTTGAAGCCTTAGAAAGTCGCATTCGTAGTCAAGGGCTTACAAGCACAGCCGACATCCAGAATACTATCAATATAATGCTGGGTATCGCCGCATTTCTGCGTATTGTTAAAGATGAGCCGGTAGTTATGCTTATGCGCCTGATGAACGCGGTGACAAACCACAGTACGCCGGCAAACCTCGCTATTTTCTTAAATAGGCTTTATGAGCGCGCCCCCAGACTATTAAATGGCTTATTCAGAGTGATTGCTCATGACGATTTTCTAGGTGGGACAGGTAGGAGCAACCTTCAGGCGGCACAGCCCCTTCCTGGGGTTAGTCAGATGCTTCAGGCTGCAATCGATGCGGAAAATGCACAGCGCCAGGCTAAGCGTCAACAGGAAGAAGAGGCCCGTCGCAGGCAACGCCTGGATTATCTTAATGGTTGGCCTCAAACCGTTCCTCCTGAGAAGATAAGTAGCGACCAGGAAGCATTTATGGCACTTGGGGCAATTGCCCAGCAGGTTCCTCTTCTGTTGGCAGCTTTACGGGGTACGCTAAACGTAGTTGATTATATAAGAAATAACCGAAGGAGTTTATCTTGGGATGAAGCAGAAGGGCGCTTAGCCAGATTGACTCAATTAGGAATACTCTCCAAGCGGGGTTACACTGCAGATTTGGTTACGGTTTGCTTAGGGCTTACTGATAGCGGCTGGCAGAAAATCGTTGAGCGAGAGATGTTTTCTCAAGACGCGTTAGTCTCAGCATGTAGGCATCTTTCTGTGTTGGAGTTAAAGGCTATGGTTAGAGAAGGATTACCCCTGTGCGTATCAAATACAGCCAAGGCCAGAATAGAAGAGTTGTATCCGGCGCTGTTACTGGCTGATATAGGAGAAGAAGACCAATTATTCCGGCAGATGATTTCTGATGACTATCTCTTAAACGCTGCAATTTTAGGCGAGTTAACTGTCCAGAATTGCTTATCCCGTATTCGTATCAGAAGGAAACCAACACCGCATCACTGGCTGGTTTCACGGCTTATCGGCTTAGCCGAAAGAGGCATTTTATATAGCAGGTCTGAATACAACAGGACTACTTATGATAAGGACCTGGATATATGTTTTATGTTGGCTCAAGATGGGTGGGAAAGGATTATTAGAGAAAAAAGAAATCTTAGGCGGTTAGAAAAAATATTCGTGGAGTTCTGTCGGCAAGGAAGACAGGAATTACTGAGGAGTTTAATGCAGCAGGAACAGCTTCCCCCGGCAGTCGTCTCTCTTATAACCGGAGTTATTTCCCGATATGAGCAGGAGGTGGAAGAGAGAAGACGACGGCACCAAGCTTACTTGGCTCAACAGGCCAGGTGGCAGGAAGCAGAAGACCAGGCGCGCCAGGCAATCCATCCGTTTGATAAGGAGATTAAGGAAACAGCTACGGTATTACTGTGGGCAGCCGCATTAGCTGTCTTAGAGCCGGAAGATGACAGGTATACCAGACAGAGAGGTTTGTTAGAAAGATTCCTTAAAATTACTGAACCGCGACACAGGGCTCCGTCAGAAAAGATGTTAAAGCATTTAGCTACAAATATTATTAATATTTTTATCTTTGATAAAGATGCTCGCTTGGAAGCCCTGATTCCTTTTCTGGCTCAGACACTTCAAAAGGAACAGGTGGTAGGTTTCATGCAGCAGGTTTGCGGATATGTCCAGGAGTGCCTGAGGAAGGGATCTGGAGGGACTGGTCGCGCCGGTTCGCCAGTGAAACCCGATGCCGCCTACATCCTTCGTGCCTACGGTGCTCAGGATGCCCTCGCTAACGTGTTGTGCAATGGCTCTGGCAGCTCGCCAGCACAAGGCAAAGAAATTAGTTCACCATATTTAAATTTAAAAGATTTGCTTTCGCGTTGGTTTAGACCGTTGGTATTGGATAAGAATAATACCTTGACCCCTATTGCCCAGCCGATTGAACTGCAGATGGCTGAATTACCTAAAGAGTTAGCCCAAGTAAATAAAAAGCTCCTTTTCGGCATTATTTCCGGAGCCAGGATTAGAAGCATTGGTACGCATGTGACTAAACTGGTGGATAAGTCGGTGCAGCCCAGGTTATACAGGTATGGTCATGGCGGCGGTATTGGTTTTCGGCCACGTCGGAAGGATAGGCCAGTCTTCTATCGACCGCTGAGCAGTAATCGAAGGAAACTCGCAGAACTTATTCAGAATGCCTTTTCAGCTTCAAGCACAGAACTAAGTAATTTTGGTTTGGCTCCTCGGCAAATGAGGGTTAGGATATGCACAGCGCAGATTTCAGTTACCGCCGGCCAGCCCTTGAGTTTACAGGCAAAGGAGACTATTGCTAATATTATCCGCCAGTACTTAAAACAGAGTGAGGCATTTTCTAGATTGCAAGTGGCTATTTCTGAGGTAGGTGTGCAGGTGACATTAGTGGATAAAGTTGATGCCTTAAATAATCTCTGCCTGCAGATAATCAAAAGGCGCGATACTGGAATTAAGGTGGTCAAGGCTATTCTGTGGCGAACCTTGGCTATGGGAAATAACCAGACCTTGATGTTAAACCAAGTGGCCAAAGCAGGAGGATTAGCAATATGGGTACCTTTGGATGGAGATGGTTATAGCCGTGAAAGAACAATAATACATAAATTGCTGACTAGAAGGCAATTTGTAGGGGGCATAGTTTCAGTTATAGTAGGTTTGCTAAATCCATTAGTCAAGGCGGATATTAATAATATTGCTGAAATACAAAGAAGAGTTATAAACACTTTGGAATTATTAAGAAACCCGAAGAATACTGAAAATATGACTCCCCAACTGGTAAAGGAAATATATAAGACAGTGAAATCTGTTGACATAAATAGGACAAGACAGAATCAGATAACATTAGAAAAAACTTCTTTAATTAATACGATTAATATTCTAGTAACTAGCGTAATAAAGAACCTACGTCCTTTAGTTAATTTGTTGTTAATGCATTTATTGCCTGAAAGATTCCATAACATTAACAGATCAAACTTTGATTCTATATTATATGGATGTCAAATGTACACAGTTGGAGGTAGCCTTATTTTACAGGCCTTTGGTTTTGACCCTAGTAATTTTTCTCAATACATCAACGCCAGACATAGTTTTATTATTTATGGTAATGGCGACAATTCAGTAATTATTATTGATTTTGCGATGGGTAAGGTATTTTTTATTGAGGATATAAGTAAATATTACCAAATAGAAGGCGAATACTTAGTATTGAAGCCAGGCTTTCGCTTAGACCCTTTTATTCATAGACAAGCTTCTATCAGAGAGAAGGAGTTGGCTAGATACTTTCAGGCAATAGATATTAATTTCAACAACCCTTCAGTTCTTAGAATAATATTAAGAAAGTTTCAATTAGGGTTTAAACCAGAACCACAAGAAGAACTTATTTTGTATCTGAATGTATTTTACCCTTGTATGAGGCGAATAAAAGGCCCAGAAGAGTCCAGAATAATCATGCTTAGGAATGTAGCTTATATTTTGGATAAATCAGGCAATAGGGAGGAAGTAGAGGAAATTTTAAATGAAACTTATAACGAAAACGATGAATTTTCCTTATATAGTAAGGCTGTATCTGAATTAAAAAAATTTGATCAAGATAGTACAAAAAAAGTTAGTAACGCACAGAAGATAATTGGCTCATTAGAAAGAGCTATAAAAATTAATCCTGGTTATCTTGAGGCGTATTTACTTCTTGGTAATATATGTTTTAAGGCTGCTCAAATCGCAGACACACAAATAGAAAGACAAGGATTCTATGAAAAAGGCATAAAAGCACTGAAAAAAGCTACTGAACTTTGTCCTTGTCTACCTGATTCACATTTACATTTAGGCATTTTGTTGCTGTTGGCGGAACCACATGGAGGACGTGCACACGATATTATTATTGAAGAATTTGCTAAGGTGTTAGCGCTTTCTTCTGAAGAAGGAGAAAAAATATTTAAGGGATATCCAATAATTTCTGAGCAAATATTAAACGCTGCTAAGCAAAAAGCCGTTGAATTTAAATTATCTGAGCCTTTATTGTATTTTTAGATATCTTTCCCCACGCAATAAAACAACCACATAGCCGTTCTACAAGGGAAGCTATTAAAAATAAACATAGTTTTTATACTATCTTATACGTCTTAAACATCTTTTGAACTTATTTTCAAATTCATCTTCCTTCTTGAAGTATAATATAAATGCGGGCACTTTTTTCAATAAACATAATGCAAATTTATAAAAACTTGAAATAGACTCTTTATCTTGTGCAAAAATCCGCTGCGATAATCTATGTTCCTGCATTATCTTTTTTAAGGATTCTGTGTATTTTATTCTTTTAAGCACAGTTTTTTTTGCCTGTTTAATAAAAAAAATAGCTCTTAACTCATAAGGTTTCATGGGGTTCCTACATGCGGATATGTTATTAATATTTTTCCATGGGCTATGATAGAGCATATATCGATTCTTAGCATGTTTTATTATTGTTACATCGTCTGATAAGATCTCTCCAGAGCGTATAAGCTCTGTTATGGTTGTCTTTCCAGTTCCGCTTTTTCCGATAAAGGTATACCCTCTATTATCTATGCTTATTGAAGATGCATGAAGAAGGATACCACTATTTTCACAATGAAGAACAGAGTGTAATAAAAATTTTAGAAAATAAAACCTGTAAGATGGAGGAGGATTTTTTATAAGAGATTCTCTTATAAAAATAATGCAATTTTTAGAACTGCTATCAAATATAAGCATTATTTTAGTGGTAAGAACCATATGTATATTGACACTTGATTTTATTATTTCTTTTATTCTTGATATGGCAGGATACAATTTGGAATTTCTTCTAAAAAGATATTTAATAATATCTCTGGTTTCTTGGGGAAGTTTTCTTGGAAAGAGCGCTCTTATTTTTTTTAATATGGAGATATTAATCTTGGGTGGCATCTTGGGCTCTGCGTCATTTATATACACTATATTAAGTTTAATATAGCTGTTATTTTGTTTTATTTTTTCCGGGAGTGATTTTATTAGAAAAGGTTTTAATAAAATGCGTTCGGCATGGTTTAATATATTGAAATAGCGGTTATCTCTTATCTCAAAAAACATGTTATTTATTCTTATAATATGGCTCATATTTATGATTCAGAATTTATACAGTAAAGACCATTTAGTATCTTTTTATTTGTCTTTTTAGTTAACGGGGTGCATCTGTAATATAGAAGACAAAGGTATATATGTTTGCAAGAGGCGCAATATATTATGTCGTTTTTTTTCAATCTGATTTCAGAGCCTGCTGTTAGCATTTGTTTTGAAAGCCATATATCTTTAATAGATTTTTGTTTTAGATCTCCAATTTTAATATTATATAGTATCTCGCATGGAGTTATCCAGCCATCAGGTTGTATAGCGCATTTAGTAACCCCTGCCGGACAGCTCTCAACTATTATTGGGAATTTTATTTTTTTGTCCCCATGGAAATTATTAATAAAGTTGTTTGTGAGATTGAATACTGACCCAAAAGCAAAATTAGAGAATCGTTTTCTAATACCATCTAATATAAATCGTAAAGCCATAATATCATTATATCCCATTTTTAAAATGCTGTTGTTAAGAGAGGCATTTTCTTTTAGAAATATCCTGTTTAATTTAATACCTATAGCGCCTATATTTTTAGAGAAACTTACAATATTTTCCAAATCCCTATAGTTTTGCATAGTAACTGTGCAGGAGATTATAACCTTGCATTTTTTTTCAATCAAGTTCAGGATGCCTTGCCTTGTTTTTTTAAAAGAGCCTTTGCCTCTTATTGGGTCATTTATCTGGGGGCTTGCGCCGTCAAGGCTTACTGCATAAATATCTATAGGCAATTTGCAGAGCTTATCGGCTGTTTGGCGGCTTATTAATGTGCCGTTAGTTTTTAAGATTATATTTATTTTTGAGTCTTTGAAAAGTTGAATCAGCTCGAAAAAGTCTTTACGCAGCAATGGTTCGCCTCCTGTAATAGAAACAGAAAAAGGTTTCAAGGCGCATATCTGTTTTATTATAGCTGTTAATTGGGAGGTATTTAACTCCTGTTGTGGGCTGGTGTTCTGAAGGATACAATGCCTACATTTGAGATTACACCGATGGGTAAGAGACAAGGAAATAAAAGGAGGAAATGAAATTTTTCTCAAGCTGTATCGAGGGGCGCCTTTCCAGTACAACAATAATATCTACAATCTGCAGAACCGCCACATCTACAAAGACCGGCGACTGCACTTCCCTCATAGCAGTATGCTAAGGCATTATCTAAACCTAATAAACTTGTTACAATAGGAGGTATATATTTTTTTTTACAACCAATCTTTTTCATAACAATAATTTTATTATAAACTAATGATTTAGTCAAGTTTTTTTAGCTTCCGACAGCTAAAAGTTATAGATATAGTCTTTGGTCCGTCTCCACCGAAGGCGGATGCGCCTCTGGTGTAAGTTCATCGGTGGATAAGTTCGGAGGTCGGAGTTTGGGGTTTGGAGCCTCAAGCCCTGCCGCAACCCCCCCCTAACTCCCAACTCCGAACTAAACCCGTCAGTTCACCGTCTCTTATTTCATCAGGTACCACATCGTTTACTTTTGGTATCCCATTGGGATTGAAACCCTTTAGTCCTTCGCCTTTGGCTAGATGGCTTATCTTTGGTTTGGGTTTGTTCTTGCGAGTTGCTTACATTGGCAGCCAGATGATATTGCCTCATCCATCAGTATTAATTGCTTTGTTTTTTGTGATTTGCCTCCATAGATTTTACAATGCCTGGCTTAGCCCGCGTTTGGGCCTGCCATCATTAGTTATGAACATTACCTTACGCCCGCACCTCGTTGTATCAAAAACTGAAGTATCTAATTCTCCATCTGTAGGCGCTTTAGTCGGGGGTCTTTTGAGAACAGAGCCTATTATGAGATTAAGTTATTATATTAAACGAAGGAGAAGAAGACAGAAGATATATATTGGATAAAGTTTTAATTATATAGAAGAACTAATGTTAAGAAAGATTCAAAGTCAAAAATTAGGAGGCGGAAAATGCAGACACAGGAACGAAGGAGTGTACCCAGATGGCAGATAAATTGGCAGGCAATGTTTAAACTCGCAGATAAAGATGACTTGACAGAATGCTACGTAAGTGATATAAATTTCAAAGGGATAAGAATCTCTTTAAAAGAGAAACTAAATCCTGATACGTATGTAGCGTGCACTATCTTTTTATCAAGAGACTTTCCCGTGGAATTAAAGGCCTGGGTAGTCTGGCAGCATAGCCATGAGGGCTTAAATACCTATGGTCTTTTTTTTACCTGGATAAAGGATATAGATAAAGAAAGGATTCATCAATTCCTAATTAAGAATTTTCCAGAAAATATAATTAAACAAGAATGGCAAGGTATTACCTTAAAAAAAGGAGGTGAGAGAGTGGATGACAAAAGAGTTTTTGAACGTTTTCCTGCACGTTTTCCTTTAAGGTTTTTAGACCCTAAGGAAAATAAGGAAGGCGAGGCGCAGATATGCGACGTAAGTGCGAAAGGGGTGGGCGTATTGAGTAAAGAGCAATTAAAGCCGCACAGTACCTTAGAGATGTGGTTAAAGATTCCTGATAAAGGCGAGCCGTTATATACCAGGGGAGAGGTAGTATGGTCAGCCCCAGGCGGTATGAATGAATACCGCGCAGGCATTAATTTAGAAAAGGCAGACCTTATGGGTTTATCAAGGGTTTTAAGAACCCTACGTTATTAAGGACACCTGTTATTATAACGTAAAACGCAAAACGCAAAAGGCAAAACTGAAAAATGATTACAGCGATTACTCACTATTCATTACACATTATACAATACGCAAAACTAAAGAAAGTTAGCGAGTTGGCGAGTTAACGAGTTAGCGAGTTTTAATCACGGATTAACACGGATTAAAAGACACGGATTAAACGGATTTAGATAAGACAATCCGTGGTAATCCGTTTAAAATCCGTTAAATCCGTGATTATAATCCAGAAGCACCTTAGATAACGTAAAACGCAAAAGGCAAAACGCAAAACTAAAGAATGATTACAGCGATTACTCATTATTCATTACACATTACACAATACGCAAAACTAAAGAAAGTTAACGAGTTAGCGAGTTTAATCACGGATTAACACGGATTAAAGAAACACGGATTAAACGGATTAAAAAGCCACACGGATTTACACGGATAAAGGCATTGTTTAATTAAGGCAAGGGATTGTTTAATAAGGGTATCCGTGGTAATCCGCTTAAAAATCCGTTAAATCCGCGATTAAATAATCAAAAAACCTTGACCTTTATCTAAACATATGTTAAATTTTAATATTCTATCTTTAAAAAAGTTTTTAATATGTCTTGTGTGAGGATGATTAATGCTTTATAAGAAACATGGCTTAATAACTCTTTTACTTTTTTTTACATTGGCAATGGGTATTTTTTATTTATCAGGTTGTTATGTAAATCAAAACGCAGGTTCAAGACCTTCTATAACTGTCTGGCACTGGATGACTGACAGGCAGCCTGCATTTGAAGAATTAGCCAGGAGATATGAATCCAAAACAGGCATAAAAGTCAATTTTGAACTTTATGCGCCTTCAGATGCCTATTCACAGAAGGTGCGCGCAGCAGCCCAGGGTGGCAACCTCCCTGATATTTTTGGCATTTTAGGCGAGAAAAGGGATTTTGCCTCATTTATTAAGGCCGGCCATATCTTGGATTTGACTCCTTATATGGAAGAAAACCAGAATGAATGGGAAAACAAATTTTTTCCAAAGGCATTAGCGGTTAATATATTTAACGAAAATAACGCCTACGGAGTAAAGCCAGGTATTTACGCCGCAGCTGTGGATATTATGACTATCCAGATGCTTTATAATAAGGATTTATTTAAAAAATTAGGATTAGACCCGGAAAACCCACCTCAGACATTTGCAGAGTTTTTAGACATAGGCAAGAAGATGAAGGCGGCTAACTTAGAGGGTATGGTTTCAGGTTGGGGCGAGGTTTGGATGATTGACTGCTTTGCTAAAAATTATGCCTTTAATATTATGGGTGAAGATAAGGTCCTGGCTACCATAAGAGGGGATGTCTCTTATACTGACCCTGACTGGCTCAGGGTATTAACCCTTTTTAAAGAGATGCGGGATTCAGGGGTTTTAGCCAATGGTTTAGTGACTATGGTCAATAAAACAGCAGAGCGGCTTTTTGCTAATGGCAGCGCAGTCTTTGCCTTTAATGGTTCCTGGTGCATAAATGTTTATAAGGGTATGAACCCAGGTTTAAATTATGGAGTAATGCCTCCGCCAAAAGTATCAGACAAATACCCCATCGCTATCTGGGGCGGGGCTGGTTCGTCATTTATGGTTAATGCCCGTTCAAAAAATAAAGAAGAAGCAGTGAAATTTCTTAAGTGGTTGACTGACCTTAATCAGCAGATTTATTTAACAGAAACAACTCAGAATCTTCCTGCAAATAAAGAATGCCTAAGCAAGATTAAAGGGGCGCTTGCCCAGTTTGCTTCCGGGATGGAGTTTGCTACACACCCGAATCTCTGGAGCGTCTCTGAGTTTCCAGTAGTAATAGAGGCATTTGCCAGGGGAATCCAGGGGATAATTATTGGAGAACAGACACCTGAGCAAGTTGCTGAATATGTGCAGAAGGTTAAGGAGCGGGAATTGGGAAGAAAAGGTAATCGGTAAAGGGTAATTGGTAATTGGTAAAGGGTAATCGGTAATCGGTAATTAAAATTGAATAAGAAAGAAATACAGACGTTCGAAGATTTAGAGGCGTGATGCGTTGCCCACGAATTAGTATTGGAAATATATAGGATTACCAAGAGATTTCCAAAAGAAGAATTGTACGGTATTGTTAGTCAATTGAGACGCGCAGCCTTATCCATAACTTCGAATATCGCCGAAGGATTCAGTAGGTATCATTATAATGATAAAATTAGATTTTATTATAATGGGAGAGGCTCTTTAAGTGAAGTTAAGAATTGTTTGATTTTATCAAGAGATTTGAAATATATTGCAAAAGATGATTGCAATGCTTTATTAAATAAATCAGAAAGCGCATTGAGATTAATAAATGGCTTGATTCGTTCAATTGAAAAACAGCAATGATTACCATGAAAATTAAATCCACCTTAGAAAATTATCTCTTTGTTCTTCCAGCAGTTATTATCTTTATTGTTTTTTACGTCATCCCATTTATATGGGTTTTTCAATTAGGCATGTATGAATGGGATGGCATAGTCCCTGTTAAGGTCTTTGTGGGGCTTAGAAATTTTAAAGAGATATTCTTTGAGGATAAAATCTGGTGGCAGTCAATGGCAAATGCCGGTTACATTACTCTAATTGCGCTTACCTTTCAGAATGCCCTGGCCTTTTTATTGGCCTTGGCATGCGAGCGTGAAATCAGGCTTAAGAATTTTTATCGTGTGATATTTTTTATTCCGCCTATTTTATCAGAGGTGGTTGTAGGCCTGGTCTGGCAATGGATTTTAGATGGTAATTATGGTTTGTTGAATCACTGGTTGGTGCGTTTAGGACTGCCTCAATTAGCAAGAAACTGGCTTTCAGACCCTAATACAGCCTTAACTACAGTGGCTATGGTTCATTCCTGGAAAGGCTTTGGTTGGGGTTTTTTGATTTTTTTGGCAGGCCTGCAGACCATACCGCGCGAACTCTATGAAGTTGCGCGCGTTGACGGAGCAAATGCCTGGGATTGTTTTAAGAAAATTACCCTTCCCTTGATGATGCCTGTGGCAGTATTAGTTGGGATACTTACTATCTTAGGCACTATGCAGGGTTTTGTTTTGATTATTGCAATGACAAACGGAGGGCCAGTGTATCATACCCAGGTGCCTGTATTAAGAATCCTGACTGCGATGCGCGGTTCGTCGCGTTTTGGTTATGCCTGCAGCCAGGGGATTAGTTTTGGCGTAATACTTGTGGCCATCTCTTTTATTCAGTATAGATTTTCAAAGCAGGCAAGACAAGTATAGCGCAAAACTCAAAGCGCAAAAACGCAAAACTGCAGCGCAAAACTTAAAACTTTAAAAGTTTTGAGTTTTAAGTTTTAGTTTTACGCTTTACGCTAAAGAATATGAAAACTACTTTCTATTATAAGACCAAAAGAGCCACTTTTAATCTCTTCATCCATCTCTTTTTGCTTACCGTGACTGTTACCTGCCTTTTCCCCTTGTTCTGGATGGTCTCATCAAGTTTAAAGACCCAGGAGACTGTATTTAAGGATATGTCGCTTATCCCAAAAGAATTCAATTTCCAGAATTATATTATTGCCTTTCAGGAGGGTGGATTCAGCAGGTATTTTTTAAATAGCATATTGTATACTATTTCAGTAGTAATCGGCATAATTATCTTGGCGTCTCTGGCTGCCTATGCATTTTCGCGTTTGCACTTCCCAGGAAGAAACATTTTCTTTTTTATGTTTATGGCCGCTATGATGATTCCTATTCCCGGGAGTTTTGTGCCACTATATGTTTTATTAAACAAACTCCATTTAAGAAACACTGCCTTAGGGTATATACTCTGTATGATTAATGTGGGCTTATCTACAAGTATTTTTTTGCTAAAGACATTTTTTGATAAAATACCCAGGGAATTAGAAGATCTCGGCCGCATTGATGGATGTTCAAAATTAGGCATCTTGTGGAATGTTATTCTGCCCCTATCCAAGCCTGTCCTGGCTGTAGTGGTAGTCTTTAATGCCTTGATTGCCTGGAATGAATATGTGCTGGCCTTGATAATATTTGACAGTAAAAACCTGATGCCCCTACAGAGGGCGCTGATGGTGTTTCAGGGAGAGTTTTTGACTAATTACCCCCTTTTAATGGCTGGGTTGACTATAACAGCCCTGCCAATAATCATATTGTATTTGTTGATGCAGAGGTATATTGTCAAAGGAATAATTTCTTCTGCCATACTTTGATAAATACCTTTTATTAAAAATCGTTGTTTTAACTGAAAGGAAAAAGGTGGATATATGACAACGGGACAACCAACTGCTCGTCCGAAACACCCTGTTACAGCGCCTAAAGACCGTATCTCTCTTTTTCAAAAATTAGTATACAGTATAGGCGCATTTGCCAATACCGCCCAGTCTGCTTTTTTAGGCCAGATGGTTATTGTTTTAAACCTCGGATTAGGGGTGAATCCCGCCTTGGTTGGCTTGGCAGGGGCAATCCCCCGTATAGTTGATGCTATATCAGATCCAATAACCGGCTACTTTTCAGATAATCTACGCACCCGCTGGGGCAGGCGTAAGCCGGTAATATTTTTTGGGGCAATTACAGGAGGGATTTTCTATGCATTGATGTTTCAACTTTATAAAGGGCATAGCGAACTTTATTATTTCTGGTACTTTTTAATATTTCAAATTCTTTATTTCCTGGGGTTCACATGTTTTTCAATACCCTGGATTGCATTAGGTTATGAAATGACCCCTGATTATCACGAACGCACGCGGTTACAGGCAGCAAGTAATATCGTCGGACAATTACCCTGGCTCATCGCCCCCTGGTGCTGGGCTATTATGCACAATAAGGCGTGGTTCCCGGATATTGTTTATGGCGGACGCGTTCTGGCAATCATAATTGGCGCTGTTATCATTGTCTGTGGCATACTCCCAGCAATCTTCAACAAAGAATACTTCCATACCTTGCCAAAACCCGATGTCAGGGGCGCATGGCGTGTGATGAAAGACTTCTTTATAGGTATGTTCATCACGCTTAAATGCAAGCCATTTGTAAAACTTTGTCTGGCTACATTACTTATCTTTGGCGGATTTATGTGCGCCTCAGCCTTTACCATTTATGTTGTTTTCTTCTATGTCTTCGGAAACGCTCCGGTACTTGATCAGGCCTACGCAAAGGGCGGATTATTGCTGGGTTTGTATGGGACATTCAGTTCTATCTGTACCCTCGGGGTTATTGCTTTAACAGCATGGCTATCAAGAAAAGTCGGGAAGAGAAACACATTTTTTATCACTATCCCTCTTTCAATTATTGGTTATGGCCTTAAATGGATAGGGTATAATCCTGACCATCCATATTTACTGTTTATCGCTGCTCCTTTTATCACATTTGGCTTAGGGTCGCTTTTTACCTTGATGAGTTCTATGGTAGCCGATGTTTGTGACAGCGACGAACTTCAGACTTCCTGCAGGCGTGAGGGTATGTTCAGCGCTGTGTACTGGTGGATGGTTAAATTAGGGGTGGCATTGTCATCTTTTATTTCAGGATTGCTGCTTAACTCAACAGGTTTCCGCCAGGAGTTGGGTTTGGCCCAATCAGCCAAAACTTGTTTATGGATGAGGATATATGATATAGGTATTCCTATTGTAACTTCTATAATCGCTATTTTTGTTATTATGACCTTTGAAATCTCAGAGGCAAAGGCGCGCGAGATTCGTGTTGAGGTAGAGCGGAGAAGGGGAGAAAGGCGCGCAGAGCAAAGACGCGTGGAAGAAGAACGGCGAAAAGGGGAAAGGCGGAAACAGGATTAGGAGTGGTTTTAGGATGATGGGTGAGTTCAAAGTTCAAAGTTCAAAGTTCAAAGTTAAAACTCAAAACTTAAAAACTTTTATTTTAGGTTTTATTTTTGCGTTTTGCGTTTTGCGTTTTGCGCTTGCCCAGAATGGTCCTTCCTCAACAGACTTGATTACAAAGGCCTGGGAGGCGCATGGTAACAAAGACATAGATGCTACATTTGAATATACACAGCAGTGCATTAATCTTTATAAAGATGAGGCAGATAGGCAGCAGGCATCCTTGAAAGGACTGCCTAAAGGCAAAGATGAAATTGAGGCAGTGCGGGTTTTAAATGACGTGGCAACTGCCTATTTTATCCAGGCAGAGGCATATATGCGTCAGCAAAAATTAGAAGATGCTAAGAAAATTTTCCAACTGATTATAGAAAGGTACCCTTATGCGCAGGCCTGGGACCAGCGCGGTTGGTATTGGAATATCGCAGAAATTTCAAAGAAGAGCCTTAAAAAGATGGAGACCGGCTCTATTGAAATAGAGGAAGAAAAAAAGAAAGTCAGCCAGTCTGTTACCGGCATCAAACTCTACGACCCTGGCAAAGAAGATATTGTAGATTATACAAAATATGGAGAATTTACCAATGTGGGGACTAAGGATTATAAATATGTCGTGCGCGACCAGGAAGGTCTAAGTCAGGCAGTAGGAGAGGGCATTTATCCAAATACAGGCTCAATAAGATGGGACCCTGCTTATCGTAAGGCATTAAAAGAAAAAAGATTAGAAGGCAGCCACTGGGATTTTCTGCATTCCCCTGATTTAGAGGCGGCATTTTTCAAATGGGCTACTGCGCCTGAGCCGCAAGGTTTGAGGTTGTTTTACGAGGGCCTGATTTTAGAAAAGGCGGGGCTCATTAAACACGCAATCAAATGCTATTACGCAATTGTGGTGCATTATCCTGGCAGTTACGGGATTACATATTTTAAAACCCCTTGGTATGTTGGCCAGGCAGCGCTGGCAAAAATCCATTTTCTTTTGCGACGCAACCCGCAGATAGGATATAAACTTGAAGGCGCAGAAATCAGGATTATTAACGGTTTTGATAAAGAAGTCCATAACGATATTGTAATTACCAACCCCGGCAGATTCGTAAAAAATGGGATTCTAACTAAATTAAAACCCCGGCCTTCTGCAGATAATCTGAGTATTAAAAGGCGCCTTGGTAAGGGTAAGGTGCACCTTGTGCAGTATGAAAACGGAGACTGGCAACTCATTGTTTCAGGCAAGCCCTATGTGATTAAGGGTATTACCTATTCGCCTAGTAGGGTTGGAGAGTCGCCGGATGAGGGGACTTTAAGTAACTGGATGTATTCTGATTTAAACCATAATGGCAGGATTGACGGGCCTTATGATTCTTTTGTGGATAAAAACCGCAATAACCGCCAGGATGCAAATGAGCCGACTATAGGAGACTTTCGCCTGATGAAGGATATGGGTGTAAATACCATACGGCTCTATCACCATCCGCTTAAAGTCAATAAAGAACTTTTAAGGGAACTCTACAAAAATTACGGTATTATGGTGATTATGGGAGATTTTTTGGGCAAATACGCCTTGGGCTCAGGAGCGCCCTGGAACCCAGGCACAGATTATAACAACCCAGAGCATAAAAAGAATATGATGGAATCTATAACTAATATGGTTATGGAATTTAAGGATGAACCCTATATTCTTTTTTGGCTTTTAGGCAATGAGAATGTCTATGGCTATGCCTGTAATGCAGATAAAGACCCCGATGCCTTTTATAAATTTGCCAATGAAGTAGCCCTTTATATCAAATCTATTGACCCCCAACATCCTGTTGGCATTTGTAATGGAGATGTGTTATACTTAGATAAGTTCTCCAGATACGCCCCGGATATAGATATATTTGGGGCTAATGCCTATCGCGGGGATTATGGCTTCGGTTATTTGTGGCAACAGGTAAAGCAAGAGGCAGACCGTCCTGCCTTTATTACAGAGTTTGGTTGTTCATCTTACGCGGAAGGTAAAACCCTGGAAGAAGGAGAATTCCTTCAGGCAGAATACCATCGCGGCTCGTGGGAGGACATTGAGAATAATATGGCCTTTAATGAAGGCGCGGGCACTGCCTTAGGCGGCATAGTCTTTGAGTGGCTTGATGAATGGTGGAAGGGCTATGAGCCATCCATCCACGATACCAAAGGTACCTGGCTTGGTCCTTTTCCCGATGGCACCATGCATGAAGAATGGTTAGGCCTTTGTGGCCAGGGTGATGGGAAGATGAGCCCATTTTTGCGACAATTACGGCAGTCATATTTTATGTATAAGAAATTATGGAGAAGATAAAATAATACTGTGTGAGAAATAACGCAATATGGAGGGGAAAGGAGGGTTGTGAAGTAAAAAATAAAAGACCAAAAGTAAAAAGTGACTTTTTTCTTTTAACTTTACAAAGGGAGGTGTAGGAATGAAGAAGTTAACAGTGTTTTTGGCAGTATTGATGTTAAGTCTGCCTATCGTAGCATTAGCCCAGCAAGAGGCGGCTAATAAAGCCACTGAATTTGCAGTTTATACTGATAAGAATAGCCGTGAGAATCACTACATCCCTTCTGGGTTTATGGGAGATTACGGCGATATCAAGATAAATGACCAATCTACGGATAATCCCCATTCAGGCACAACCTGCATCCAGTTTAATTACAGCGCAAAGAAATCCCAGGGCCAGGGTTGGGCAGGTGTATATTGGCAAAATCCTGCAAATAACTGGGGAAGCAAAAAAGGCGGTTTTGATTTAACAGGTATGACAAAACTGACATTCTGGGCGCGCGGGGCAAAGGGCGGGGAGGTGATTCAGAAATTTGTAGTCGGAGGCATAAAAGGCACATACCCGGATTCTGCAAATGTTGAGGTTGGCCCTATAGAGTTGAGCGATGTCTGGAAACAATACACTATCAATCTTGCGGGTCGCGACCTTTCCTATATAAACGGCGGCTTTGGATGGATAACAAGCGCTGACTTAAATCCTGAGGGTATTTCCTTCTATGTTGATGATATCAAGTTTGAGGCAGACCCGACTATGAAACCCGAATCTAAAAAGCAGCAGGCAATGCCTTTTTATGTTTATGCCGACCGCTCTTCCATCAACAATCATTTTATTCCTTCTGGATGGATGGGGGATTATGGTGACATAAAATACGATGGTGCTTCTAAAGAAGACCCTTACTTAGGTGACAGTTGTATAAAAATAACCTATAGCGGTAAGGCTACGCAGGGTGCGAGGTGGGCAGGAATGTTTTGGCAGCATCCTGCGAACAACTGGGGAAATGTGGATGCAGGGTTTGACCTTTCTAAAGCCACTAAACTCACATTCTGGGCGCGCGGAGAAAAAGGCGGGGAGCGCATAGAGGAGTTTAAGATTGGGGGTATTATGGGCGAGTATTCTGATTCAGATAGCGCAACCATAGGCCCTGTAATACTCAATAAGGAATGGACGCAATATACAATTGATTTAAAAGGCAAGGATATGTCGTACATTATTGGTGGTTTCTGCTGGTCTACTAACGTGGACAACAACCCTGACGGCGCCACCTTCTATCTGGATGAGATTAAATACGAATAAGTTAACAAGTCACAAATTACAAGAAGTCACAAGCCACAAGTTTTTAATACTTGTGGCTTGTGGCTTGTTTTTTTTATCAGGATGCACTCTATCTGAAAGACACAAGGTATACATTAAAAAATTTAAGAATGGTCATTATCAAATGATAGTTGAAGGAAGACCTTACATTGTTAAGGGGGTTTGTTACAACCCAATACCAATAGGCTCAGACCATTCATATGACTGGTGGCAGGACCCTAACAAACCCTGGATGACTGACGGAAAACTGATGCAGCAGATGGGCGTTAATACTATCAGGATTTATCAGATAGGTGAAAACCCGCAGAGCGTAAAACAGGTCATAAGGGATTTATACAACAATTTTGGCATCCGCGTGATTCTTGGCCACTGGCTGGGGCTCCTGGAATACCCCTGCCCATTTTATGGAGATAAGGATTTTAAAGAGAGGATAAAACAGGAGGTCCTTGAGATGGTCAGGCTTTATAAAGACGAGCCGGGGGTGCTACTTTGGATTTTAGGCAATGAGAATAATTATTCCTTTTCTGGATTAATCCATCCCTGGTCAACTGAAGAGATAGACAGAGACCCTGACTTAAACAAGCGAAAAATTATGCGGGCAAGGATTTATTATTCATATGTTAATGAATTAGCAAAAGAGATACACAAGATAGACCCTGGGCATCCTGTAGCATTGGGTAACGGCGAACTCATAGGTTTAGATGTCGCTAGAGATTTTGCGCCTGATATTGATTTAGTCGCCTGTATAATTTATAGAGGCAAGACATTTGGCAACCTGTTTAATTCTCTAAAGGTTACTTTTGATAAGCCATTATTGCTTAGCGAAATAGGTGCTGATAGTTACGATGCATACCTTAAGAAAGAAGACCAGAACATGCAGGCATTTTTTCTGGAATCCCAGTGGCGGCAGATTTATCAGAATATAGCCGGGTATAAGACAGGCGCGGGCAATTGCTTAGGCGGGATTATATTTGAGTGGACTGACGAATGGTGGAAGCACAACGAATCTGACGAGGCTAGCTGGTCTGTCCACGATACTGAGGCAACCTGGTCAAACGGGAGTTATTATTTTGATATAAAGGCCCCTAAGAATATGAATATGAATGAGGAGTGGTTTGGTATTGTGGCTTTATCAGAGGAACTTAAAGACGGAATAAACAAGCGAATTCCGAAAAAGGCATATTATGTGATAAGGGAATTCTGGAGGAATCCTGTCCTGAATAATAAAAACAAGAATTCCAGGAAATAAAAATGAAAAAATTAAAATTTAGAATTTTAACCTGCATCATTACCTTTTTACTTTTATCTTTTTTCTTTCCTTCTTTTGCCCAACAGGTTGATAATACCTTAACCTTAAGCAATAAACTTATTAAGACAGATAGCAGGGGTGAGGCGCTGGGCATCCTTGGGCAACTAAAGGATTTTTATTTTAAGGATAATAGATACACTGAGTTCGTGTCTCTTATAAAATCTTTCATTGGCAAGAATAAAACCATAGAGCCGCTTTTTAATTATTATATAGCCTTAGGGCGTTATAGCCAACTTAAATACTTAGAAGAAGCGCAGGATTGGGATGAGTATTTTTCTAAAGGCAATGACTACCGCAATGAAATTGTTGAGAAATTAGAAAAGGCAATTGAATCTACAGGCGTAGATGATATAGCGCATCTCTGGTCTTATCTACTCCTTTGGAAGTTCCACAGAGACCTGCAGGACGCATTCAAAGATAAGGCATTGTCAGAGTTAATGGATGCTGCTTTAGGGTATGCCAAGGCATCTAAAGATGCGTCAGGTATAAAAAGGGTGGCAGATGAACTGTTAGGTGACGGCCAGAAGGGAAAGGCAAGGCAACTGTATAAGATTTATGTGGATAGTCTTATTTCTTCAGGGGCAGATGACGAAAAAATTAAAGAAGCGGCATTTGGATTTTATCAGGAATCCAATCTTGAACTGGCAGAGGTGTTATATGATGTTTATATTGAAAGGGTTACCAGGGATTATCCTAAAGAAAAAATAATCCCTATCTTAATAGAAATAGCCAGATACTTTGTTTACACAGATGTAAAGGCGGGAGACCCTGAATACGCAGAAAAAATATTTCAAAAAATCCAGGATTTAGGCGGGAAGACAAGTTTTAATGAAGATTTAATGTATATGCGCGCCTATAACTTAGAGAAACAAAAGGAATATTCCTTGGCAAAGGATGTATATGAAGATTTAATCCAATATTATCCACAGAGTGCGTATTCAGATGAAGCAACCTTTAAAATAGCAATTATCTACGCCTACGTCTTAAAAGACTTAAGCAAGGCAAAGGAATATTTTGAAAGGTTATCCAAGAAAGAGGTGGTTAGCCCAGAGGTAGTTTCCAGTATTTATCAATTAGGATTGCTTAGTCAGTGGAAAGGAGATTTTGTAAAGGCGCGGGAGTATTACGATAATGTTATTGATAAAACTAAAGACGAAACAAACGAGATAGCGGCTTTAGCCAGAACGAGAATCCAGGAGATTGTAGAAGAAAAGCCCATAGAATATAACCTTCTTATGTTTCTGGATGCTTCTTTAAAAGAAAGCCCCGCGTTATTAGAAGGCGTAAAAGTGGATTTACGTTGCTCGCCTTATAAGGCAGCAAAGGCTAAAGACATCCATATTACATCAACCGCCTATGCAGGCGAATCAGGATGTATGCAGGTAGAGTTAAGTTATCTCTGGTCAGGAGACTTAGGCAGTGCAAAACCTTCAAATGAACAAACAACATTTCTAACCAACTACACATCAGCAGGAATTAAAGTCATAAATTTAGTTGTTTTATCCCCAAGCGGCATCGTTGACCGCAGCCTTGACTTCCTCTCTATTGATTAATATCTTATCTATATCTTGTTAAAAATACTTGACTTATATTATTTTTGGTAGTATAAATAAACTAATAATTTTTATATTTAAAATAAAATGCCACGGAGAAAGGATTATATGTTTTAATGCGATCAATAGATTTTAAGAAGGGAGAACTCACTGAAAAAGAAAAACGCAATATTAATATTCTGGATATCTTAAGAAGACGTGGTCCAATCAGCCGGCCTGACATCTCAAAAGAAATAGGCGTGAATGTAGTGACTATCTCTAATTATATAGATGACTTTATAAAAAATAATGTTGTCTATGAAAAAGAACTTGATGTCTCTGAAGGCGGCAGAAGGCCTACGCTCTTGGATTTAAATCCACAAGCAGGTTATGTAATAGGGGTGGGTTTAAATCTTATGAATATGGTTGGGGTATTGGTAGATTTAAAGGGCAACATTATCACCAAGACGCAGATTGCTAGACCCAGGGCATCAGTTAAGGAAATAACAGAGTGTATCTTAGAGATTATCCGCGAGATACTCAGACGGTCCAAAGACCACCTTCCTTTTATTAAAGGGATTGGCTTAGGGATAGCCGGATTAGTGAATAAAATAGACGGCTCAATCCACTGGCCACAGAAGATGGACCATTATTATACCTATGCATCTGTAGATTTGCGCATCAGGGATATTATTGAAAGGGAATTTAATCTACCAGTCCTGATTGAAAACGATGCGACAGCAGCCTGTTTCGGCGAGCAGTGGCTTGACCTTAACCGCAGTTATAAAAACGTCATATATATGTTTTCAGGCGTTGGCTGCGGGATAATGATTAACGGCGAGATATATACAGGCACTGACGGCTATGCAGGAGAAGTTTCTATTTATAACTTTAAGGAGCAGGATGCGTTTAATTGCGATATGGCAAGGGGTTGTTTCTTAAAAAGATGGGAGATGGATATAGGGCTCTTAGAGGATGTAAAAGGTATGTTGATTAAGGATAAGGAAGAGGCATCCAGGTTTTTTAATTTAACCTCATCTAATTTGGACAATCTGGATTTAAAAAGCGTATTCGCCGCAAACCGGATGAAGAATCCTATAGCAGTTAATGCCTTAGATATGGCTGCCAAAAGGCTTGGGATTAAGATAGCGCATCTGGTGAATTTATTTAATCCGCAAATAGTAATTATAGGAGGTGGCTTGGAAGATGCCGGTGATGAATTTTTAAGCAGGGTAAACCAGACGGTAAGAGATTGGGCATTCCGTGAATCAACAGAGAATTTAAAAATTGTCTATTCCCAACTAAGGGAAAATGCTGTTGCCCAGGGCGCAGCGTGTCTGGTTATGCAGAGGATATTCGCCGGTTTATAGATAAAGGCAGATTAGATGGACACAAAGGCAAAGATTATAATATTAATTCTTGTAGCGCTATTAGGAACATGCTTGTTTATTTTTATTCAGACTTACAACTCCAAACAGGCATTAGAAAAAGAGATTGTCTCTTTAAGAAATGACAACGCAACCCTTGCAAGACAGGCTGAGCAGAGTTTAAATGAGGCTAAGCAATTGCAGAATAAACTTACGGCTATAAACGCAGAATTAGACCGCATTACAAAAGAGAAAAATGAACTGCAGCAAAAATTTGAACTTTTACAAAAAGAAAGGGACGACTTGGCCAGTAAGTTACAAGAGAGTGTTAATGAAATGAATAGCCGTAAAATTCTTTTGGATAAGACAATCGTTAAACAGCAAGAAGAAATTGCCAGTTTACAAAACAAGGTCTCAGAATTACAGGTGCTTTTGAATAGTAAGTCTTTAGAGATAGATAATTTAAAGAAGGAGTTGGTATCTACTAAAACTTTAACAGCAGTGGTTGAGCCAAAGAAAGGTGCTATAGAACTTCCGCCAATAGTTGTGCGGCCAGTTGAAACCCTGCAGCCGCAGCAAAAAGTTACCCCTACATCAACAGCCAAGGTCCTTGCTGTAAATCGCGAAAACAATTTCGTAATTATTGACTTAGGTGAAGAATCAGGGATAAAGGCAGGGGATTCATTCCAGGTTTATAGAGATGGCAGTCAAATAGCCACTATTAAAGTAATTCAGTTGCGTAAGAGTATTTCTGCCTGCGATATAACTGATGAAACTACCGCTATAAAAGTTGGCGATACTGTTAAATAATTCGTCTTTATAAAATTATGGTGCGTCTTAAAAAAGGTCCTTCCAAAACCATCTCCATAGAAGATGTAGCAAGGCTTGCCGGGGTATCAATTACCACTGTCTCGCGCGTCATCAATAAATTTCCAAGCGTTAAAGAAAAAAATAGGATAAAGGTCTTAGATGCCATAAAGCAACTTAAGTTCCAGCCATCTGTATCTGCACAGCGGCTTGCCACTGGAAAGAGCAATGTCGTTATGTTGGTAATACCGCACTATGAAGGTGTGTTTTATTCCTTCTATGCCTTAGAGTTAATACGCGGCATAGGGACTATGTGTTCTGTTTTTAAACTGGATTTACTTTTACATCTTGCAGATGGCACTACCCGGATTAATCCAAGCGGCGCAGGCGGCATAATCTTTGCCGATATTATCGCAAACAGGCAGCAGTTAGAAGAGGCGCTTGCTAGCCATACGCCCTGCATAGTGATTAACAATTATGTCAGCGATTTAGAGGTAAGTTCTATTTCAATAGATAACACAGGCGGCGCAGAAAAAGCCGTGGATTATTTAGTTTCACTTGGCCACAGAAAGATTGCCCATATAGCCGGGGACACAATTACCCAGGCAGCCACGCAAAGACTTGAGGGATACAAAAACGCCCTTGCCAAAAATAAAATCCCCATTAACGAAAATTATATTTTTAAAACAGATTATTCGCGCGGTCAGGCAAGAAGTGCTGCTGAAAAATTATTTAATATGCCAGACCCGCCTACTGCTGTTTTTGTGGCTTCAGATTCAATGGCGCTTGAGGTTATGGCTGTAGGCAAGGAGTTAGGCAAGGATATCCCTAATGATTTATCCATTATCGGCTTTGATGACAATCCCTCAGGGCTCTATGGCCCAGTGGCTTTGACTACTGTCAGGCAGCCGTTGATTAAAATGGCTGAGGAGAGCGTCAAGGAATTGTATGCCTTGATGAATCAAGAAAAAAGGCAGAGGATAAAAAGAATAGTTCTTCCTACGGAATTAGTAATCCGGGAATCCTGCCGCAGTATAAGTTTGTAAGGAGATTCTTCATTGAAATATCATTATCGCCTTAAGAGGGTGAGTTAATACAATTTGTTGTATATTTTTTATTCATTTCTACAACAGGTTGTATTTTTTTATTGACAAATATTTTAATGGGTTGTATACTTTATAATAGAGAGTATAAATTAACCTTTTTAAAGTCAGGGGTGTAAAGATGACATTAAGGTTATCAGAGAATGCGCTTAAGGTATTGGAGAGAAGATACCTTAAAAAGGATGAAAACGGCAAGGTTATAGAAACACCTGAAGAGATGTTTCTAAGGGTAGCCAGGGCTATTGCCTCGGCTGACAGAAATTATGGTAAGACTGAAGAGGAAACAGCCAATCTAACCCAGGAATTTTATCGCGTGATGACAGAGTTAGAATTTATGCCTAATTCGCCCGCCTTGATGAACGCAGGCAGGGAATTAGGGCAGCTCAGCGCCTGCTTTAGTCCTGACCAGATAATAATAACCGAAAATGGACCAAAATTAATTTCAGAGATAAAGGTTGGAGACTATGTCCTTACCCATCAAAATAAATTTAAAAAAGTAACCGAGGTTTTTACCAGAAAGGCAGATAATATATATTTAATTTCGGCCTACAAACTTCCTTCCCCAACCTTAAAAGTAACAGATGAACATCCTGTCCTGGCAATTAGAAAAATAGATAAAGATAACCCCAATCCACAATGGGTTCTAGTAAAAGACCTTTCAATCGGTGATTACCTTGCTTTGGCCTTTCCTGAGGAGACCATTGATATTGATTTTATTACCCTTTCAGATTTCATTAAAGATGAAGATATCATAGTTAAAGATGGTTATCTATATGAAAAGAATGAAGACATCAGATACTATGTCCGTAAGGGTGGAAGTATCTATGTTCAAAATAGAAATAGGTCTGGTGATATTTCTAAACAAGTCAACCCTGTTAAAAATAAAATAGAGGTAGATAATGATTTGATGCGTTTATTTGGCTATTATCTTTCTGAAGGGTGTGTTAGTGAAAATAGATGTTTGCGTTTTGTTTTTTCCATTCAAGAGCGAAATTATGCCCAAGACGTTTTAAATATAATTAAAGACAAATTCGGTATTTCCACTCACGTGGAGGAAACAAATTCTGCAGATAGAAAGTGGATTTCTTTAAGATTTAATTCCAAGATATTAGCCCGGTTTTTTCTAAAACTTTTTGGAACAGGTTATAATATAAAAAATATTCCCAGGTGGATTGTTCTTTTGCCTGTAGAAAAACAGAAGGGTCTAATTAGCGGTATGTTCAGAGGGGATAGTTCTACTATAAGAAATGGAAATAATTTCTCTACGCAATTGGTTATGTGTAACAGTCAACTTATTTATTCCGCCTGGCAGATATTAGCAAGGATGGGCATCTTTGCCTCGCTATCTTTCTGCTCAATGCCTAAACTAGGGATGGCCCAGCCAGTAAAATGCCAGGTTAGCGGCAAAGAAGGGACGGAGTTGATAAATGAATTTTTAGAGAAGGATTTTTCCCATAATAGCATTGAATTCAAAAGGGAATTTATTTATGGGGGCAGGATATTTACGCCTATAACCAAGATTATAAGACAGGATTACGATGATACAGTCTATAATCTTGAAGTGGAGGAGGACCATTCCTATTGCGCGAATACAGTTGTTGTCCATAATTGTTTTACTTTACCAATTGACGATTCTATGGAATCTATATTTGAGACATTAAAGGCAACGAGTCTAATACATAAAAGCGGAGGGGGCACAGGATTTTCTTTTTCAAGGCTAAGGCCTAAAAATTCTATGGTAAGAACCACAGGCGGTGTTGCCTCAGGCCCTGTTTCCTTTATGAAGGTTTACGACGCAGCAACAGAAGCCGTAAAGCAGGGCGGAAGCCGTCGCGGGGCAAATATGGGAATTTTAAGGATTGACCACCCTGACATCCTTGAATTTATTTCCTGCAAGGAGAATAACAAGGAGATTACCAATTTTAATATTTCAGTGGCGATTACAGATGATTTTATGAAAAAGTTAGAGAATAAAGAGGATTATGATTTAATTGACCCCCGCACCCAGAAGGCAGTTCAGAGATTAAATACTAAAGAGGTCTTTGATTTAATTGTTAAACAGGCGCATAAAAATGGTGAGCCAGGTATTATTTTTATTGACCGCATTAACAGGGATAATCCTACCCCTAAATTGGGCAAGATTGAAAGCACAAACCCCTGCGGGGAGCAGCCGATTCTACCATATGAAAGTTGCGACTTGGGCTCAATAAATCTATCCAGGATGTATAAAAAAGTGGATAATCGCTACGAGATTGACTGGGATAGATTAAGCAGGGTAACGCATTTAGCAGTGCATTTTTTAGATAATCTTATAGACGTAAATGTATTCCCCCTGCCCCAGATAGAAAAAGCAACAAAACTTACGCGTAAAATTGGTTTAGGGGTAATGGGCTGGGCAAGCCTGCTTGTGCGTTTAGGTATCCCTTACAACTCAGAGGAGGCTGTAGCCCTTGCTGAAAAGGTAATGTCTTTTATCTTAAAGGAGGCCACAAAAAAATCCTGCCAACTTGCTAAGGAGCGCGGGGTCTTTCCTGCTTTTAAAGGCAGTATATACGATAAAAAGGAAGGCGGTCTTAAAGTGCGCAATGCCACTTTAACCACAATTGCCCCTACAGGGACAATCAGCATTATTGCAGGGCCTTGCTCTTCCGGGATAGAACCCCTATTTGCAATTGTCTATTACCGCAACGTTATGGATAACGATAAACTTGTTGAGGTTGACCCCCTCTTTGAAGAGATTGCCAGGGAGCGTGGATTTTATAGCCGTCAGTTGATGGAAAAAATTGCTGAGAATGCCTCTATACAGAATATAGAAGGTATACCTGAGGACGTAAAAAGAATATTTGTTACTGCCCACGATATATCCCCTGAGTGGCATGTGCGTATGCAGGCTGCATTCCAAAAATATGTGCATAATGCAACGAGTAAAACTATAAATTTTCCGCATACCGCTACGCAGGATGATGTGCGCAAGGCATATTTATTGGCTTATGAATTAGGTTGTAAAGGGATTACCATTTACCGCGACAGAAGCAGGGAAGAACAGGTGCTGAATATAGGTAGCAAAGAGGGAAACCCTGAGAAAAAAATAATAGAACTTGAACCCGGAAAGATTGCCCCAAGGCCAAGGCCTGAGGTGATTACAGGCACAACCACTAAGGTTGCTACTGGCTGCGGCAATCTTTACGTCACTATTAATATAGATGAAGAAGGCAGACCATTTGAACTTTTTACCCAGATGGGTAAAGCAGGCGGATGCGCTGCCAGCCAGTTAGAGGCTATAGGCCGATTAGTATCCTTGGCATTTCGCTCAGGCATAGAGGTCAAGTCAATAATAGAGCAGTTGCGCAACATCAGGTGTCCATCTCCGTCCTGGGAAAAAGGACAGCGCATATTCTCTTGTTCAGATGCCATTGCCCGCGTTATAGAAAAAAGGCTTTTAAACGGCCAGACTAACCCCAAGGTAGCAGAAGTTACGCAGGTGGCTATGAAGCACTCGCATAATGACGAAGTATCTATCCCTGATTTTGGTCTTCATGGAGATATAGTAGGGGTTTGTCCTGACTGCGGCGGAGCCCTGCGTCATGAAGAGGGCTGTGTTAAATGCCAGGCATGCGGGTTTTCGAAGTGCTAGGAGTTAATTAGCGGGTGAGCGCGTTTGCGGGTTTAGAGAATTAATTTTTTCTTAACTCGCTAACTCATCAACTCGCTAACTTGTTAAACTAAATAAGCAAAAAATTAGTTCTACATAGAGCCGCATATGAAAAAGATATTGTATATAGTTCTCGACGGTCTTGGAGACCTGCCAATTAAAGAATTAAACAACAAGACCCCATTAGAGGCAGCGCTTACACCAAATCTGGACCGTTTAGCGCAAAAGGGAAAAACAGGTATTGTCTATCCAGTAGCCAAAGGCATTGCCCCTGAGTCTGATATTGCTGTAATTAGTCTCTTGGGCTACGATGCCCACAGATATTATACTGGAAGGGGACCTTTAGAATCCTTTGCAGAAGGACTGGATATAAAAGACGGGGATTTGGCTTTAAGGGTTAATTTTGCCACTGTTTCAGAAGACGGGAAGACCATTAAAGACCGCAGGGTTGGCAGAAACTTAACCACAGAAGAAGCCGCTGCCCTGGCTAAAGAGATAAATGCAAAAGTAACTTTATCCCGCGCAACCTTTGAATTTAAAAATACCATTGGGCACAGGGGTGTTTTGGTTATAAGGGGTATGCACGGTAAGTTGTCAGGATGGATAACCAATACAGACCCTGCCTATGACAGGGAAGGCGTATTTGGCGTGGCAAAAGAGAAATTTGATAATCTTGTGGCTGAATCCCAGCCTATGCCTGGGTATGAAAATTCCTTAGAGGCTAAAGATGCATCATCTCTTCTGAATGAATTCACCCAGAAGTCTTACAATATACTTAAGGAATCCCAGATAAATAAAAAGAGGGTTTCAGAAGGCAAGTTAGCCGCGAATATGATATTGTCCCGCGACGCAGGAGACCACCTTCCAAAATTCCCATCAATAAGCAGTTTATATAAGTTAAGATTCGGCTCTTTTGTGCAGATGCCTGTGGAAAGGGGTATCGCACTTCTTACAGGGATAGAGGTTATTGATGTGCCTTCTCCTACAGGGCATCTGGATGTGGATTATGCGGTCTGGGCTAAAATTACGCTGGATACCCTTCCTAAATACGACGGTATCTATGTACATATCAAAGGCCCTGATGAGCCGGCGCATGATGGAAATTTTAACGCAAAAAAAGAAATCATTGAGGCAATTGATAAATTCTTCTTTGCCAAGTTCCTGCCGCAGATAGAAATGGCAGACACGATTATCTGCGTTACTGCCGACCACTCTACTGTTTGTAAAATCAAAGCCCATTCAGCAGATCCGGTTCCTATATTGGTTTGCGGAGGCAATATTAAGCCTGACGGCTCTTTAAGTTTTTCAGAAAAGGCAGCCAGGCTTGGCTCTTTGGGTGAATTGACCGGTCAGGACATTATACCCCTCCTTGTAAAGTACGCTAAAGAATAGTGCAATAGAAAAAGAACGCAAAGCGTAGAGCGCAAAGCGCAAAACTAAAAACTCAAAACTTCTATAGTTTTAAGTTTTGCGCTGTAGTTTTGCGCTTTGAGTTTTTAGTTTTGAGTTAACATGAAGAACTACGACGTTATAGTGATTGGCGCAGGCCATGCAGGCATTGAGGCAGCCCTTGCATCAAGCAGGATGGGGATAAATACCCTTTTAATCACGTTAAGTAAAGAAACCATTGGACAGATGAGTTGTAATCCTGCTATTGGCGGTGTAGGTAAAGGACAACTTGTAAAAGAAATTGATGCGTTAGGCGGAGAGATGGGGCATGCAGCAGATGCCTGCGCTATGCAGTTTAGAATCTTAAACGCCTCCAAGGGGCCTGCTGTACAGTCATCGCGCTGCCAGATAGATAAATATAAGTATAAAGATTATATGTGTGACAGGTTAAATAGCCAGGCAGGTTTATCCTTGAAAGAGGCGGAGGTGAAGGAATTAATAGTAAGCGGGGGTTGTGTCAAGGGTGTTATTACAACTAAAGAAGAAAAGATACTCTCAGGTTGCGTAGTCATAGCCCCCGGGACTTTTTTAAACGGATTAATCCATATAGGGCTGAATCACTTTCCTGGCGGCAGGTTTGGGGAACCAGCAGCGGTTTCCCTGGCGCAAAACTTAAAAGAATTGGGGTTTAAACTTATGAGGTTTAAAACAGGCACCTGCCCCCGGCTGGATAAGAAAAGCATTGATTTTTCCCGTCTAACTGTGCAGGAGGGGGATGCCTTCCCAAGGCCCTTTTCCTTTTCTACCACAGTTATAACCCAAAAACAGGTTCCCTGCTATATCACCTACACAAATAAAAAAACCCACCAGATTATTCTTGATAATCTGGACAGGTCTCCTCTTTATACAGGCGTAATTAAGGCAACAGGGGTGAGGTATTGCCCTTCAGTGGAGGATAAGATTTTTAAATTCAGGGATAAAGAAAGGCATCAGATATTTTTAGAGCCTGAAGGCTACGATGTGGATGAGATTTATCCTAATGGCTTAGCAACAAGTCTGCCTGAAGATGTCCAACTTGAGATTCTACACTCCATAGAAGGTTTAGAGAAGGCAAGGGTTATCCGTTTTGGCTACGGCATAGAGCATACAGTAGTTGAACCCACACAATTATTCCCAACGTTAGAGACAAAATTAATCAGGAATTTATATCTGGCTGGCCAGATAAACGGCACAACAGGATATGAAGAGGCAGGTGCCCAGGGTTTGCTTGCAGGAATAAACGCAGCGTTGCGCATCAAAAATAAAGACCCCCTGATTTTAGACAGGGCATCAAGTTATATCGGCGTCTTAATTGATGACTTAGTGACAAAAGGGACCCTTGAGCCATACAGGATGTTTACCTCTCGGGTTGAATACAGGTTAATACTGCGTGAGGATAATGCGGATTTGCGCTTAAGAAAGATAGGTTATGAGTTAGGCCTGGTATCTAAAGAGGAATATCTTAAAACGAAGGATAAACAAGACGAGGTCAATAAATTATTAGGGTATTTAAAATCAAAGCGTATTAAACCAAATCCCAAGGTTAATATTTATTTAAAGGAATTAAACACAGCACCTTTAAAAAAGGCGGTTTGCCTTGAGGAGATTTTAAAAAGGCCGCAGGTTAGTTTTGTTGAGTTAAAAAAAATAATCCCGCAGGATATCCCTGACGTGCCAGAAAGTATTGGCAAACAGGCAGAAATTGAGATAAAATATGCAGGGTTTATACTGAGGCAGTTGGCAGAGGTAGAAAGATTCAGGAATTTAGAAAAGATGCGTCTGCCTGAAGGATTGGATTACAATTCTATACCTGGATTATCGCGCGAGATAAAAGAGAAATTAAGTATTATCAGGCCTATTAACCTTGGTCAGGCAGCGCGTATCTCAGGTGTAACACCGGCGGCAATTTCCATATTAATGGTTTATTTAAAAAAGATTGCTCATTAAGGCAAAACTCAAAACTCAAAACGCAAAACTATAATGCAAAACGTAAAACGTTTTGAGTTTTTAAAACGCGAAACTTAAATCATTTTTCAGTTTTAAACTTTAACCTTTATGCTTTACGTTATACACTAAGGTGACGGATAAAGATAGAAACTACCTTTTGCTAAAAAGTTTTTGTCAACAACAAGGCATAGATTTATTCGGCGTTGCGGATATATCCTCAATCAAAAATGAATTTGCGCTTTCTATGCCTTTGCCTGAGAGATTAAACCGCGGGGTTGTCCTTGGCGTGCGTCTCTCACAGGGCATATTGGATGAGATAAGCACTTACCCAACAAGACTATATTTCCATCATTATCGCACAGTAAATACATTTCTGGACCAGTCTGCTTTGAGGCTTGCGAATTTTATTCAAGACAAGGGTTTTACCGCCATACCAATACCTGCCTCTCAGATTATTGACTGGCAAAATCAGAAGGCCCACCTTTCCCATAAAAAATTGGGGGTCCTTGCGGGTTTAGGCTGGATAGGCCGGAATAATCTCTTGGTCAATCCTGAATTGGGCAGCCAGTTTCGCCTTGTAAGTATCCTTACAGATATGCAGATTGAACCTGATAAGCCGCTAAATATTTTTGGTTGCGGGGATTGTCGTCTGTGTATCCAGGCCTGTCCCTGCGGGGCTATAAAAGAAACACCTGCTGAATTTGACCACTTAAGGTGCTTTGAAAAACTCAAGGGTTTTCAAAAACAGCATCTTGTTGACCAGTATATCTGCGGGATTTGTGTGTCAGTATGTAAAGGCATTAAAAAATAGGGACGTTTCTATTTTTTATAAATTTATTAATTACGTTGCGCGTGTGTTTCTAAACTTGACCCTTACTATGTTGAGTGTTATAATTCATTTCTTAAGGGTATGATAAAAACAAAAATCATAAAATGGTTAAGGATGCAGGTTAAACAAGCCAGGGCTAAGGGTATTGTCCTTGGCTTAAGCGGCGGAGTGGACTCCTGCGTTGTAGCAAGTCTTGCCAAGGAGGCAGTGGGTAAAGATAATGTCCTTGCTTTAATATTACCCATACATAGCCATTCACAGGATTTAATAGATGCTAAACTTATGGCGAAAAATCTTGGAATAAAAACCAAGGTAATTGATTTATCAGCAAGTTATGATAATTTGATTAAGGTTTTGCCAAATGGCAGTTGTCTTGCGCAGGCAAATCTTAAGCCCCGCTTAAGGATGCTTATAATATATTATTTTGCCAATAAGTTTAACTATCTGGTTTGCGGCACAGGAAACAAATCCGAAATTTCTGTCGGATATTTTACCAAATTTGGAGACGGAGGTGCAGATTTATTGCCGATAGGAGACCTCTTAAAAAAACAGGTCAGGCAGTTGGCTAAAGAATTAGGCGTACCAGACCATATTATTGCCAAACCTCCTACTGCAGGTCTATGGCCTGGCCAGACAGACGAGTCTGAAATGGGCATTACCTATCCTGAATTGGATGATATACTTGAGCGTTTAGAAAATAACAGGAGGCAGATTCTTTCACAGAATAAAGTAAACAAGGTTAAGCAAATGATTAGGTGCTCTGGGCATAAAAGACAATTACCCAAGATTTGCCTTGTTTGAGGACCTTTAAAAAAGGAGCAAGGGAAAATGGATGAGATATTAGAGATACTGGAAGCGGATAGCCGTAGGACCCCTGAAGATATTGCCAGGATGTTAAAGAAAAAACCTGAGACAATAAGACAGGCGATTAAGAAATATGAAAAGGAAGGGGTAATATTAAAATACAAGACAGTGCTAAATAAAGACCTGCTTAAGGATTCTACTTCTTGCGTCAGGGCTTTGATTGAAGTCAATATCCTGCCGCAGAAGGATGTTGGTTTTGATAGAATTGCTGAAAGGATATACTCCTTTCCAGAGGTAATTAGTTGTTATTTGGTTTCCGGTACTTATGATTTGCTTTTAATAGTTGAGGGTAAAGACATCCATACTGTATCCAGTTTTATAGCAGAGAAACTCGCTCCTCTTGAAAATGTGCGGGGGACAACAACGCATTTTCTTTTGAAGAAATACAAAGAGGATGGAGTTATATTGAAGCATAAGGAAGAGAATAAGAGAATTGCGATATCGTATTGAGTTAGCGGGTTAACGGGTTAATATTTATTTTAATGCGCAAACGCGCCAACTCGTTAACTCTATTAGCCATTAAATGATGCAAAACCTTATTTCAAAAAAGGTTCAAGATATGCAGCCCTCTGGCATCCGGGCATTTTTTGATTTAGTGCTCGGGATGAAAGACGTTATTTCTTTAGGGGTAGGCGAGCCGGATTTTGTCACACCCTGGCAAATACGCGAGGCAGGGATATATTCCCTTGAGCAGGGTTTTACTTCATATACATCCAACAAAGGGCTATATAAATTACGTTTAACGCTAAGCCGATATTTAAAAAACAGGTTTGGCTTGGACTATTGCCCTGAAGATGAAATCCTCATTACTGTTGGCGTAAGCGAGGCAGTGGATTTGACCTTGCGTTCCATTATTAATCCGGGAGATAAGATTCTTATCCCTCAGCCAAGTTATGTTTCTTACGGTCCTGTAACAGAACTGGCAGGCGGCATTCCTGTATATATAGATACAAAAGATAACGCCTTTAAACTTTCGCCTGATGCCTTAGAAAAGGCGATTGATAAAAAGACCAAGGCACTGATTTTAAATTATCCCTCAAACCCTACAGGCGTTTCCTATAACGCTAAGGAACTTGATGCATTAAAAAAGGTTATTCTTAGGCATAAACTGCTTTGTATTACAGACGAGGTTTACGGTGATTTAAGTTATGATTTTACGCATACGCCATTTGCGACTCTTAGAGGGGCAAAAGAGAATACAATTTATCTTGACGGATTTTCCAAGAGTTACGCTATGACCGGCTGGCGCATAGGTTATGCCTGCGGGCCTAAGGAAATAATTGCGGCTATGACAAAGGTTCATCAATACACAATAATGTGTGTATCAATAACCAGCCAGATGGCAGCCTGCGAGGCCTTGGTTGGCAGCCGTAAAGATGTAGAGGCGATGAGGCGGGAATATCAACGTAGAAGGTCATTTGTTATCAGTCAGTTAAATAGCGTTGGACTTAAATGCCACGTCCCCCAGGGCGCTTTTTATGCCTTCCCATCAATTAAAAATACAGGATTATCCTCAATGGATTTTTCCAGGCGTTTATTAGAGGAGCAGAAAGTTGCGGTTGTCCCCGGGACAGCATTTGGAGCAAATGGCGAAGGCTATATCCGGATTTCATATGCATCAAGTATGGAGAATTTAAAAGAGGCATTAAACAGAATCGGGATTTTCTTAAAAAAGAGGAGGTAGCAGGTGGCTAAAAAGACAAAGCAGGAGATACTTAAGATTGTAAAGGAGCGCAAGGTAAAATTAATCCGGCTCTGGTTTACTGATGTCTTAGGATTTCTAAAAGGTTTTGCAATAACCCCAGAGGAATTGCCAGGGGCGCTGGAAGACGGAATGGGCTTTGACGGTTCTTCCATTGAGGGTTTTGCCAGAATTGAAGAATCAGATATGATTGCAAGGCCGGACCCTGATACATTTGCAATTATTCCCTGGCGCAGCAAAGAAGAATATACCATTGCAAGGATGTTCTGCGATATTTATGAACCAAGCGGCAAGCCTTTTGCAGGAGACCCGCGTTATGTTTTAAGGCGCAATTTAGAGAAAGCCAGAGAGATGGGGTTTACCTATAACGTTGGCCCTGAATTAGAATACTTTTATTTTGCCAATGCCCAGGCGCCGCAACCCCTGGACCAGGGCGGATATTTTGATTTGGTGCCTCTTGATGTAGCGCAGGATTTAAGGCGGGATACAATCTTTACTATGCAGGCATTGGGCATCCAGGTAGAATACAGCCACCACGAGGTGGCTGCAAGCCAGCACGAAATAGACCTGCGTTACACAGATGCCTTAACTATGGCGGATAATGTAATGACATATCGTTTAGTAGTTAAGGAAATTGCCCGTCAGCACGGCGTATACGCAACTTTTATGCCCAAGCCTATTTTTGGCATTAACGGTTCAGGTATGCATGTGCATCAATCCCTTTTTAAAGGCGACAGAAATGCATTTTTTGAGCAAAAGGCAAAATACCATCTCTCTGATGTAGGCCAGCAGTTTACAGCAGGTCTTCTAAGGCACGCCCCGGAAATCACCGCTATAACAAGCCAATGGGTGAATTCCTATAAGAGGTTGGTGCCGGGTTACGAAGCCCCTGTTTACATATGCTGGGCGCAGATGAACCGCTCAGCATTGATTCGCGTGCCGATGTATAAACCCGGGAAAGAAAAGTCAACCCGCATTGAATACCGCTCACCGGATCCTGCCTGCAATCCGTATCTGGCTTTTGCGGTAATGCTGGCAGCAGGATTAGAAGGCATTAGGAACCATTATAAGTTGCCTGAGCCTGCAAATGATAATATTTACCATATGGCAGAAGAAGAAAGAAGAAGGGCGGGCATAAAATCCCTTCCTGAAGATTTGCTTGATGCTATCAGGATTACAGAGGGCAGCAAATTAGTCAAGGATTGTTTAGGGGAGAAGGTCTTTGAGTATTTTATCCGTAATAAGAAAATGGAATGGGATGAATATAAGGCGCAGGTTACGCAGTATGAGATAAATAAATACCTGCCCATATTATAAGAAATATGCCAAAGGCAAAGACAAAACAAGGTTATCAGGTATATTTAAAACATATCGCAGCGCTTTCTAAGGTGGCAAGCCTTATAACCTCAGGTCTATATCTGGAAGAACTCCTGCGGTTGATAGTCAATATTACAGCAGAGTTAATGAATTCCAAGATTTGTTCGCTTATGCTTCTTGACCAGGAGAAAAAAGAACTTGTGATTAAAGCCACCCAGTCTGTTTCCGAGGATTATAACAAAAAACCCAATGTTAAATTAGGAGAAGGCATTGCCGGTATGGTAGCCAAGGAGAATAAACCCATTTGCGTTTTGGATGTAAAAGAAGACATCAGATATATCAACAGGGACATTGCTAAAAAAGAAGGGCTCTGTTCTTTAGCAAGCGTGCCTTTGGCTGTAAAGGGTAGGGTAATCGGAGTGCTTAACTGCTATACCCCTAAGAGACATAAATTTACCTCCCAGGAGATAGATATCTTAAAAGCGGTGGCTAATCAGGCGGCAGTGGCTATTGAAAATGCAGAGTTGGATTTAAGGGCGCGTAGCGCTGAAGAGGCCCTCTTAACTCGCAAAGTCATTGAAAGGGCAAAAGATATCCTTGCCCAGCAGGCAAACATCTTACCAACCCAGGCGTATAAGATGATTCAAAAGCAGAGTATGGATACGCGTAAGTCTATGCGCGAAATCGCAGAGGCCATAATTTTAGCCGAAGACATCAAAACCAAAAAATAAAAGGCCTTTTTAAAAAAGTGGGAGGTGGATATGCAGGAAAAAGAGATAGGCAGGATTACACATTATTACGGCCATATAGATGTTGGGATAATTGAACTTTCTGACAGCCTGAAAGTAGGGGAGACTATTCACATCAAGGGCCACTCTTCAGATTTTACTCAGGCAGTGGATTCTATGCAGATTGAGCACGCTAATGTCCCTGAGGCAAAGCCAGGAGATGTTATAGGTATTAAAGTCGCCCAGAAGGTTCACCCTAATGATAAGGTTTTTAAGGTAATCGCATAAATTCTAAGAATTAATTATAACAAATTTCTTAGAAAGGCTGTTATAAGGTTGTCTGACCTTAAGGCTAACCCTATAATAGATTAGGTAGAATGAGACTTAGGATATTGATATTCATTCTCTTTATACCTTCCCTTGTTTTTGCTACCGTTACAGTTAATCCGCAGTTTCACTGGACGCAGAGATATCATTATGATTTGCGCCAGAAAAACCACCAACTTTATGTAAACAGATTGTCTTTAAATCTTAATTATTCTGATAAGGACAACAAGGGGTTGTTTAGCATAACTCCGTTTTTTGAAATAAGGCGCAATATTGACAAGGACTTGTGGGAAAGAAAAGAACTCGGGGTAGAGATAGGCAAGGAGATATTCCCCTGGCTTTATTTAGGAAATGCCATACAAAAGGGCTGGCAAAAAGAGGACTACCGTTTTTATGCAGATTATGAAAAAAGGGATTATATGGAATCTGAAATGCGCCTTATGCTTAAACATAAACTCCTTTCAACAAAATATGTTACGTTAAACGGTTTCATTTTAAATGAGTATACTTACGATTTTGATATAGGCGCATCTACCCGTAATGAAGTTGCCATAGGTTTAACCGCGCCTGTTGGAAAATATGCTGAAGCGGAAATAAACTGGAGACACATAGACCGCATACATTATTATGATTCAGATACATTTGAGGCAGCCATAACCCTGATTTTTTAAATATGCCATACACTATACTTGCTTTAAAATGGCGTCCTGAAAAATTTGACGATATTGTCGGCCAAAACCATGTGGTAAGGATTCTTAAGGGCGCCTTAGAAAACAAAAGATTAGCCAACGCCTATATATTTGCCGGGCCAAGGGGCGTTGGTAAGACATCTACAGCAAGAATCTTGGCCAAGGCGCTCAATTGTCAGGCAGGGCCTACGCCAGAGCCCTGCGGAAAATGCCCCGCCTGCATAGATATAGGCGCCAGCCGCAGCCTTGATGTAATTGAAATAGACGGCGCCTCTAACCGAGGCATTGATGAGATACGCACCTTACGCGAGAGTGTCAAGTTTGCGCCTGTCTCAGGGAAATTTAAAATCTATATCATAGACGAAGTGCATATGCTTACCCAGGAGGCGTTCAACGCCCTTCTTAAAACCCTTGAAGAGCCGCCTGGGTTTGTGAAATTTATTTTTGCCACTACCCAGCCAAACAAGGTGATACCCACGATACTTTCAAGGTGCCAGCGTCTTGATTTCAGGCGCATACCGCTAATAGAGATTATAGCGCAGTTGGAAAAGATTGTTCAGGCAGAGAAGATAAAGATAGATAAAGATGTCCTTTTTGCTATTGCAAGGGCAAGCGAGGGTTCATTAAGGGACGCCGAATCAATTCTTGACCAGTTGTCTTCTTTGACAGGGGAAAGGATTCTTTTAAAAGACGTTATTTCTGTCTTAGGGCTTATTGAGCAGGATGTTTTATTTGATATAACTGACAGGATAATCCAGAAAGACGCTAAAGGCGCCCTCACAATTTTTAACAACGTCATTGATGATGGCAAAGACATAAATGTATTTCTGGTAAGTTTAATTGAACACTTCCGTAACTTAATGATTGCAAAGGTTAGCCACTCTCCTTTAAAACTTATAGATGTCCCTGAAGATATATGCGAGAAGATAGTCAAACAGGCCCAGGGTTTTAGCCTCGAAGAGATATTCAGCGCTTTTAACATATTAATAGGAGCCCAGGAGATGTCTAAGAGGTTAGAGTCAGGCCGCATACCTCTGGAGATAAGCCTTGTCAGGCTAACCCAGAGTAAAAAAAGCAGCGTTTCTTATACGCCTGAAAGGCAGGCTGACAACCCTGCGCATAAAAATATAGAAAAAAATCAATCTGACCCTGCGATGGATAAAAAAGATAACCCTCCCATCTCGCAAGGACAAGGTCAGATTATTTCTGACACAAGAACAGTATCTATTGACGAATTAAAAGAATCCTGGCATAAGGTTATTGATGGATTAAGCAGGATAAAGATGTCTCTGGCATCTTACCTTAATGAGGGTAACCTTGTTAAGGTTGAGAATAACGTTATCACCGTCGCCTTTCCAAAAGACTATTCACTGCATAAGGAATCCTTAGAAAGCAAGGATAATAAAGTTATTATAGAAAAACTAATCTCTGAATTGTTTGATAATGTTAAATTGAGATTAAACTTTATCCTTACCAAAGAAACTGCGCAGAAAAATAACGAAGATAATCCTTTGATTAGGTCTGCCCTTGATATGTTTGGCGGCAGGGTTATCCGGGAGGAATGATGTCAGCTTACACAGATTCAATAGAAAAGTTAATAACACGATTGAGCCGATTGCCAGGTATTGGCAGGCGTAGCGCCGAGCGCATCGTCAACTATATCTTAAGCGCATCCCAGGATGAAGTCAGGGGTTTATTAGAGGCGGTGGCTAACGTAAAAGAAAATGTGCGGTTTTGCGGCATCTGCAATAATTTAAGCGAACAGGATATATGTAAAATCTGTCAGGATAACAGGCGCCAGAAAAACATAATCTGCGTAGTAGAAAAACCAGGCGATGTTACCGCAATAGAAAAGGCTGGCAATTTTAACGGGGTCTATCATGTGCTTTTAGGTTCTATAGCGCCGTTAGAAGGCAAGGGTCCTGCTGATTTAAAAATAGAAGGGCTGATTAACCGTATTAGACGGGATAACATCCAGGAGGTAATCATTGCTACTGATGCTGACACTGAAGGCGAAACCACGGCGTTATATCTGACAAAGATAATTAAGCCGCTTGGAATAAAAATAACCCGAATCGGTATGGGTATTCCTATGGGTTCTAATTTGGAATATGCGGATTCCACTACGCTTCTAAAAGCCATTGAGGCGCGGCGTGAAATCTGATTGATTTTTAAAAAATTTTTATTATAATAATTTTGTCTTCTGTTCTTTAAATTTTCAGTTTTTGTTTTGCGTCTTACGCTTTATTTGTTCGCCTTTTGCTTTTGTTTTGCGCTTTACGTTTATAATATTCCCCCTTAGCTCAGCCGGTAGAGCGAGTGGCTGTGCGCGAGGCGTGAAACGCCGAGTGCAAACTCGGCGTACAGCCTCAGGGCAAAGGAGGCGTGGTGACCGTTGGCAAAGCGGGATACGCGAACCTATGAAGACCGCCGCAATGCTTGATTGCTGCTGTCTACAAGCGACGTAGGAAAATAAAACAGATGGCAGTTGAATACAAAGGCGGTCGCTGTTACGGTCGCTGTATCGATGCTTTGGAGTTTCATCATGCTGATTCTTCTGGTAAGGACTTAAGCATCTCGGAAAAAGGTTATACGAGGAGATGGTCAGAAGTCAAAGAAGAATTAGATAAATGCGTGTTACTCTATGCCAATCGTTACCAGGCACTTCATGCTCGAGTCGCAGCCTCTACGGGAAACCGTAGTTGAAACTGCAGGAGAATTGCGGGAAGCCCGACCGCAAAAGCGGGGGTAATCCGCAGCCGAGCCCCGGGGAACCGGGGAAGGTTCAGAGACTATGCACCTGCTGCCTAAAGCGCTAAGCCAAGGCAAAGATATAGTCCACTTCCGAAAGTAATTTCGGGTCAAGTGTAACCACCAGGTCCGAGGTTCGAGTCCTCGAGGGGGAGCCAATTTGAACGAGAGAGCCCTTTGGCGATTAGGTCGAAGGGCTTTCTATATGTGGGGCATAGGGTTGCGTTATCAAGGGCGCAGTTCGATAGTATATAATGCAGTAGTTTAGCCCTTTTGGTAGGTGTTTGCTGTAAGTATAGGCGGTGTGCTTTGTTACAGAGTTCTAAAATGTGGACGCCTTGAGCGAAGTAATTGGCATTTGAGTTCTGATGTTTCTCTATTTGCCTTAACAATTCTTTTTGTTCTTCCTGCCAAGCCTCAGCCTTTTCCTCGTAAAATTCCTCACTAATCTTACTGTCTATCTTATCAATATAAATCTCATCTAAGCGGTGTTGGAGTTTGTTATATTGCTCCTGTAAAATCTTAATCCGCTTATCGTGGAAATCTTTTTCCTCTTTGTGGCTATCTAATAAGGCGTTCTTAACTAATTCCAAGACATCATTGTCTATATGGATTTTCTTAACTATTTCGGCGAATTGGTCATCTAATACTTTTTCTGTTACCCAAGAGTTTCCGCATTTACCCTTAAAGCCTGTGCAGTGGTAGTAGATATATTTACCCTTTTTAATCTCCGCAGTGATAGCGCAACCGCACTTACCGCATACCATAAGCCCAGTGTAAGCGAAGTGCCTTTTGGTCTGCTTGGGTCTATTTTGCGCCTCAAATGCCTCTTGCACAGCGTCAAATAGCTCTTTAGAGACAATAGCAGGATGAGAGCCTTGATATAGCTTGCCATACCATCTAAACGCCCCGTAATAGATAGGATTATGCAGTATCTTATGAATTGCGGCTTTTCCTACTTTACCGCCTCGCTTATTTCTTAAACCTTCCTCATAGGCTTGTTTTGTAAGTAAAGCCAAAGAGTAATCACCGGTAGCATACATTCTAAAGAGTTTTGCTATTATGGGTGCTCTTTGTTCATCAATCTCTAAATACTTAAATACTCTACCGTCTTTCTTTGCCTCGCAGTTCTTATAGCCAAGCGGGGCGGAAGAGGGATATATTCCCTGTTCTGCTTTCTCAAGCATACCTTTATGGGTTTCTTCGGAGAGGTTATCTATATAATTTTTTGCCATCAGTGCCTTAATGCCAAAGATAAACTTCTCGTGAGATTTTGAGTTCCTGCTGATAACAGTGTTTTCTTTTACGAGGACTATACTTATGTCTTGGTTATTTATCAGGTCATCTAAAGTAGCAATATCTCTGAAGTTCCTTGATAATCTGTCTGTTTTTTCGCAAAGGATGGCTTTGACCTCTGGATTTTTCTTCAAGAATTCAATCATCAGGTTAAAGTTTTCCCTACCTGCTCGTTTGGCTGTTTCTACATCTACGAACTCCTTAACTACCTTATAGTCATTCTTTGAGGCATATTCGTTAAGAAGTTTTAATTGAGCAGGGATAGAAAAACCCTCCTGTTCTTGTTCTTTACTACTTACTCTTGCATATACTACGCAACTATTCTTGTTCATCGTCGGTCTTTTTAATTAGTTACTTCTGGTGCATAAACACATCTACAAAACCCCTTACCTGTGCCAAATACATCGGCAGTGCAATGCTTCACGGGTAAAGGCATTGTTTCTAATGCCTCCGCAATAGTTAATATTTTATGGTCAAGTTTTTGACAATGTTCACAAGAATTATTTCCAGCTGTTAATATGACGACCTTTTCTATTACTCCAGTCTTTTTATAATATAATAACTCAGATTTGTGATGTTTTTGCAATAGATTAATAAAATTTCTCCCTGCCTTGCATAATTCTATAGCTTGTCCATAATAATCTTTGGAATTCATCACATTTTATTCTTTCTTCAGAAGCCGTTTTATATGGTATACCCTTGCATAGATTAGTGCTTTCATAAGGCGTTATGTTACTGTGATTGATAGTAATTAGTTAATTTGCCTTGATTATCAAAATCAAGTATAGTGCATCCGTATAAACAGGTTCCATAAGTCCACTGTTCTGTAGTTCCCCAAACAGAGCCAAAAGTAGCTTTATTATAAGGTTTGCCCCAAGAAGCAAGAACTTGCTCCTTTGTCATACCTATTCTTATTTTGCCTTCTTTAACAAGTGTTTTCATCTCCTCTGTCCACTCAGGATTACGGCTTATCATCTCTTGCCTGAAAATAGTTTTATCTTCTTCTGGAAGATTAGGTATTGCCAGTCTTGCGTGGATTTCTGTATCGGTCAGAATTTTTACTATTCTCAACTTTTGTTCTAATGTAACTGTAGGTATGGTATGAACACATCCATTGAGAGAAAAAAGAATAAGTAATACTACGGCTAATTTGCCTAATATATACTTCATTTTCTCCTCGAATTGCTGGAAATGACAATATTATAAAATATTTATTCGCTTTTCTTTATTGTATAAGTTATTCCTCAGAATGTTTCTGGATGTAATCTTTTCTTGTAATGGGGTTAACATTAGCACAACCTTGAAGTAATAATACACCAATAATAAATAATATGGATTTTCGCATATGCCCTTCTATTATTCTTTATAATACCATCGAGCAATAAGAACTATAAATATAATAAATGCTATCAACCCAACCCAAAAAGAATGAAATACCGTTCCTATAATTATGGAACCTATCAATGCTAAAATTCCAAAAAATCCCTGTGCGAAGTCGTGCAACTCCTTTTGTTTTAACCCCTTCATAACCGCTCTTGCATTGGCTGAACCATCATCAAAAGGTTTTTTACCTGTATCTTTTACGGAATTATCTAACCATTCTCCGCAATGCTTACATTTTTTAGCATCTTCTAATATTTCTTCTGCACAAAAAGGACACTTCTTCATTTTGCGCCCCCTTATTTGGATTGATAGGTATTGACTAATTTACCTACCCCCACGAGACATAATTATACACCTTATTATAGTTAGGTGTCAATTATTTAAAACCGTAAGATAATACGGTGTATGGATATTAGCATTAGAATAAAATTAGCCAATAGGATAAAGGATTTAAGGAGAAAGAACAGATTTACTCAAGAAAGACTTTCTGAACTAACTGCAATAGATTATAAATACATCCAGAGAATAGAAGGTAAAAACCCACCCAACCTTAAACTCGAAACTCTACAAAAAATCGCTAAAGCATTTAATATTACACTTTCAAAATTGTTAGAGTTTAGATAATATCTCCTTCCTATGTCATAAAAAATATCTATATTGATAAAGAGTTTATAGTTTATATTCTTAATGGTAAAAAAACAGTAAAATTTTAGTTCTTAAGCAAAAATTATCTTCCAAGATATTTAATGAGGTCTTGTCTTATTTTTTCCTGAAATTCTCTATCTTCTCCTGTGAACATCTCACCATCTTTTTTGTTTATAATTTGATTGGTAATTACCATTCCCTTATCGCCCTCCATTTCCTTACGAACATAGTCAAGCCAATCCAATAAATCCTTTTTACTTTCTCCGACCTTACTTTTAATTTCTTTAAAGGCAATTCTTAATCTACCTGCTTTTGCGGATAATTCTTCTTTAAATGTTAATTCATCTAATAACTCTGAGTTTCTTTTCGCTATCCTTGAAATAACTGATTTATGAAGTTTAAACTTCTGTGCAACGTCAACTTGTTTTTCTCCTTCTGCAAGTGCTTGCAAGATAAGAAAATCTCGCATTCTTTTAATCCCTTTAACCCTATCTAAAATTTGCAAGTGTTTCATAGTTCTCCTTTCAAGATTTAACTTGAGGAGCAAAAACTTTTCGCTCCTTGAAGGGTTTTAGTGCCACGATTTAGAAGATACCTATTTCCTCTCTACATATTGCCAAAAATCTTATTTTTTTAAATTAGTGGTTTCCCCAATCTTTCTAAAACCATCACTATAACCTTCATTACTTTTGTTTTAGGCATATCTTTAGCGGTTTCTAAAAAAGACATTATCTTATCAAATAATCTTTGTTCATCTACATCGTAAGGAATATATTTATGCCGTGAATTTAATTTTTTAACCATTTAATACCTCACTTTCTTTTAGGCTACTTTTTTATAGTATTGCTTTCATTGCCACCCATTCCTTTAATAAGCCCTTAATTTTGCACAAATCCTTTATTGAGTAGGTGATTTTTGCGTAGAACTATTGAAAAATTTGCCTATGCCTTTCCTGTTTGGGTTATTGCCGAAGCGATAGGGTAAAAGGGGGCAATCTTCAATACCACACCTTCTTACCTCTGACGGCTGTCCACCTGAACAGTCAAGGCATTTAGCTCTAATTGCTTTAATCGGAGTTAATCTTTTCATTCCATCTGCTCCTTTGTTTATAATATAGTATAGATAGGGATATATCTTCTTAAGCTTAAGCCTTACTCTTTATCCCTACCAAGCATATTTCTTAAGCAATATCTTAAGCTAAAGCCAAGCCTCCGTATGCTTGTATAGGTCATCGTTGACAGAGTAAGCAGGTCAGAGCGATGAAACAGAGGCTTGGCTAAATTCATTGTTCAATTCTCCTAACTGAATATTTAGTTTTATTCTTTTGTCCAGCTCGTTTTATGATAATTACATCACCTTCAGATATTTTAGCCATCTGTTGTGCTAACTCTCTGGAAGTCCTGTCCCAAAATTGCTCTACGCCATCAACCTCTAAATGATAACGGATGCAGTTTGTCTGACCACCGTCAAAATTATTAGGGACTTCTTCTGCATAGAGGAATTTCACTTGAGCTTCTTCTCCATCTGGAAGGTCAAAAAACTTTGACTTTACAGAGACAAATTTTTTAAGCAACTCTCGGCTGTTCATTGCTCATCGCTCCTTTCGTTAAATCTTCCATAAGTTTTATATATCTTTCTACAATTTGTTTCTGGATTATAAGACCAACTTCTTTCTTTATCGGATGCGCTATGCTTAATTGTGTGCCGTTATTTAATGTCCGTGAGGGATAAACAAGACGAAAGCCGTCAGGAGAGGAAGGCGAGGTATAAATTGCTATATTGCCAAGATAGAATTGATTATTTATGACGCAGGAAGCAAAAGCAACGAGACCATCTTTAAATTTGACGGGACTTATTTGAATTTCCGACACCACGAGTTCGCTCATTTTCTAACTTTATCCTTTCTTCATCATCTGACCACTGTTTTAAAGTCGTAAAAAATCCATTAAGGTTATCGCAAATCTCCAAGAATTCTTCTTCGGAGATAGGTCTGCCATACACCTTTGTCCATCCTTCAATTTGTTGTTCTTTGGTTAAATATTCCAATAAAAAACTCCCTGTTATCTTCTAACAAGGAGTTTAATGGATGGTAAATGAATTTACAAAGGAAAGAAAACTATAAAATAATTTTCCGATATTCTCCGTTGATTAACTGGCGAGTTCTACCCACAACTTTTCTTATTCTATCTTCGTAAGAAGAAGGATTATTTGAGTAGGATTTAGGATAGATTATCTTGGCTATCTGTTTCAAGGGCAGTTTTTTGTTTATGCGCAGTTCATAAACTTTTAAATATCTTTTGTAATCCTTAATACCTTCGTTGTTCTTTCTAATCTTTCTTGGTCTTTTTATTTTAAATAGTAGTTTGCGCTGTTCTTTAATTCCTTTAACTATTTTTAATACCCCAGAAATTATCTCATTTTCTTTGGCGTCGCAGTCAATTATAAGTTGCACATATTTTGGTAAAGAACATACAACATCAACTTCCCTTTTACTTTTATTATCCAGTCGTTTTTCTTTAATAATGCGCCTTTCAAGTAAATATCCCCCCGTAATCATTTCGTTTTCTTGCAAATTAGTTCCGAATAATTCTTTAAGCGAACCTTTCCTAACTGCAATATCCGCTTCGCCAGAAATTACTAAATCCTCCGAAGGATTTTCTAACTTATAGTCATAGATATTATTTATCCCGTATTCTTCAAAGAACCTTTTATTTTCCTGCATTATGAAATCTTGTTTATTCTTTTCTGTGGCTTTCGGGAGATACTTAAAATAGTTATTACAATAGTCGTTAAACCAATCATAATTTCGCTGGTAATATTCATTCAATCTTAAAAATTGCCAGCGGTAGTATTGCGTTAATTTTTTTGTATTCTTCGCCACTTTTTCCTCACATTTTCAAGTAAATTATAACTCGTTTATATTGCTATTTCCAGCAATTCGTGGTATAAGAATTCTTGCGGAATTTCTAATAAAGTGTTTCTGAATTCATTGACGAGGGGAGCCATCTTGAACGACGCCTCACAAAAAGTGGGGCGTTTTTCTTTTAAAGAGCCGCTTGAAATGGCAGCGGCTGGGTGGGGGGCAGTCGCAAGCCCCGCGATTTTTGAAAAATATCAAGAGTGCGGAAAGTAAAACCTTCACGAGCTATTGCCCACAAGCCCGATGCTCATGCACGCATAGCGAGTGAAGGTTTTCTATTTTAGTTGAGATTAGAATTCGGTTGCAGTATAATATGGTATAAAATGTAACGCAGGGAGAATGCCTTTGAAAGAACTATCCGAAGCCTATACCGCAGAAGAAATCGCAAAGTACCTAAAACTCCATCCTTATACTATTCGCAGACTTGCCCGGGAAAAGAAGATTCCTGCTTTTCGCGTGGGCGGCCAATGGAGATTTCGTAAGGATGACATCGATAAATGGTCAAGGGCCTACCCCTTTGTTGATAAGAAAGGTGGAATATAATAGCCCAGGAGGATTTTAAAAGATGAATTCATTTAA